>Ga0213836_101723_pt1 | contig 11969 bp, 8 predicted proteins | sample SWPATP03_FD_160578 | JGI IMG/M metagenome (GOLD analysis project Ga0213836, IMG submission 160578) | Coastal seawater microbial communities from Marineland, Florida, United States - SWPA TP0 #3 | ecosystem: Environmental > Aquatic > Marine > Coastal | place: USA: Florida | collected 2016-08-05
GGCACGCTGGCGATGCTCGGGCTGCCCAGGGGTTTCACCAGGATGAACTTGATCGCCCCGCCCTCGTTCTTCTTGTCGACTTCCATCAGCTCGATCCAGCGCTCGACGCCGAGGTCCGGCGCGGCCACCGGCAGGCCGGCGGCGGCCACCAGGGCCCGCACGCGTTCGAAGGCGGCGGCGTCGATGAAGCCGAGGCGGCGCGACAGGTCGGCCGCCATCACCATGCCGCAACCGACCGCTTCGCCGTGCAGCCAGGCACCGTAGCCGAGGCCCGCTTCGATCGCGTGGCCGAAGGTGTGGCCGAAGTTGAGCACGGCGCGCAGGCCGCCTTCGCGTTCGTCCTTGCGCACGACATCGGCCTTGATCTCGCAGGAACGCGCGATCGCATGCGACAGCGCGGCCGGGTCGCGCGCCACCAGGCGCGCGATGTTCGCTTCGATCCAGTCAAAAAATTCGAGGTCGAGGATGGCGCCGTGCTTGATCACTTCGGCCAGGCCCGCCGACAGCTCGCGGCTTGGGAGCGTGCTCAAGGTGCCGGTATCGGCCAGCACCGCGCGCGGCTGGTAGAACGCGCCGATCATGTTCTTGCCGAGCGGGTGGTTGATGCCGGTCTTGCCGCCGACCGAGGAATCGACCTGCGCGAGCAAGGTGGTCGGGATCTGCACGAAGGGCACGCCGCGCATGTAGCTGGCCGCCGCATAGCCGGTCAGGTCGCCGATCACGCCGCCGCCCAAGGCGATCAGGGTCGTCTTGCGGTCGCATTTGTTCGCCAGCAGCGCGTCGAACACGAGCATCAGCGAGCCCCAGTGCTTGTGCTCTTCGCCGTCGGGCAGGATGATCTCGACGACCTCGCGGCCGGCTGCACGCAGCGGCGCTGCGATTTTGTCCAGGTAGAGCGGCGCCACCGTCGTGTTGGTGACGATCGCCGCCTTCGTTCCGCCGACCAGGCGGGCGAGTAGCGCGGCGTCGTCGATCACGCCGGGGCCGATCGAAATCGGGTAGCTGCGCTCGCCCAGTTCGACGTTGAGATTGATGTGTGCCGTTTGATTCATCGATGCCGCCCTTGCGCGCCGCAAGCGCGCCGTGTTGAGCGCGTCAAGCTGGTCCAAAATTGTCTGAACCATCGATTGTACGTTAGGTCGGCCGGTATCGATGACGAGGTCGGCGATCTCGCGGTACAGCGGTTCGCGCTGGGCCAGCAATTCCTCGAGCTTCTTGCGCGGGTCGGCGGTCTGCAGGAGCGGACGGTTCTTGTCGTGCGAGGTGCGTTGCAGGATGCTGCCGATGCCGGCGCGCAGATAGATCACCGTGCCGCGTTCGGCCAGGTGGGCGCGGCTGGCGGCGTCGAGCACGGCGCCGCCGCCGGTGGCCAGCACGATGCCGCGTTGGGACGTCAATTCGCGGATCATGTCCGCTTCGCGCCGGCGGAAGCTGCCCTCCCCCTCGATTTCGAAGATCCACGGGATCGTGGCGCCGGTACGCGCCTCGATCGCATGGTCGGAATCGACGAAGCGCTTATTCAGCCGGCGCGCCAGCAGCCGGCCGATGGTGGTCTTGCCGGACCCCATCAGTCCGACAAGAAACACATTTTCGGATTTCACATCATTTAGCGTTGAACTTGAACGACGTAATATTACCCTTTGGCGTGGCTACCTGGAGAGTAATGTCGCCGGCGGCGCATGTTGCTTCCGGCGTCACCGTCACGGAATGGATGGTTCCGCCGACGACGTTGGTCGAATTCACCTTGTCCGGCATCACTGCCGATGCCGTCACTTTGGTTGCCGACGCAATCGTCAAAGCCGTCCCAGCCGGCATCGGATTGTTGTTATTGTCGGCGATACGCACATACAAATCCTGCGGCTTGCAGCCGGCGCCGGCAGCATCCACGAGGTCGGCGGCAACGCCATCGGCGGCCGTCCAGTCGCGGCAGGTGCTGCCGCTGCAGACCTGCCGCGTCAGGGTGGCGAAGGAACCGCTGAACACGACTTCGATCGCGCTGCGGATGTAGTTCAGGCCCCATTTGCCGTCGGCGCTGGCGCTGTAGGTGGCCCGGTTGTAAGGGAAAGGCAGGTCGCCCGAGGCCGCTTCGTAGACGCCGTTTACGTTGGTGTCGAGGAAAGCATCGCCCAGGTCGGTCCATGGCTCGCCTCCGCTCGGGCAGGCGTCGACCAACGGGCGGTAGGTGCCGGCGGCGCCGGTAAAGCCCGCACAGCTGTACTGGCCGTCGCCGTTCATGTCGACGAAGGTCTCAATGCCCTGGGCAAATGCCAGCACGGTAACGCGGCCGTTGGTTGGGCGGAAGTTCTGGCTGCGCAGATCGACCGTGCATTCGCCGTTGAGCGTTGTGCAGGCGCCCTGGCTGGACGAGCCGACAGCGCCGCCTTCGGTCACGAAATTGACGGCTGTGTTGTCCGAGACCGGGTTGCCGTACTGGTCGGCCATGCGAACCGTCACTGCAATCTTTTCGCCATCGTAGCCGCCGCCTTCGAAATTGAATTTCTCGGCGCTCATCGACATCGATTTCTGGATCGGCAAGCCAGTCGACACCGTCAGGGTATCGGACAGGCCTTCGATGCTGGCGCCGTTGCGGCTGGCGGCCGCGCGTACGCGCACCGGGGTCGGGATCGTGCCCGACGAAACCATGGTGCTGACGTTGCCGCTTGCATCGGTAGTGGCACGGGTCGGGCTGACGGTCAGGCCGCCGGTATAGGTGGTGGCGCTGAAGTCGACGTCGACGCCGGCCAGGCCATTGCCCTGCTGGTCGACCACGCGGAAGGTCACTTGGGCCGATTCCGAACGGCCCTGGCCGCCAGAGCCCTTGAGCACGATCGAGGTGCCGGGCAGGCTGGTGCCCGAAAACTGGACCGCGCCGATGTTCGCTGCGCTTACGTCCACGCCGATGGTCTGGCTCGAGTTGCCGATCGACGCCGTGATGACGTCGCGCCCGCGCACGCAGCCATTGTTGGTGTAGGTTGCCAGCTGCACGCCATTGCTCATGGCGCCGGCGACCAGGGTCGCGGTGCCGTCGCCGGCGCACAGCGAGGTCAGGGAGAGGCCGGTCGAGGCGGTTGCCGGCTGGCCGCCGCTGGTGACGGGGATGTTCAGGGCGAGCGTACTGAAAGCCGGCAGGCGGCCGGTCGGGGCTGGCGAGAAAGCCAGCGTGCCCACAGTCAGCGGCGCAGCGCCGATAGCGATGTTCACGCTGCTGCTGCCGGTCTTGCCTTCCACGACCGAGGTAGCGGTCAGGGCAACTGCGCCGGCGGTGGTATAGGAAGCTGGTTTGACCGTCACGACGGCCACGCCGTTGGCGTCCGTCAGGGCCGAGCCGGTTTCCGGCGTGAATACCAGCATGCCGGCCGTTGCGGTCGCAAACTGAACGATCGCGCCGGCTGCCGGCTTGCCGGCGGGCGTGAGTACGGTGGCTTTCAGCGTGCCGCTCTGGCCGCCGGACAGGCTGGTTACCGCATTGCCGGAGCCATCGTTCATGACCAGGCTGACCTTGGTCTCGGTCGCCACCGGCGTGGTGACGGTTCCCGTACCCGGGCTGGTCCCGGTACTGCCCGCGCCGGACGCCGCCGGCACCGCGCCGGGATCGCCGCCGCCGCCGCCGCAGGCGGAGAGGACCGCCGCGGCGGTCAGGGTCAGGGTAAATGCGCGGATGGATGCATTCAGCATGTTGTTGTTCCTGTTCTTTTCATCTGTAAAAAATGCCGGCACGTCGACGGGACGGTCCGGCACTGGTCTCAATATGGGTGGCGTCGCGTGCGGGCTCAGCGCCCGCCGGCGGTGCGGTCGGTGACGATCTTCGGCGTGATGAAGACCAGCAGCTCGGTCTTCGCACTCTCGCGGCCCTGGGTCTTGAACAGGTAGCCGAGCACGGGCACGTCGCCCAGCAGCGGCACCTTCGACACGTTGCTGCGCTCGGTCTGCTGGTAGATACCGCCCAGCACCACCGTACCGCCGTTCTCGACCATGACCTTGGTCTTCACGTGCTGGGTGTTGATGGCAAAGCCGGCGCGCGTTTCCTCGCCCTTCGAATCCTTGCTCACGTCCACTTCCAGCACGACGTTCCCGTCCGGCGTGATCTGCGGGATCACTTCCAGGCGCAGATTCGCCTTCTTGAATTCGATCGAGGTGGCGCCGCTCGAGGACGCAACCTGGTACGGCAGTTCGATACCCTGCTCGATCACGGCCACCATCTTGTCTTCGGTGACCACGCGCGGGCTGGAGATGATCTTGCCCTTGCCGTCCGCCTCCAGCGCCGACAGTTCCAGGTTCAGGAAGCGGTTGTCGGCCGAGGAGAACAGGGAGAAGGCCAGGCTCGAGGGCGAAATGCCGCCGATTGCCGCCGCCGGCAGGTTCACCATCGTCGTATTCGTATAGCCGTCGCCCTTGTCCGGCGTCTGGCCCGTGACCTGGCCGACGCCGGTCAGGTTGCCGCCCAGGGCGACCCGGTTGTTGCCGCCGACGCCGTAGCCGGGATCGCCGCCGCGGAAGCCGCGCAGGTCGGCGAAGCCCAGCTTGGCGCCCAGGTTGCGCGAAAAGCCGTCGTTCGCTTCGACCAGGCGCGCTTCGATCAGCACCTGTTTCGAGGCCACGTCGGTCTTCTGGATCAGCATCCGGATGTCTTCGATCTTCGAGGCGATGTCGGTCACGAACAGCTGGTTCGTGCGCGGGTCGATGATCGCGCTGCCGCGCTTGGACAGCACGCGGTTGCGGTCGTTGCCGGTGGCGCCGCCGGCGGCGTCCAGACCGAACACGGTGCGGAAGGACTCGGCCTTCTGGTAGTTCAGCTGGAAGATTTCCGACTTCAGCGGTTCGAGGTCCGAAATCTGGGCGCGCTGTTCGAGTTCCAGCTTTTCCTTGGTCAGCAGTTCTTCTTTCGGTGCGATCCAGATGACGGTGCCGTTCTTGCGCATGTCCAGGCCCTTCGACTGCAGGATCACGTCGAGCGCCTGGTCCCAGGGCACGTCCTTCAGGCGCAGGGTCAGGCTGCCGCCGACGGAATCGCTGGCGATGATGTTCAGGCCCGAGATGTCGGCCACCGCCTGCAGCGCGGCGCGCACTTCGATGTTCTGGAAGTCGAAGCTGATCTTCTCGCCGCGATAGCCTTGCGCGCCCTTGGCCAGCTTGTTCGGGTCTTCCTTGACCGGACGCACGGCCACCACCAGCTGGGTGTCGCTCTGGTAGACCGACTGTTCCCACTGGCCTTGCGCTTCGATGATCATGCGCACGTTGGACCCGTTGGCGCTGGTCGTCACGCGCTGCACCGGGGTGCCGAAGTCGGTCACATCCAGGCGCCGGCGCAGGGTTTCCGGCAAGCCGGTATTCATGAAATCGACCTGTACCTTGTTGCCGAGCTGGCGCACGTCGACCGCGACGGCATTGTTCGGCAGGTCGACCACGACCCGGCCTTCGCCGTCGAGACCGCGGCGGAAGTCGAGGTTGCGCAAGACCTGGCGGATGGCCGCGACCGGGGCCGCGCTGGCTTGCGCAGGCGCCGCCGACACGGGTGTCGCGGCCGCACCGCTGCCGGCCACGGTCACCAGCACCGACTTGCCGTCGATCGCCGTCGAATAGCTGGCCGCGCGTTTCAGATTCATCACCAGGCGCGTGCGTTCGCCGGCCTGCACCACGTTCACGCCGCGCACCTCGCCGAGGTTGATCTCTTGCGCGCTTTTTCCGGTGGCATTCGTGGTGGCGCCGAAGTCGAGCGCGATGCGCGCCGGGTTGGTGATCGCAAAGCCGAGCGGCAGCTTGGCCGGGGCGTTCTTCATCGCGATGTTGACCACCACGTTGGCGCCTTGCTGGTTGGCGCTGATCGACTCGATGGCGTTGTCCTGGGCGTGGGCCGCACCGGCGCCGAGCGCCAGCAGTACCGGCAGCAGCAGCGTTTGCACGCCGCGCTTCAGGCGATTGATTGCGAATGGGGTCATTTACCGCTCTCCTTACTTTCCTGCAATTCCAGCTTCGATATCCGCTCGACCCAATCGCCGCCCGCGTCCTGTACCATTTCCCGGATCTCTACCGCGACCGGGGTCACGCGCGTTACCTGGCCCAGGTTCTGGCCCAGGCGTTGTCCTGCCCGCACGCGATAGACGCTGCGCTCGATTTGCACCAAGGCAAAGCTGACGCCGCCTTTCTGCATCATACCGACCATCCGCATGGTGTCGAGCGGATAGTTTTCCAGCGGCTCACGCGGACGATTCAAGTCCGGCTGCAGCTTGTTCGCTTCGGCCGTCATCGTGCCCGGACCGGCCAGCTTGTCGGCATTGAACGGATCCGGCGCAGCTTCCTGGTTGTAGGCGTAGGGCACGAATTCCTTGGGCGCGGGTAGCGGTTTGACCATCGGCCGGGTCTGGGCGCGGGTTTCGTCCATCCAGGTGCGCACTTCGCGCACGTCGCTGTCGCCGCAGCCGGCCAGCAGCAGGGCCGCCAGCGCCAGCACGGTACTGTTCCTGGTCATCATGCTGCGTCCTCCGCTTTCTTGTTCTTCTTCGCCTTCAGGCGCGCCGCTTTCTGGGCCGCCAGTTCGTCGGCGTCGAGGTAGCGGAAGGTCTTGGCGATCGCCTCCAGGGTCAGGGCGCCGTCTTTCTCCGCCTTCAAACGCATGTTGTTGAGCGTGACGATGCGTGGCAGGTGGGCCATGTCGGCAGCGAAGGCGCCCAGGTCGTGATACTTGCCGCTGATCTTGATCGCGATCGGCAGTTCGGCGTAGTAGTCGCGCACCACGATCTGGTCGGGGCGGAACAGCTCGAAGGCCAGGCCGCGGCCGACGCCGGCCTGGTTGATGTCCGACAGCAGCGCAGCCATCTCCGACTTGCTCGGCAACTGCTTTTCCAGGCGCTCGACCGACTGGTCGACCTGGATCTTCTGCGCCTGCAGCGCTTCCAGGTTGACCGCTTGCGCGACTTTGGTCTTGTATTCGTCGCGCAGCGTCGCTTCCTGGGTCGCCAGCGACTCCTGGGTTTCGAACTGCCCGCTCCAGTACAGGAAGTAGCCGAGCCCGACGACCAGCGCCATCACGCCGGCCGCGCACAACAGGCGCGGCGCCAGCGGCCACAGGCCCGGCGGACGGCCTTGCAGGCCCTGGAATTGCGCCGACAGGTCGGCGCCGAGTTGTTTCAGGTCGATGTTCATGGCGTGCTCCCTTGCACCTTGGGTTTGCCATCCTCCGGCTCTTCTTCGCGGGCGCGCTTGATGGCCACGGCCAGCGTGAACTCGACCGCCTTGCGCACCACCTTGTTCTGGGTCAGCGTGGCCGCCTTCACTTCGGTCAGCTCCGGACGCTCGAGCCAGGGCGAATTGCCGGCCAGGTTGCGCAGCAGTTCGGCCACGCGTTCCTGCGACTGGGCATAGCCGTTCAACACCACGCGCTGGCCGTTCTGCTCGAAGGATTTCAGGTACACGCCTTCGGGCGTCTGGCGCACCAGTTCGTCGAACAGATACACCGGCTGGTTGCGGTCGCCCTGCAAGTCTTCGACCGCCTGCTGGCGCGATTTGAGCGCGTTGATTTCTTCCTTCAGGGTGGCGATGTCCTTGATCTTCTTGTCGAGTTCAGCGTTCTCGGTGGAGAGCACGCTGTTCCTCTGTTCCTGGATCGCGATGCGGCTGGCGTTCCAGCCGCCGACCAGCAGCACGATGGCCACGCCGAGCAGGCCGCCGAGCACCAGCATGGCGATGAAGGCCGCCTGCTTCTGTTTGCGTTTCGCTTCCCGGTGCGGAAGCAGGTTAATCCGGATCATCAGCCGAACCTCCGCAGGCCGAGGCCGCAGGCAACCAGGTAGGACGGGCCTTCCGCGCGCAGTTGCGCTTCGCGCAGGCCGGGCGCGAGCAGCATGCCGTCGAAGGGCGCCACTTGCGCGGTCGGAATGCGCGTGCGGCCGCCGACCAGTTCGACCAGGCCGGGCAGCTGGGCGCTGCCGCCGGCCAGCCAGATCTGGTCGATGCGGGTATAGGGCGTCGAGGTGAAGAAAAACTGGATCGCGCGCGTCACTTCAAGCGCGGCGCTCTCCAGGAAGGGCGTCAGGACGTCGACCCGGAAGTTTTCCGGCAGGTCGTTCGATTTCTTGCGCGTTTCCGCCTCCTCGTAGGGCATGCCGTAAGTGCGCACGATGTCCTGGGTCAGCGTGTTGCCCCCAAAAGCCTGCTCTTTTTCGTAGACGGTGTCGCCGTTGTGCAGCATCGAGACGTGGGTGATGCCGGCGCCGATCTGGAACAGGGCGATGATCTTGTCCTGGCTGGCCGGGGCGGCGCGTTCCAGCGCGGCGCGCGCGGCATACGATTCAATGTCCATCACGGTGGCGGTGAGGCCGGCCGCTTCGGCGATCGCCACGCGGTCCTCGACCTTTTCGCGGCGCGCGGCGGCCAGCATGACTTCCATGTCTTCCGGCGAATTCGGCACCGGGCCGACCACGTCGAAGTCCAGGCTCACTTCATCGAGCGCGAACGGGATGTACTGGTTCGCTTCGGATTCGACCTGCACTTCCAGCTGGTCTTCGGCCATGCCGGCCGGCAGGATGATCTTCTTGGTGATGACGGCGGCGGGCGGCATCCCGAGCGCGACGTTGCGGGCGCGGGTGCCGCTCTTCTTCCAGATACGGCGCACGGCCTCGGCCACCTGGTCGAAATTTTCGATGTTTCCGTCGACCACGGCGCCGCGCGGCAGCGCTTCGAAGGCATGGCACTCGAGGCGCAGCACGCCCTTGCCGGCATCGGCCAGCTCGACCAGGCGCAGGCCCGACGTGCTGATGTCCAGGCCAGCGAGCGGAGGGCTCGTCTTTCCGAACAAGGAACCTAGATTGATCACGAGCGTACTCCTTGGCTGCGACCCGCTGTCGCAGGCCAATGTATGTCAACGCCCGCGCAGGGGAAAAATGTCTTATAGAGTTAAAGCAATACGCCCCATCAGGAGGAGGCATCGCTTTAAATCGTAGCGACAATAGTGCGCAGCGACAAGATATTTCTACACTGGAACATTACAATCGGGCGGGGACGCCACACTCTGATATTTCATTGGTAATACCCCTTGTCAGGCATGCCACACACCGCTTGTGGATGAGACCGCGCCACCCGTGAAAACAGTGACTTATAATGAGGCGGATCAACATTGTGAATCCCAGATGAAATCCCAAACCACGAAATCCCCGGCCCCGAACAAGTACAGCCCGAAACGCCTGGTGCTGATGGCCCTCGCCGGCCTCGCCGGCCTCGCCCTGGTGGGCGTATTGGTCGTCGTGTTCGCCCTGGCGATGGCTTACCCCAACCTGCCGGCGCTCGACACCATCACCGATTACCGCCCGAAGATGCCGCTGCGGATCTTCACGGCCGATAACGTCCTGATCGGCGAGTTCGGCGAGGAGCGCCGCACCCTGGTGCGCTTCAAGGAAATCCCGGACGTGATGAAGAAGGCGGTGCTCTCGATCGAGGACGACCGCTTCTACCAGCACGGCGGCGTCGATTACATGGGCGTGCTGCGCGCGGCCCTGCACAACGCCACCGGCAGCGGTGCGCGCCAGGGCGCCTCGACCATCACGCAGCAGGTGGCGCGCAACTTCTTCCTGTCTTCCGAGCAGACCCTGAAGCGCAAGGCCTATGAAGCACTGCTGGCCTGGAAGATCGAAAAGAACCTCACCAAGGACCAGATCCTCGAGGTCTACATGAACCAGATCTACCTGGGCCAGCGCGCCTTCGGCTTCCAGTCGGCGGCCCAGATCTATTTCGGCAAGGATTTACGGGATATCAGCGTGGCCGAAGCGGCCATGCTGGCCGGCCTGCCGAAAGCGCCGTCGGCCTACAACCCCGTCGTGAACCCGACCCGCGCCCGCACGCGCCAGCAGTACATTTTGCAGCGCATGCATTCGCTCGGCTACATCAGCGACGCGCAATTTGAAACTGCCAAGAACGAAGAACTGAAAATCAAGTCCGACAGCACCGCCTTTGGCGTGCACGCCGAATACGTGGCCGAGATGGCGCGCCAGCTGGTGTACGAACAATTCAAGGAAGACACTTATACGCGCGGCCTGAACGTGTTCACCACGATCACCAAGGCCGACCAGGATGCGGCCTACCTGGCCGTGCGCCGCGGCGTGATGGATTACGAGCGCCGCCACCCCTACCGCGGCCCGGAATCGTATATCGAGATCCCGGCGGAAAAGACCGAAGCCGACGAAGCCATCGAAGCGGAACTGGCCGAAAAGCCGGACAGCGACGACATCGTGGCCGCCGTCGTGCTGCAAGCCTCGCCGACCGCGGTCAGCGCGGTGCTGGCCTCCGGCGAAGAAATCAAGATGACCGGCCCCGGCCTGTCGTTCGCCTCGAGCTGGCTGTCCGCCAAGGCCGCGCCGAACCGCCGCATCCGCCGCGGCGCGCTGATTCGCGTGACGCAGGAGGGCGGCGTCGACTGGAAGATCACGCAGATGCCGGAAGTCGAATCGGCCTTCGTGTCGGCCAACACCGAGGACGGCGCGATCCGCGCCCTGGTCGGCGGCTTCGATTACAACCGGAATAAATTCAACCACGTGACGCAGGCCTGGCGCCAGCCGGGTTCCTCGTTCAAGCCGTTCATCTATTCGGCTTCGCTGGAACGCGGCCTGTCGCCGTCGACCATGATCAACGACGCGCCGATCTCCTTCGACGCCGGCCAGACCGGCGGCCAGGCCTGGGAGCCGAAGAACTACGACGCCAAGTACGAGGGTCCGATGACGATGCGGCGCGGCCTGACGAAATCGAAGAACATGATTTCGATCCGTATCCTGAACCGCATCGGCGCGCGCTACGGCCAGGAATACGCGACCCGTTTCGGCTTCGATCCGGAAAAGAACCCGCCCTACCTGACGCTGGCGCTGGGCGCCGGCGCCACCACGCCGCTGCAGATGGCCGGCGCCTACGCCGTGTTCGCCAACGGCGGCTACCGCGTCAGCCCTTACCTGATCTCGAAGGTGACCGACAGCGCCGGCAAGGTCTTGTCGGAAGCGCGCCCGGACCGCGCCGGCACCGAAGCGACCCGTGTGATCGACGCGCGCAATGCCTTCCTGATGGACAGCATGCTCAGGGACGTGGCGCGCTACGGCACCGCGGCGAAAGCCCAGGCCACGCTCAAGCGCCCTGACATCGCCGGTAAGACCGGCACCACGAACGATTCGATCGACGCCTGGTTTGCCGGCTACCAGCCGAAAGTCGTCGGCATCGCCTGGATGGGCTACGACCAGCCTAAAAACCTGGGCAACAAGGAAACCGGCGGCGGCCTGGCGCTACCGATCTGGATCGGCTACATGCAGACGGTATTGAAATCGATTCCGGTCGAGGAACGCGCGGTGCCGAGCGGGCTGATCATGGCCAATGGCGAGTATTACTATGCCGAGAATCCGCCTGGAACGGGCGTGCAGTCGCTGGATGTGGGAACAACGCCGGCGCCGGCGCAGCAGAAGGCGCAGGACGCGGTGAGGAATGAGTTGTTTTAAGTCTTGAAATAATATTTCATCGAGCGCGCGCCCATGAAATATTATTTCACGTTGACGGTTCCGCTTATCCCACTTTGACCGGCGCCCCGCCCTGCTGGGTCGCCACGTCCGACAAGGCCGCAAAGAACTCGGAATCGTCGCGCGTATTCCTCCACTCGTCGCCAATACGCTTGTAGTGATAGCCGCCCGAGCGCGCCGCCAGCCACATTTCCTGCAGCGGCGCCTGGCTGTTGATGATGATCTTCGAGCCGTTGGCGATGAACTCGATTTCGAGCACGTTGCCGTTGCGCTTGCACTCGACGTCGACGACGTCCATGTCGTTGAGGTTGTCGAAACAGGTCTCGATGCGGTTCAGCGTCGAATCGGCCAGGTCCAAAAATTCGGATTCGGTCATGCTACACTCCAAGGTCTTAATCAAACCGTGATTCTAATCGTGAAGTCACCTTCCGCGTTTCTCTTCGCCGCTTTGCTTGCGCTCGCCCTCACCGGCTGCGGCCAGACCGGTCC
>Ga0213836_101724_pt1 | contig 11965 bp, 9 predicted proteins | sample SWPATP03_FD_160578 | JGI IMG/M metagenome (GOLD analysis project Ga0213836, IMG submission 160578) | Coastal seawater microbial communities from Marineland, Florida, United States - SWPA TP0 #3 | ecosystem: Environmental > Aquatic > Marine > Coastal | place: USA: Florida | collected 2016-08-05
TGCGCGAGATCACCTCGCCCGGCGGCATCGACGCCTGGCTGGTCGAGGAGCCGTCGCTGCCCTTCGTTGCGCTCGAGATCCTGTTTCCCGGCGGCTCCAGCCTCGATCCCGAGGGCGCCGAGGGGGCGGCGTCCCTGATGGCGGCGATGCTCGACCTCGGCGCCGGCGATCTCGACGAGCAGGGCTTTGCCGAGGCGGCCGAGGCGGTCGCGGCCGAGTTCTCCTTTTCCGCCGGGGGCGATGCGCTGTCGGTCTCGGCGCGCTTCCTGACCGAGTTCCGGGACGAGTCGGTGGCGCTCCTGCGCCTCGCCCTCACCGAGCCCCGCTTCGACCCCGACAGCTTCGAGCGCAGCCGCGCCCGCGCGCTCTCCTCCGCCCGCTCGGCCGAGCGTACCCCCACCACGCTCGCCTTCCGCGAGCTGGCGCGGCTGGGCTGGGGCGAGCACCCCTATGCGAGGCCCGCCGACGGCACGGTCGCGAGCCTGTCGGCGCTGACGCCCGAGGATGTGCACGCCGCGCACCGCCGCGGGGTGGTGCGTGACCGGCTGCATGTGGCGGCGGTGGGCGACATCGACGCCGAGACGCTGGGGGCGCTGCTGGACGAGCTCCTCGGCGGGCTTGCCGAGGCCGAGGCGCCGCTGCCGGAGCAGGCGTCCTTCAGCGTGCCGGGGGGCGTCACCGTGGTGCCCTTCGACGGGCCGCAGTCGGTCGTCGCCTTCGGCCATGCCGGCATCGACCGCGACGACCCCGACTTCTTCGCAGCCTTCGTGATGACCGAGGTGCTGGGCGGCGGGCGCTTCGGCACGCGGTTGATGCGCGCCCTGCGCGAGGAGCGGGGCCTCACCTATGGCGTTGGCATCGCGCTCTCGTCGCGGCAGTTCGGCGACGTGGTGCAGGGCCGCTTCGCGACCTCGAACGACCGCGCGGCCGAGGCGATGGAGGTGGTGCGGGCCGAATGGGCGCGGATGGCCGAAACGGGGCTCTCGGAGGCGGAGCTGGAGGCGATCCAGACCTATCTCGTCGGCGCCTATCCGCTGCGCTTCGACGGCAACGCCCGCATCGCCTCGATCCTCGCGTCGATGCAGATGCAGGGCCTCGGGCCCGACTACATGCTCGAGCGCAACGACAAGGTGCTCGCCGTGACGGTCGAGGACGTGGCCCGTCTGTCGGCGCGGCTGCTCGACCCGCAGGGTCTGCATTTCGTGGTCGTCGGCCGGCCCGAGGGGCTGGAGGCGTCGAACTGACCGCCGGCGCCCCTCCGCGCCGGCATCCCTGCGCCGTCGCGGGCCGGAGGCCTGTCGTCCTGCTGCGGGGGGTGTCGCGGATCGATGCGCGACGCCGCTGCGTCGTGGGAGGGCCTCGGGTCCTTGTCCCGTGTCGGGGCTCGCCGGGGGCGGATGGCCGTCGCGTCTGACGCGTGATGCGGGTCGCCCCGTCGCTCCTCCGGCGTGGGCGGCGGTCGTGCCCGGCCTGCGGTCCGGGACCTCGGGTCGCCAGTCTGGCGTCGGTCGCCGTCCGGTCTGCGTGACGGGCCGCCGGCCCGTGCAGGGTCCGGACGCTGCGCCCGGTCGGGTGTGACCCGTTGCTCCGGGCCGCGGGTCCGCAGCGGGCGATGTGCGCGGCGGGGCGTGGCGGGCCCTAGCTCACGATGTCCCAGAAGGCGAAGACGCGGATGGCCTCGGCGCCGGGGGGCGGGGGGCCGAGCAGGCGGGCGACCGGCTCGCCCTCGACCAGCACCTCGGTGGCGCCGCCGTCCGCGGCGGGGCGCAGCTCGACCCGGGCGGTCTCGAACACCGAGGCGCGGACGCTGCGGTCAAAGGCCCAGCCGTCGCAGCCGGGGTGCGCCGTCTCGTCGATGCGGACCACCACGTCCAGCCGGTCGGCGCCCGGGTCGAAGTCGGTGATGACGGCCACGGGCTGCACGCTGCCGGGATCGTGCCAGACCTCGAAAGCGTTGCTGCCGCCGCCGCCGCTGGCGATGTCGCCGCGGGCGAGGATGAGCCGGTCGTCGCCCGGCCCGCCCTCCAGCGTGTCGGGCAGGCCGTTGTCGCGCCACGCGAAAAGGTCGCTGCCCTGGGCGACCTCCAACTCGGGGCCGTAGCTTGCGTGGATCAGGTTGTCGCCCTCGCCGCCGACCAGCCGGTCGGGGCCGCGCCCGCCGAGAAGCGTGTCGTCGCCCTTGCCCCCCGACAGCAGGTTTCCGGCCGTGCTGCGCCCGTCGAGGCCGTTGGCGAAGATCACGTCGGCGTCGTCGGTGCCGGTGAGGGTGTCGCTGTCGCCGCTGCCGAGGATCGGGCCGCGGGCGGCGTAGCGGCCGAACTCGGGCGGGACGGGGGCGGGGCCGTCGTGCCCGGGGTCCTGCTGCGCCTGCGGGGGCGGGGCGGCTGGTGGCGCGTGGCCGGGGGCCTCCGACAGGGCCGGCGGGCCGGGATCGGGCCCCGCGGGCTCGGCCAGGTCAGCCGCATCGAGATGGTCGAGCAGGTTGCCGCCGGCGGCAGGCGCCTCGCCGTCCTCTGGGGTCTCCGGCGCGCCGGCGCCGTCGTCGTCGTCCTTGCCATCGAACAGGCCGACGAGCAGCACCAGCGGCAGCGTCGCCAGCAGGATGAGTTCGAGCGCGCCCATCGCTTCCCTGCCTCCTGCCCCGGCGGGCTGCCGGGGACCGTGTCGCCCGCGGCGACCCCCCGGGCCTCGCACAGAGAGGTTAACGGGCGCTTGAGCCGGCGCGGGGCCGCGGTGCGGTGTCGCCCCTTCGCGGTGCCTCGACGGTTGACCGCGGCCGGCCGCGGCGATAGCAGCCGTGGCCCTGAACAGGGGAGACGCGCATGGGACGGCGGCGCAGGGGCCGGGCGGTGACCGGATGGCTGGTGGTGGACAAGCCCGCGGGGGTGACCTCGACCGCGGTGGTCAATGCGGTGCGCCGCGCGCTGGATGCGCAGAAGGCGGGGCACGCCGGCACGCTGGACCCGATGGCGACGGGGGTTCTGGCGGTGGCGCTGGGCGAGGCGACCAAGACGGTGCCCCATGTCACCGATGCGCTGAAGTGCTACCGCTTCACCGTGCGGCTGGGGCAGGAGACGGACAGCGACGATGCCGAGGGGCGGGTCACGGCCGAATCGCCCCTGCGGCCCGGCGATGAAGAGCTCGCCGCGGCGCTGGCGCCGTTCCGGGGCGAGATCCTGCAGGTGCCGCCGCAGGTCTCGGCGGTGAAGGTGGCCGGCGCGCGGGCCTATGACCTCGCACGCGCGGGCGAGACCTTCGAACTGGCCGCCCGGCCGTTGTGGGTCGAGAGCCTGGAGATGCTGGGCCGGCCCGACGCCGACCACGTGGAGCTCGAGATGGTCTGCGGCAAGGGCGGCTACGTCCGGGCCATCGCCCGCGATCTGGGGCGTGCCCTGGGCTGTCTGGGGCATGTCTCGGCGCTCCGGCGCGAGTGGTCGGGGCCGTTCGAGGCGGCGGACGGGGTGAGTCTGGCCGAGATCGAGGCCGGCGGACCGGCGCTGGAGGCGCGGCTGTTGCCGCTGGAGGCGGGGCTGGGCGATCTGCCCGAGCTGCCGGCGACGGCCGAGGGCGCGGCCCGGCTGCGCAACGGCAACCCCGGGATGGTTCTGGCCTCCGACGTGGCCTATGGCGACGAGGCCTGGGCCAGTTTCGACGGTCGCGCGGTGGCGGTGGGCGTCTATCGCGCGGGCGAGCTGCATCCGACCCGGGTGTTCGCGGTCTGAGCCGCGCCGGCGGGCGCGCTGCTGCGGGGGCAGGGCGGGCGCGTGGGGGGGCGTGAGCACCCCGGAGCGCGGCGGCGGGAGCACGTCGGGGCCGACTGCCGGCGCAGCACCGGGCGTGCGCGGCGGGCGTGATGGCTGCGGGCGAGAACGGGGAAAGCGCCGGGGAACACCGGAGGAGGGTGCCCGAATGCGCGACTGACCGGGCGCGCCCGGAGGGTGAGTGCCGGGGGGGGACGACTGCCCGGAGTGCCGGCGGCGGAGGGTGAGCGGAGGGGCGGCCCGCGGGAACGGCGCCGGTGAGACATCGGGCCATGGGGGGCGCGCTCCGGAGGGAGGTGCGGATGGGCCTGGCCGGACGGGTTGCGGCGGGGACCCCGGCGGGGCGCGACCGCTATCTGGATGCGCTGCGCGTCGGGGCCGTGCTGCTGGTGGTGCTGGGCCACTGGCTCGTGCGCGGCGTGGTCGCGCCCGGGGGCCAGCCCGAGGCGGTCTATCTGCTGGCCGCCGAGCCGGGCTGGATCCGGGCCTCGCCGCTCTTTCAGGTCATGCCGCTGGTCTTTCTCGTCGGCGGCGCGGTGAACGCGGCGAGCTGGCGGCGGGCGCGGGCGCTGGGCGTGACGCCGGTGGCCTGGCTGCGCCGGCGGGCGCGGCGGCTGTTGCGGCCTGCGGTGCCGCTGTTGCTCGTGGTGGTGCCGCTGTGGGGCCTGGCCGGGACGCTGCTGCCGGGCTGGCTGGTGCTGTCGCCCGGGGTGGCGCTGGTGCCGCTGTGGTTTCTGGCCGCCTATCTGGCGGTGACGGCGCTGACGCCCTGGAGCCTGGCGCTGCATGACCGGGGCTGGAGCCCGGCGCTGATCGTGGTGGCGGCCGGGCTGGCGGGAGGGGTGGACCTCGTGCGGCTGGCCGGGGTGGGGCCGGTGCTGGGCACGCAGCCGCTGGCGGGGGCGCCGAACTTCGTGCTGGTCTGGGGCGCGATGCACCAGCTCGGGCATCTGTGGGAGCGCGGCGTCTGGCCGGCGCGGCGGGCGGGGCAGGCCGGTCTGGTCCTGCTGGGCGCGGCCGGGCTCTGGGGGCTGATCGGGCTCGGGGGCTGGCCGCTGGCGATGGTCCCGGTCGAGGGCTCGACCGCGCCCAACAATGCCGCGCCGCCGACGCTGGCGCTGCTTGCGCTGGGGCTGGTGCAGGCGGGCCTGGCGGGGCTGCTGGCCGGGCCGGCGCGCGGGTGGCTCGCGCGGCCGCGGGTGTGGGTGTGGGTGGCGCTGCCCGGGGCGCGGCTGATCACGCTGTTCCTGTGGCATCAGGCCGTGCAGGTGGCGGTGACCAACCTGGGCGTCGGGCTCGGCTGGGGCGTGATGGCCGAGACGGTGGGGCTGCGATGGTGGGCGGGGCAGGGCCTGTGGCTCGTGCTGTCGGCGGGGGGGCTGGCCGCCGTGGTGCTGGCCTTCGGCCGGTTCGAGGCGCCGGCCGGCGAGCCTCCGCCCGGCGGGGCGGGGCGCACGCTGCTGGGGGTGGGGCTGGTTGCGGCCGGGATCGCGGGGCTCCTGTGGCTGCATGTGACGGACCTGCCTCCGGTGCTCGCGCTGGCGGGTCTGGGAGTGCTGCTGGCGGGCCTGCGCGCCGTCGGGGCGCTCGGGCGGCCGTGAGTGCGGCCCGGGCGGCCGGGGGGGGGCACCGCTCCGGGTCGGGCAGGCGCGACCGAGGCAGGGATCGACGCGCCCGACATGGGGGCGGGGGGGGGCGGCGTGACGGTGACCCTCCTCGCGCCGAAGGGCGGGGAGGCGTCCGGCAGGGCGCAGGGGGTGGCGGTCGACGTCGAGGACAGGAGCGGGAGCTGCCGCCGCCGGGCGGCTGCACCGGACCTCCTCCGTGGCGCAGGGCCGGTCGGCGAAAGGGCGCAGCGGCGGGTGGGCAACGCCGCGCACGGGGCTTGCACACGGGCGACGGACGGGCGAGGGTGCCTGATGCGGGTCCGGCATCACCACGACGGCGGCACGGTCTCGGCCTCGGTCCATTCGGCCTGCGGCCGCTACCGCTATGCGCTGACACGGGCCTGGGGCGACGGGCCGCGGCTGCTGGCGGTGCTGCTGAACCCCTCCACGGCCGATGCGACCCGCGACGATCCCACGCTGGCGCGCTGCATGGCGCGGGCGCGCCAGGCGGGCTGCGGGGCGCTGCGGGTGGTCAACCTCTTCGCCCTGTGCGCGACCGATCCGAGGGCGCTGGCACGGGCGGCGGACCCGGTCGGGCCCGGGGCCGATGCCTCCCTGCGCGAGGGGCTGGGCTGGGCCGACCTCGTGCTCTGCGGCTGGGGCAACCACGGCACCCTCGCCGGGCGTTCGGCCAGCGTCCGCGCCCTGCTGCGGGCGGCAGGCCGGCCGCTCCTGCACCTCGGCCTGACCCGGCGGGGCGAGCCGCGGCACCCGCTCTATCTGGCCGCGGCCCGGCGGATGGAACCCTGGCCATGACCGCGCCGGCCTCGGCGATCGCGGGCTTCACGGCGCGCCGGGTGGACTGCGGCGCCCTCGCCCTCGCGGTGCAGGAGGGCGGCGCGGGCCCGCGGGGCGCGCCGCCCGTCCTGTTGCTGCACGGCTTTCCGCAGACACACATGGCCTGGGCCCGGGTGGCCCCCCGGCTGGCCGAGGAGTTCCGGGTGATCGTGCCCGACCTGCGCGGCTATGGCGGCTCGGACGCGCCGCCCGACGACGCCGCCCACATCGCCTATTCCAAGCGCCGCATGGCCGAGGACATCGTCGCGCTGATGGACGCGCTGGGCATCGCGCGCGCGGCAATCCTGGGCCATGACCGCGGCGCCCGGGTGGCCTATCGGCTGGCGCTGGACCATCCCGGGCGCCTCACGAGGCTCGGCATCCTCGAGGTGGTGCCGACGGGTGACTTCTGGGCCGCCTGGACGGCCGAGCTGGCGATGAAGGCCTGGCACTGGACCTTCCTCGCCCAGCCCGCGCCCCTGCCCGAACGGCTGATCGGGGCGGACCCCGTGTGGTGGCTCGAGCGGCTGCTGGCGTCCTGGTCGCTGACGGGTGATCTCTCGGCCTTCGATCCGGCCGCGCTGGCGAGCTACCGCGCGCAGATCCGCGATCCCGCCCGGCTGGCGGCGCTGTGCGCCGACTACCGCGCCGGCGCCACCACCGACCGCCGGCTGGACCAGGCCGACCGCGCCGCCGGCCGCCGCATCGGCGTGCCGCTCAGGTTCCTCTGGGCCGAGGGCGGGTTTCCGGCGCAGACGGGCGACCCGCTGGCGCTGTGGCGGGCCTGGGCCGACGAGGTCTCGGGAGCGTCCTGCCGCGCCGGGCACTTCGTGATGGAGGAAAACCCCGAAGCGGTGCTCGAGACCTTCCTGCCCTTTCTGCGCGCAGACCGCACCGCCCCCTGACCTGCCCGCGCGCCGGTTCGCCCCCGCCGCCGCAACGCCTCCTTCTGCCGCCGGAGCCACCCGGCGCGGCCACGCGCCCCGCCGCCGCAGGCCCCCGCCGGCAGCCACCCGCCCGACCAAGTCTCCGACCCCACCCCCACTGCCTCCCCGGGCCCTCCATGGCCCCCTTCATCTTTCCTCAAATATCCTCGGGGGGAGTCGCGCACCGCGCGACGGGGGGCAGACGGCCCCCCTGCGACGCCGGGGCCGGGAGCGCACACTCCCCGAAACGCTCCCCGAAGGCCCCACCGCCAACCGCAAGGGGGGCGGGCAACATGCCGCACCCGAAACGCCACGCCCGAGATGTTCCTTTCCCACGGGCCGGGGCATGCTGCCGCCACAAGCTGCGCCGTGTCAGCCGGATTGCCCTGTGTGCAACGGTATCCTAAACAGGGCCGCAGAACAGACGTCCGCGACTCACCTCTTCGCGGCGAGGGACAAGCCGAAGGGAGCACTTCATGGCCGACGCAGTCACCCACGGTCAGGGGCACGAGGACAAGCGGAGCTTCTTCACCCGCTGGTTCATGTCCACCAACCACAAGGACATCGGCATCCTCTATCTCTTCACCGCCGGCATCGTCGGCTTCATCGCGGTGGCCTTCACGGTCTACATGCGGATGGAGCTGATGGACCCCGGCGTGCAGTACATGTGCATGGAGGGCGCCCGCCTGACCGCCGCCGCCGAGGGCGAGTGCACCCCCAACGGGCACCTCTGGAACGTCATCGTCACCGCCCATGGCGTGCTGATGATGTTCTTCGTCATCATCCCCGCGCTCTTCGGCGGCTTCGGCAACTACTTCATGCCGCTGCACATCGGCGCGCCGGACATGGCGTTTCCGCGGCTCAACAACCTCTCCTACTGGCTCTATGTCGCGGGCTCGCTGCTGGCCATCGCCTCGGTGTTCTCGCCGGGGGGCAACGCGCAGCTCGGCGCGGGCGTGGGCTGGGTGCTCTATCCGCCGCTGTCCACCACCGAGACCGGCTATGCCATGGACCTCGCGATCTTCGCGGTGCATGTCTCGGGCGCGTCCTCGATCCTCGGCGCGATCAACATCATCACCACCTTCCTGAACATGCGCGCCCCGGGCATGACGCTGCACAAGGTGCCGCTCTTCGCCTGGTCGATCTTCATCACCGCCTGGATGATCCTGCTGGCGCTGCCCGTCCTCGCCGGCGCCATCACCATGCTGCTGACCGACCGCAACTTCGGCACCACCTTCTTCGACCCCGCGGGCGGGGGCGATCCGGTCCTCTATCAGCACATCCTGTGGTTCTTCGGCCACCCCGAGGTCTACATCATCATCATCCCCGGCTTCGGCATCATCTCCCACGTCATCGCCACCTTCTCGCGCAAGCCCGTCTTCGGCTACCTGCCGATGGTCTATGCCATGGTGGCGATCGGGGTGCTGGGCTTCGTCGTCTGGGCGCACCACATGTACACGGTGGGCATGAGCCTGACGCAGCAGGCCTATTTCATGCTCGCGACGATGGTGATCGCGGTGCCCACGGGCATCAAGATCTTCAGCTGGATCGCCACCATGTGGGGCGGCTCGGTGGAGTTCCGCACGCCCATGCTCTGGGCCTTCGGCTTCCTCTTCCTCTTCACCGTGGGGGGCGTCACCGGCGTGGTGCTGAGCCAGGCCGCGGTCGACCGCTACTATCACGACACCTATTACGTCGTGGCGCATTTCCACTACGTGATGAGCCTCGGCGCCGTCTTCGCCCTCTTTGCCGGGATCTACTACTGGATCGGCAAGATGTCGGGGCGGCAATATCCCGAATGGGCCGGCAAGCTGCACTTCTGGATGATGTTCATCGGCTCGAACCTCACCTTCTTCCCGCAGCACTTCCTCGGCCGGCAGGGGATGCCGCGGCGCTACATCGACTATCCGGAAGCCTTCGCCTACTGGAACTGGGTCAGCTCCATCGGCGCCTTCATCTCCTTCGCCTCGTTCCTGCTGTTCATCGGCATCATCTACTACACGCTGCGCCACGGCGAGCGGGTGACCGAAAAGAACTACTGGAACGAGCACGCCGACACGCTGGAGTGGACGCTGCCCTCGCCGCCGCCCGAACACACCTTCGAGACGCTGCCCAGGCGCGAAGAGTGGGACAAGAGCCATGCGCACTGAGCCTGCACGCCATGCCGGTGGACTGGCTTGAGAATCGGCTGGAGGCCCCGGGCACGCCCGGGGCCTTTTCGCGCGCGGCCGGGCAGGGGCCTGCGCTGGCGCTGCGGCTGACGCCCCATCGCTCGCTGCCGCCCGAGGGCTTCGTCGCCTTCATCGGGCTCACCTGCGGGCTGATCGCGATTCCGATGCTGGCGCTTCTGGGCTCGCCGGTGGTGTGGGGGGTGCTGCCCTTTTTCGTGCTCGTCGTCGGCGGGCTCTGGGTGGCGCTGCGCCGCAACGCCGCCGATGCCGGCCGGCTCCGCGAAGAGCTGACGCTCTGGTCCGACCGCATGCACCTGGTGCGCACCAACCCCCGCGGCGCGCGGCAGGAATGGGAGGCCAACCCCCACTGGGTGCGCCTGTCGTTGCGCGCGCGTGGCGGCCCGGTCGAGAACTATCTCACGCTGAAGGGCGCGGGCCGCGAAGTCGAGCTCGGCGCCTTCCTCAGCCCGCAGGAGCGCGCGGACCTCTGCGCGGGGCTCGAACGCGCGATGATGCGGCTGGGCGGCGGCCGGCTGGGCTGAGGGCGTCCGGCGGGACGCTGCCTGCCACGGCGACCGGAGGCGGCGGCTCAGCCCTCGGGGGTGACGCGCGGCCAGTGGCCCAGGCGGTTGCGCATCCAGCTGCGCTGGCGCTTGGCGTATTGCCGGGTGGCGGTCTTGGCCGCCGCCACGGCCTCGGCCAGCGCCGTCTCCCCCCGCAGATGCGCCACCAGCTCGGCCGCGCCGATGGCCCGGGCCGAGGGCCGCGCCGGGTCCCAGTACGGCAGCTCGGCCGCCACCTCGGCCAGGGCGCCCGCGGCCATCATCGCATCGAACCGCGCCTCGATCCGCGCTGCCAGCCGCGCCCGCGGCACCTCCACCACCATCGCCTGCGCTTCGGCCAGCGGAACCAGCGGCGGCGGCGTCGCCGCCTGCCACTCGGCCAGCCCCCGGCCCGTCGCCCGCAGCACCTCCCAGGCGCGCAGCACCCGCGCCGGGTTGGCGGTGTCGATCCGCGCCCGCGTCGGCGCATCCAGCCCGGCCACCAGCGCCCCCAGCCCCTCTGTCGCCAGCCGCGCCCCCGCCTCGGCCCGCACCGCCTCCGGCACCGGCGGGATCTCGGCCAGCCCCTCGGTGAGCGCGGTGAAGTAAAGCCCCGTGCCGCCCACGATCACCAGCCGCGCGCCCCCCGCCCGCAGCCCCGCCACCGCGCGCAGCCAGTGCCCCACCGACCACGGCGCCTCGCGCCCCAGATGGCCATAGAGCGCATGCGGCACCCGCGCCTCCTCCCCGGCGGAGGGCCGCGCGGTCAGGATCCGCCAGCAGTCATAGACCTGAAGCGCATCGGCATTCACCACCACCCCGCCCTGGGCCTCGGCCACCGCCAGCGCCAGCGCCGACTTGCCCCCCGCCGTCGGCCCCGCGATCAGCACCGGCCGGCCCGGGTCCAGCCCCGCCGCCACCTCCTGCGCCCAGCCCATCGCGCCTTGCCTCGCCGTTTGACCCTGCGCGCGTTTTCCGACATTCCTGCGCCCGACGAAACCCCGGCGCCGTCGCCACGCCGGGGCAGAACGGGGGACAGCCATGACCGACACCACCGCCGCGGCGCCGCAGGGCACCGCCTATCGCCGGGTGCTGCTGAAGATCTCGGGCGAGGCGCTGATGGGCCCGCAGGGCTATGGCCTGCACCCGCCCACCGTCGCCCGCATCGCCCAGGAGGTGCAGTCGGTCCACGCCCTCGGCGTCGAGATCTGCATGGTCATCGGCGGCGGCAACATCTTTCGCGGGCTCCAGGGTTCGGCGCAGGGGATGGAGCGGACCACCGCCGACTACATGGGCATGCTCGCGACCGTCATGAACGCCCTCGCGATGCAGTCGGCGCTGGAGTCGATCGGCGTCTTCACCCGGGTCATCAGCGCCATCCCCATGGACCAGATCTGCGAGCCCTACATCCGCCGCCGCGCCGTCCGGCATCTGGAGAAGAAGCGCGTCGTCATCTTCGCCGCCGGCACCGGCAACCCCTATTTCACCACCGACACCGCGGCGACGCTGCGCGCCAGCGAAATGGCCTGCGAGGCGATCTTCAAGGGCACCAAGGTCGACGGCGTCTATGACAGCGACCCCATGACCAACCCCGACGCAAGGCATTTCGAAACAATCAGCTATGACGAGGTCCTCACCCGGAACCTGAAGGTGATGGACGCCTCCGCCATCGCGCTTGCCCGCGACAACCGGCTGCCCATCGTCGTCTTCTCGCTCGACGAGCCGGGCGGCTTTCGCGGCATCCTCGGCGGCCGCGGCCGCTTTACCCGGGTGCACGCCTGAGCCGCACACCCGCCCCGGCGCGCCCGCAAGCGCAGGCTTTCCTTGCCCGCTGCTTCGGCCTAGAGAAGCGAAATCGCCGCGAAACCGCCCCGAAGCCGTCTTGAGGCGGGCACGAGATCAGGAAGGATGGGCCACATGTCCGAAGATCACGACATCGACATGGACGACCTCGAGCGCCGCATGGACGGCGCCATCGCCGCGCTGCGACAGGAGTTCGCGGCGGTGCGCACCGGCCGCGCCTCGGCCAGCATCCTGGAGCCGATCCAGGCCGAGGCCTATGGCCAGATGACCCCGATCAACCAGCTCGGCACCGTCAACGTGCCCGAGCCGCGCATGGTC
>Ga0213836_101725_pt1 | contig 11958 bp, 9 predicted proteins | sample SWPATP03_FD_160578 | JGI IMG/M metagenome (GOLD analysis project Ga0213836, IMG submission 160578) | Coastal seawater microbial communities from Marineland, Florida, United States - SWPA TP0 #3 | ecosystem: Environmental > Aquatic > Marine > Coastal | place: USA: Florida | collected 2016-08-05
GCCCGGAACAACGCGGACCGCTCCTACCTCGATGCGCTCAGGCCGCTGCTCGCACCCCCGCCACACCCTCACGCCAACACGATTTGCTGACACCGCCCCGTATTGCGTGTCGAGAAGCCCGAGCACCCGTTGCAGCAACTCCGGCGTCGGCTCCTGCAACAGCAAGGCGAACTGACAGCCGATCAGTCCGGTCAACGGCATCGCGGGACCGGGAAGGATCGATTCCGGCCAATCGATTTCCTTCTTGCGCCAGTTCAGATCCTGCACCGCCGGGTTGATGCCAAGGCGCTTCAACATCGCACCGTGGATGGCCGCTGCGGGGGCCGGGCGACGCGTGGCGAAGCAGATGATCATTCGGTCGATAAGCGCAGTGACGTCGTATCGTCCCTTGATCGCCGGGACCGGCTCGAAACACACGCGCCCGTCAAATCGCGCCTGCGTTCCGGCTGGGACGATACGATACTTGATCTTGGCTTGCCCAGCGATGGTAGCTGTCGGGAGCCGATATTCGCTCTGTCGCACTGCGTCCGAATAGGAGAGAAACAGGGTGGGCTCCCGGGTCAGCATAGGCGCCCGGGGCCACAGCGGTAGCACCGGGCTCGACGCTGTGGTGCTTACCGATCCTGCTGCAGGCGACGGTGCGACTGGAGGCGGGTGCGGTCCGGTCGCTGCCATCGCATCCGCGGTCGCTTCCAACCGCGGGGAGGACTGCGACTTCTTGGAGGGTCCTGGGGTGCGGAGGTATTCAAGGTAGTCGCCCAGCAAGCGCTGCGCGGATCTGGACAGGGACTTCAGCCTGTCGAGGTCACGGGTTTCGTGGAAAAGGCGCTGCCAGGCGTCACGGATGTCCGTCAGCGTGATCGGGGCAGCTTTCTCCTTCACACGCCGGCGGCTTCTCATCGCCTTCCGGGCCGCTTGGTCCGCCTTTCGGCCCCTGAAATGGGAGACGCTGGCCGCAGCGGCGACGCACATCACGACAGCGCGATCGTTCGGCGCTTTGCCGGGTGGTTTCCTGTGACCGGGTTTCCCCTCGATCAGCATCCATCGCGCGAAACCGAAGACCTCCGCTAAGGCTTGAATCCTGCCGTCCGACCGCACTGCGTTTGACCAGTCGCGAGCGACCCGCAGTCGGTCTTCTTGCGGAAACGCGGCGCCGTAGCAGCCGCTGACGCGTTTGATGAATGCCTCGTCGCTGCCGGCTTGACGCGGGTCGCCAGCCTCGAACAACTTGGATTTTCTGGCGAGCTCACGCTGGATACTTCGCTGACTGAGCTCCGGGACTGTCGTCGTCACCACCACGTTGCCGGGTGCCGGGGACAGAATCTCTGGCGCTGTTGTGGGGCCAGAGGTTCCGACCTCGGACTTGGCGCCGATGCCGGGACCGGCCGAAGCATCCACGTTGTTGGCGGAGATCGCCGCGTCGTTTGATGCGTCCTCTGTGGCCTCCTCGCGCGTCATCTGCCACACACCGCGAAGAAGGGACATCCGGTCAGTGCCGCCGGCGCAGAAGCGGCGACCGGGCCGCAGGATCGGCGGGCTCGTGAATGGCCATCACCGTGCCTGGACCCGAGACGCTTCACCACCGTTCCGCTCTCCATGCGCTGCGATCTGCCGTGACCGCGGTGCCAACAACGCAAGACATGGCGCGCTATAGCGGGCGCTGCAAGCGAGGGGTGATCGCTCCATCTCCAGCCATGCGCTGGGGACATGGCTTCTGGGAGCATCCCTCATCCGCGGGGTGGGAACGGCGAGCTCCCCGTAGAGCGCCCCATCAGTGGAAGTCCTAGGACGGGCGCGATGCGTCGGTGGGGATGCCCTCTGAGGGCGGCGCTCTCCGGCGCCACGGCTCCGCTGAAGGCTCCGGAGATGGGGGCCGCGGCTTCTGTGCGCTTCCGCACAGAAGAGCATGCGCATGTCCACCGCGTGGCATCGGAGGCGGCGGCCCTCCGGAAAGCTCCGCCTGTAGCCGGGCTCGGTGCTGCTGCGATGCAGGCTGCGATCCGTCGCAAGACCTGCGCGATCTGTGGGCGCTCGGCAGGGCGCCGAGCCGAGATTTTCGTTTAAGAGAAATTTTCGTTGACAGGATGACCGGCTCCGCATGACGTGACCGGGCGCCAGCGACGGCGCGGGACATCGGCGACTGGAGGGACCCAGATGGCGGAGACGGCGGGCTTCATTGAGCGGCACGGGCTCTGGACGGACGAGCAGAAGCGTCTGGCAGAGGACATCCTTGCCCGTGTGCATCGCGACGGGATCAGGACGATCCGCATCGGCTGGGGCGACCAGCACGGCATCGTGCGCAGCAAGAACGTGACCGCGATGGAGTTCGAGTCCTGCATCAAGGACGGCAAGGACTTTCAGATGGTCACCTCGATCTTCGACACGACCAACCACCCGATCGTCCCCCCCTTCTCGGCCGAGAACGCGCTGGGGGTGCCCGAGCTGATCGGGCTGCCCGACGGCATCCTCGTGCCAGACCCCTGCACCTTCAAGGTGCTGCCATGGGTGAAGGATACCGCCTGGATCCTCTCGGATGCCTATCTTCAGAGTGGCAAGCCGATGCCCTTCTCCACCCGCGCCGTGCTGCGCAAGCAGATCGCCGCGCTGGCCGATCACGGGCTCGGCATGCGCGTGGGGCTCGAATTCGAGTTCTACCTGTTCAGGATGCTCGACGCGCGCATGAGCCCTGAGGCGAGCGGCTGGCCGCCTGAGCCGCCGCGCGTCGAGATGCTCAACCACGGCTATCAGTATCTGACCGACAACCGCAACGACGAGATCGAGGCGGTGCTGACCGCGCTTCAGGACAACCTCCTGGCGCTGGGCCTGCCGCTGTCCACGATCGAGGACGAGTGGGGACCGAGCCAGCTCGAGGTGACCTTCGGCGTGATGCCGGCGCTGGAGGCCGCCGATACCGCGCTGCTGTTCCGTTCGGCGGTCAAGCAGATCGCCCGGCGGATGGGCCTGCACGCCTCGTTCATGGCGATGCCGAAGGTGCCGAACGTCTTTCCCAGTGGCTGGCACATGCACCAGTCGCTCTTTGATCTGAAGTCCGGCGCCAACGTGTTCGTGGCCGAGGGCGGCGAGAGCCCGCTGTCCGAGGTGGGGATGAACTATCTAGGGGGACTCATTGCCCATGCCGGCGCGACCTCCCTGATGACCACGCCCACCGTGAACGGCTACAAGCGCCAGCGTCCGGACGCCTTCGCGCCCTTCAAGGCCGGCTGGTCGCACGAGAACCGCGGCGCCATGCTGCGGGTGATCGGCGCGCCTGGCAATTCCGGCTCGCGGATCGAGAACCGCGTGGGCGACCCGGCGGCCAACCCTTATCTCTATGTGGCTTCGCAGCTGATTGCCGGGCGCGACGGGATCGTGAACCGGACAGACCCCGGCCCTTCGGCCAAGGCCGCCTACCTTGCCGAGCGGCCGCTTCTGCCGCGCAACCTTGCCGAAGCAATCGGCGCTTTCGGCGCCTCGGGCGTGATGAAGACCGAGCTTGGCGATACCTTCCACAACTATCTGCAGCTCGTGAAACGGTTCGAGTGGGACCGCTTCAGCGCCGCGGTGACCGACTGGGAACAGTCGGAATACTTCGAGATGTATTGAGGGAGGGCACCGGATGCGCATCGCGGCGGCACAGCTCAGACCCGTATGGATGGACCGGGCGGCGACCGCCGCCCGGGTTATCGGCGCCATCGAGGACGCCGCGCGCCAGGGCGTCTCGCTCATCGCCTTTCCCGAGGCCTACCTCGCGGGCTATCCATTCTGGCTGTGCCGCACCAACGGGGCGGCCTTCGACGAGCCGGCCCAGAAGCGTGCCTTCGCGCGCTTCCTCGACGCCGCGGTCGAGACCGATGCCCCCGAGATGCAGGCCATCGTGGAGGCGGCGCGCGACCATGGTGTGGCCGTCTGGCTGGGCACGAACGAGCGCGGCACCGGCGCAGCACGGCATTCGGTCTATTGCAGCCTCGTTACCATCCTGCCCGAGCAGGGGCTTGCCGGCGTTCACCGCAAGCTCGTGCCCACCTACGACGAGAAGCTCTGCTGGGCGCAGGGCGATGCCCGCGACCTGCGCCTGCATCAGGTAGGCGGCTTCCGCGTGGGCGGTCTGAACTGCTGGGAGAACCTGATGCCGCTCGCGCGCTTCGCCCTCTATGCAGACGGCGAGGAGCTGCACATCAGCGTCTGGCCCGGCAACCCCTCGGTTTCGACCGATCCCGCACGGATCGTTGCCATCGAGGGGCGTGTGTGGTCGATGAATGTCAACGGCCTGTTGACCCTTGACGACGTGCCGGACGATTTCGAGCTGAAGGCCGAGATGCAGGCGGCGGGGCATCACCGGATCTTCGACGGCGGCTCGGCCATCCTCGCCCCGGGCGGAGCGGTCGTGGCCGGGCCGCTGATCGGACAGGAGGGTCTCTTGAAACACGACATCGAGCTCGGCGCCGTGCGCGCTGAACGCCAGGCGCTCGACGCCGCCGGCCATTATCACCGCGCCGACCTGTTCGAGGTGACGGTAGACCGCCGGCGCCGCGGGCCACTGCAGGACCGGCCCGAAGCCGGCGGGGTGGTCTGATGCACGCCCTTGTCGTGCAGAACTTCGCCAAGGCGGGCCCCGCGCTGCTGGCGGAAGATTTCCGCGCCGCCGGGGTCGGGCTGTCGAGCGTGCTGGCGCCCGAGGCGGACCTTGCTGCCATCGGGCCGGAGGATGCCGACCTCTTCATCGTTCTCGGCTCGCCCAACGCGGTCTACGAGCGCGACCGACTGGGCTGGATCGAAGCCGAGATCGATCTCGTGCGCCGCCTCCTCGCCGCCGACCGGATGGTGTTCGGCATCTGCTTCGGCGCGCAGGTGCTCGCGACCGCGCTGGGTTCGACCGTGCGCGCGACCGGCACGCGGCACTGCGGCTGGCAGCGGATGGAAAGCCCCGAGGCCGAGCCGCTGTGGGAGGGTCCGTGGTTCCGCTGGCACGGCGACACGTTCGACCTGCCGCGGGGCGCGCGCGCCCTCGCCACGGCAGGCGGGCTCGTGCAAGCGTTCGAGTATGGCCGACACCTCGGTGTCGCCTTCCACCCCGAGGTCGACGCCCCCACGCTCGAGGCCTGGTCGGTCGACGGTCGCGCCGCGCTGGTCGAGACCGGGTTCGACCCCGAGGCCTTCCTCGTCGAGGCCGTGGCCGGTGTGCCGCAGTCCCACCCGAACCGCCAGCGACTGGTGCAGGCGGTGCTGGAGAGGACCCGGCGATGACCGGGGACACCGCTGACGGCTTCTCGCCGGAACGATGGGAGACGCTCACCTCCGAGATCCGGGCGCAACGCAAGCGGCGGGGCTGGACGCTGAGCGACCTCAGCGCCCGCAGCGGGGTCTCCATTGCGGCGATCTCCAAGATCGAGAATGGCCAGTCGCGCCCCGGCGCCGACACGCTGATGCGCATTGCCCGCGCGCTTGAGATCACTGTCGCCGAAATCATGGAGACCCCGCGCGCCCCGGCCCCGGGCCTCGCACGGCTGACGGTGACCCGCGCCGGCGAGGGCGAGGGCTATCGCACGCCCTTCTACGACTACCGGCTGCTGTGCACAGGGCTCTCGCGCAAGGTGATGGTGCCGCTCGAGATGGTCATCCGCACACGTGAGGTGCCGCCGCCCGCGGAGTGGAGCATCCACGGGGGCGAGGAACTGATCCATGTCCTGCGGGGCGAGATCGCGCTGCACACCGCCCATTACGCCCCGGTCACGCTGGGCCCCGGCGAGAGCGCGTATTTCGACAGCAGCATGCCGCATGCCTTCGTCTCCACTGGCACAGGCGATGCAACGATCCTTTCGATCTGCCTGTCGATCCGCCCCTTCTCGGGGGCAGACGCCGACAGCGGTAGCCCGACGCAGCATCACGATCCCGACCCGCCTCCCCGGAACGGCTGACTTCGTCCTTGTTGACCATCATCGAAGTCCTAGAAACTTCGCACAGCGCTGGTGGGAATGCCTCCAAACCCAGCCACGTCCCGGCGCCAAGGCTCCGCTGAACGCTCCGGCGACGGTGACCGGAGACCTGTGCGCTCCGGCACAGAAGAGCATATGCACATGTCTGCGCGTTCCGGGCACGATGGTGGCAGAGGGGCCTCCGCGCCGTGGTGTCGCCGATAGCCGCGCAGCCGTCACGGCCGGTCCGGTGAGATTGCCCGGGGGCGCTGCGCTTCAGGCCGTCAGGATCGCGATGAGGATCGCGATCAGCACGGTATTCATGATGTGCAGAACCTGCTCGATGTTCTGCAGCGTCGCGTGGCGCTGTCGTGCGAGCCAGGTCGCGGCGCTGTCGTCTGCGGCGAAACGCTCCAGCGCCTTGCGGTCCGCCCTCCGCTTGGCCCGGAACTCAAGCACATTCAGGATCAGCAGCACCGCGACGGCGCCCAGGATCAGGGTCGGTCGGATCCATTCTGGCACGGCGGCGTCTCCCTGATCCTTGGGGTCGACGGCCAACCAGACGCACCGGACCGCTCCCTTGCGCCCGGACCATACCCGGCCGGATCGGCATCGCAACTGGCGCGTTGTCCGCGCCACAGGAGTGCATCAACGCGGTCCTGCCAGCCGGACAGCATCGGCTGCCTCGGGAAATGTTGCTGGGTGTGAGGGGCTCGTGTGATCGGATGGCGAGAGGTGACCGCCGGGGAGCGCGGAACATGGATGCGCTCCAACGAAGGCGCTTGTGAAGTGAGAGTGAACGTGATGCACCAAACTCACGCTCACAGCAGGGGTAACGACATGGCGCTCTCGGCCAAGGAACGAAAGCGGCGGCAGATGGAGCGGCAGCGGGAACAGCTCGAGGAGATGCCCGACAGCACCTACCCGTTCCTCCGCAAGCCGTTCTACAAGTATCTGGAGGAAGAGCCCGAGTGGACGAACGTCGACATGTGTTTCGACCTGCTCGGCATCAACGCTCCGATGATCGAGGATGACCGCGGGCCGAAGGACTTCGCCTCGCCCGGTGTCTTTGACGAGGACACGCTGGAGGAGCAGTTCGGTCGGTATCCCGGCTCCATCGGGCGGGCCGAGATGATGATCGGCATCCTGCTGGATGCTGTGGCGAACATGGCCTTCGTCGTGAACACCTACAAGAAAGAGGAACTCCGCCGGCGCCTCGCCGAGATCGAGGAGGGCGACTTCGCCGACCCCGCCAGCCGCAAGCAGGCGCTCGACGACGCGGTGCGCATCCGCAAGATGTTGGAGATCCTGGAGAAGCAGACCCGTCGCAACCTGCACCAGTGGCAGGTCAAGGGGATCTGACGTCGAAACAGAAGCGGGCGATGCAGTCCGTCGCCAAACATCCTGCATCGCCCGCCATCCACCACCCCGGTTCAGGGAGGTCTGCACCATGAATAGGTGATCCTTATCCTTTCCTCAAGAAGTGCGCGCATGCCGGCGGCCGAGTGCTGACGGCCGGAACGCGCCTCAGAGTGCTGACCCGGTCTGTTCGGGCAGCGCCGCGGTGGTGCGCACTCTGCCACCTTTCACGCCCCAGGGTCGGCGACACTCTGCCCCCCCCGTCACACCGTCACCTGCCGCGCACAGCGGCGGGGCCAACCAGTCATGGCCTCGCGACGTCGCGGAGGCCAACAGAGGATCATGTCATGAAAGATCACGTCTTCCCCAACGACGGCGCGGACGAGCGTCAGGGCAGCTTCAAGGCCATCACGGATGGCCGGCACCGGCGCCGCCACGAGGATGACGCCGAAATCTGCGACGATATCGAAATCCTGTCGCCCGGTCCGGATGTGCAGCCGGACGGCATGCCGGAGGGCTTCATCCTGACGCAGCGCGGGGTCTATCGCGCTGTTTCGGCGGGAGACAGCGAGACCCAGCATCGCTGGGTCTGCGGCCCGCTCTGCGTTGCCGCGATGGTCCGCGATGCGCGCAACAGCGGCTGGGCGCGGCTGATCGAGATCATCGATCGGGACGGCGCTTTGCATGAGCTGATGGTTCCCGAGGCCGATCTCGACGGCGGCGGCAAGCGTTTGCGCGGTATCCTGCGCTCGCATGGCCTGAAGATCGCACCGCGGAAGGTGGCGGCATCGGACCTCATGGACCTGCTGGTCGCCTGGGAGCCTTCGGCCCGCATCCGCGTCATCGATGCGCTGGGGTGGGTGGATGCCAGCTTCACGGCCTTCGCGCTGGAGGGTGGCCGCGTGCTGGGCGCGGCCAGCGACAGGTTGCGGCTGGCAGAGGGCACTGCCGGGACGGAATGCTCCGCCGCGGACACGCTGCCGCGGGGCACGCTCGCCGATTGGCAGCGAGAAGTGGCGGGGCGGAGCGTCGGCAACGTGCTGATGATCATCGCGATCTCGCTCAGCTTCGCCGCGCCTCTGGTGGAGCTGATCGGTCGCCGCGAAGGTGCGGGGCTGCATCTTGGCGGCACCTCCGGCAGCGGCAAGTCCACGATCCAGGCGGCGGCCAACTCGGTCTGGCGGCGCGGGGACGCGTCGCACAGCTGGGCTGCCACGACCAACGCGCTGGAGGGGATCGCGGCAACCCGCAACAGCACGCTCCTGACGTTGGACGAGCTGAAGCGGGCAGCAGCGCGCGACGTTGACCTGGCGATGTATCAGCTCGCCAACGGGATTGGAAAGGCACGGGCGAACGCCCGCGGGCGGGCGCTGTCCATCCAGAGCTGGAAGATCACCGTCCTCTCCAGCGGCGAGACCTCGCTCGCCCGGCATCTGGCGAACGGTGGGATCGAGATCCAGCCCGGGCAGGAAGCGCGCTTTCTGGAGATCCCTGCCGACGGACGCGCGCATCGGAGCTACGACACGCTTCATGGCGCGGCGTCGCATGTGGAGTTTGCCAAGGCGCTGTCCGGGGCTGCCAACGCCTTCCATGGCACGGCGGGTCCGGCGTTCGTGACGTGGATCCTGGAGGATCCCGAGCGCACGCGTCGGGACTGCGCGCAGCTGATGAAGGTGTTCGAGGATCTGGCGGCCGGGCTGCTCGGTCGCTGCGAGGATTTCATCGTGCCCCGTGCCATGGGCACCTTCGCGCTGATCGCTGCCGCGGGCGAGCTGGCCACGGCCGCCGGCATCACCGGCTGGAAGCGCGAAGGTGCCATGACCGCCGCGCTGGAGGCGGCAGGGCTGTGGATTGACGGCCGGTTGGCGCCCGGGCGCGCGGCCCAGCATGCCTCGATCCTGCGCACCCGCGACTTCCTGAAGGCGTATGGCACGACCCGCTTCCTGCGTGTCGGCGCCGCCGGGCCGATTCCCGAGCTGGCCGGATGGTGGGACGATCACGCCTTCTACGTCCTCCCCGATGTCTGGCGCGGGCTGCATGCGGGTTTCGACGCCTCGCAGGCTGCACGTCACCTCGCCAATGCCGGCATGCTCCGGCCCGGTGGACGGGACGAGCTGCAGAACAAGGCGCCGCGGTCCGTCAGAAACCGCCCGCGCGTCTACACGGTGAGCGCCAGCATCCTCGACTGGGAGCCGACTGCGTCAGCATGACACCGCGGCCGGCCCGGACCACCCGGGCCGGCGCCAAGCTGCTGGGATCGCGAGGGTTTCGAGCAAACGTGAAGACTCTGCACGCCCGGGCCACCCGGACCGGACCTTGCCCTGTGGTCCGGGTGGTCCAGCCGCCCAGCGAAGCGGGAAGTGCAGGAAAATGTCGTAAACTCAACGTGGTCCGGGTGGTCCAGTTGGTCCGGGCGGTCATCAACATCTAGCTGATGCTGCCGGACGAAGACGGCCGGTTGATGCGCAACGCGCCGTGCTCCGTCGAGGGCCGGCCGCGCCTCTACACGGTGAACACCGCGCGCGTCATGGCCTGCAGGCCGGACTGATCATGACCTCCGCGGGGCCGGTCCCTCTGGCCCCGCGGTCCCTTGGTCCCACAGCTGCTTGGCCCAGCAAGTTGGATCATGCCTGGACACGCCACCTGATATCCGTAGCCTGGCGAGCGGTTTGAGGGGTGCGCGTGTCCGAGCTGGTGCCAGACTGTCCAATCTGCCGAGGCAAGGGCGCTGGCATCGCGGCCCCGCGCCATGTCGCCAGCTGGGCGGAGCTGACCGCCGCCGAGCAGTTCGGGCTGCTGGCGAAGCTGGGTGAGGCGCTCGGCGCAGGCGCCACTGGGATCCGGTTGGTGACCGAGCACGGGCATCTGGTTCTGCGCCCGATCCATGGCGCCGATACCCCGGCGCGGCTGAGCACCGGTTCCGAAGACCCCCTCCTGCCGCTGATCGCCGAGGGCATCGATGGGGCCGACAGCGTCGATCTGGCGGTGGCCTTTGCGATGGAGTCGGGCGTCCAGCTGGTCGAGCCATGGTTCCGCGACCTGCTGGCGCGGGGCGGGCGGTTGCGGGTGGTGGTGGGCGACTACATGGACGTCACCGAGCCCGCGGCGCTCTGGCGGCTGGCGGATCTGGAGGGCGCCGATCTGCGGGTCTTCGAGACCGGCGCGGGGTCGTTTCACCCGAAGGCCTGGCTCTTTCGCGCCACCAGCCGGCAGGGGGCGGCGATCGTCGGCAGCTCGAACCTGTCGCGGACCGCGCTGACCACCGGCGTGGAGTGGAACCTGCATGCCGAGGGCGCGGCCGATGTGGTGGCGGCGGCTTTCGACGCCCTGCTGGCGCATCCTCAGGTGCAGCCGCTGACCCCCGACTGGATCGAGGGCTATGCCGCCCGCCGCCGGTCGGCTCCGCTCACCGATCTGGCGCAGCGCATCGTCTCGGACGAGCCGCAGGCGCCACCGCCCGAACCGCATGCCATCCAGGCCGCCGCCCTGCAGGCTCTGGCGGCGACGCGCCGGGCGGGGCATCGCGCCGGGCTCGTGGTGATGGCGACTGGGCTGGGCAAGACCTGGCTCGCGGCCTTCGACAGCCGCGCCTTCGCCCGCATCCTCTTCGTCGCCCACCGCGAGGAAATCCTGACCCAGGCGATGTCGTCCTTTCGCCGCATCCGCCCGGATGCCCGCTTCGGCCGCTACGACGGCAGCGAGAAGGACGAGGGCGCCGAGGTCCTCTTCGCCTCGATCCAGACGCTGGGGCGGGTCGGCCACCTGCGCCGCTTCGCGCCGGACGCCTTCGACTACATCATCGTGGACGAGTTCCACCACGCCTCGGCCGCCAGCTACCGCGGACTGCTCGACCACTTCACCCCGCGCTTCCTGCTGGGGCTCCCGCAATCAGCCCTGAATAGTCGGACGCCCCATCGCAGCCCTCAAGGCCTAGCAGCGCCAAAGTTCCGAACTCTTCAGAAAGAGGGGCCAAAATCATGCGGGATGTGACACCTAGACATAGAGCGGGAAGCGTGGCAGCGTTTGGCGGGGTTACTTGAGCCCCTGTAACGGCAGGGATGGTGGGCGAGGCTTCTGAGGGGATGAAGATGAAAAATGCTAAAATATGGGCGGCGTTAGTAGCACTTCTTTCATCCATGATGGGGCCGAATTATTTGAAGGCCGACGACTTGTCGATAATGTCTTTGACGAGGCAGTGCATGAATTGCGACCTCTCCGGACGCGATATGACGAGAGTGGATTTTAGCGGGACCACACTAGAAGGTGTTAATTTCAGGGGAGCGACGCTTACAGACGCCAATTTTTCAAGAGCGATAATTAGAGGGGGCGACTTCAGCGAATCGAATCTGCAGAGGGCAAATTTATCATATTCTAATATTGATCTGGTTGGGCCGCCCTATCGAGATCCGAACCCATTCATTTTTGGTTCTGATTTCAGAGGAGCTAATTTCGAGAATTCCTCAGTCCGACTTAGGATTATGGACTCTATGTTGAGTGGCGCTAGATTCAGAGGGGCGCTAATCGGCAGACTAGTGTTCCGAGTCTGACGCTTGCTACCTGTTTCCGCGGATTTCATCGAGGAGGGCGGCCAGTGCGCGGCGTTCGCGGGTGAGGATGTCCTCGGCGGTCTTGCTCCAGACGAAGGGTTTCGGCTTGGCGTTGTGCTGCACGAGGTAGTCGTAGATTG
>Ga0213836_101726_pt1 | contig 11950 bp, 9 predicted proteins | sample SWPATP03_FD_160578 | JGI IMG/M metagenome (GOLD analysis project Ga0213836, IMG submission 160578) | Coastal seawater microbial communities from Marineland, Florida, United States - SWPA TP0 #3 | ecosystem: Environmental > Aquatic > Marine > Coastal | place: USA: Florida | collected 2016-08-05
AACCATCTGGCCGACGTCACGTGTCCAAGGCGATATCCCGAAACCGGCAGTCGACTGGGTATCGGACAGCAGCATAATGTTCAGCGGGACAGAGAGGAAAACCCCTTTGTCGTTGTACGGATCGCTTGGCGTACCCGGACTGGTGATGTCCTTGCCGTTGGTCTTTGTGTACCAGGCGCCGATCTCGACACCGGAACGGAAACGACGCTTGAACTCCAGGCGTACGCCATCGTCCTTGGCAAGAAACTGTCCAGCCCTTGCCGTGACGGTGATGTCGTATGGCAGGCGGTAGTGCAGCGCGCCCAATGCGGTAACGGTGCGGTAATCGCGCTTGTCGAACAGGCCCTTGAAGCCGCGCTGCTCAAGTGCATCGACCGTCAAGTCCACAGCCCAACGCGCATCTTTCGGTAAGTACAGGATCTGGCCGCCAACACCGCGGTACATTTCCTCGTACAAGCCGGCCGATACACGCGCATACAAACGCTCATCAAGCGTCATGTATTTATTGAGCAGCGCGCGGTTGATCTTGAAGCGGCTCCCCCGCTTGTATTCGGCGATGTCCGTGCGAACGTGCGGCAGTAGGCTGTTCGAAGCCTGCGTCACGCCTGACACGTTTTCGATCACGTTGAGCTTGAACGCGCTGTTGAAGTACAGTCCGTCGCCGAGCCGTTTGTCGAAATTAGACACCGCTGCCAGCTCATAGCGCAAGGCACCGCTCGGGTCGTTGAAGAAGAACGATGCGCGCGGTGCGACCCGGAACCGGTTGGCCTCGCGGTCTTCGGATCTCAGCTGCACCATTTCGCCGTCCTGGTTGACGCGCACGCCGAGGCCGCCGTTTTCGTCGCGCACTGCGGCCAGCAAACCACTCTGATCCTCTCCTACCCGGTCTGCCGGATTGGCATAGCGTACCAGCACGGTTTGCAGGAAGGCCTCGCGGTCGATCAAGCCGGTGAAATAGTCGGTCAGGCGCTGCAGGTCGAAGAATTCGTAGGTTGCAATCGGCTGCTCGATCCTAGTGTAGGTGACGTGGATCGCGCGCGTGCCCTGCGGCGCGAAGGCCAGCGCGGTACGGGTGGCGCGACCCACGGCACGCCCCATGTTGGAAATCCGGTTATTCGTCAGGGTCAGTTTCAGCGTGCCGCTGTCGAGCTCGACGCGAATGTTCCTGAAGTTTTGTTTGGCCAGCGCCTGGACCAGTTGAGCGCCATGGCCGGCGTTCGTTTGCCATTCAGCGGCGGTGACACGCGCCGGCGCATTTTTCGAATCGAAAGGTGCAGGCTCCAGCAACTTGGGCAGGAATTCGCGTTCCGAGAATGGAATGCTGACAAAAGCGTTGGCACTGAAATGGTCTCGGTGACGGGCGATTTGCGCGCCGAGCCAGCCCCAGCGGTACTCAAGTCCCACCGCGACGCCCTTGCGGCGCTCGCCGGCGCTTGTTGTGCTGGCGCGAAAATCCTGCTGATAGTCATTCGCATCGTACTCGGCGACCGCGGCCCACCCAGGCATTGATGTTGGTGCCCAGCGAACGCCCCCGAAAACCCCGTCCGGCCGCCCGCTCCCGTAACCAAGACTGACTTCGATATTGCGCGCCTGCCCAAACGACTTCGTAGCGACAATGTACTGACCCTTGAAGAGCTCAGTGCCGAGCAAGTCGGTCGCGCCGACAGCCAGTGAGGGCAGCCACGCCGACTCCTGAGTCAAGCGCAGTTTGGCGTCGACAACCTTGTCCTTGTAGCGACCGTATTCGTAGCCGTATCCGCCAGGCACATTCGTGAAACCGGAAGTTCCACTGACCGAGACGTAACGGCCGGTGACCTGAAGGAATGGAAGGACAGTTACCGTACTCCACAGGCTGCCGTAGGGCCTGTCGTAGCTGTAGCCCAGGCTGACCGTTCCATCCGCTTCCACGAAGGCGCTGGGCATGTTGATATAGCCCGACTGGCCATTGATGGCAGGCGTGCCGCCAAAGGCACTCGCGGCGCCGAGAGCCAGCCAGCCAGCGCACGAAATTTTCAAGGGTTTTTTGAGGACAGTTAGCACATCGTACAATCTGAAAAAACGTCACTCTAAGACGCGTTGTCGCGGCAACTGGGCCGCGGCCGTTATTCGAACCGGTCAGCTTCCCGCAAGAGCTGGCCGGCGTGATCTTTTGGCGCAAGCTAGGGCACGAAATCGATCGGCGAGGTGACAACAACCTTGGGGTCGTTATACACCGGCCTGCGTCCATATTCGGGATACCAGCAGTCGGTAGTTCTATAGAGGAATTCGGCTAATTGGCTGAGCATCGCGAAACCGTGGGCGAAACCGGGCCGCACCCACAATTGCTTGTGGTTCGCCGCACTCAGTACTCCATCAGTCAATCATTGCGCGCGAGGAACGCGCGGGCTCCTGAGAGTGCCGCTGTTCTACCTCTTTAGTGCTGAGAATGCTATTCAAGACGGCAAGATTTCGTCGGCGCCGCACTGGATCCCACAGCCACCCCCACTTATTGAAGTACTTGAAGGCAGACTGCATGTGATAGGAAAGCAAACGCCAGTTAGTGTAGGAACCCTTGCCATAGGCGTGCTCGACAAAGACTGACGGATCGAACAGGGTCTCCGCAATATCGCCGACTCGCCGGACTAGGTCGACGTCTTCAAGGTACATGAAGAATCGCTCGTCAAATCCGCCGATCTGGGCAAACAGCTGAGCACGCAGGATTATAAAGCAGCCCGACATGGACGGCACCTGCGAACAACTTGCCTGTGACAAGTCAGCGAGTTCATAGCGCTCATTCCACCGCTTTGTGACCGCAGGTAACGGGAGAAACCTGCGCACGATCAGATCGGCGGGAGTAGGTAACAATTTGCACAAACGCTGCAGCGCACCGTCAGGGTAACGAATTTGCGGCATTACCGCCCCGACACTTTGGCTGCTGCGCAAAACATGGAGGAGATGCGGAATCACGTTTTTACCGAACGTAATATCGGGATTTAAAATCAAGTGAAAATCCGACTCGGACTGGACCAAGCGGAACCCAATGTTGTGGCCTGCGCCAAACCCCACGTTTCGGCCAGTGTGAACGAACCTTACGCGCGTGTGGGAAAAAAATCGCGACGAAAGTGGCGTCGGCGAATTATCCACGACGACCAAGGTCCCGTCCGAGCCAAGCAAGAACGAATCGATTGCGGGCTCGAACACTTCGGGTCGAGAATTGTAAAGCACCAAGGTAGCAGTTAAACGAGAGTTCATACTTTTGTCATATTGTTATGAGAGGCCAAATTTGCCGGGCAATAGTACCGCCCCGCGATGATTCATTTGCAGACTCCGGCTGGGGTGAAACTGGCCCGACTGGAAGAGGTCGATGGACGCTGAGGAGCTTGACCGGATTGGGACTACGCCTATACGGTCGCATACAACGTTTCATATTTATCCCGCATCTGTTCCGACGAGAATACGCGCACGTCACGCGCAGCGCCCCTCGTTCCAGGATCAGGCAGGTCTATCGAGAAGTCGGCATTCAGGTCAAAGAGCGCTACCGTCCTTTCAGCGCACTGCATCGCGACTTCGCGATGAGACGGAATGTCGCTTAATATCAGATTGGCCCCGCACGAATAGGCTTCCAGGACAGCCAAAGGCAGTCCTTCGGAAAATGATGCAGAAACGAAAAAATCGGCGATCTTGTATATCTCGGAACAGGACTGAACCTGGCCCAGAAAACGATATCGTGGATCATCGCTGACCATGCCGCGGCATGCGGATAAAAGATCGCCCTCGCCGACCAGGACGAACAGGTCTTCCGGACCCAGCGACAGGTTGCGAATCAAATACTCAACGTTCTTTCGTTTGATAAAACTCCCACAGTACACGTAGGTAGCCCCACGGTTCGTCATGGACCACTTTTGCCTGAGGTTTGCGCGCTCGGCAGGTTCCGCCGGTTTGTAAATCTCGCCATTCACGCCGTTCGGAATCACGGTGTTCGGGATGCGATGCTTCGTAAGCGCACGACCTACCGCTACCGAACAAGCTACCTTGGTTGGAATAAACGCGCAGGCTGTTACATGAAGCAAAAAAACCAGACTGCCCTTTATCCTTCCGAACAGCGGCAAGTAGTCTTCCAGCAGACAGTTATGAATCGTTGTCATCTTTTTCGCGCCAGTAAAAGCAAGTGCAACGAAAAGGTCGGCGGGCGCCCCGTGTGAATGCAACACGTCTATACCGTATTCCCTGACGATCGTACGCATCCGCCCCAGGCCCGAAAGCATCCCTCCCTTGCCTAACACGACGATTGTGGCGCCGTCGGCCTCCAGTTCGGCGACGATCGAACTGCAGACCCTCGAGGTCAACGATATGACGACATACCGGACAGTTTGCCGGCTGTTCGTTATCTGGGCGCGCACGACATTGATCGGGCCTTTGTTCTCGATAGACGAGACAACAATTCCGACAGTGATTGACTTTTTAATCATATATTCCAAATCGTATGTCTTGATGGACCCCGGTCACCAAAATATCCATCGATAGCTGAGCAAGCACTATAGCGCCAAAAATCACTCCCCATCGCAGGTTCGGGCGGCGGTAGAAGAAAGCCCATGACACAAGGATCGCCTCCCCTAAGAACAAGAAAGTGGAGAGGCGCCCCGCCAAAATTGCAAAATCGCTAAGGCATAAAAACAGTAGGACGCCAGCCGCGTAAAGATTTCTCAGCGCGCCAACTGCCTCCCCTAGTTCCTCGTTTGGCCTTGTCCTCAGCAGGAAGAGAATCAGTACGGCCTTCCACAAAACCGGGTTGCCCAGAGTTGACAGCCGTCCGTTATACTCATCCCATCCGATATACGCCTCTACCGCCGCTGGCAACACCCCTTGTGCTGCAAGAAAATGTGTGATCGGCTTACCAAGCCCAACAATACTTATTAGCAGGCCAAACACAAGAAGGATAACGAAGGTCCGCCATGCGAATTCCTTTTTCGACAGAAACCAATAGAACGGAAGAATAATTGTTGCACCAGCGTGAAATAGAGCGGCGATAGCTATCAGTGCCGACCTTTTAAGCATCCCGGGACTGATTGAGAACGCAAACAACACAACTGCCACGGCCAACGCTGCGCGAATCTGCATCATTTCCCGGAGCAAGAACACATGGCTAAAGTAAAAAACCATTGAAGCTAACGGAACGTAGCTCAACCGATAAGTCGAGAAAGCGACCAGCGCGACCGTGGTGAATGCCAGCAAGAGCAAGAACCCGGTAAATCCAATCCCGAAGCCCTTCGCTAACGACACCAGCGCAAGGAACCCGAATTCACCGTGGACGCGGCTGAGCGCGTCGAGGGAAAACTCGGAGAACGCTGGAACATCGGAAAAAATTTCGGCATAGTTGACATAATCGAAGTCGCCATACCTTAGCCCGGCCACCAGGGCTAAAACGATAGCGATCGTATACAGGTGCCACTGCACCAAGGCCCGGCTCCGGCCAGCGAGCAACGTGAGACCTAGTAGAGATCCAAGAACAAGGTAGAATATCCAGGTCATTCGCTAACGGGACTCAGTTGCCGCCTGATACAGCCGGATAGCGCGTGGGCAAAGCTGCGAGGATCATCGTCCTCACACCGGTAGCAATGTTCAGATTCAATTCCCTTGGCCGATGTGAATGTTGCTACCACAGGGATACCGCGCTGCGCTGCTTCAAGGACTTTAATCTTGATACCAGTGCCGGAAACAATTGGAGATACGACGCACAGGCACGAAGCGTAGAGATGCTCCAGCTGCGTCAACGTGATCTCACTAGTGAAGCGTAGATGAGGGTACCTGGCAAACGCTGAGCGATTTTTATCCGAGTAACGGCCTGTTACGAAGATCGGTATATCAAAGCCCTCACCCAGATGCGGCACTACTTGGTCGAGGTACCACTGCAAGGCAAAGAAATTTTGCGAAAACTCGATACTCCCTGGGAATAGGATAAAAGGTTCGTCGAGATTGGTACACCGCGTAACAGGGTTTACGAAAAGCCGATTTGTTGCGACGGCGGCGTTTTCGTGCTTGAGCTTGAACCTTTCGATGTACCAATCTCTGTCATGAGCCGTAAGGAAAGTGTACGAACTGAAATCACGAACGACCAACTGACGCTCGTAGCCTTTGATTTTTACCCAGTCGATGGCGAATAATAGCCGACGCACCGGGGACGCCGTGGTACGCGCCATTTCGTAAAAGAACTCGCTAAGCACGTCGTGTACAACCAATTCCGTCATCTGAAGATACCTTTGGGGAATCGCTACCGTGGCCCAGATCGACTCCGCAACGACCTTGTCCGGCCCGATCTCCCCAAACAGTTGATTCATCCGATGACAAATGCGTTCATTACCGAACAAACTGACATACCGAGGTTTCATGCTGAGGAGGGCTGCAAGCTCCCCCCTAAAAGTCCTCGCACTTTCGTTCGCAATGCGATGTACCCGAACATTCTTGAAGTCGGACGGGCGCACGGGTTCTAGGTTCTTGAGCTCGTTGTCCACTTCGATTACCTCGACGTCGTGCCCAGCTTGCACGGCATCGTATACCCGGCCTAACGCAGACTGCTTAATCCCCGAATTAGTCGGAAACAACGGTGAACATACAACAAACAATATTTTCATAGATAGGAAATCAGCGTGCCAAAAGATCAGGGAGCTAGCCAATAAGAGTAATTCAGGGTGTAAGCCAAGGCTTCAGGGGAGCGAGTCTTGATCACCCCGGCCGGATTTCCTGCTACAACTGCCAGTGGGGGGACGTCCCGAGAAACCACGGAGCCGGCATACACGACCGCGCCCTCGCCAATGGTGACTCCAGGCATGACCAGTACGTTCGCAAAAAGCACAGCGAAGTCTTCGATCACGACACCACGTCCGACTGCTGCGAAATCGGGACTGTGAATGTCATGCCCCATCGTATAGATACGTACCGAATGTGCGATCGAGACGTTCTCACCGATCTGAATGCCCGCCCGGTTATCCAGGTAGCAACTATTGTTGACCACGCTGTTCGGACCAATAGTAAGCCTTCCGCGTGCAAATATTTTTACTCCCCTGTGGATCGTCGCTGTAGCAGCGACTTCAGCCGAAAAGAGCTGAAGGATCTTTCTCCGAACGGCAAAAAAAGGAACAAACCGTAACAAGCCGTTCGCCACCCCGAGAGCCAAATATATACTGCGCATTTTAAGGTCGAGCTTCACCTTAGCCCCTCAATTGATATTTGAGCGCAGTAACATAGCAAAAACGCCTTTTGGTAACGGCCAGCGAAATAAGCCGGGCAACCCGAAGCGCCTTGACGACCAGGCGCGGACCTAAACCATACCGCGTTTTATAGTAAACAGCCCTTCCCGCCTCCATGTTCAGAATCTTGAAGTCTGAATCATCGACGGTACTGACGCTGCCGACATGGCTTGCCAACTGGTCGCATATCAACATCACCGCCCCGCCGCCGGCTCTATGGCGATACAGCAGCTCAGTCTCCTCGAAATACAGGAAGATATTTTTCGAAAACCCTGCCAACTCACTAAATGTTGCTCGGCCTACCGCGAAAAGTGCGCCGCATACGTAATCGACGGGCACAGTCTGGCCAGTTACACTTGGCATCTTCAATGCGGTTGCACAACTGGCGAACCATTTAGGCGCCAATTTATGTAAACACAACAGTTCAGCAGCCGCATTTTTTATGCCCGGAAAATGGCCGTACGAGTAGGTGGGCTGCCCATGCGGGTCACACAGATTGACTCCGATAATTGTGCTTGGACCGTGCCGAGCAATTTCACTCCCCAGCTTGGCCAAAACATCAGCGTGAAATTTAATATCCGGATTGACGAATACAAGAATATCGCCAATGGCGGCGTCCGCACCCAAGTTGCAACCGCGACCAAACCCGATATTACCTGGGCTTTTTATGTATTGGAACGTCGTGCCCGCGGCCTGACTAAGAAGCAGTTCATCAGAGTTATCGACGACAATTATTTCATAACTGTCGTTAAGCGTTTGCTCATGGATACTCTGGATGCACTCGAACACATAGCCACTCGTATTGTAGTTAACAATGATAATGGAATATTTCATAAACACCGGTTACCGATGGAATGGGATGAACTCATGCCTAATTTCTCAGCAACTACCTGCATGTTAACGGACTGGTCGAAGTTTTCTTGTGCAAACCTCAGCCTTTCGCGATAGGTAGTTTCTAGGTCTGCCTTACCCTCGATCACCCGCTCCAAGGCCATTCGCAGGGACCCAACGTTATCTTGATCGATGATCGTTCCGTATCTACCGTCGTCAGTCACTGCCCGTACGCCTCCGACGTCTGTCGCTATTATGTAGCAGCCCATGAATGCAGCTTCGACCAGCGCCAAAGAAAAGCCCTCATATCGGGAAGGTAACAAAAACACGGCGCTTGTCGTATACAAATCGAATAAACTTTTTCTATTCTGATTTCCGAGCAGTTCCACGCTACCCGTTAGGTCGGGGAACTCCGTCATTAATCTGGCGACCCGCTCGCGGAATTCATCGGAAACCGGGCCTGCGAACAAAAACCGCCATCCTTTTAAGTCAAGCAAGTACGGCAGAGTATCCAGGATCAGTTCGTGGTTCTTCTCATGCGCCCCAATTCGGCCGGCTATCAAGACAACCTTACTTCTTTCAGCAAAGCGTTCTGTAGGCTTTGCACCGGTCGTGCTCCTGAGCACGCCGTTAGGCATATACACAAGGTTGTTCCGGAACGCCCAGAAGTGCTTTAACCGATCGTAATCCGAGCGGCTTTCTACTGAAACGCAGTCTGCCAAGCGGATAACGGCTTTAGTTAGAAGTGACTTCGGACGCCACCGCTTGTTCCAGTTCGACTCAAGCGCCGCAACCAAGCGTTCATTCATATCAAGTTTCACATAAACCTTTTTCCCAATAATTTTTGCCCATAGCGTCAACATCAACGACTGGTAGCGCAAATGGTAAAGATTAATGATGCTGCCGCGTTCGCCGAGAAATGAGACCGCCAGCTTTAACAGGAAGACCGCCTGAGAGTGGGCAGCAATTCCTATCAGCTGGACTTTTTCTGAATATGGATTGGCTATCGTGGCGGCGGCCGGCCCCTGACGGTAGTAAACCAACGATTTCCTGGCCGTCTCCCACTCGGCCGCAGCGATTGGTATCATCCCTACATCCTTGGTCAGGTGCACCTCTGCGAAATCGTTAAACACTGTGATGAAGCGGAATTTCATGTAACGTACCTTTTTTCGCGTGACACGTAAGAGCTACCGCCAAGCCAACGACCTCCCCGAGAAGGAGAGCACAAAGCGCACCCACGTACCCCATCGATGGGACCAAAAGAACAAGGCCAGCGGCATTTGTCGCGCCGACAAACAAATTAGCGATCATGGTAAAACGTTCCAGTCGCATAGGAATGCTGATCTGCGTGTCGATAAAAACGTTCAATCCGGTTACGACGAAGCAAGCTGCGCATACTACGAATACGGCCCGCGCAAAATGATATTGACTGCCAGCGACCCAGCCGAGGGCGTCTTGTCCAACTAACGAGAATACGACCGCAACTATCAATAATGCTGTCAGGTAGCGCATCAAAGATTTCTTCACAAAACGCAAGTAGCCCGCGCCAGCAAGCTTTGCGGTGCTGATTGGCATGAGAACACGGCAGATTGAAATCGAAAAGATATTCAAGGCATTCAGGATTTGTTTGCAAAGGCTCAGGTAAGCAACGCCGGATTTGTCTGGCAACAGACCAAGCAGGAATTGGTCTGCGAACTGGTACACAGAGCCAATCCCGGCACTTGAAAGGAAGTGCTTTGCCCGTTTCAGGTGCCGGAGTCCACGGACGTCAAGGGAAAATCCTTCGCTACGGCAGGCAAAGAGAAACCCCGTCAAATTCGCCATAACTGTTGACCCAACGACGATCAGGGCATACAAAATGACATCATTTTGGTCGTCGACAAGGACGACGATGGCGGCGACAGAGAAGATGCGTATAAACAAAGTCCGCCAAAACAATATTTTTGTTGCACCAATAGCGAAAAAGTACCAGTCAACATTTAAGAATGACAATCCGGTTGCGAGAACGGCCACCCAATACACAGGCGGCACCTCGCCTTGAATAACCACAAAAAGCACTACACAGTGGATCGCCGTGCCGATGAGCGACATTACCAACTGGAGTCCTACAAGCTGTGAGAACGGAAGCGGAGCAGAAGCCGCGTCAGTCGCACCCGACACCTTGCGGATATACTCCCTGGTGCAAAACGCGCTCAAGCTGGCAACAAAAACCGCAATGCTCCAATTCGAAAAGACGATCGAGTGCGCATAATGCCCATAACTTTCGGGTCCCAGGCTCCGAAGCACTATGGGCAACGTAATTATCGGCGTGAGAACCGATAATATGTTAATCAACAGTGAATAACTTAACTTGGCGAACATAACTACTAAAGCTACTTCCTGAGCCGCAGAGAGCGCTTAAGTTCTGCCCACTTTGCCGCGCCTGCGGGCAACCGCAGCGCTCTCTGTTTTGCGTCAAGAATGAAGGCCAACGTCGTCGCTAGCAAAAAACCTACTCCGGCTGCGACAAGAACGATCAGCGATCGATTCGGCTCAGACTTTCGCTCAGGTTCAACTGCTGCGTCTAACACCTGGATAAGGGACGGATTCTTTGCCTCGTCTAATCGCGCGGCCTCATACTGCTTTGCCAGCAGTTCATACAACATCTGCTGGTATTTAACTTCGCGAAGAACCCTGATGTTCTTTAAGCCGGCCTTATTCTCCCCACCCAGGGCAGGGTTCGCCCTACCATTTTCAAGCTTGGATAACTCAGCGCGCAGGCCGCCCAGCTCTTCCTGAACCCGACGATAATCGTTGTTATTTTCAGTAACAAAGGCGCGCATGGAGGATAATTGAATTTCCTTTGCCGAGATCTGTGCACGCACTCTGCCGACCGTTTCAACGATGGCGCGGCTGTCACTGTCTACGCTGATAACGCCGCCGGCATCCAGTGCAGTCTTCAGCTGCGCCTCCGAGGCCGCCAGATTGCTTTTTGCTTGCTCCAGCTGCTGCTCGAAAAAAACTCTCCTTTGCGACGCGTCGGTAACAGCAAGAACCTTCATCAGGTTGCGCAACTCGTCGACGTATGCATTCGCCAGCCGGGCGACAAGCTTCTTGTTCTCTGCTTTAACTTCAATTGCTATCAGTCCATCCTTGCCAGCGACAATGTTTGTATTACCTTCTAGAATCTTTCTAGCTTTTTCTGCAGATTCAGTGCCATATTCGCGATTGAGGTTGAACTTGGTTATCAGCCGATCAGCGACTGTGCGGCTCTTTAGCATCCCGATGTAAAGATCGTTTGGCGTCTTAAGGCCCCCAGCGCCCGCCAGGTCACCCATCCCGCCTAGTTGAGAGAGTAATGCGGCGGCTGAAGACTGGCCCTGTTGCGGCGGGACGAGCTTGGTCGTCCCTTTGTAAACGTCCGGCAGTGCCAAGGTGACGGCCGCAGCGAGAAGCGCAACAGCGAAAGGCATTCCGAAAATTAATCTCTTGCGCTTAGCCAGCGCAATCATTAGATCGACAATCTCTATTTCCTCGTTATCGAATTTACCTTCCGGTCCCCGGACCGCGGTTTGGGTTTGATTCATGCTGACTGCCGCTTATGATGAATTGAATTCCGCTGCTTGTTGACGCTGCGTTCGTGGCGCGGCGCGATGATTAATCGCGCAATGTTTTTATTGCGGCTGCGCCAAGGCCGAAATTAGCGAAAATCTGCGCCCACTCACGCGTGCCCTTGGTGAACTTGGTCCACGCAGTTTCCTTGTCAAATTTCTCAGGAATGACGATACTGTCGCCCGGCATCACTTCCATGCCACCGATGCCCGTCGAAAGCCAGCTGGCCGAACTCTGGGTCATCACCGTGCCATCGACGCGGATCACGAACACGTTATCAACATCGGCATCGGCCGTCATGCCTG
>Ga0213836_101731_pt1 | contig 11917 bp, 13 predicted proteins | sample SWPATP03_FD_160578 | JGI IMG/M metagenome (GOLD analysis project Ga0213836, IMG submission 160578) | Coastal seawater microbial communities from Marineland, Florida, United States - SWPA TP0 #3 | ecosystem: Environmental > Aquatic > Marine > Coastal | place: USA: Florida | collected 2016-08-05
GTGCTCGATGAGCGCGATGAGGAACGCGACGAAGCCGCCGAAGAAGACAACAAGGAGTGACATGGAAAATCGATCGTATGCACTAATGACGGGCATCTTCACGATCGCCCTGCTGGTGGCCACCGTCCTGGCCGGCCTCTGGCTCAATCGCGACAAGACCGAGCGCTCGCCGTACGAAATCGTCACGACCCAGTCGATTCCCGGCTTGAACCCGCAGGCGACGGTGCGCTACCGCGGCCTGGAAGTGGGGCGCGTGGAGGAAATCGTGTTCGATCCGAAGGTGACGGGCCAGATCATGATCAAGCTGTCGGTCGAAGACGGCTCGCCGATCACCACCACCACCTTCGCCTCGCTCGGCTACCAGGGCGTGACCGGCATCGCCTTCATCCAGCTCGACGACGACCGCACCGGCTCGCCGCTGCTGAAAACCGATCCCGCCCACGTGGGCCGCATTCCGCTGCGTCCGGGCCTGCTCGACCAGCTGGAAAAGCGCGGCGTCGCCATCCTCGACCGCACCGAACAGATCACCGCGCGCATCAACAACCTGATGAGCGACGAGAACCAGAAGACCATCATCGGCGCCTTCGACAACATCAGCAAGGCGGCCGCGGCATATGGCGCGATCCCCGAAAAACTGGGCCCGACGATCGACCGCCTGCCGGCGCTGGTGCAGAAGGTCGACCACAGCGCCGACGCCTTCGGCGCCTTCTCCGACAGCGCCAAGGCCACCGCCGACAATTACAACCGCCTGGCCACCGGCCTGCAGGCGCCGGACGGCCCGTTGAACCGCCTGAACGGCGCGATCGGCTCGCTGCAGGGCGTGACCAGCGACCTGGAAGCGGAAACCCTGCCGCACCTGACCCGCATGACGGACGAAGCACGCACTGCCCTGCGTTCGGTGCGGCGCACCGCCGATTCGCTGTCGGACCGTCCGCAAGGCCTCCTGTTCGGTAACCCGAACCTGCAACCCGGCCCCGGCGAACCGGGCTTCGTCGCCCCGACCAAATGAGGACTACCTTGAACCACTCCCTGCACCGCTTCCTCGGCGCCGCCGTCCTCGCCATGTTCGTCGCCGGCTGCGCGTCCAGCGGCACGAAAAAAGACGGCAATACCCAGTTCGACTTCGGCCCGCTGGGCGCGCCCACGGCAGCGGCGGCACAAGCGGCGCCGCTGGCCGCCGTCATCGTGATGGATGCGACCGGCTCGCCGACGTTCGAAAACGAGCGCATGGTCTACCGCCTGAACTACAACGACCCGCTGCAGGCGCGCACCTATGCCAACAGCCGCTGGAGCGCGAACCCGCTGCTCCTGGTGACGCAGCGCCTGAAGTCGCGCCTGGCCCAGGCTGGTATCAAGGTGCTGTCGGCCACCGACGCGAGTGCGAACATCCCGGAACTGCGTATCGAGATCGACGATTTTTCGCATGCGTTCGCCAGCGCCACCGACAGCGTCGGCGCCGTCACCCTGCGCGCCTCGCTGTTCAAGAGCCATGCGCTGCTCGACCAGAAGACGTTTGCACGCGCGACGCCGGCGCCCAGCGCGGATGCCGCCGGCGGCGCGCGCGCCCTGACCGGCAGCACCGACGCCGTCGCCGCCGACATCATTGCCTGGCTTGCCAGCGCCGGCAACCGACCGCGATGACCGAGCCGGAAGCGCACGGGAACGGGCACGGTGCGGCGGCGCTGCCCGACGCGCCGCCGCCGCGCAAAGGCTCGCCCGTTGCGCGCGCGGCGTTGCTGGCCTACCTGCTCCTGATCGTCTACGCCAGCTGGTACCCGTTTTCGGGCTGGCGCAGCAATGGCCTGCCGCTGCTGTCCTTCATGAACCTGGTCAAGCAGCGCTACTGGACCGGCTTCGACGTGATGGTGAACGTGGTCGGCTACGTGCCGCTCGGGATCCTGCTGGTGCTGGCCCTGTATCCGCGGGTACGCGGGATCTGGGCGGCGCTGCTGGCGACGCTGATCGGCTTCGTGGTCACGGGCACGATGGAAACCGTGCAGAATTTCCTGCCCAGCCGCGTGCCCTCGAACCTCGACCTGCTGACGAATGCGGCCGGCTGCTTCGTCGGTGCCTGCATCGGCCCCTTCATCGTGCGCACCCTGCTCGACCGCGGCCGCCTGTACCGGCTGCGCAAGCGCTGGTTCGCGCCGCACGCCAGCCAGGGGCTGGTGCTGCTCGCCCTGTGGCCGCTCGCGCAGATTTATCCGCAAAGTTTTTTGTTCGGCCACGGCCAGGTGCTGCCGATTATCTCCGGCTGGCTCTCCGACTGGTTCGAGGAAGACATCGACCTGATCGCCATGCTGCGTCCGGGGCCGGCGATGAACGTCGAGCAGTTCTGGCTGTCGGAAACCATCATCACCGCCTGCGGCATGACCGGCGCCGCCCTCACCCTGCTCTGCCTGCTGCGCCGGGGTGCGCCGCGGTTCGCGCTCGTGCTGCTGATGCTGGGCGCGGCGCTGCTATTGAAAACACTGTCCAGTTCGCTGCTGTTCCGGCCCGATAACGCCTTCGTCTGGGTCACGCCCGGCGCCGAGGGCGGCTTCCTGATCGGCCTGATCATGCTGGCCGGCCTGGCGTTCGCGCCGCAGCTGGCGCAGCGCCGGCTGGCGGTGGTGACCCTGGTGCTGAGCCTGATCGTGGTGAACACGATTCCGGCAAACCCGTATTTCACGCTGACGCTGCAGGGCTGGGTGCAGGGTAAATTCTTGAATTTCAATGGGGCGGCCCAGTTCCTGTCCCTGTTATGGCCGTTTTTCGCGCTCTGGTTCCTGCTGCTGCCCTCGCATAAACTGAATCGTCATTGAGAGCGGGTATCATTAAGGCTGGTCACGTCAAGGATAGCGAGAGCGACATGAGCGACAACAAACCGTTTTACGAACACCACGTTTTCTTCTGCCTGAACGAACGCGATGGCGAAAACTGCCGCGAGAGCTGCGGCAAGGCGGGCGCCGAGATCGCCCAAAAGCATGCGAAGAAGCGCATCAAGAAGCTGGGCCTGAGCGAGCCGGGCAAGGTGCGTATCAACAAGGCCGGCTGCATGGAGCGCTGCGAAGAGGGACCGGTGCTGGTCATTTACCCGCAAGGCACCTGGTACACCTATGTCGACACGAGCGACATCGACGACATCATCGATACCCATATCCTCGGCGGCCAAATCGTCGAACGCCTGAAAATCTGAGTCTCAGCACCATGAACAAGTTTTCGAAACGTTTTACGCTCGACGGCCCGGCCGGCAAGATGGAATGCATGCTCGACCTGCCGGAAGGCGCGCCGCGCGGCATCGCCCTGGTCGCCCACCCGCATCCGCTGTATGGCGGCACCATGGAAAACAAGGTCACGCAAACGCTGGCGCGCACCTTCGTCACCCTGGGGTATGCGACGGCGCGCTTCAACTTCCGCGGCGTCGGCCAGTCGGAAGGCGTGCATGACCGCGGCCACGGCGAAGTCGACGACATGGCCTTCATGATGGAGCACATGCTGACGGAATATCCGGGGCTGCCGGTGGCCTTGTCCGGCTTTTCCTTCGGTACTTTTGTGCAGTCCCAGCTGCACGCGCGCCTGGTCAACGAGGGCAAGCCGGACGCGATCGAGCGCATGGTGCTGGTCGGCACCGCCGCCGGCAAGTGGCCGCTGCCGAACGTCCCCGACGACACCATCCTCATCCACGGCGAACTCGACGACACCATCACCTTGCAGATGGTGTTCGACTGGGCGCGGCCGCAGGAAATCCCGGTGATCGTGATCCCGGGCGCGGACCACTTCTTCCACAAGCGCCTCAACCCGATCAAAAATCTTGTCGTCCAAATGTGGCGGCGTGACAATTGAGCGCGGCACTGGCCTATAATTGACCACTTCATCGATTCCATGCCGTTAGGCAACGCCCTGCGTACGCCTGCGGCATCCGCACCACCCTACTGACTTACTTAGCTCCCATGAAAAAACTGATTGCGGCCATCGCCGCCAGCCTCCTGACGCTGTCGGCGAGCGCGCAAACCGTGCCTGCCCCATCGATCGCGGCGAAATCGTGGCTGCTGCTCGACGCCACCAGCGGCCAGGTCATCGCGGCCCAGGATCCGAACGCGCGCATCGAGCCGGCATCGCTCACCAAGATCATGACGGCCTACGTCACCTTCCAGGCGATCCGCGACAAGAAGCTGGCCCTCAATACGATGGTCAACGTCTCGCCGCGCGCCTGGAAAGTCGATTCGAGCAGCTCGAAGATGTTCATCGATCCGGCCACCCCGGTGAGCGTGGACGACCTGCTGCACGGCCTGATGATCCAGTCGGGTAACGACGCCGCCGTCGCCCTGGCCGAAGCCGTCGCCGGCGACGAAGCGACCTTCGTGGTGCTGATGAACCGCGAAGCGCAGCGCATGGGCATGAAGAACTCGAAGTTCGCCAATCCGCACGGCCTGCCGAGCCCGGACAATTTCTCGACCGCGCAAGACCTCGCCACGCTGGCCACCAACGTGATCCGCGACTTCCCCGAGTTTTATAAAATCGACTCCGTCAAGCAGTTCACCTATAACAAGATCACCCAGCAGAACCGCAACCGCCTGCTGTGGCTGGATCCGACCGTCGACGGCATGAAGACCGGCCACACCGAGTCGTCGGGCTACAGCATGATCGCCTCGGCGCGCCGCCCGAACGGCAACAGCGGCCAGCGCCGCCTGATCTCGGTCGTCTCCGGCGCCAGCTCGGACGGCGTGCGCACCCAGGAAAGCCAGAAGCTGCTGAACTGGGGCTTCCAGAACTTCGATACGGTGAAACTGTATTCGAAGGGCCAGGCGATCGCCACGCCGGAAGTGTGGAAAGGTTCGCAGTCGACCGTCAAGATCGGCTTCACCAGCGACGTGCTGGTGACGGTGCCGAAGGGCGTCGCCGGTAAACTGAAACCTGTACTCGAGCGCAAGGACCCGCTGGTCGCCCCGCTTCCGCGCAATGGCCGCGTCGGCACCCTGCGCATGATGGTCGACAACAAGCCGCTGCTGGTGCTGCCGGTGGTCGCGCTGGAAGAAGTGCAGGAAGCGAGTATTTTCGGACGCGCTTGGGATTCGATGCGTTTGATGATCAAGTAAAGCGGCGTTCCAGTCGCGGTAAACATGCCCGCCCGGCTCGCGCCCGGCGGGCATTTTTTATGCGTCTATAATGCGTTCTTACTTTTCTTGCAAAAAAATCCCGCCTATGACCCCGTCCGCCGCCCTCGCCTGCCCCCGCATCGCCACCCGCAAGGACGGCCTCGAACTGTCGCGCGTCATCGCCGGCATGTGGCGCCTGGGCGAATGGGACATGTCGGTGCAGCAGCGCATCGCCTTCATCGAAGACTGCATCGCGCTGGGCGTGACCAGCTTCGACCACGCCGACATCTACGGCAATTACAGCGTCGAGGGTCTGTTCGGGGAGGCCTTGCGCGCCCAGCCTTCGCTGCGCGGGCGTATGGAAATCGTCAGCAAGTGCGGCATCAAGCTGGTGTCGCCAAGCCGTCCCGCCAACACGATCCAGCATTACGACACGGGCCTGGAGCACATCCTCGCCTCCTGCGAAAACTCGCTGCGCGAGCTCGGCACCGACCACCTCGACCTGCTGCTGATCCACCGCCCCGATCCCCTGATGGACTTCGACGAAGTCGCCGAAGCGTTTACACGCCTGCAGACGGCGGGCAAGGTGCGCCATGTCGGGGTATCGAATTTCACGCGCCACCAGTTCGAGGCGCTGAACCGGCGCGTGCCGCTGGCGACGAATCAGGTCGAGTTTTCACCGCTGTACACGGCGCCGATGTTCGACGAAACCTTCGACGGCCTGCAAGACCTGGGCATTGCGCCGATGGTCTGGTCGCCGCTCGGCGGCGGGCGCCTATTCAGCCAGACCGATGCGCATGGCGCAAAACTGCGCGCCGTCATCCAGGAAGTGGCTGACCGCCTCGACCAGCCGTTTGCCGGCGTCGTCTTTGCCTGGATCATGATGCTGCCGAGCCGTCCGATGCCGCTGACCGGCAGCGGCAAGATCGCCTCGGTCGCCGCGGCGGTGGCCGCCACCGGCTTCACGCTCGAGCGCAGCGACTGGTTCGCGATCCTGCGCGCGGCGCGCGGTCACGAAGTGGCTTGATCATGGCCGAGCCGCTTAAAATCGTCGAGGGCAGCGCGCTGACGGCGCAGCAGAAGAAGGATTTGTTGAACCGCCTGGCGCGCATCGAGGGCCAGTTGCGCGGGGTGCAGAAGCTGATCGCGCTGGCGGCCGAGCCGGCCGACTGCGAGGCGGTGGCCCAGCAGATGGCGGCGGCGCGCAAGGCGCTCGACCGCTCTTTCGTTCAATTGCTCACCGCGACCGTCGTCACCCATAGCGACGGCGCCGAAGACCTCGACGGCGCACGTGCGGTGGCCACGCGGCTGGCCGCCCTGCTCGATAAATTTGCTTAAACTTCTTCCTCGTCCGCGTAAATAACCGGTGGCGCCACGCCGCGCCAGCCGCTACGCCATCCGATATTCATCAAGAGCGTTGCACAAATGTAGAGCAGGAAGAACAAGACGAAAAAACGCTCGCGCAATATGACAAGCAGCAGCAACGCCGCTGCAATCAGGACTATCATCCCCTTGCTCAGCTTTTGCTTGCTGCTGGGAAAGCGCACGGTGGAAACCATCAAGGTGCCGACCGCCACCATCAGCGCCATCACCGCGAAGGCTTGCGTGTTGTTGACCACTGGATCGGGCCAGGCCAGCACGACCGCGGCGACGCAGGCGGCGCCGGCCGTGATCGGCATGCCGACGAAATAGCGCGGATCGGTGCGGCCGACCGAAATATTGAAGCGGGCCAGGCGCAGCGCACCGCAGGCGACAAAGATGAAGCAGGCCAGGCCGCCCATGCGCACGATGGTGGGGTGACTCGCGCTCATCTGGGCGAAACCATAGCAGTACAGCAGCAAGCCCGGCGCGCAGCCGAAGTTCATGACGTCGGCGATCGAATCGAGCTGGACGCCGAAGTCGGACTGCGTATTCGTGGCACGCGCAACAAAGCCGTCGAGTGCATCGAACACGCCGGCCAGCACCAGCAGGATGGCGGCGAGGCGGAAGTCGCCCGGCGCCCCGACCTGGGCGTTGTCGACCGAGATGACGATGCTGCCGAAACCACAGGCGATCGACAACAAAGTGACGAAACTCGGCAGGGCGAACTTGGCGCGCGCGAGACGCGCTGGGCGGGATGGGTTCAATTCGGGTCCGGGCAAGAGGAAAGTGGCCCTATTCTACAGTGCGCACGTGTCCGGTCGCGCACGGTGCCTGCCGTCATGCATATTCGATTTGTCCTAGAATGTGCCCTTCCGGTATTGAACAAAATCAGGAGTACAAAGGATGAGCGACTTGATTCGCGCGAGGATGATCGTGGCGGGATGCGTAACCGCCCTGGCCCTGGCCGCCTGCGGCGGGGGTGGTGGCGGCAGCGCCAGCACTGTCGAACCTGTCCCGGTCGGCACCACGCCGCCCGCGCCGACCACGCCGACGACTCCGACCACGCCGACCACGCCGACGACTCCGCCGACAACGCCGACGACGCCACCGACGACGACGCCCACCAACCCCGATCCGCTGACGCCGCCGGCGCCCGTCACCCCGGATACGCCGACCTTGCCCGGCGCCGCCGGCGCACCGCTGGCGACCGGCAATATTGCGCTCGACGGACGCGAATGGATCAATTACCGCCGCGGCTTGATCGGCATGTCCACGCTCGCCCACAGCAACGTGATCGACATCGCCGCCCAGGGCCACTCGGACTACCAGCGCATCAACAATATCATCACGCACGACCAGACCGCCGGCAAGGAAGGCTTCACCGGGGTCGATACCAACGCCCGCCTGGCCGCCGCCGGCTACCGCTTCAACACGAATGCCTCGCGCGCGTATGGCGAAGTCATATCGGCCACCAGCAACGGCTCGGGCCAGTACATGGCCGAGGAACTCATTACCGCGATTTACCACCGCTTCGTCATCTTCGAGCCGGTGTTCAAGGAAATCGGCACCGGCGCGGCCACCACCAGCGCCGGCTATAACTATTTCACGGCCAATTTCACCGCCAACAACGGCTACGGCGCGGGCCTGGCCGGCGGCCAGGTCGCGGTCTGGCCCTTCAACGGCCAAGTGTCCGTGCCGCGCAACTTCTTCAGCAATACCGAATCGCCCGACCCGGTGCCGGACCGCAACGAAGTCGGCTATCCGATCAGCGTCCACGCGAACATCGACATGACGGTCGCGGTCACCAGTTTCACCGTGCGTCCGCGCGGCGGCGCCGAGCTGGCCGTACGCCTGCTGACGAATGCGAACGACTCCCATACCGGGCGCTCGTCGGCCGCCATCGTCCCGCTGGCCCCGCTGGCGGCGAACACGGTGTACGACGTCAGCTTCAGCGGCACGACGGGCGGCGCCGCGGCCACGCGCACCTGGTCGTTCACGACCCGCTGACCGGATGAGCGTGCACAACCCGGATCCGTCGCCGCCTGCTGTCCCTGCGGCGCCGGTGCTCGATATCGAGGCCGGCGTCGAGCGCCTGATGGGCGAGCGCGGCATCTATCTGCGTGCGCTTGCGCGCTTTCGCAGCAGCTACCGCGATTCCGCCGGCGCCATCCGGCGCGCGCTCGACGCCGACGACAGCGGGCTGGCCCATCGCCTGGCCCATACGCTCAAGGGCGCGGCGGGCATGATCGAAGCGCCGCGCCTGCACGTGGCGGCGCTGGTACTCGAATCGACCCTGCGCGATGGCAGCGGCGACACGGGACTGGCGCTGGCGCGCCTCGACAGCGCGCTGGCCGAGGTGCTGTGCGAACTGGACGGGATGAATCTACTGGTGGATGCGCCGCCCCGGCGCGCGCCGGTGGCGCCCGTGCAGAACGGGATCATCGCCAGCCTGCGCGCCATGCTCGACATCGGCGACGGCGCGGCCGTCGAGCTGGTCGCCGCGGCGCGCAGCGAACTGAGCGAGCATTTGGGACAACGGGGATATGAGGAACTGAGCGCGGCGATGGAGCAATTCGATTATGAACTTGCCCTTGCCGTGCTCGAACGGGCCGACTAAAAACTAGGTGCGGGTGAATTCGGCTTCTTCGTCGAAGGCGTCGGTGCAATCCTTGCCGCAGAAACGGCGCACGCTGTCGACGGGTTTATCGCAGTACCAGCAGGAGCCTTTTGGCGGCAGGCTGACCCGCGATGGCCGCGCTTGCGCGGCGACGGCGGGGAGGGCTTCGGAAAGCGCACCCTCGTTCATTACACTGTTTTCGATCGTTTCCAAGATCCACCCCCTACCGGCAGCACGTTCAAGTCGTCAAGCAAGATTACGGTAGTCGAACATCCGGGGCATGAGCAATCGCAACCCGTGGGTTCGATGCGGCAGCGCAGCCACAGCCGTGATGAATATCCAGTGTGCGCCCAACCCGGCGCTGCCGCAACGCCCTTGTCAGCCCGTCTTATCGGTTGCGGCAAGCATGCAACAGATCGTCAGGCCGGTGTCAGCCAGCCATGAAAGGCGATGTCATCTGTGGAAATCATAGCAGCAGGAATGCGCCGATCCAGCCGCGTTCCAATCGTGCGCCGGCACTTTTTGTAACAGGATGAAAGGCCGATCAGCGCTGCGGCGCAGGTTCGAGCGACACGCGCAAACCCGTGGCCGTGGTTGCGATCCGGGTCGGCACGTACTGCACGCCGGCATAGCGCAGCTCGTCCATGCGGAAGCTGTAGACGGGAATATCGAGCACCGCCCGGCCGAGCAAGCCGTTCGCCGCGCGCGACAGCTGGCGGCTCACCGACTCGTCGATTCCGCTAATCATGAAGCGCTCCATGCGCGGCTCGACCAGGTACACGCCGTTCTTCGCCTGATCGATCACCAGCCGGCCCGAGAAGGCCAGGCTGCCCGATAAGGGATTGCGCAGGAAGGATTGGGCGACGCTGGCGTCGACCGTCAGCGCGACGCGGTCGCCGGGCAGGATCGCCAGTTGCGGGCGAGACAGGCGCAGGTCGAACAGGTCGAGCAGGCGGTTATCCATCGGGAAGCGGCGGTCGATGCCGGCCTGCAGTTTTGATAAGGGCAGGTCGACATCGCGCGGGCCGAGGATGGTGGCGCAGGAGCTTAACGCCGCGGCCGCCACCAAGCTCGAAGCGATGAGGAAAACGCGCCGCGCGCGGAAGGTGTTGTTGTCAGCCATGCTCGCTCCTTGGGTTCGAACTCAAGGGTAGCATGGCCTCGCTTTATTTCCCGATACAGAACCGGCTGAAAATCACACCGAGCAAATCGTCCGGCGTGAACTCGCCGGTGATGCTGGACAGCTGATCCTGCGCCAGCCTTAACTCTTCGGCAAACAAATCCAGCGACTGGTCGTCCTGCGCCGCATGCTGGGCGGCCACATCCAGATGCTGACGCGCCGCACGCAGGGCGATCAGGTGGCGTTCGCGCGCCAGGTACAGCGATTCCCCCGTCTGCTGCCAGCCGGCGATGCGCAGCAATTCCGCGCGCAATAAATCGATGCCGAGCTGTTCGTTGGCCGACAAATACACGTGCGTCGCATCCGCCGCACCCTCGACCACGGCGCGGTGGCCCGACAAATCGATCTTGTTCCAGATGCGCACCACCGGCACCCCGGCCGGGAAGGCGGCGACGATGGTTTCATCGGCTGCGCTCGGGCCGAGGTTGGCGTCGAGCAGGTGCAGGATCACGTCCGCCTTGCCGACTTCTCCCCAGGTACGCTCGATGCCGATGCGCTCGACCACGTCGATGCCGTCGTCGATCGCGCGGATGCCGGCGGTGTCGATGATATTGAGCGGAATACCCTCGATCTGGATCGTCTCGCTGACTTTATCGCGCGTGGTGCCGGCGATCGGGGTGACGATCGCCACTTCGGCGCCGGCCAGTGCGTTCAGCAAGGACGATTTACCGACGTTCGGCTGGCCCACCAGCACGACATTCAGGCCTTCGCGCAGGAGCGCGCCCTGCGCGGCCTGGCGGAACACGTGGTCGAGCGAGCCGATGATGCCGGCCAGCTGGCCGCGCGCGTTCGATTTTTCGAGAAAATCGATTTCTTCTTCCGGAAAATCGAGGGTCGCCTCGACCAGCATGCGCAAATTGATGGTCTGCTCGACCAGCCGGTGCACCACTTGCGAGAAGGCGCCCGAGAGCGATTGCGAGGCCGATTTCGCCGCCGCTTCGGTGGAGGCGTCGATCAGGTCGGCCACGGCTTCGGCCTGGGCCAGGTCGAGCTTGTCGTTGAGATAGGCGCGGCGCGTGAATTCGCCCGGCTCGGCCAGGCGCAGGCCGTGTTCGCGGCCCGCTTCCAGCACCCGCGCCAGCAGCATCTGCAGCACGATCGGGCCGCCGTGGCCTTGCAGCTCGAGCACGTCTTCGCCGGTGTAGGAATGCGGGGCGCGGAAGTACAGGGCGAGGCCCTGGTCGATGACGGCGCCGTCGTTCGCGGTGAACGGAATGTAAGTCGCGTGGCGCGGCGTCAGTTTTGCCTGGGGAAACAGTGTTTCGATCAGCGGGCCGAGTGATTTGCCCGAGGCGCGGACCACGCCGATGCCGCCGCGGCCGGGTGCGGTCGCAATGGCCGCGATGGGAGAGGTGTCTAGCTTCATGCGCGAATTGTAGATGATTTAAAGCAGGAACCTGCTCTGCATAAAAAAAAGCCCGTGGCGTCCACGGGCTTTCGTTGGCGACGCGGCCGGCTTATTTTGCCGCCGGCGTCCCGTAGCGCTTCGTGATGACCCACTGCTGCGCGATCGACACCAGGTTGTTGACGACCCAGTACAGCACCAGGCCCGACGGGAAGAACACGAACATGACCGAGAACGCCAGCGGCATGAACAGCATCATCTTCGCCTGCATCGGATCGGCCGGCTGCGGGTTCAGTTTCGCCGTGACGAACATCGAGATCGCGTACAGCACCGGC
>Ga0213836_101732_pt1 | contig 11909 bp, 9 predicted proteins | sample SWPATP03_FD_160578 | JGI IMG/M metagenome (GOLD analysis project Ga0213836, IMG submission 160578) | Coastal seawater microbial communities from Marineland, Florida, United States - SWPA TP0 #3 | ecosystem: Environmental > Aquatic > Marine > Coastal | place: USA: Florida | collected 2016-08-05
GGCGCTCTGGCGCAGCCGGTTGCACTACGCGACGCCGGGGGAGCGCCTCACCCAGGCGCGGGCGCTCGCGCTGCTCGCCGACGTGCGCGACGTGCTCGACCTCGCGCTCGCCGAGGGCGGCACCTCCTTCGACGCGCAGTACGTGAACGTCAACGGCCAGGCCGGGTACTTCGCGCACAGCCTGAACGCCTACGGTCGCGGAGGGCTGCCGTGCCCGCGCTGCGGCTCGACGATGGTGCGCGAGCCTTGGGCGAACCGCTCGTCGACGCGGTGCCCGCGGTGCCAGCGGCGGCCGCGCGGACTCGCCGTCTGAGTGTCGGCGAGCCGCTCCGACGAGCGGCCGACATCCATCCACCTCTGGGCGGTGCAGCCGCTAGCCTCGCGGGAATGGGACACCACCGCAGCGAGCCGCCGCGCTCTTCCGGCCGTGCCCTCATCGCGAGCGGCATCGGCTTGATCGTCTTCGCCGCGGTCGGGGCCGTCTCGCTGACCACGGGCAGCGACGCGCCCATGAGCTTGCGTTCGGCGCTCAGCCCTCTCGTGGCGATCCTCGGCGTGCCCGTCGGGGTCGCCTGCATCGTCGGCGGCATCGCCAAGATCAGGCGCGGACACCGCTGAGGACGTGCTCCGCCGACCACGGAGCATCGCGGCTCGACGGTCGTCGTAGGCTCGAGGGATGGCATTCGACGGATTCGGTGACGATGCGTTCGCGTTCTACCGCGAGCTGGAGGCGAACAACGAGAAGCCCTGGTGGCTCGCCAACAAGCACCGGTACGACGAGGCCGTGCGCGCCCCGTTCGAGGCGCTCGCCGAGGAGCTCGAGCCGGTCGCGAGCACGGTGAAGATCTACCGGCCCTACCGCGACGTGCGCTTCGCCAACGACAAGACGCCCTACAAGACGCGGCAGGGGCTGTTCGCGCAGCGCGCGGCGGGCATCGGATGGTTCCTCAACCTCGACGCGACCGGTGTCTCGCTCGGCGGTGGCTTCTTCGGCGACGCGACGCTCACGAAGGCCTACCGCGCCGCGGTGGAGGCGGTCGCGCCGGGCACCGAGCTCGAGGGCATCGTCGCCGAGCTCGAGCGCGCGGGCTACGAGCCGGGTGGGGAGGCGGTGAAGACGGCGCCGCGCGGTGTCGACCCGCAGCATCCGCGCATCGAGCTGCTGCGCTACAAGTGGCTCACCGCGCGCCGGCACGTCGAGCCGGCGGACGCCGGACCGGCGCTGCTCGACGCGCTCTTCGACACGGTGGAGGACCTGCAGCCCCTCGTCGGGTGGGCGGCGAAGCACGTGGCGCCGAAGCGGTGACCGCGTCCCCGTGGGACGTCGACCGACCGCGGTGGTTAGGCAGATGGCCCGTCGCATTCGGCCGGGACCCGCGCCCCCGGATGTCCCTCAGAATCCATAGAGGTGCTGACGAGCGCTAAACGCGTCCCGCCCTCCTTCCAGTAGGTCTTCGGCGTGCTGGCGAACCGACTTTGTGTCGAGCGACCCCATCCCGTCTGCAACTGGCCATCCGGTGTTGCCATCGCCCTCAAGAGTGACGACCAACTCGGCGTCACCGAGGACAGGGACGTTGGCATTGTGAGTGCTGGCAACGATCTGCCGAGCCCCCTTAAGCGCGCGTAGCCGGGTCACGATTCCGTCGTAAACGAATCGGTTGTCGAGGTCGTCCTCCGGCTGGTCGATGATAAGAGGGCTGGTCGAGGTGCCAAGCAGCATGAGGAGCAGCGCAGTCGCACGCTGCCCCTTAGACAAGTCTTCCAACCGGCGCAGCTCCGCGGGGTGGCCCTTTGGTGCAACGTTGAGCTGCACGTCCACCGCTCGGCCGACCGATACCTCCTCCAGTTCTCGAAGGAAGGGTTCGCCGAGCGCGAGTAGATTCTTGAGCTGGGCGCCGACGATGCCATACGGTGCAAGGGCAGCGGCACCTTCCCGGGCGGCCTGGACGAACCCTCGGCTCGAAAAGTCGTGACGCTCCGACGCAGCGACGACCTGCGTGCGAGCCGTCTTGAAGTGCTTGTCGATGACCGTGCGAAGCGCGCTCCGATCTGGATCGGCGATCGGCTTGATCACGACCGCACTGGATGTGGCAGCGTTCACCTTCTTGACTGCTGCCACGAGCTCTTTAGCGATGGCGGTGTCGTTCACCGCAAGCTGCTGTATCAGTTCATTGCGCTCCGCAAGTGCTTTCGCTTCCCGACCAGCGAGGACCTTGCGCTGCTCAGCGCGCTTGTTAAGGCGATCGAGCTGGGCCCTCGTCTGAAGGTACTCGTCAGGGTTGTAGCCGTCATCGAGTAGCTGGCGGAACACTTCGGCGTTGGTTTCTTCGAGCGGCTTGACCGACTCGTACCATCCGCTCTCTGCCTCCTGGACTGACTTTCGAGCGGCTCCGAGGGTCGCTTCCAGTAAGGCGCCCGCGTCTGCCAGAGCCTTCGCTGCACGCTCGAGCGCAGTTAGAGTGGGCGTCAGTTCAGCTTGCCGCTCGCTGCCCAGGACGCCGGGCAAGGGTGCGCGCAACTGTTCGGCGAGCCCGAGCAGATCGGTCGCGTCGAGCTCTGTTGCAGCCGTGTCCAGCCGCTGGAGAGCTTCGCGGAAGACTCCCTTCTCCGACTCGAGAGTGGTGCGCTCCTCGAGTTTGCTGCCCAGGTCGCTATCAGCGAATTTCTTCGCTTGTTCTTCGAGTCGCGGGATGTCGTCAAGTTCCTCTTCGAGCGCGACTTGGTCGCGGTCGATTTTTGCAAGGGCCTCGCGGTTGTCGGCCAGTCGCTGGAGGATGGGTGGACGCTCAAGCGCGGCTACGGGCTTGCCCGCTACACGCCTGACCATCTGCGCCATGAGGGTCTTGTCTTGAGCGAGCTCTGCGAGCTCGTGTTGACCAAAAATCTCGCAGCTGCCGACGAGGTCGCGCGGCTTCAGCGCCGTAGCCGTGCCGCTGGAATCACGGACGATGGCTGGGTCCGGGATGGTCCGCTCAATCGTGTAGCGCGCGGGCACGGGTGAAACGACGTCGACTACAAGGCTGATCGTTGTTGCCGTCCGCACGACGTTCTTGATGACGTCAGCATGATCCTTCTTGGCACCGTCGCCGATCGGCTCGATCTCGAGCGCATAGCGGAGGCTCTCGATCATGGTGGATTTGCCGGTGCCGCGCCCGCCGATCACGGTGGTCAGGTCTTCCGCGAGCGGGATCGTCTGATCGGCCAAGAAGCCGCCAATCCAGGAAATGCTCCGAAGCATTACCCGGGAAGCGCTCGCCGGATCCGTCAGGCTCACCCGGGTCTGCGGCGTTCTCAGCGCGTGCGCCAGGCCAGACAGGCTCGGCTCGCTCATCTTGAACCAGGTGCTAGCGCCTTCACTGGCCAGCGAGGAAGGGCCCATGACGTCATCGGCGTGGATGGCGACGAGGGGGTGCTTGCGCTTGAAGGGCGCCTTATTCTTGAGGATCTTCTCTTGCTCGCCCGCGGCAGCCGAGCTCGGCGTAATGCCAAGAGCCTGGATGCCGTCGTGTCTGATCATGGGCTCGAGGGGCTTCCCCGATACCCGATGCAGGAGGCCCGACTTCGCGACGTTGACGTGTGCCGGGATGACGAGCGCACTTCTGGAAGTCATCTCCGCCACGATGTCGAAGAACGACTTCGACGCGACCGCGTGAGGATCCCCAGGCGTCAGGCCACAAGCGCCGATCGCGATAGTGATGTCGTCGAGTTTCGTGCCCTCCGTGAAGATGACCAGGAGATGGATTCCTTCGGAGGTCGTGGCCTCAAATCCAGGAAGGGCAGTGATGCCTCGCGATGCCGCGTCCGCGATAAGTCCCTTCGCGGAAGATGCACACCAGTGGTCAGTGACCGCTATAAGCGTGATCCCCTGCTGCTCACACTCGTCCAAGAGAGCCTTGTTGTAGCTCGCCTCATCCCGGTACGAGTTCGATGGCGCCGGGTTGCCTTGATATTCGTACGGGTTGACCTGGAGCGCTGCGCGAATCCACCTTGCGCCCGGATGCTCGGTCGCCGGCAGTTGTGCCTTGATAGCTTCCACGAACTGCATCTCCCTCGATCGACCCCGGCTCCGGTGGCATACGCCGTCCGAAGCGATGCAGTCGTTGAACCGCGCCTTCTGTTGCTGATTGTAGCCGTGGCGGACTCTTTACCGTTCATTGCAGCAGACACCAGGTGTTGCAATGAAGCGTGACGCATGCGACGAAGGCGCGCGCAGCGCGAGCTGATTTGGTAATCGCCATCCGGGCGGAGAACTCCAGCCAAGTGAACTCCTGCAGACGTCCCGGCTACGATCCCGACCTAGGGCGTGTCTGACAAGGTTCGGCGCCCTGTGCGGCGAGGCTGGTTTCATGTCGCGGTTTCAGGTGCTCTCGGATGCTCAGTGGTCGCTCATCGAGGACGAGTTGCCTCGTCCGCGGAGCGGGAATGGTCGCCCGTTCTCGGACGCTCGGACGATGGTCGAGGGCATCATCTACCGCTATCGGTGCGGAATCTCGTGGCGTGACGTGCCCGCGGTGTTCGGGCGGTGGCAGACGGTCTGGACCTGGCATCTCCGGCTCGCGACCGATGGCACGTGGGACCGGATCCTCGCGACGCTGACAGCGCGGGCAGACGCCGACGGGTTGGTCGACTGGTCGGTGTCCGTCGAATCCACGATCGCCCGCGCGCATCAGCATGCGACCAACATCACCCGCCACACAGGGGGCTGCATCGAGTTACAGGAATCCGGCCGTCGAGCCGCCTGACCACGCGATCGGCCGCTCCAGGGGCGGCCTCTCGACGAAGATCCACGCGCTCGTCGACGGCTTCGGCCTGCCGCTGGTGATCGCTGTCACACCCGGCCAGTCAGGCGATTCGCCGATGCTGCTGCCCCTGCTCGAGCAGCTGCGCGTGTCGCAACCGCTCGGTCGCCCGCGAACACGGCCCGACGCGGTCCGCGGCGACAAGGCCTACTCGTCGCGCGCGATCCGGGGTCACCTCCGTGCGCGAGGGATCCAGGCCGTCATCCCCGAACCCGCCGACCAGGTAGGACACCGGAAGCGCCGCGGCTCACGCGGAGGACGCCCGCCACGCTTCGACGCGACCGACTATCGCGGCCGGAACGTCGTCGAGCGCCGCTTCTGCCATCTGAAGCAATGGCGCGGCCTCGCAACCCGCTACGACAAGCTCGCGCTCGTCTACCGCGCCGCAGCCGTCCTCCACGCGGTCATCGCCTGGGCAAAGTACTTGTCAGACACGCCCTAGTGCTGACCCATCCGTGACGTGTCACGGGGGCGCCGGGATCAGCCGAGGATGCGCTTCGCGATCCGCCCGCGCAGCTCGGTGAACGGCGGGTAGATCACCCGCAGCGTGTCGACCGCGGTCGGCTTCGAGAGCACGGCCTTCCGGTGGCTGAAGACCTCGAACGAGTGCCGCCCGTGGTACGCGCCGGAGCCGCTCTCGCCGACGCCGCCGAACGGCAGCCCCGCCGCGCCGACGTGCGCGACGGCGATGTTGATGCCGAGCCCGCCCGACGAGGTCTCGCGCTCGACGCGCCGCACCGCATCCCGGTCCTGCGCGAAGACGTAGAGCGCGAGCGGCTTGTCGCGCCCGCGCATCGTCTCGATGAAGCCGTCGACGCCGTCGACGGGCAGCACGGGCAGGATCGGGCCGAAGATCTCCTCCTGCATCACCGGCGCATCCTCGGCAACGTCGGTGAGGATGGTCGGGGCGATGTAGCGCGCATCGGCGTCCACCTCGCCGCCGGTCACCACGGAGCCGCTCCCGAGCAGGCGGCGCAGGCGCTCGAGGTGCCGGCCGTTGACGATGCGCGCGAAGTCGGGCGAGGTGCGTGCGTCGCCGAGCTGCTCGACGGTCGCGAGGCGCAGCTGCTCGACGAGCTCGTCGGCGACCTCGCGGTCGACGCGGATGTGGTCGGGCGCGACGCAGGTCTGCCCGGCGTTGATCCACTTGCCCCACGCGATGCGGCGGGCGGCCGCCGCGATGTCGGCCGAGCGGTGCACGTAGACGGGGCTCTTGCCGCCGAGCTCCAGCACCGTCGGCGTCAGGTCCTTCGCCGCGGCCGCGGCGACGACCCGCGCGACCGTGCCGTTGCCGGTGTAGAAGATCAGGTCCCAGCGCTGCTCGAGCAGCGCCGTCGTCTCGTCGACGCCGCCCTCGACCACCCGCACCGAGTGCGGATCGAGGTGCTCCGGCGCGAGGCGCGCGAGCAGCCGCGAGGTCGCGGGCGCGAGCTCGCTCGGCTTGACGACGGCGGCGTCGCCTGCGGTGATCGCCCCGATGAGCGGCGCGAGCGCGAGGTGCAGCGGGTAGTTCCACGGCGCGATGATGAGCGTCGCACCGAGCGGCTCCGCGACGGTGCGCGCGGTCGCCGGCTGCAGGGCGAGCGGCGCCGCGACCCGCGTCGGGGCCATCCAGCGGCGCAGGCTCCTGCGTGCCGCGCGCGCCTCCGCGACGACGTAGCCGATCTCCGTGAGGTGCGCCTCGATCTCGCTCTTGCCGAGGTCGGCCTTCAGCGCCGCCTCCCACTCCGACGCGTGCTGCAGCAGCATCGAGACGAGCCCGTCGAGCTGCTGCTCGCGGTAGGCCCTCGGCCGGGTGACGCCGCGATCGACCGCGGCCCGCAGCTCGGCGGCGATGCCGTCGACGGATGCGGCGGGCGGGGCTTCGGTGCGGATGTCGCTCATCCGGCCATGGTCGCAGGTCGCGCTGTGCTCAACCGGCGGGGGGCGACGCGCTTCTGCCAGCCGCCCTCGGCGCCGACCGGCGTGAAGCCGAGCGCCTCGTTCACGGCGAGCATCGGGCGGTTCTCCTCGGCGTTCCAGGTGACGACGCGCGAGCGGTCGGGGTGGAGGCGGCCGAGCTGCAGCAGGTTCTCGGCCTTCACGAGCATGCCGAGCCGGTGGCCGCGGTGGTCGGCGTGCACGAGCGTGTCCTCCTGCGTGGCCGGGCGGCCCTCCGCGGGCACGAGCAGCACGGTGAAGGCGACCACCTCGCCGGTCGCGCGATGCACCACGGCAGCCTGCAGGATCGACTGCCCCGCCTCCTCGAGCTCGCGCTCCGTGCGCTCGAGCCGCGCCGCGTCCCAGTGCTCGTCATCGGTGTCGAGCCCCGCGCTCGGGACATCCGTCGCCATCCGGGCGTGCAGGGCCGCCATGCCGTCGCGCAGCTCCGGCGGCGTGCGACCCGACCACGAGCGCGCCTCGTAGGCGTCGCCCGCCTTCGCCGCCGCATCCGCGCGGTGCTGCTCGAGCGAGCCCCTGGCCGCCTCGACGTCGAGCTCGGAGATGCGCTCGACCTGCTCGAGCGCGTAGCCCATCGCGACGGCCAGCCGCGCCGCGGCATCCGCGGCCACCGAGCCGTGCCCGCTCACGGGCGAGACCGCGGCGTCGCCCTCGACGGGCGCCCGGTGGTCGGCCCACGCCTGCAGCGTCGTCGCGCCGAGCTCGATCGCGATCCGCTCGGTGTGCTCGGCGATCGCTCGACCCAGGCCGTGCCCGCGCGCGTCGGGCACGACCCAGGCGGAGACGTAGGCCACCGAGGAGCCCTCCTCGGTGTTGAGCGCGGCCACCGATCGGCCGACGTCGCGGCCGTCCTCGACGACGAGGAAGCGGCGCACGACCTCGTCCTCCTGGTGGCGCATGCTCGCGAGGATCTCGTCGACCGTCGTGTCGCGCGAGTCGTCGCCCCAGAAGTCCTGGGTGACGCGGTTGGCCGTCGCGACGTAGCGAGCGATGCGCGAGAGCGCCGGCTCGTCGAAGTCGTCGGCCGGAGCCTCGAGCTCCAGGTACTCCACCGTGCCGGTCATGCCGCCGACTCCTTCCGCTGCCAGACTCCGCCGTGGCAGATCGTCTCGAACCCGAGCGCCTCGTTCACCGACAGCATCGGGCGGTTCTCCTCGGCGTTCCAGGTGCGGACGACGCCTTCCGGGTCGCGCTCGGCGACCGCGAGCAGGTTGGCGACCTTCACGGCCATGCCGAGCCGGTGCCCGCGGTGCTCGCCGTGCACGAGGGTGTCGTGCTGGTACCAGGGCTCGCCGACGCCCTGCCCTGCGAGCGTCGTGAACGCCACGACGTCGCCCGTCGACTCCTCGACGGCGACCGCGCGCAGCAGCGTGCGCCCGCCGTCGAGCTGGCTCGTCTCGTAGCGCTCGAGCCGCTCCGCGTCCCAGCCTTCGGCCTCGTGCTCGACGCCCGCCGACGGCGCATCCGTCGACATGCGCGCGTGCAGCGCGGCGAGCGATGCCACCCGCTCGGCCGGTGCTCGCCCCTCCCAGGTCTCGACGCCGTACCGCGGCGCGGCATGCGCCTCGGCATCGGCGCGATGCGCGGCCAGGGCAGGCACGGCAGTCGCGAGGCGCAGCTCGCTCGCCCGCTCGATCTGCTCGAGCTCGAAGCCGTAGCGCCGCAGCAGCGCCACCTGCGCGCTCGCGGCGGGGATCTCGCCGAAGCCGGTCGGCGACGGCATCGTCGGTCCGGGCTCCGGGTGATGGTCGACCCAGGCCTGGAACGTCGTCGCGCCGCGCTCCCGCATCCGTGCGATGAGGTCGTCGGCGAGCGCCGCGCCGACGCCGCGGCGCCGCGCGCTCGGGAGCACCATCACGTCGACCTCGGCGATCGTCGTCCCCTCGAGCACGCCGCGCGAGGCATAGCCCCGCCCCGCTGGTACGCCGTCGAGGAGCGCGACCGTGCGGAGGTCGTCGCTCTCGCCCACCTGGCTCTGCCACTGCGCCCACGCCTCCCGATAGCTGAAGGCGTGGCTCTCGTCGCCGCCCCAGCCGTCGGCGACCACCGCGTTGCGCACGTCGACGAGCATCCGCAGCCGCCTGGCGCCCTCGCTGTCGTCGTCCCATGCCGGCGGCACGGGCACGTCGATGATCTCGATCGTCATCGCTCCGCCTTCCACTGCCACTGCGCCTCGTAGGCGACCGGTGCGAATCCGGATGCCTCGTTCACGGCGAGCATCGGCCGGTTCTCCTCGGCGTTCCAGGTGACCACGCGCACGAGCTCCGGTCGCAGCTCGCGGAGCCGCACAAGGTTGTCGAGCTTCATGAGCATGCCGAGGCCGTGGCCGCGGTGCGGCTTCGTGACGAGGGTGTCGTGCTGCCGGGCGGTGGCGCCGCTCAGCGGGAGGATGAGCGTCGAGAAGCCGCCGAGCTCGACGGTCGACCGCTCGCGCGCGGCGACCGTGAGCAGCGTCCGGCCGCCCGCCTGCACCGTGCGCTCGAACTCCGTCAGTCGCGCCTCGTCCCAGACCTCCTCCTCCCAGGCGAGGTTGCCGATCGGCGCATCCGTCGACATGCGCTCGTAGAGCGTCCGCATCGCCGGCCGGTGCTCGGCGGGCGTGCCGCCGATCCAGCGCACGAGCTCGTACCCCGGCGCACCGGCCGCTGCCGCGGCGAGCCGCGCGTCGAGGTCGGGCAGGTCGGCGAGCTCGGCCACGCTCACCCGGTAGACCTGCTCGAGGGCGTAGCCGCGGCGCACGAGCGGCGCGGCCTCCGGATGCGCGGGGTCGGCACCGCCGAAGCCGCTCGTCGCCGTGACGGCGCCCTCGGCGGCCCCGACGGTCGACATGATGACCGTCGAGCGCGCGTCCGCGGCCGCGAGCTCGTGGGCGCGCTCGGTGAGCGCCTCTGCGAGCTCGTGCTGCTCGGCGGCGCTCAGCTCGCTCGAGAGCTCGGGCTGCGCCTCGACGACGTCGGTCGAGTCGAGCAGGTTCGAGTAGAGCGTGATGATGCCCACGAGCCGGTCGCCGTCCCACGCGTGCAGCCGGGCGAGCCGGTAGTCGGCGTTCGGCTGCAACGAGGCGAGGAACTCGACCGGGGTGTTCACGTAGAGGCCGTCGCCGTACCGCTCGGCGTTGCTGCGCTCGTTGTAGGCGTGCGCGAGGCGGAACTCGTCGCCCGCCGGGCCGTCCTCGTCCGGGTGCGCCGGCAGCACCATGGGGCGGATGTCGATCTGCATGGGATTCCGCCGCTCGCACCGGCACCGTGCCGGCGGGCAGCCTTGCAGAGTAGCCGCGCGCGTGCCGTCGGCGCAACGAGCGATCGCCCGGCTACGGTGTTCCCAGCACCGACCCGGGAGCCGCATGCACCTCAAGAGCCTGACCGTCAAGGGCTTCAAGTCGTTCGCGCGCCCGACGACCTTCCAGTTCGAGCCGGGCGTCACGTGCGTCGTCGGCCCGAACGGGTCGGGCAAGTCGAACGTCGTCGACGCCCTCGCCTGGGTGATGGGGGAGCAGGGCGCGAAGACGCTCCGCGGCGGCAAGATGGAGGACGTCATCTTCGCCGGCACCGCGACGACGGGGCCGCTCGGCCGCGCGCACGTCGAGCTGACGATCGACAACGCCGACGGCGCGCTGCCGATCGAGTACGCCGAGGTGCAGATCTCGCGCACGCTCTTCCGCAACGGCGGCTCCGAGTACGCGATCAACGGCGACTCCTGCCGCCTGCTCGACGTGCAGGAGCTGCTGAGCGACTCGGGCCTCGGCCGCGAGATGCACGTCATCGTCGGCCAGGGCCAGCTCGACAACGTGCTGCAGGCGACGCCGGCGGACCGCCGCGGCTACATCGAGGAGGCCGCGGGCATCCTCAAGCACCGGCGACGCAAGGAGAAGACGCTCCGCAAGCTCGACGCGATGCAGGCCAACCTCACGCGGCTGCACGACCTCACGGGCGAGATCCGCCGCCAGCTGAAGCCGCTCGGTCAGCAGGCCGAGATCGCGAAGGAGGCCGCGACGATCCAGGCGACGGTCCGCGACGCTCGCGCGCGGCTCATGGCCGACGAGGTCATCGGGCTACGCCAGCAGCTGGAGTCGGCCGCCCGCTCGGAGTCGGAGCGCAAGTCGGAGCGGATCGTGCTGCAGGAGCAGCTCGAGCAGGCGCGCCTGCGCGCCGGCCGCATCGAGGAGTCGATGGTGGGCGACGACGTCGACCGCGCCCGCACCGTCGCGCACGCGCTCGAGCGCGAGCTCTCGCGCCTGCAGTCGCTCCACGCGCTCGCGGGGCAGCGGCTCGCGCTGCTCGAGGAGGCGCCGGAGGTCGGCGACGCCGCACCACTCATCACGCCCGACATGGTGCAGGCCGCGCGCGACGAGGCCGGGGCGCTCGGCGCTCGGGTGGTGGATGCCGAGGGTCGCCTGGGCAAGGCCGCGTCGGCGACCGCGCTGGCCCGCGCCGGGCTAGACTCGCTCGACGAGGAGATCGCCGCGCAGGCCGCGCTCGTCTCGCGCCACGACCTCGAGGCTGCCGCCCACCGCTCGAAGGTCGAGGTCGCGCAGTCGACGCTCGCCGCCCGCGAGGCGGAGGTCGCGCGACGCGCGAGTGCGCTCGCGAACGCCGAGCAGCGGCTCGCCGACGCGCAGGGCGCCGCAACCGACCTCGGCGACGAGCAGGCCGACGGCGACGCCGAGTCGCTCGCGCAGCGCTACCGCGACGCCGACGACCGACAGGCGGCGCTCTCCGCCGACCTTGACGAGCGGCGCGAGGCGCTCCACGCCGTCGAGCGCGAGCGCGATGCGCTCGCGGCCCGCACCTCGGCCCTCACCGCGGCGCTCGCGACCGCGAACGCGTCCGCGGGTCTCGTCGGCGCGGGCATCCCCGGACTCCGCGGCCTGGTGGCCGAGCGGGTCAAGGTGAAGAAGGGCTTCGAGGCGGCGATCGCGGCGGCGCTCGGCACGCTGGGCGAGGCGGTGCTCGCCGACACGCGCGAGGCCGCCGCTGCCGCGATCGAGCACGCGCACGAGGCCGGCCTCGGCCGCGTCGAGGCGGTCGTCGCGGATGCGACGCCCATGCGGCCCGACGTGCGGCCCGTCGAGGGCGCCGTGCACGCGCCGTCGGTCGTGGATGCGCCGGCCGGCGTGCTGGGCGTGCTCGCCTTCACGTTCGTCGTCGACTCGCTCGAGGCGGCGCAGCA
>Ga0213836_101734_pt1 | contig 11900 bp, 11 predicted proteins | sample SWPATP03_FD_160578 | JGI IMG/M metagenome (GOLD analysis project Ga0213836, IMG submission 160578) | Coastal seawater microbial communities from Marineland, Florida, United States - SWPA TP0 #3 | ecosystem: Environmental > Aquatic > Marine > Coastal | place: USA: Florida | collected 2016-08-05
CTTCGTCCCACACTTCCGCGGTCAGCTCGGCCAGCGCGGGCGCGGCCTGGTGGATCGGGTTGCGCGCCAGGTGGGGATAGGCGATGTGGCCCTGGACGCCCTTGATGACGAGGTGGCCGGAGAGCGACCCACGGCGCCCGTTCTTGATCATGTCGCCCAGGATGTGGGCCGATGTGGGCTCGCCCACCAGGCAGTAGTCGAGCGTGACGCCGCGTTCTTCCAGCAGCTCGCAGACCACCACGGTGCCGTCGACGGCCGGGCCTTCCTCGTCGCTCGTGATGAGAAAGGCGATCGAGCCCTTGTGGTCGGGATGCGCGGCCACGAATTCTTCGCAGGCGATGACCATCGCCGCGATCGAGGTCTTCATGTCGGCCGCGCCGCGGCCATACAGCTTGCCGTCGCGTACCGTCGGCGCGAAGGGTTCCGAGGTCCACTGATGCACGGGGCCGGTCGGCACCACGTCGGTGTGGCCGGCGAAGACGAAGACCGGCGACTCCGTGCCCTTGCGCGCCCACAGGTTGGTGACGCCGTTCGATTCGATGGTCTCGCACACGAAGCCGAGCGGGGAGAGCAGCTCGGCCAGGCGCTGCTGGCAGCCCTTGTCCTGTGGCGTGACCGAGTCGAGCGCGATCAGTTCGGCGGCCAGCTCCTGGGTGCGCGAGGTCTTGATCATGCGGCCCCCGTCAGGCGCGCGTAGTTGTCCGGGCTGAAGCCCACCGCCAGCGCGCCATCGCCTTCGAGTACCGGACGCTTGATGACAGAGGTGTGTTCCAGCACCAGTTCCAGCGCGGAGGCCTTGTCGACCACGGCCGCCTTGCGCTCTTCGGGGAGATTGCGCCAGGTCGTGCCCTTGCGGTTGACCAGCACTTCCCAATCCAGGGTGTCGAGCCAGCGCGCGGCCGTCTCGCGGTCCAGGCCCTGCTTTTTGAAGTCGTGGAAGGCGAAGTCGTGGCCGTTATCCGTCAGCCAGGTGCGGGCCTTCTTGACGGTGTCGCAATTGGGAATACCGTAGAGCGTCATGTTCATGGGCGTAGATAGTGAGGCAACGGGCGTTGCCGCGAGCGGTGGTTCGGGGAGGGCGAGAGGATAGCATAAGCCCGCTCGACCGGGAGATGTCGCACGCGGCCGTTCGGGGTTGAACTGTCGGGTGAGCAGTACGAACTGCGCTGCGCGCTGCAACTTGATCCATTTCAATTCCGTACCCGATACGTCCGGCAACAATCACCCCTTCGGCCTTTCTTTTCGCCAGGGTCCGACCGTGAGACAACCGTTCGATCAGTCGAGCCAACGAAGTTATCCACCATTTCGCACTTATCGGAGAAATACATGGCAATCGACGTCTATCTGCAAATTGACGGCATTAAAGGCGAGTCAACAGATTCCATTCATGAGGGTTGGATCGAACTCACCTCGGCGCAATGGGGCGTGACGCAACCGAAGTCGGCTACCGCGTCCACCGGCGGTGGCCATACCGCGGAGCGTTGTGAATTACGGAGTATTTCGGTAACCAAACTCGCCGATCTGACGTCACCGATCCTGATGCAAACCTGCGCGGCAGGCAAGACAATTCCAAAGGCAAAACTGGAATTCATGCGGGCAGACGGCCAAGGAAACCGCATCAAGTATTACGAGGTTGAGCTCGATAATGTTCTCATCGGGAGCGTCAATCAGTCGGTACACGAAGGCAGCATTCTTCAGGATTCGATGGGTCTGAAATTCTCGAAAGTCAAATGGAGGTACACCCTGCAAAAAATCGCCGGCGGCGCTGGGGGCAATACCTCGGGCGGCTGGGATTTGTCGACTAACAGGATTGCCTGACAGGAGACATGATGCAAGTTCAACCCCAGGATTCGCGCGCTTACTTCATGCTGCCTCAAGCGCCGGAGGGAGCTGGTTACTATGTGTATGGCACTCCGGATCGCGGCGCTGGCCAATATGCACATCCGCTGATGTTAACTGTTCTGCTGTTCGTAGAACGGGAGTGGCAGGCAGGCGACCATCGTAAGTTTGGCATCGGGAACATCAGTTTGGCAGGGGGGAGCTACTTCGATCCTCATGAAAGTCATCTGGATGGACTTCAGGTGGATGTTCGTCCCTTGCGGATCGATGGCAGTCATGTACCAGTAAAGTATTTTCAATCTGGATATGATCAACCTGCGACCACGAGGCTGATCGACATTTTTCAATCGCACCCCATGGTAAAACAAGTCTATTTTAACGATCTGCAAATACCAGGTGTGAAATCGCTGATCGGCCATGACAATCACTTCCATGTCGAGCTAAGGAAGAAGAAGCAATGAAAAAGTGTCTGCTCGTTTTCGCGGCGATCGTGTCAATGCCGCTGACCCATGCCGATGATCAGCCCCAGACTGATCGACCAGCACCCTATAAAGCGGTAATTGGGAGATATGCCATCTATTCCGGCGATCTGGACGAGCAACAAGCGCCGACCAAGAACGATCGAAAGCTCTCGCTGATTATCGACGGGCGACCCGCGAAGGATATTTTCGACTCAATGGCACCCGACGACAAGACAACATGTGGCGGCGAGGGCGCACGCTCTCGTACCAAAGGCAATACATGGTGTAGTTATCAACCCAAGCGGGGATATCAGTGTTACTTGGGTCTGGACCTGAGAACGGGCAAGAGTATCGCTGGCGGAATGTGCTGACCGCTTTTACTGAACTAGCCTGAAAGTCCGCTAAGCGTCTTCAGGCAGCAGTATGTTTTGAAAGCACCTGCAGCTTCAGGTGTTCAGGGTGAACTCGGTAAAAGTCGGCCCCGGCGCCTCATCCGACTTGCTGGCATTCTCGTCCGCCGTGGCCGCCCCATTGTTAAGCAGCCAAAGCAAATTGGTCGCCGAATCCGCATTCGCCAGCGCTTCTTCCTGCGTCACGAGCCCGGCCTGCACCAGCGCCAGCAACGCATATTCGAAGGATTGCGAGCCCGGCGAGAGGCTCTTGTCCATCGCTTCCTTGATCCCGCTGAGTTCGCCTTTTTCGATGAGGTCGGCGATGTAGCGGGTGTTCAGCAGGATCTCGACCGCCGGCTGGCGGCTGCCGCCGGCGGCGGAGCGCACGAGGCGCTGCGAGACGATGGCGCGCGTGGCCGAGGCCAGGTCTTGCAGCAGTGCGGGGCGGTTGTCGACCGGGTAGAAGCCGATGATGCGGTTCAGGGCGTTGTAGCTGTTGTTGGCGTGCAGGGTCGCCACGACGAGGTGGCCCGATTGCGCGTAGGCCAGGGCGGCGCCCATGGTCGCCTGGTCGCGGATTTCGCCGATCAGGATCACGTCGGGCGCCTGGCGCAGGCTGTTGCGCAGGGCTAGGTGAAAATCAAGGGCGTCGCTGCCGATCTCGCGCTGGTTGACGATCGATTTCTTGTTCTTGAAGAGGTATTCGATCGGGTCTTCCAGCGTCAGGATGTGGCCGGTGCGCTGTTCGTTGCGGTAGTCGAGCATCGAGGCGATCGTGGTCGACTTGCCGGAACCGGTGGCGCCGACGACCAGCAGCAGGCCGCGTTTTTCCATGACGAGGTCGGCCAGCACCGGCGGCAGGCCGAGTTCGCCCAGCGGCGGGATGGTGGCCGGCACGAAGCGGAACACGGCCGAGACGCTGCCGCGCTGGCGGAAGGCCGAGAGGCGGAAGCGGCCCAGGTTGGGCACGGAAATGCCCATGTTCAGTTCGTTGGTGCGATTCAGTTCGTCGAGCTGCTCGGGGGTGATGATTTCCGACAGCAGGGAATCGATGTTGTCGGGGTCGAGCTTGTGCTGGTTGATCGGGATGAGGTTCCCGTTGATCTTGATGTGGACGGGAGAATTGACCGCGAAGAACATGTCCGACGCGTTTTTTTCTTTCATGAGCTGGAACAGGCGGTCCATGGCCATGGTGGTGGTTCTCCCGGGGTGTGCTTTTGATGGTGCGACGGATCAGGCGTTGAACGCGTGGGCTCAAGAGCCCACCCTACGTTACCCAACGGCCGCGGAATCCACCTGGAACGGTGGCGTACCGTAGGGTGGGCACTTGTGCCCACGCGTTCACAGCCGCGAAAAACTTAAATCCCGCGCAGCAGTTCGTTGATGCCCGTCTTCGCACGCGTCTTCGCATCGACCCGCTTGACGATCACCGCGCAGTACAGGCTGTAGGTGCCGTCAGGCGAAGGCAGGCTGCCCGACACCACAACCGAACCCGAAGGAATGCGGCCATACGTCACTTCGCCGGTTTCGCGGTTGAAGATCTTGGTCGACTGGCCGATGTAGACGCCCATCGAGATGACCGAGTTTTCTTCGACGATCACGCCTTCGACGATTTCCGAACGGGCGCCGATGAAGCAGTTGTCTTCGATGATGGTGGGATTGGCCTGCATCGGTTCGAGCACGCCGCCGATGCCGACGCCGCCCGACAGGTGGACGTTCTTGCCGATCTGCGCGCAGGAACCGACCGTGGCCCAGGTGTCGACCATCGTGCCTTCATCGACATAGGCGCCGATGTTGACGTAGGACGGCATCAGCACGACGTTCTTGCCGATGAAGGAACCGCGGCGGGCGACGGCCGGCGGCACGACACGGAAGCCGCCCTTGGCAAAATCGTCGGCCGTGTAGTCGGCGAACTTGGTCGGCACTTTATCGTAGAACTGCAGGCTGCCGCCGAGGCCCGCCGCCGAGCCCATTGGGATGTTATTCTCGAGACGGAACGACAGCAGCACGGCCTTCTTGATCCACTGGTTGACGATCCACTCGGCGCCTTCTTTTTGCGCCACGCGCAGGGTGCCGGCGTCGAGGCCGGCCAGCACGTGGGCGACGGCCTCGCGCAGTTCGGCGGGCGCGTTCGAAGGACTGAAGTCAGCGCGCTGTTCCCAGGCGGTGTCAATGATGTTCTGGAGTTGTTGGGTCATGGTTGTGGTCTCGTTTCAGGAAGCAGTGTGCAGACTCTGGCAGAACTGGACGATGCGAGTAGCTGCTTCCAGCCCTTCGTCGACACCGGCCACCAGCGCCATGCGGATGCGGTTGCGGCCCGGATTGGTCCCGTGCGCGTCGCGCGCGAGGTAGGACCCAGGCAGAACCGTCACATTATATTCGGCGTACAGCCGGCGTGCGAACTCGGTGTCGGACAGGCCGGTGCGGCTGACGTCGGCCCACAGGTAGAAGCCGGCGTCGGGCAGCTCGACATCCATCACCTGGCGCAGCAGCGGCGTGATGAGGTGGAATTTTTCCTTGTACAGCGCGCGGTTGTCCTGCACGTGGGTCTCGTCGCCCCAGGCCGCAATCGAGGCCGCCTGCACGGGCGGCGACATCGCGCCGCCGCTGTAGGTACGGTACAGCAGGAATTTCTTCAGCACGCGCGGGTCGCCGGCGACGAAACCGGAACGCATGCCCGGCACGTTCGAGCGCTTCGACAGGCTCGAGAACACGACCAGGTTGGCATACGGGCGCTCACCGCTGCTGCGGCCCAGCAGGTGCGCCGCTTCCAGCGCGCCCAGCGGCGGCGTGGCGTGCGAATAGATCTCGGAATAGCACTCGTCGGCCGCGATCACGAAGCCGTGGCGGTCGCTCAGTGCGAACAGTTCGCGCCAGTCCTCCAGGGTCAGCACGGCGCCGGTCGGGTTGCCCGGCGAGCAGACGTACAGCAGCTGCACGCGCGCCCAGACGGCATCGGGCACGGCGCCGTAGTCGGGCGCGAAGTTGCGGGCCGGGCTTGAATTCACGAAATACGGGCTGGCGCCGGCCAGGTAGGCCGCGCCTTCGTAGATCTGGTAGAAGGGATTCGGGCACAGCACCAGCGGGTCGGGGCGGCTGGCGTCGACCGTGCAATGGGCGATCGCGAACAGCGCCTCGCGCGAACCGTTCACCGGCAGGACCATCGTGGCCGGGTCCAGGCTTGGGACGCCATAGCGGTGCTCGATCCAGGTGGCGATCGCCGCGCGCAGCGGCTCGCCGCCGACCGTGCTCGGATAATTCGACAGGCCGGCCACCGCATGCATCAGGGCTTTTTCGATGAAGGGCGGCGTCGGATGCTTCGGTTCGCCGATGCCGAGGCTGATCGGCGCCAGCTCGGCATTCGGGCTGACGCCGGCGAACAGTTCGCGCAGCTTTTCGAAGGGGTAAGGATGGAGTTTGTCGAGATGTGGATTCACGAAGGCGCCGTAATCGCTGTGTGCGGAATGGAGATCTTTCGATTATAGCGCCGCAGCGCCGGGGATGCCGCTGCCGTTTCAATATGGACTTGCAGTAAGATTGACGATCAAATCCGACCCGGTGCCATCGTCCATGCCGATCAATTATATGCGCCGCCTCGCCGGTCCTGAACGCACGGCGGCCGCCAACAGCCAGCTCGGCTCCGCACTGGCTTTCGTTGCCGGCGCCGTGAATGCGGGTGGCTTGCTGGCAGTCGGCCAGTACACCTCGCACATGACCGGCATCGTCTCGTCGATGGCCGACAACCTGGCGCTCGGCTTCCATGCGCTGGTGCCGGCCGCGCTCGGCGCCCTGGGAGCTTTCGTGCTGGGCGCCGCGAGCACGGCGGTCATGGTCAATTTCGCCCGTCGCCGCCGGCTCTACAGCGAGTACGCCTTGCCGCTGCTGGCCGAGGCATTGCTGCTGCTGGCCTTCGGCGTGCTGGGCGCACGCCTGCCGCAATCGGCGCTGGCGACGCCCATGACGGTTGCCTTGCTCTGCTTCGTGATGGGGCTGCAAAACGCGCTGGTGACGAAACTGTCGCGCGCCGAGATCCGGACCACGCACATGACTGGCATCGTCACCGACATCGGCATCGAACTGGGCAAACTGGCGTACTGGAACAGGGATGCCGGCCAGGCGCCCGTCAGGGCCGACCGGCGCCGGCTCGGCATATTGTGCGCTCTGCTGGCCTCCTTCATCGCCGGCGGTATCGCAGGCAGCGCGGGCTTCATGCATCTGGGTTACCTGACCACGCTGCCCCTCGCGGCGCTGTTGTGCGTGCTGGCGATCGTGCCCGCCGCGGACGACCTGGCGCGCTCGTTCGCCCGCGCACGCCATGCGCGCCGCGAGCGCTAAGCCTTGGGCCGGGCGCGCCAGCCGCCGGGGTTCATGCCCGACCATTCCTTGAACGCGTGGGTAAAGGCGCTCTGTTCCTGGTAGCCGAGCAGGAAGGCGATCTCCAGCAGCGAGAGGCTGTCCTGGCGCAGGTAGTCGCGCGCCAGCGCGTAACGGGCGCTGTCGAGCACCTGCTGGAAGCTGGCGCCGGCCTCCGCCAGTTTGCGCTGCAGGGTGCGCGGCGCCAGGCCCAGCTCGGCGGCGATGGTCATCAGGCGTACGCGGTCGTGCGCCAGGTTGCGAATGATCGCGGCGTGCACCTGGGCCACGATTGGCGCAGGCGCCGCTTCCCGTTCGCCGAGCAGGCGCTCGGCATGCTGCTGCAGCACCGGATACAGGCTGATGTCGGCGTTCGGGACCGGCCGCGCCAGCAGGGAGGCGTCGAAACGCGCGGCGTTCATCCTCTCGTTGAAGCGTGGCAGGGCCCCGAATATTCGCTCGTATTCACGCGGATCGGCGCTGCTCCCGTGCGTGAAGCTTACTTCGGCCGGGGGCAGCAGGCCGCCGGCAAGCCAGCGTCCAAAGGTCTGGACGCCGGCAAAGACGCTGTCGGCCAGGTGGCGGCTCGCTGCGGGATAGTGGCTGATCCATTGGTAGTGCGCGCTGGCGCCGTCGATCGACAGGCGCGAACGCCCGAGGTCGTGCGCGAGCGCCTCGTAGCGCATGGTCTGCTCGAAGGCCTGGCCGAAGTCGCGGCAGGCCAGCAGCACCAGGCCGTACACGCTGTAGGTACCGAGCTTGACGCATTCGCCCACGTGCAGGCCGAAGTGCGCGTCCTGCGCCAGTTCGGCGCCGGCGTCGAGCAGGCGCAGGTAATCGCCGGCCGCCAGCGACGCGGGCAGCGGCGCCAGCGCGCCTGCGGGCAGGCCGGCGGCGCGCGCCAGGGCCGCGGGCGTGACGCCGCGCGCCATGGCGGCATCGAGCAGGGGCTGCAGGTAGGCGCCGGTGACCCGGCCCTCGACTGGCGCGATCGAGCAAAGCTGTGTCATAAAGAAGCAATACGCAGGAGAGTTTCTCGCTTACTCTGGCATGAATGCCAATAATTGGCGCAAAGTATAAAGGGAAACGCGCATGCGACGATGGAACGGCTGGGGCGACGACACGATCGAGGCCATACTCAACGAGGACGCGCTGGCCTTCCTCGCCGGGCGCATCGGACCCGGCCAGGCGCCGCTGGACGCCAGCTTCGAAGAGGCCTGCGCCGCCATCGCGCCAAGCCGCATTGCGCCGCATCCGCTGGTCGACCTGTCGGTGGCGAACCGCGCCCTGCATGCACTCGGCCAGAGCCTGCCCGACTGGCTGCGCCTGCGCCACGGCCGCCTGGGGGCCGTGCCCGACGGCGTCGCCTTCCCCGAAAGCGCCGCGCAAGTGCGCGAACTGCTGGCCTACGCCGCCGCGCAGGGCGCATCGGTGATTCCCTACGGCGGCGGCACCAGCGTCACCGGCCACCTGACCGTGCTGGGCGAGCAGCCCACGCTGTGCATCGACATGCGGCGCCTGCGCGCGCTCATCAACCTCGACCGCGAGTCGCAACTGGCGACCTTCGGCGCCGGCGTCACCGGTCCCGACCTGGAAGCGCAACTGCGCGCCCACGGCTACACGCTCGGCCACTTCCCGCAATCCTTCGATTACTCGACCTTGGGCGGGTGGATCGTCACGCGCTCGTCCGGCCAGCAATCGCTGCGCTACGGCCGCATCGAGGGCCTGTTCGCCGGCGGCCAGCTCGAAACCCCGGCCGGCACGCTCGCGATCCCGACCTTTCCGGCGTCCGCCGCCGGCATCGACCTGCGCGAGATGGTGCTCGGTTCGGAAGGGCGGCTCGGCATCCTGACGGAAGCGACGGTGCGCGTGACCAAGCTGCCAGCGTACGAAGCCTTCCACGCGGTGTTCTTCCCCGACTGGGAACAGGCCGTGCGCGCGGTGCGCGAACTGGCGCAGGCGCGCCTGCCGCTGTCGATGCTGCGCCTGTCGAATCCACTCGAGACGCAGACCATGCTGGCGCTGGCCGGCCACAAGCGCCTGGTCGGCATGCTGGAAACCTGGTTGAAACTGCGTGGCTGCGGCGACGGCAAGTGCATGCTGCTGCTCGGCGCGACCGGTGCCAGGCGGCAGGCGCGTGCGGCGTTGCGCGAGGCGTTCGCGATCGCGCGCACGCACGGCGGCGTGCACATGGGGCGCGGCCTCGGCGAGCGCTGGCGCCATAACCGCTTCCGCAACGTCTACATGCGCAATACCGCCTGGCGCCACGGCTACGCGATCGACACCGTGGAAACCGCCGTCGACTGGTCCGGCGTGACGAACGCGATGGCGGCGATCGAAGCGGCCGCCACGCGCGCCTTCGGTGAGCACGGGGAGCGGGTGCACGCCTACACCCACCTGTCCCACCTGTACCCGCAGGGCGCCAGCGTGTATTCCACCTTCGTGTACCGCCTGACGGGCGACTACGCGCTTGATGTGGCGCGCTGGCGCTCGCTCAAATGCGCGGTGTCGGATGCGATCGTGGCCGCCGGCGGCACGATCAGCCACCAGCACGGCGTCGGTTCCGACCACGCGCCCTGGCTGGGGCTTGAAAAGGGCGAGCTCGGGCTGGACGCGATGCGCGCACTCTTCGACAGGTTCGACCCCGACGGCCGCATGAACCCCGGCAAGCTGGTGCTGCCTATGGTAACTGCGGTGGAAAAAGCGTGAGCGCGCTCTGGCCGGAAGGTTGGCGGGAAGCGCTGCCCGAACTGTGCAAGCGCGAGTGGGACCTGCTGGTCATCGGCGGCGGCATCACCGGCGCCGGCATCCTGCTGGAAGCCTCGCGCCGCGGCCTGCGCACGCTGCTGGTCGAGCAACGCGATTTTGCATGGGGCACGTCGAGCCGCTCGTCGAAACTGGTGCATGGCGGCCTGCGCTACCTGGCGCAGGGGCACCTGGGGCTGACGCGCGAAGCGGTGCACGAGCGCGAGGCGCTGCTGACGGACGCGCCCGGCCTGGTCGAGCCGCAGGGCTTCGCCTTCGCCGACGACGGCGCCAGCAAACGCAAGCGCCGCACCATGCTGGCCGGCCTCGCGCTGTACGACCTGTTCGCCGGAAGGCGCGAAGCGCACTGGCTCGCGGCCGACGAGTTCGCGCTGCGGGCGCCGAACGCGGCCAGTCCGACGCTGGCGGGCGGCATCGTCTACACGGATGCCAAGACCGACGATGCGCGCCTGGTCCTGCGTACGCTGGCCGAGGCCCGCCGCCATGGCGGCGAGGCGCTCAATTACGTATCCGCGCAAGCCCTGCTGAGCGACGGCGATCGGACTATCGGCGCCTCGGTGCGCGACGATGCAGGCAGCGGCGCCCGGTACGACGTGCGCGCAAGACTCGTGATCGACGCCTGCGGCGCCCGGTCCGGCTTGCTGGGCGCCTGCGGTCCGCGCCTGCGTCCGCTGCGCGGCAGTCACCTGATCCTGCCGGCCTGGCGCCTGCCGCTGGCGCAGGCGATCAGCCTGATGCATCCCGCCGATGGCCGGCCCGTGTTCGCCTTTCCCTGGGAAGGCGCGACCCTGGTCGGCACCACCGACGTCGACCACGAGGGCGGCCTGGCGCAGGAAGCCTCCATCACGCGCGCGGAACTCGATTACCTGATGGCGGCCCTGCGGGCGCAGTTCCCGCAACTGGATTTAGGCGAGGACGATGTCGTCGCCACCTATGCCGGCGTGCGTCCGGTCGTCGACAGCGGCGCCGACGGCAGCCCCTCGGCAGCGGGGCGCGAACACGCCATCTCAGCCAGAGCGGGCCTGGTCGGCGTCACCGGCGGCAAGCTGACCACCTTCCGCGCGATCGCCCTGGACACCTTGCGCCAGGCCCAAAAGCAGCTGCCCGGCTGGAGCGACGCGCTGGCGCCATGCCGCATCTACGATCCGGTAGCGCTGCCGCAGGCCGGGCGCCGCCTGCCGGCCTCCTGCCTGCGCCGTCTCGCGGGGCGCTACGGCGCCCAGGCGCAGGCCTTGCTCGATGCGGCGCAGCCGGGCGAGTTGGAACTCATCCCCGGCACCGAGACCCTGTGGGCCGAACTGCGCTGGGCCGCGCGCGCCGAAGCCGTCCTGCACCTGGACGACCTGCTGCTGCGGCGCGTGCGCATCGGCCTGCTGCTGCGCCGCGGCGGCCAGGAGCAGATGGCGCGCATCCGCGCCATCTGCCAGCCGGAACTGGGCTGGCCGGATGCGCGCTGGGAAGCGCAAGCCGCCGCCTATAGCCAGTGTTGGAAGACCCACTACAGCCTGCCCGCATGAAACCCGAACCTACCATCCTCGCCATCGACAACGGCACCCAGAGCGTGCGCGCGCTGCTGTTCGACCTGCACGGGAACATCGTCGCCAAATGCCAGGTGCCTTTGCGCGCCTATTTTTCGCTGCAGCCCGGCTGGGCCGAGCACGAGCCGGAAGACTACTGGCAAGCCGTGTGCCGCGCCTGCCAGGGACTCTGGAGCCAGCGCGGCGTGGAGCGCAGCGCCGTGCGCGCGGTCGCCGTCACGACCCAGCGCGGCACGGTGGTCAACATCGGCCGCGACGGCAAGCCGCTGCGCCCGGCCATCACCTGGCTCGACCAGCGCAGGACAAGCAGCGTGCCGCCGATCGGCCCCTTCTGGCGTACCGCCTTCAAGCTGGCGCGGGTGAGCAGTACGATTGACTTCTTCCGCGGCGAGGCCGAGATCAACTGGATCCGCGCCCACCAGAGCGACGTCTGGGAGGCGACCGACAAGTTCCTGCTGCTCTCCGGTTACCTGAACTGGCGCCTGTGCGGACGTTTCGTGGATTCGAGCGGTTCGCAGGTGGCCTATCTGCCCTTCGACTACAAGCGCCAC
>Ga0213836_101737_pt1 | contig 11896 bp, 10 predicted proteins | sample SWPATP03_FD_160578 | JGI IMG/M metagenome (GOLD analysis project Ga0213836, IMG submission 160578) | Coastal seawater microbial communities from Marineland, Florida, United States - SWPA TP0 #3 | ecosystem: Environmental > Aquatic > Marine > Coastal | place: USA: Florida | collected 2016-08-05
CTGAGAGAAGCTGCTGCTACCATTCATAAATACACCGAGCTATTCGGAGATATTGATGGTAAAAAAGCGTGGGCTCGTTTTAAAATGGCTGATTTACTTCGTTTTAAAGACAAAGTGGTTGATTACGAAAATAGCGAAGTAAAACGGAACTTAATCAAAAATGAAGTGCATACAGCGCGGGGTTTTGGTAAAATTCTTGATGAGCATACCATCGAGGTTTCAGACCACATGGGAAATATTAAAAAGTACACGACAGAGTTCATTCTTATTTCAACCGGCTCCACTCAGCAACCTCCCAAAACATTCAAAATAGATCAGGAAGTGATTGTTGATAGTTATGCTATTGTAAACATCACTCACATTCCACGCCGACTCGCCATTATTGGCTCAGGGGTAAACGCGATTGAATATGCAACTATCTTTGCTTCATTAGGTACCAAGGTAACATTGTTGAATGCTTCTGCACAATACCTTCCATTTCTAGATAATGAAATTCGGGAAGAGTTTAATAAAGCGTTAGAAATGCACCGTATGGTAATTTATAACAACGTAAGAATGCAAGGTGTTCAGAAAAATTCCATTCGAAACAGAACGGAAGTCAGATTTAAGATTGAGGGGGAAGAACAGCTTCGAGTAATTGAAACAGAATATGTACTCCACTTCGGTGCAAGAAGGCCGAATACACAAAATATTGGTCTAGAGAATGTTGGTATCAGTCTTGATGACGATGGATATATAAGTGTGAATGGCAACTATGGTACTATTATCCCTAATATTTATGCAGCAGGTGATGTGGTAGGATTTCCGGGACTTGCATCAGCTTCCTTTACCCAAGGAAGAATTGCAACTTGCCACATGTGCGGTTTAGGTGATGTTCTTCTATCCGGTTTTCATCCCTTTGGGATTTATGCCATTCCGGAGATTTCAAGTATAGGTTTAACTGAGCAGGAAGCCATCGATCAGGGATTAGATATTACAGTGGGCAGAGCTTATTATAAAGAATTGACAAAGTCATCGGTGAGTAACAGCACCGTAGGGATGTTGAAATTAATATTTGAAACCCAAACGCTAAAACCCGTTGGAATCCACATTGTGGGAGATAATGCGTGTGAACTAATCCATATAGGACAAGTTCTGATGAAAAAAGGCCACGATATTCGCTACTTCATGGATAATATATTAAACTATCCAACCTACAGCGAAGCATATCGCATAGCGACCTTCAATGGGGTGAACAGGGTAAATAAAGCAGGTGTCAAGTATAAAAATTTACTCAGTAAGTAGTGTAATTGGATTGAATGAAAGCCTGTAAGAGCCAGTAATTTTTACTTCGACTCTTAAAATAGAATTTAGCTAAGCTAGTAATAATATGAACCCGTAGGCTTCGTGTAATAAGAAGCCTATATCTAAACCTTGAATAGTATGAGTATCAAAAAAATAATGCTTTGGAGCCTTTTGGGTCTGTTAGTTGTAGGTTCATGGTTTACCTATCGTACTATTTGGGGCAAGCCTTTATTCATAAATCACTTTTTTGAAAGAGTGATGATCGAATTTGCGATTCAAGAACCTGAAGCTTTAACGCTTTTAGGGATGATTGATAATACCATTTTGGATTTCCATAGTGGTAAACTATCGGATGCTTCTCCTCAGTCTGATTTGAAAATTATAGAATGGTCTGAGCGTAATCTTAACATGCTTCGCAGGTATAACAGAGATAGGTTAACCGGGCAGAAAGCATTGAGTTACGATATCATGGAATTTTTCCTTCAAAGTATCGTAGAAGGGAAGGACTGGGTGTATCATAGCTTTCCGGTAAATCAACTTCAAGGTGTTCAAGGTGCTTTGCCGAACTTCATGGTTACCTATCATGTAATAGTAAATGAGAAAAGTGCTGAACGCTATCTTTCTCGTCTTGAGGCGTTTAGCACGAAGTTTGATCAGGTGTCAAATTCAATGCTTCATCGGTTGAACTTGGGGATTATTCCACCCAAATTTGTGATTGAACATGTATTGAAAGAAATGGAAGAATTCATCAGTGTAGAGGTTGATGAGAGTATTCTCTTTACCCATTTCGAAACAAAACTGAGTGAAATTAATGGCCTTAATGATGAAAAAAAGAAAGCATTATTGGCTGAAGCACGCGCCAAATTAGAGAATCACGTGTATCCCGGGTATCAGCAACTGATTGCTACAATGAACACAATCGCAGAGTTTGCCAAAGAAGATTCCGGAGCTTGGACTCTTCCCAATGGTGATGCTTATTATCAATACTTCATTGAATTTCACACGACGATGCAGCTATTGCCGGATTCAATCCATCAATTAGGATTATTAGAAGTGAATCGTATTGAGCAGGAAATGTTCGATTTATTCAAGCAAATTGGAATTACAGAAGGAAGTGTCGCAGAACGCTTTGCTGTTTTAGATACCATGCCAGGAATGCTGTACGATTTTCATGAAGGTATTTATGACGAAATCATTGCTGATTATACCGCAATGATTGACGTTTTAGAAGAGGGAACAAGGCATTTGTTTATGACTACGCCATCCGCACCCGTTGAAGTGAGACGAGTACCTGTTGCTACGGAGGCAACTGCTCCATTTGCTTACTACAGTATTCCATCTCTAGATGGTTCGCGACCGGGCGTTTTTTACATTAATCTGCGTAAACCGGAAGAAATCCAAAAATATGGAATGATGACATTAACAGCACATGAAGCTGTTCCCGGGCATCACTTTCAACTAGCATTGGCTCAGGAAATTGAAGGATTGCCACTTTTTAGGCGTATTCTGCCCATCACAGCGTTTGCAGAAGGTTGGGCTTTGTACTCTGAAGCTTTGGTTGCAGAAGCCGGTGTGTACGATAATGATCCCTATGGTGATTTAGGAAGGCTTCAAGCTGAAATGTTCCGTGCGGTTCGGTTGGTTGTAGATACAGGCATCCACCATAAACGATGGAGTTTGGAAAAGGCTACAGATTATATGGTTAGCTATACCGGAATGCCACACTCTGAAGTCGTTTCTGAGATAGAGCGCTATGTAGTAATTCCCGGTCAGGCATTGGCGTATAAAATTGGGATGATGCACATTCAACATCTTCGTGAAAAAGCCGAGACAGCTCTTGGAGATGCATTTGATATTCAAGCGTTTCATGATGTAGTGCTTTTGAATGGGAGTGTTCCGCTTCCAGTTTTGACAACCATCATTGACGATTTTATTCGTGAGCGACAGTAGATGTTTTTAAAGGCCACTGAATTACTTCCGGAAGACGTATTAGTTTACCCGATATTGGTGACCTGTCCCGGTTGTAAGGCAAAGGCTACTGTAACCGCTAAGAATTTCTCTACAATGCAGTGGGATGCCAAGGATGTTCGTGTAGTTTGTGCAAATTGTGGTTTTTACAAAGAGCTAAAGGATTTTCCTACTCAGATGATTACCAATAGTCAGGGTAAAAAAACACCGGTCTATGGCTATTCGGTTGGAATTCCGTTCGATCCATTTTTTAAAATTCCGTTATTTCTTCAAACAAAGTGTTGTGGGGATGTCCTTTGGGCGTACAACAGCTTTCATATTGAAATACTCAAAGAATACGTAGTAACCAAGCTTAGGAAACGCAGTACTAGCTCAAATCTAAACCGAAGTATTGCAAGTCGCCTTCCTCAATGGATTAAATCATCAGGCAACCGTGAGCAAGTGTTGAAAGGCCTTGAAACACTTGAAAAGATGGTCTGATTCTTAAATAAAGAAATTGCTTTTTGTAGAGCTGAATATCTTTACACAGTTTCCATCCCCCTAAACAACAAAAAACGACTCACTGCCGACACTACAAGGGCGTGGTGGATTTCTCCCGATTTAACTGCACCTAAGAAATCAGGGATGCTCATAAGTTCGGTTTCTATTCGTTCGTGTTCGTCGAAGTCGGTGGCTTGGTTCAGGATGCATCCCTCTGCTAAAAATAAATGACAGCGATTCGTAAAAAGTGCAGGATTTGAAGATACACTTCCAAGACTAGTCCATTTAGTTGCGGTATAACCTGTTTCTTCCTGAAGCTCTAATTTTGCAGCTTGTAACGGTTCAGCAACGTTTTCATCAATAACGCCACCCGGAATTTCGAGGGAAATTTCATGGATGCCATGACGATATTGTCTTACGAGAATCACTTGATGATCTTCAGTTATTGCGATAACATTAACCCAATCAGGTGCTTCAAGAGCGAAGAAATCAGCTGTAACATTTTCATCAGGAAGTTGCACTTTTCGCCGAACAACGTTAAAAACACGTGTTACGCATAATGTTTCAGTCGATAATATGTTCCAGAGTTTCATAATGGTGTAGTAGTTTGAAAGAAATCCGTCAATTAAAGGTGGGAGTTCGTGAAAAGGTTCACTAAATTTAGCCGATAATAAAGATTAAAAATAACAGAAAAGAAGTTTACGGTTATGATGGATTTTTTTGAGTTTAAACCAATCGATTCGACGACAAAAACAGATATTGAAAACGCCATTTCAGAGGCGTGTGATTTTATGGAGCATATTTATGAACAAGGATTTTATCCCAAGTTGTGTGTAAACAGAAATTGGTCTGAACACAATCCTGAAATCACCGGAGAGTTTGCCAAACCAAAGGTATATAGATGGTATTTGATGCGCGAACTTTCTAAGCTTGTTCAACAAGGTGCTTCCATTAAAGTACTTAAATCACGGGAAAAAATTCAATTGAACACGCCGAATCTCCTCGACCATCTTGACGAAGACGAATGGGATTTCACCAGGAAAAAGCTCTTTCTATTCCCACCGGAGCGTATTGATTTGAGCCTTGACCGCCTGGAGCATTACACGGGAACAAAATCAGAAGACTTTCAACGCTTTATTCTTTTTACGAATTACGACATGCACGTAGATGTCTTCAAGAAAAAATTCAAAGATTGTGTTTGTCCATCAAGAGAAGGTGTTCAGATGCCGGCCTATCATTACAAGTTACCGGATAATTTAGGAGTAACGTTAGTAAATATTGGTGTTGGACCGTCAAATGCGAAAACCTGTACAGATCACATAGCCGTTTTGCGTCCGGACTTAATGATTATGGTGGGACATTGCGGTGGACTTCGGAATCACCAAGAAATTGGAGATTTCGTATTAGCATCCGGCTATATGCGAGCCGATAGCGTGTTAGACGACGATTTGCCGTTAAGTGTACCTGTTATCCCAACCTATAACTTGAACTACCACCTTAAAACGGTACTTGAGAAATACAACATGACGTATCGTATCGGGACGGTATATACCACTGCAAACAGAAACTGGGAGTTTGCGCAACGTCGAACGGTTCAGGAAATTCACATGAGCAGAAGTATTGCCATTGATATGGAATCTGCCACCGTTGCTGCAAATGGATTCAGATATCGGATACCAAACGCCACACTCTTATGCGTGAGTGATAAACCACTTCATGGGAAGCCAAAATTAAGTGGAGCGGCGCAGTCCTTTTATCAAAACTCAAAAGAGAAACATCTTGAGATTGTTTTAGATGTGCTTGAATTGGTGAAAAGTGAGCATCCTGAGGGCTTGCCAAACAGCAGTATCAGAGCGTCAAACGAACCTTTGATGGGTGGAGTGTAATATTTTAGTGTAAGGATTTCCGGTTTCATGGCTCTTACTTAGAAAAAAATTATGCCAGAAGTAAGACTCAAAGAAACCGGATATCACGTTACGGCCAAGATTAAAAATCTACTTTTTGACGAGCAACCGCGAGAAAAACTTGCGAATTACGGTCCCGAAACCCTTACGGATGCAGAGCTTCTTGCTATCCTCTTACGCTCGGGTACTACTGAAATGAATGTGTTGGAAACATCGAGAGCCGTATTGGAAAGCCAAGGTAGTTTCGCAAAATTAGCTCGTTCTAATTGGAAAGAGTTATGCAAGATAAGGGGAATTGGCAAAGTCAAAGCTCTCACCTTACTTGCTGCATTCGAGATTGGGCGCCGGATGAACTCAGATTTTGGAGAAGAAGAAATTGTTCTGAATGAACCTACAACGGTTTATCGGTATTTCGGTCCGAGACTTCGCGATTTAGACAAAGAAGTTTTCATCGTAGCCTACCTCAACAATTCAAAAAGAATGATTGGATACGATAAAATCAGCGTTGGGAGCTCAAATGCCACCGTTGTTGATAACAGTGAAATCTTTCGGCTTGCCATTTTGAATAAAGCCATGAGTTTAGTGTTGATTCATAATCATCCATCCGGTAATACAAGTCCGTCACAAGCTGATATCAGACTCACCAAAAAACTTAAAGACACCGGTCAACTTGTCGGAATTCCCGTTGTCGATCATGTAATTATTTGCGGAATGAAATATTATAGCTTCATGGAAAGTGGAACCTTATGAGAAAATTGTGAATTTCTGAAACCAAATTGAAAAACAATCGTAATTGGTGTCGGATAACGACCCAGCGTTTGTGTTGCGGGGCGACCAAGCCTTAAAATAACCACCCAAGTCTGAGCCGTCAGCACTGAACGCATATTATACAAACTTTCGAGATAATGTTGACTTTTGTCAACATTATTAATAGGTTATTCCTTGAATAAATTAAATTAATTTGCCTAAAAACCACCCAAACAAAGAAATACAGAAAGCAATCGATTATGCGATTGCAAAAAACTGGACAATTCAGGGCTCTGGAAAATCTTCTCATGCTTGGGGTAGATTAAAGTGCCCGGAAACTTCCCGTTTAGGTTGTTTAATTTCTGTTTGGACTACACCGCGTGTTCCAGAAAATCACGATAGACAAATAATTCAGACTGTTGATAAATGTACACATTGTTAACTATAAGAAATGATCATGAAAAATTTTGAATTTACGCTCGTATTAGAAAATACTGTTGAGTTTTATGATCAAATGGAAGATGTACTTTTCCAAGCTGGATGCGACGACGCTCTTTTATCCTTTAGGAATGGAGTTGCATATTTAGAGTTTGATCGAGATTCAGAAAATCTAGAATTAGCAATAATTTCAGCGATTCAACAAGTTGAACAGGCTGGATTACCATTAAGCATAAAAAGAGTTGAACCATCAGACCTAGTAACAAGTGCAGAAATCGCACGCAGGCTCAACCGAAGCAAACAATCTATTCAGCAACTTATATCAGGCACTAGAGGAAATGGAGATTTTCCATCACCGATAGCTGGGGTAACTGCTAAAACAATGCTTTGGAGTTGGCAAGAAGTTACTGCGTGGTTTATGAGTAAAGGAAAATTGGTTGACAAATCTATATTTGAAAATGCACAAACCTTAAAGCAATTGAATGAATCTCTGGATGCACGAAAAAATGAAACTCAATTCAAAAACATCCAACGAATTACTAGGCTTATTAAAAAGAGAAGGTCTGAGTTTGTTTAACAGTATTATTCTCGGGCTAAATTTACCATAAACTTCAAAATCAACACCTACCCAAAGCATGATTGTATTTAAGTTACTGTATCATGAGCTTCTAAATGGTTTTAGATCAAGTTCGTTTCAACGAAATGCAGTTGTAAGTATCTTGATGGGCTTTTTCATCTTTTTGATGTTCTTATATCTGCTATCCGCTGCGTTTGCACTTGATTACGTGATAAGGAACTTTCTTGAAATAGATGATACCATATCATTTTTGAATAGTTTCCTCATCTACTACTTTTTGTTGGAAATCATGATGCGGTATTTTTTTCAGTCAACGCCGAATACTGAACCAAGCCCATATCTCATCCATCCTATACACAAAAGTACAATTGTTCATTATTTGTTAGGAAGATCATTTTTTACCCCATTCAATGGAGTTGTAATAGTACTTTTTGCACCGTTTGCATTTCGAACTATTGGAATAGAAATGGGTGTGGATAGCGCTTGGATGTGGCTTCTTACGCTTATTACCCTTAGCTGGGCATTACACTTCTTCACTCTTTGGTTTAAACGAACGTACGGCAATAGCTTATGGGCAATTCTGTTCATTATTGTCCTTACACTCGCATTGGCAGGCACCGATTACTTCGGATGGGTACAACTAAGCGTATGGACTGCCCCATTTTTTAATTTGGCAACGGTAGCCGTTTTGCCTGTAACTCTTAGCATATTCTCGTTGATTGCGTTGTACTTGCTGTGCTATAATTTCCACAAAAAGCATTGTTATACCGATGATTTAGGATCAGGTGAAAGCAGTAAAATAGCCGGGCAGCATCTCATTTCATTTTCCCGATTTGGGGTAATTGGTAATTTAATTGATTTAGAATTAAAACTCATGCTCAGGCATAAACGCCCGAGGAATATTCTTATCCTGACAGCCATCTTTTTGCTTTATGGTTTGCTCTTTTACCCAGATTATAATCCTGAGGATGGCTTTGTTTTCATCCTGATATTTCTTGGCATATTCATTACCGGGATTTTTATCATGAATTACGGACAATTCTTGTTCAGCTGGAATTCGGCCTATTTTGACTATTACTTAACGGCTCCTTTTTCAATGCAACAGTATGTGATTTCAAAATACTACTTGCTTTCTGGTGTTAGTTTAATATGCTTTTTATTGGCTATTCCGTATGCTTATTTCGGATATACAGTAATTATAGCGAATACGGCCATGTTTTTGTACAATGTCGGAGTCAATTCTATACTTATTATGAACATGGCCATGTGGGGTCCCAAAAAATTGGATTTAACAAGGAAATCAGCGTTTAGCATGGATGGCGTCGGAGCCGCACAGTGGTTAATGGGATTTCCTGCTTTTTTAGGACCAATTCTAATTTATGCACCCTTCGCAATTTTAGGAATATCCTATGTTGGATTTCTGGTAATCGGCTTTATTGGCCTTATTGCTATCGCGTTTAGGAATCCACTTCTTGAATGGACTGCAAGAAGATTACAAGTAAAGAAATATCAAATAGCCTCAGCGTTTAGAAACGAATAATATTTTTCAAACATGATACAAATAGCCAATCTTCAAAAAAAATATGGTCAAGATACTGTGCTTGATATAGATTCACTTTCTATTCCTCAGGGACAGTGTTTTGGTTTAGTTGGGAATAACGGAGCCGGAAAAACTACGTTGTTCCGTTTAATTCTTGATCTTATCAGACCATCTAATGGAACTGTTATCATCAATGGGAAAAATGTTCAGGAAACGGATGAATGGAAAAGCTATACCGGCTCATATTTAGATGAACAGTTTCTACTCGGTTTTCTAACTCCGGATGAATATTTCAAGTTTCTTACATCCATTTATTCGCTTTCTGAAGAAGATTTAAAAACACATCTAAAGAGTTTTAAAGAGCTTTTTAATGACGAGATTGTAGGAAAGAACAAATACATTCGTGATTTATCGAAAGGGAATATTAAGAAAGTTGGAATTGCGACTGCAATGCTTGCTAAGCCGGACATCATTTTATTAGATGAACCTTTCGAAAACCTAGACCCAAGCTCTCAAATTCGACTTAAAAAATTGATTAAGGATGAAATCCAAACCAGAAATGTAACCTTTCTTATTTCAAGCCATGATTTGAATCACGTTACTGAGATTTGCGAGCGGATTGTAATTCTGGAAAAAGGAAAAGTCGTTAAAGATATTTCAGGTGATGAAATGACACTTTCGGCTGTAGAGGAATATTTTAAAGCCTGATTTTTGACAGATAGGCTTTATATTTAGGGGATTTGAAAAATACCTCAATTAGCAAATAGATTCGTTGATTGAGCCTTGAAATTATTAAACATCGGAAATTCCCTGAATGAAAAGTTATCTGGAAATTATTTTAAAAGCTGCATTACAAACTATTGGTGGTCAAGACCTTGATGTTGACATCAAAATTGAGAAGCCTCGTGATTTATCTCATGGGGATGCCGCTACTAACCTTGCTTTAACTCTCGCCGGTGCACTTCGTAAGCCCCCAAGAAAAATCGCTGAAGAACTTGTTGCAGCATTAGAGTATGATTCGGATAAAATTATTGGTGTTGAAATCGCCGGACCCGGGTTTATAAATTTTCGATTTGCAGAAACTTGGTTATATACCCAGCTAAGTGAGATCCTTTCTTCCGGTGTATCATACGGAAAAACAGAGGAATTAAAGGATAAAAAAGTTCTGATTGAGTTTGTAAGTGCAAATCCCACAGGACCACTAACGGTTGGTCACGGAAGAAATGCTGTACTTGGCGATACTATCGCTCGATTATTGGAATGGACCGGAGCTAAAGTTGATCGCGAATATTATTTTAACAACGCCGGCCGACAAATGCGTGTGCTTGGACAGAGTGTACATGCGCGATATCATCAGATTTTAGGGAATTCTATTGAACTTCCTGAAGGTGGATATGAAGGGGAGTATATCAAAGACATTGCTCAACAGCTTATAAATGAGTTCGGGGATAGTCTTTCCGGGAATGACCCGGAAGATGTTGTCTTTAAGGATGCCGCCGAAAAAACTATTTTCGATGACATCTCAAAAACCCTCAACAGAATGAACATCCAAATGGATTTATTCTTTAACGAGCATAGTCTCTATGCCGATGGCTCTATAGATAAGGTTGTAGAAGATCTTCGCAATGCCGGTCTAGTGTATGAAGCAGAGGGCGCAACTTGGTTTAAGACAACAGAGTTTGGTAAAGAGAAAGACACAGTTATTATTAAAAGTACCGGTGAACCGACGTATCGTTTGCCGGATATTGCTTATCACGTGAATAAAATTGAGCGTGAATACGACTTGTGTATTGATATATTTGGGGCAGACCATATTGCGACGTATCCGGATGTGGTAGCAGCAGTTGGTGCGTTGGGGTATGATAGTAGTAAAATTGATGTTCAGGTATATCAGTTTGTCACCATTGTGAAAGATGGGATACCGTACAAAATGAGTACGCGAAAGGCTAACTTCGTTACTTTAGATGAGCTCATGGATGAAGTCGGTTCTGATGTGACCCGTTTCTTTTTCTTAATGCGAGCTCCTGGAACACATCTTGAGTTTGATATTGCGGAGGCAAAAGAGTCAGGTGAGAAAAATCCGGTGTTTTATTTGCAGTATGCACATGCAAGAATTCACAGTATCCTCAGAAAAGTGGCAGAAGAGTATGAGTTTGAGGAATTGAGTGCTGATTTCACGCTTCTAAATCATGAAACAGAAATTTCTCTGATAAAGCACATGTTAGACTTCCCCCAAACCATTTCGTTAGCTGCAAAACATAAAGAGCCGCATCGTTTAATCACCTATTTGAATGATTTGGCGGCTCTATTCCACAAGTTTTATCATGATTGCCGCATTTTGGGTGAGTCAACAGCTTTAGCACATTCTAGAGTCATGCTTTTAAAGGCAGTAGTTCAAGTCCTTGCCAATGGACTTACCATTTTAGGATTAACAGCACCGGAGAAGATGTAAATATCAGGCTGTAGATTTAGTTTTTTAAAAAGAGTTAGGCATAGGCCATGTTTGTTTGGTAACGCTTTTTTGTTACATAAAAGGCAAAAAAATGTTGACTTTATAATCAGATAGTTTTATTATAATAAAGCCAATCAAATAATTAATTAATGTGCTTATGTATTATTTTTTGAGTAGCCACACGAATAGTAAATCGGCAATATTAGCGATTATAGTTATTTTACTTGCTACATTTTTTGCAGTAGTAAGCTGTCAAACAGATAAAAAGAGTTCAACTTTTGAACCGCCCGTAAGGCCCCATGTACTTTTTGAAGTGCTTCCTGCAGAAGCCGAAGACCCTGAAGATAATATTAGAACTCCTGAGCGTATTGCTTTGGGACATAAACTTTTCTTCGAACCAAAACTTTCTCGTTCAGGTATTATTAGCTGTAATACATGCCATGTTGTTGGTGCGGCTGGTGTTGACCACCGTGAACTAGCTATAGGCGAAGGTGCCCGAGTTGGAC
>Ga0213836_101739_pt1 | contig 11882 bp, 5 predicted proteins | sample SWPATP03_FD_160578 | JGI IMG/M metagenome (GOLD analysis project Ga0213836, IMG submission 160578) | Coastal seawater microbial communities from Marineland, Florida, United States - SWPA TP0 #3 | ecosystem: Environmental > Aquatic > Marine > Coastal | place: USA: Florida | collected 2016-08-05
CGGGCTGATGGGCTTCCTGCGGACGGGTGTGCGCTATATCGATGACTTTGAGCCGTTCCTGACGCGGACGCAGCTCATCGGCGTGGTGCCGGACCTGGACGACGACGCGGGCGACGGGTCGGCGGCTCTGAGCGTGCACCATCTTCGGAACCTGCTGCACGTGGCGCGTGTGCGCGACGGCGGCGGGCCGCGGGTCTACACGCTGACCAGCCCGACCTCGGGCGACGGGAAGACGAGCCTGACCTACGCGCTGGGGCTGTCGTTCGCGGCGGTCGGGCAGCGGACGCTTGTGGTCGACGCCGACCTGGTCGCGAGCGGGCTGACGCGCCAGCTCGATCTGGACGGCACGATCGGCTTGTGGGAAGCGCTCGACGGGGCGGAGCTTTCTGAGTCAATCCACCCGACAACCTCGCAGACGCTGTTCGCGATGCCGATCGGGGCCTCGCGGGATACCGAACCCGAGCGTCTCGGCGGCGATCGTCTGACGCACGTGCTCGAAGCGGTTCGGGAGCGGTTCGATGTGGTGCTGATCGACACCGGGCCGCTGCTGGGCAGCCTGGACGCGAGCCTGGCGGCTTCGGCTTCGGACGAGGTGATTCTCACCGTCGCGTCCGGGCAGCGGACGGGGCTGATCCGCGCGGCACTCTCCCGCCTGGACGCGCTGCACGCGCGATGTGCCGGCATCGTGTTCAACCGCGCTTCATGGTCGGACCTCAAGGGAAGCATCAGCCCCGCGTCGCTCAACTCGTGGTCGATCCGATCGGTCGATCCGCGTCAGGGCAACGGACAGGCGTCGGCCCACTCGCGGAAGATCCGCGGTCGCCTGACGGCTTCGGCCGAGGCACGCGGCGTCGGCAAGGCCCGGACCAACGAACCCGCCGCCTGAGGCGCACACGACCCGCACGCGAAGGAGCCGAAGAAGACCCGTGACGCGCACGCTTGCCGAGCCCGAGTTGACGCGACCGCCGCCCGACGAGCCGACGGTGTGGGGGCTGCGCGTGCGCGATCTGCACGACCGCTGGTGGGCGGCGAAGCGCGTGCAGGTTGTGCGGCTTGGTTCCGGGCGCAAGTCGGTCGATAAGCGTGGGCCGGGGCTCTACCTGCTGCTGGGGCGGGAGGATCTGGTTCACTTCGACCTGCACACGGTGCTGCGCGAGCTCAAGTGGGTGCGCCCGCAGGCGGTGCGCGTGCGGATCAGCGACGGGACGGCTTCGCAGTACACCGAACGCGTCGAATCCGACGACGAGGGACGCCTGATCGCGATCCGTCGTCACTACCGCGAAGCCGACCGACCGGCGCTCCGCGTCACGATCACCACCGAACCCAAGCTCGCCAAGCTCTGGGCGGGGGGCGAGCACGCGGTCGCGGCGTACCAGGAGCTGCGCCGGGCCGCGGGGCGGGAGCGGGTCTACCCCGTGAGCCTCGACGGCTCGATCTATCACCACGACGACCCGGACGACCTCTGCGAAGCCGTCCAGTTTTTGATGACCAACTGGCGTCACCTGCCGGGTCTGGTGGACGGCGTGTACGAGTACGCGCACGGCGTGTGGGCGCACCAGTCGACGCGCCCGCCGGAGGACGCGCGCCTTGTCGGGCCGCTGTGGCTGGGCGCGGGGGTGGAGATCGAGTCCGGGCAGGTGATCGTGGGCCCGCGGGTGATCGCCGACGCGCCGGAGCACCGCCCGGCGGTCGAACCGATCGAATGGCAGGAGATGCACCCGCCGGGGTGGCGACTGATGCCGCGGGTGCGCCGGCGTCGCTTGCGGAAGATCACCAAGCGTGCGTTCGACATCTGCTTCGCGCTCGGCGTGCTGATCGGGACGTCGTGGCTCTACCCGATCGTGATGTTCATGATCTGGCGCGAGGACGGGCGCCCGTTCTTCTTCGCGCACTACCGCCAGACGATCTTCGGGCGCGATTTCCCGTGCTACAAGTTCCGCACGATGCGCCGCGACGCGGAGCAGATGAAGGCGGAGCTTCAAAAAGCAAACCAGGCCGACGGGCCGCAGTTCTTTATCGAGAACGACCCGCGCCTGCTGAAGATCGGCAAGCTGCTGCGCAAGCTGCAGATCGACGAACTGCCGCAGTTCTGGAACGTGCTGCTCGGGCACATGAGCGTCGTCGGCCCGCGCCCGAGCCCGGACAAGGAAAACCAGTTCTGCCCGGCTTGGCGGGAGGCTCGGCTGAGCGTGCGCCCGGGCGTGACGGGGCTTTGGCAGGTGCGCCGGACGCGCGAGCCGCAGACCGATTTCCAGGAATGGATCCGCTACGACCTGGAGTACGTGCAGCACGAGAGCTGGCGGATGGATCTGTGGATCATCTACGAAACGGTGCGCCGGATCATCAAGGACTGAAAGCCGAGGATGATCTGTCGCGCGTCGCGCCCGAAGGACCGGGCGTGGAAAGGGACGAACGATGCCGATGTCGAACAAGGCCAAGGGGCGTCTGGTTATCCTGCTTATCGCGGCGGCGGGTGTCGCGGCGGCGGGCGCCGGGCTGTACACGCTGCGCCAGGCGACGCAGCAGCGCACGCTGAGCTCGGCGCGCGAGCAGGGCTTGGCCGCGTACGAGCAGGAGAACTGGGACGAAACGCTCCGCCACCTCGGGCGCTACATCGGCACCAACCGCGAGGACGCCGAGGCGTGGCTCGCGACGGCCGACGCACGCCACCGCGTGCCCGCCGACCGCGGCAACCACATCGCCGAGGCGCTCGGGTACACGCGCCATGTGCTCTCGATGGAGCCAAACAACACCAGGGCCCTGCGCCTGGCGCTCGAGCTGGAGGTTCAGCTCGGGCAGCGGACCGAGGCGCTGCAGACCGCCGATCGCCTGCTCGCGATCGACGCGAACGATCGCGACGCGCTCGGCGTGAAGGCGGTGATCCAGCAGGCACTCGGCAACGAGCCCGGCGTCCGCCAGGCGATTGCACGCCTCGACGAGGCGTACCCCGAGGATTTCGACGCGCAGTTCTTTGTCGTCTCCCGGCGCATGGATCTCGGCGACGACCCGCGCGTGATCGCGAGCGAGCTCGCGCTGCGCCTCGAACAGAACCCGCAGAACCTCAGCGCGCGCCTCGTGCACGCGTTGGTCCTCCAGCGCGCCGGGTTGCTGGATCGCGCCCGTGAGTCGGCCCGTGCGATCGAGCCCGCGGCCCTCACAGCGCGAGCGGAGCTGATGGGCGTCGCCCTGCGACTGTACGACGTGCTCGGGATGCAGGCCGAAGCCGAGAAGATCGTGACGCTCGCCACGGGCGGGAACGCGCAGACGTCGGCGGTGCTGGTCGCGGCCGAACGTGCGTGGAAGAACGGCTCGCCGAACGAGGCGCTGCGCCTGATCGAGCCGATCCGCGCTCAGCTCACCAGCGCGAGCGATCGCGAGCTGGGCTGGAGCGCGTTCCTGGACGCCGCGATCGGGCTCGGCGAGCAGTCGCCGCTGCTCAGGGCGTTGCAGTCGCGGAGCACGGCCGAGGCTCGCGGCTGGGTCGAGCTGGTCCGCGGCTTCCGCGAGCTGGACGCGCAGCGCCCCGCGCGGGCGAGAGCCGTCTTCCGCGCGATCCTGGAGCGTGACCGCTCGAACGAGCTCGCGTGGTTCCTGCTGGGCGATTCGGACCTGGCGCTCGCCGAGCTGCGCTCCGCGGCCGACGCGTACCGCCAGACGCTCCGCACCGATCCGCGCTGGCTGACCGCGCACGTGCGCCTGAGCGAGACGCTGATGAGCCTCGGCGAGGCCCGTGCTGCGCGCGACGCCGCCGCGGAAGCGATGCGTGCCTTCCCGCGCGAGGGCGTGCTCCTCGACGCGTGGCTCCGCGCCACGGTCGCGCTCGCGCAGGGCCCGTCGATGCTTCCGGAGGAGCTTGCTTCCGCGATCCGGTTCCTCGAACGCCTCGTGCAGGTCACGCCCGACGACGGGGCGCTGCTGGGCGAACTCGCCAAACTGCGCGCGATCGAGGGCGAGACGCAGATCGCCGGGATGATCGTGGCACGCCTGCTCGATGAGGAACGGGAGCTGACGCCGGCCCGCGCGGCTTCGGTCGTGGACGTGTTCCGCGCCCGCGGCGTGGCGATCGACCCGCGCCTGCAGGCGATGGCTTCGCGCCCGACGCGTGAGGACGCGTTCGAGCGCGCGATGCAGGCGCTGCGCGAAGGGCGAGCCGACGAGGGGCGGGAGATCATCGAGCAAGCCGCGCGAGACGCGACCGGCGAAGCCGACCGCAAGACTGTCGAAGTCTGGCGCGCGCTTTACAAGGATCGCGCGGGCGATGAGGACGCACCCAAGGCGCTGGGCGCGCTCTCCTCGGCTCACCCGGAGGACGCGCGCGTGCAACTGGCTGTGCTCGGCGCTGAGTCGATCTGGCGCTCGCCAGAGAATGCGCAGCCGGTCATCGGACGCCTGCGCGAGCTGACGGGCGAGCAGGCGACGAACTGGCGCGTGCATGAATCCCGTCGTTTGCTCCTGGTGGATCGCGGCGAGCGTCAGGCGGCGAACGTCGCGACGCTGCTCGGCCCCGTGCTCCGGCGCGAGCCGGACAACGTCCGCGCGCTGCTGCTGATGAGCGAGGCGATGAGTCTGCTCGGGGATCGGGACGCGTCGATCGCGCACCTGAACCGAGCCGTCATCGCTGCGCCGGAACGGACGGATCTGCTCCCGCCGCTGATCGCGCAGCTCCAGGCCGCCGGGCGGGAGAACGACGCGCGTGAAGCGATGGAGCGCCTCGCGACCGCGGGCGGGCTGGACCTGCCCGCGCGGCGAGCCCGGGCCGACCTGTTGATCCGCCAGGGCATGTACTCGCGCGCGATCGCCGAGCTGGAATCGATCGCCGACGCGAGCGGCGAGGTGAACGACCGCCTGCGCCTCGCCGGCACGCTGACGCAGAGCGGACGGCCCGACCGTGCCGCACGCATCTTCGAATCGCTGCTGGAAACGCACGGGTCGGACGTCGGCGTGCTCCAGGCGGCGGCCGAGTTCTACGCGATGCGCGGCGAGATGACGCGGGCCGAGTCCCTCGCGGAGCAGCTTCCCGAGGACGAGCACCTTCGCGCCCGCTTCGGCGCCGTGCTCCAGGCACGCTACGGCGACCCGAGCGAGGGCGAGCGCCGACTCGTGAACGCGATCCGCACCGGCAACGCCTCGACAAGCGTGCACCTGGCGCTCGTGCGCCATCGCGCGGCCCACGCCGATCCGCAGGGCGCGCTCCAGGCGGCCGAGCAGGGCGCGGCGGCGCACCCGAATGACGGGCGACTCGCGCGCCTAGTCGCGCTGCTGCGCGCGGCCGAGGCGTTCGGGGAAGACCGCGACGGCGTGCTCGCGCGCACGCTCGTCTCACTCGCCAACCTCCCCTCGGGGTCTGGCGCGGATGAACTCCTGACCGTCGCGGCTCAGGTCACGCCCGGCGGCGCGAGCGACCGCGTGCGCACCGGGCTCCGGCGCGTTGTCGATCAGAACCCAGGCTTGTACGAGGCCGCCGCCCTCCAGGCGGCGCTCGAGCTGCACGTCGGGAACGCGGACGAAGCGGCGAGCATCTACCGCGCCGCCGGCGCGCGCATGCCCGGCAACCCCGCGCCGCTCGCGGCGTTGACCGAGCTTCTGCTGAGCACCGGTCGTCTGGACGCAGCGGCCGTTGCCGCGGCGGACTGGCGCCGGCGCGTGCCGGGGGATCCGATCCAGGCCGACATGGTGCTCGCGCAGATCGACGCGGAGCTGCGCCGGTGGGCGTCGGTGCAGTCCACGCTCGAGCCGCACGAGGCGCGCCTGATCGAAGCGGCGGATCGCGCGCCGGCGGGGCTGCTCCTGCTTGCGCGGGCGCACGCCGCCCAGGGTCGTGTGGACCGGGCGGCTTCGATGCTCGGAGAACACATCGGTCGCGACGCCGCGTGGGGCAGCCGCGCGATCGGCATCGGCTCGGTCATCCCTTCGCCGGTCGAAGCCCGCCGATGGATCGAGCGCTGCGCGACGTCCATCGAGCAGCAATCACCCTCGGCGCTCCACCGCGCGGCGATCGCGATGGCGTGGTTCGATCTCGCCCAGCGCACGCTCGACGACGGCGACCTCCGCCGAGTGATCGCCAGCGCCGACCGCATGGAGCCCAGCGACCGCGATTCATCGGGCGTCACTGTGCTTGCCGCGCTCTCGGCCGAACAGCTCGGCGACCGCGACCGCGCGCTGGAGCTCTACCGTCGTGCTGCCGAGGCGGAAGACCCGAGCCCCGTCGTGCTCAACAACCTGGCGTACCTGCTGCTCCGCGACGAGAACAACGACGGGCGCGAGTCGGTCGCGATGGCTCGTCGCGCGGTCGCGGGCGGCGCGCGGATGCCGATCGAGGCGCGTTCGAGCTTCCTGGACACGCTCGGCGTGGCGTTGCTCCGCACACGCGAGCACGCCGAGGCCGAGGCTCGCTTCCGCGAGGCGATGCGTCTGACGCCGGGCGAGGCTCGCCTGCGCGTCGGGCTCGGCGAAGCGCTCGCCGGGCAGGGGCGCACGGATGAAGCCCGCCAAGAGCTGGAGCGCCTGCCGAGGGATCGGTCGGCGCTGGATGAAGCGGTCCGTCGGCGCCTCGAGGCACTCGAATCCCGCCTCCGCGGATGACGATTGGAAAAAAGATCGATCAGCGGGCGCGCGAGCCGTATTGCTGCTCGTAGTACTCGCGGTACGCCCCGCTGCGCACGCGCTGCCACCACTCGGCGTGCTCGACGTACCAGCGCACGGTCGCGTCGAGCGCGCCCGGCCAGGCCGACCGTGTCGGCTCCCACCCCAGTTCGCGCTTGATCTTCCGCGCGTCGATCGCGTACCTGCGATCGTGCCCGAGCCGGTCCGGCACGTACTCGATCATCTCCTCGCCCTTGCCCATCGCCTTGAGGATCGAGTGCGTCAGCTCCAGGTTCGAACGCTCGTTGTTGCCGCCGACGTTGTAGACCTCGCCCGCTGCCCCGCGTTCCAGCACGGTGAGGATCGCCTCGCAGTGATCCTCCACGTGCAGCCAGTCGCGGACGTTCTTCCCGTCGCCGTAGAGCGGCACCTTCTTGCCATCGATCAGGTTGGTCACGAACAGCGGGATGACTTTTTCGGGGAACTGGTACGGGCCGAAGTTGTTGCTGCACCGCGTGGTGACGCAGTCCATCCCGAACGTATGGTGAGCCGCACGCACCAGCACATCGCCCCCCGCCTTGCTCGCGGCATACGGGCTGTTCGGCTGCAGCGGCGTCTCCTCCGTAAACAACTCCTCCGGCTTGTCAAGCGGGAGCGAGCCGTAGACCTCGTCGGTCGAAACGTACAAGAACCGCGGCTTGCGCGGCGCTCGCCGCGCTGCGTCGAGGATCGTCTGCGTCCCCAGCACGTTGCTCACGATGAACGGGCGCGAGTCCATGATCGAGCGGTCCACGTGGCTCTCGGCCGCCATGTGCACCACGCCGTCCGCGTCCTTCAGCACCTCGTCCATCAGCGCCGCGTCGCCGACGTCGCCCATGACGAAGCGGTACCGATCGTCGCCTTCGAGCCCCGCGAGGTTCTCCAGGTTGCCGGAGTAGGTCAGCAGATCGACGTTGGTCACGCGGACGCCGGGGCGTTCGCGCAGGAGCAGGTGAACAAAGTTGGCCCCGATGAACCCGGCCCCGCCGGTCACCACGATGTGTTCGAACGACCGATCGCTCATCGACGCACGCTCCATCCGTCCGCGTCCCGCCCGGGGCTACGCCAGCGGCTCCAGCCGCCTGATTACACCCGCGAGCGCCGCCCGCCAGTTCATCATCGGCCCAACCGCCCGCTCGGTCTCGGAAAGATCCAGGACCGAAAACGCCGGACGCTTCGCCGGGCGAGGGTACGCCTCGCTCCCGCAGGGCAGCACGGCACACGCCCCGCGATCCACGCCGCCCAGACCCCGGGTCAGCCGCTCGATCTCGCCCGCAAACTCAAACCACGTGCACGCGCCGGCGTCGGTCCCGTGCGCCAGCCCGCGGGTGCCGGCGTGGAGCAACAGGGCCGACGTCCGCGCCAGCCCCTCAGCACTGGTCGGACGCCCGCGCTGGTCGTTCACCACACGGATCTCCGGTCGGCTCGCGCACAGCTTCGCGATCGTGCGCACGAAATTGTGACCCCACGGCGCATAGAGCCAACTCGTCCGCACCGTCAGCCACCCGCCCTCGTCCGGCTCCGCGCCCGCGAACGCCGCCTCGATCGCCGCCTCGCCCGCGGCTTTGCTCCTGCCGTAGGCGTTCAACGGCATGCGCGGGTGGTCCACGCGGTACGGCTCATCCGCCTCGCCCTCGAACACGTAATCCGTCGAGTAATGCACGAGCGTCGCGCCCCGCGATCGGCAGGCGCGAGCCAGATGCCCCGGGGCGGCCCCGTTGACGACCGTCGCCGCCACCTCGTGCGCCTCGGCTCCGTCCACATCCGTCCACGCGGCGCAGTTGACCAGCGTCCGCCAGCCGTCCGCGGGTAGCTTCTCCCCCACCGCCGGATCGGTCAGATCGACCTGCTCGTGCCCGGGCGCGAGATACGGGACGCTGTGAGCTTCGAGCAGCTCGCGCCACGCTCGCCCGAGCATGCCTCCCGCGCCGATCAGCAGCACGCCGCCGTCACGGAGCGTGCCCATCGCGCGGGCGAGCCGGGCTTCATCGTGGTTGTGTGGGCTCACGCGCGATCTCCGCTGAGGCGTAACGCCGCCTGAACGAGCGCCAGGTGCGAGTACGCCTGCGGGTGATTGCCGAGCGCCTGGTTGGTCACCGGGCACCACTGCTCGCTGAGCAGCCCCGTCGGCCCGACGAGCTTGACGAACTCGCGGAAAAGCTTCTTCGCGTCGTCCGTGCGCCCGATCATCGCGAGCGACTCGATCAGCCAGCCTGTGCAGATGTGGAACCCGCCCTCGCGCCCGGGGAGTCCGTCGTCGCAGAGATACCGGTACACCACCGGGCCCTTGCGGAGCTCGCGATCGACGAGCTCGACCGTGCCGACGACGCGCGGGTCGTCCGGCGGGAGCATCCCGCTGAGCCCGACCCAGAGCGCCGCCGCGTCGGCTTCTGACACGCCGTACGCGAACCCGAACCCGCCGAGGGCTTCATCGAACCCGTGCTCGAGCACGTCGGCCCGGATCGAGTCGCGCAGTTTGCACCACTCGGGCATCTCGCGCCCGAGGAACGACTCAGCGATGCGCACGCCGCGATCCGCGACCACCCAGCACATCACCTTCGAGTGCACGTGGTGCCGACGCTGCATCCGGACTTCCCAGATCCCGTGGTCCGGCTCGCGCCAGCGTTCCTCCACCGCGCGGACCATCGCCTCGACCAGTCGCCAGTGCTCGCTGGAGATCGGCGCACCGCTGCTGACCAGGTCCAGCACCAGGTCCGCGATCGGGCCGAACACGTCAAGCTGCACCTGGCGGCTCGCCGCGTTGCCCACGCGCACGGGGCGGCTGCCGCCATACCCGCTCAACTCGGCGATCTCCGCCTCCGGGCCGAGTTCCTGCCCCGTCACCGTATAGATGGGATGGATTCGGCTCGGGCTCGCGAGGCTGTCAACGATGTTCAGCACCCAGTCGAGATACTTCATCGCCTCGTGCGTGCTGCCGAGCCGGACCAACGCCTGCGCCGTCAGCGCCGCGTCCCTCGGCCAGCAGTACCGGTAATCCCAGTTCCGCACGCCGCCCATGTGCTCGGGCAGGCTCGTCGTGCCCGCGGCCGCGATCCCGCCGGTCGGTCCGTGCACCAGCGCGCGCAGCGTCAGCGCGCTCCGGCGCAACCGCTCGGTCTCCACGCTGGGGAGCGTCAGCCCGTCGGCCCAATCGCTCCAGAATCGCGAGGTCGAACGTCGGCGCGCGCGCTCCGCGTCCTTCGACGGGTTTAGACTCCCCGTGCCGTAGCGCAGCTCGAGCACCACCGGCTCGCCCGAGAGCTCGATCTCCGCCTCGGCGGTCTGGTGCCGACCCTCTTCGCGCACCGTCCAATCAACCCCCGGCGAGCGCAGCACGACCGGGTCCAGCGTGTCCTCAATCTCCAGCCCGTCCTCGCGCACGCGGATCGTCGTCGCGATGCGTCCAAAATCCAGCCTCGGCGCGAACACCACGCGCACGCGACCGCTCCCTTCCAGCACGCGGACCAAATCCGACCGACCGGCCCGCTGCGTTGGGCGATCGTGCGCGCAGTCCAGGTAATCCGTCACGCTGACGCCGTTCCAGCTCGTGCGGACGCAGAGCGTGTCGCCCTCGTACGCCTGTCGCGCGTGCCCGAAGCCGTCGCCGACGGGCTCGATGCTGAAATGCCCCGCCGCCGGGCCGCCGAGGAGCTCGGCAAAGAGCGCGGACCCATCGAGTCTGGGCGCGCACATCCAGGTCACCCGCGCCTCGGGCGTGAGCAGCGCCAGCGTGCGCTGATCGCTGAGCATCGCGTGCTTCTCGATCGGCACCGCGTGCGAGCCGAGCACCCACTTCTGCCGCCGCTCGAAGAGCTGCGCGAGCAGTCGCGCCACGTCGTGCGTATCACCAACACGAAACCGCGCCAGCGACTCCCCCTCGCCGACTTTCACGCCAACGTCCGGGCCGGCGAGGGTTGCGAACGCGTCCTCGTCGGTCTTGTCATCGCCGAGGAACAGCGCCGCCGACGCGCCGACGCGCCCGCGGATGATTTCGAGCGCCTTGCCCTTGTCGGTCCCCACCACCGCGAGCTCGACGACCATCTTCCCGTGCTTGGTGTAGACGCCCTCGAATCCCGCCGGCCCATCCAGCACGCGCCGGACCGCCGCCTCCGCTTCGCGCTCCGGCGCGTTGCGATAGTGGAACGCCACACTCGCGGGCTTCACCTCCACCGTGAACCCGTTCCCGCTGCCCGCGATCGACTCCAGCGCCTTCCGCACGCGCTCGCGCAGCTCGACCTCGCCCCGGCTCAGGTTCCGCACAAAATCCTGATCGAACTCGCTCCCGTGGCTGCCGACCAGGTGCACCTCCGTCGGCAGCGCGGTCAGTCGCGCCAGGTCGCGCAGCGCGCGCCCGGAGATCACCGAGACGTGCGTCGATGGCAGCTGCGCCAGGCTCGCGAGCGCGACCATCGACTCCCGGTCCGGCACAGCCTTCTCCGGATCGTCCACGATCGGGCTCAGCGTGCCGTCGTAGTCCGACGCAATCAGCAGCACCGGCGCCGAGGCGAGCGCCTCGAGCGCCGATTCCAACGCGGGATCGAACGCGCCCTCGCTCACGCCGCCACCGCCCCGAGAAACGCGTCGGCCCAGTCAAACACGCTGTTCCGGCGCACCACCCGCCGCAGCGCCGCCATCCGCTTGCTCGCTTCGTTCTTCGGCAGGTGCAGCGCCGCCTCGAGCGCCTGCGCCATGCCGTCGATGTCGTGCGGGTTGACCAGCAGCGCGCCGCGCATCTCGTTCGCCGCCCCCGCGAACTCGCTCAGCACGAGCACCCCCGTCCCGTCCGTCCGCGAAGCCACGTATTCCTTCGCCACAAGGTTCATCCCGTCACGGTACGGCGTCACCATCATCACGTCCGCAAGCCGGTAGTACGCCACAAGCTCCTCCACCGGCAGGCTCCGATACAAATAATGCACCGGCACGCGCCCGGGCTCCGTGAACGACCCGTTCACACGCCCCACCACACGCTCGATCGATTCACGCTCCACCGCGTACTCGTCCACGCTCTCCCGGCTCGGCACCGCGACCTGCACGAACACCGCCGAACCCGCCGACACCGTCCCCCGCGTCAGCAATTCCTCAAAACTCCGCAGCCGGATATCGATCCCCTTCGTGTAATCCAGGCGATCCACCCCCAGGATCACCCGGCGCTCCGGGCCCAGAATCTCCCGCAGGCTCGACACGCGCGACACGACGCCATCGCTCGCGGCGATCTCCTCAAACCGCGGCGCATCGATCGAGATCGGGAACGCACGAACCGC
>Ga0213836_101740_pt1 | contig 11875 bp, 7 predicted proteins | sample SWPATP03_FD_160578 | JGI IMG/M metagenome (GOLD analysis project Ga0213836, IMG submission 160578) | Coastal seawater microbial communities from Marineland, Florida, United States - SWPA TP0 #3 | ecosystem: Environmental > Aquatic > Marine > Coastal | place: USA: Florida | collected 2016-08-05
GCATTTCGCGGGCCATCTCTCGGCCGGCCCGAAATCGGCCGAGGCGCTGGTCTCGATGCTCTCGGCCTTCTTCTCGGCGCCGGTGAAGCTGCACCCCTTCGTGGCCAGCTGGCTGGAGCTGGAGCCCGACGACCGCTGGCAACTGGGCCGTCCCGCGGGCCTCGGCCGGTCCACCAGCATCGGCACGCGCGTGCGCTCGCGCAGCGCCAAGTTCCGCATCCGCATCGGCCCCGTCGGCCTCGCGGAGTACCGCCGCCTCCTGCCCGGCAACGGCTCGCTGGAGCGGCTGGAGGCGATCGTGCGCAACCATGTGGGCGATGCGCTCGACTGGGACGTGAACCTCGTGCTGCGGGCCGAGGAGGTGCCGCGCAGCGCGCTCGGCGGCTCCACCGCGCTCGGACACACCAGCTGGATCGGCACGCGCCGGGCGGATGCCCGCGATGCCGACGACCTGTATCTCGCGCCGCCGCATGTGTTGCGGCGGCACCGCTCCCCCCCGACCCCCGGCGCCGCCACCCCCGCCAAGGAGAGACTGACATGAGCGACATCAGCCGCGTGGCCCTTTTCGGCAAGCTCAACCGCCTCGGCTATCAGGCCGTCGAGGGGGCGACGGTGTTCTGCAAGCTGCGGGGCAACCCCTATGTCGAGATCGTGCACTGGATGCACCAGATCCTGCAGGGGCAGGACAGCGACATCCACCGCATCATCCGGCACTACAAGCTCGACCCCGGCCGCATCGCCGCCGACATGACCCGCGCGCTCGACGCGCTGCCGCGCGGCGCCAGCTCCATCTCGGACCTGTCGGAGCATCTGGAGGACGCGATGGAGCGCGCCTGGGTCTGGGGCTCGCTGCTCTACAGCTCCAGCCAGGTGCGGACGGGGCATCTGCTGCTGGGCATGCTGAAGACGGCGCAGCTTCGCAACATCCTGTTCGGCATCTCGGGCGAGTTCAAGAAGATCAAGCCCGACGACCTGGCCGAGGATTTCAACGAGGCCACCTCCGGCTCGCCCGAGGAGGGGATGGTGCCCAAGGACGGATCGCGCACCGGCGGCGGGGCGGCCCCGGGCGAGGCCTCGGGCGCCATGGCGCCCGCCGCGATGGGCAAGGAAGAGGCGCTCAAGCAGTTCTGCACCGACATGACCGAGCAGGCGCGCACGGGCAAGATCGACCCCATCGTCGGCCGCGACGCCGAGATCCGGCAGGTGGTCGACATCCTGATGCGCCGGCGCCAGAACAACCCCATCCTGACCGGCGAGGCCGGGGTGGGCAAGACCGCCGTGGTCGAGGGCTTTGCCCTGCGCATCGCGCGCGGCGACGTGCCGCCGGCGCTGCGCGAGGCGCGGCTCCTGTCGCTGGACGTGGGGCTGTTGCAGGCCGGCGCCAGCATGAAGGGCGAGTTCGAGAACCGCCTGCGCGCGGTCATCGACGAGGTGCAGGCGAGCCCCGTGCCCATCGTGATGTTCATCGACGAGACGCACACGCTGGTGGGCGCCGGGGGGGCGGCCGGCACCGGCGATGCCGCGAACCTGCTGAAGCCGGCGCTGGCGCGCGGCACGCTGCGCACCATCGGCGCCACCACCTGGGCCGAATACAAGAAGCACATCGAGAAGGACCCCGCGCTGACCCGCCGCTTTCAGGTCGTGCAGGTCGACGAGCCCGACACCGACAAGGCGATCCGGATGATGCGCGGCATCGCCTCGATGCTGGAGGGGCACCACCGGGTGCAGGTGCTGGACGAGGCGATCGAGGCGGCGGTGAAGCTCTCGGCCCGCTACATCCCCGCGCGCCAGCTTCCCGACAAGTCGGTCAGCGTGCTGGACACCGCCTGCGCCCGCGTGGCCGTCAGCCAGCATGCCGTGCCGGCCGAGGTGGACGACTCGCGCCGCCGGATCGAGGCGTTGACCACCGAGCTCGAGATCATCGACCGTGACGAGACGGCCGGCTACGACGTCACCGACCGGCGCGAGGCGGTGACGGCGGCGAAGGAGGCCGAGGAGGCGCGGCAGGCCACGCTCAACGCCCGCTGGGAGGCTGAGAAGGCCGTGGTCGAGGAGATCCTCGCCCTGCGTGCCAAGCTGCGCGAGGGCGGCCAGCCCGTGGACAACGGCGCCGAGGCCGCCCCGCCGACCCCCGACCGCGCCGCGCTGATCGCCGAGCTTCGGCAGAAGAACGCCGAGCTGTCGGCGCTGCAGGGCGAGACGCCGCTGATCCTGCCCATCGTGGATGCGCAGGCCGTGGGCTCGGTCGTCGGCGACTGGACCGGGATCCCCGTGGGCCGGATGCTGCGCGACGAGATCGCGACGGTCATCGACCTCGACAAGCATCTGGCGAAGCGCGTGATCGGTCAGGACCACGCCATGCAGATGATCGCCAAGCGCATCCAGACCAGCCGCGCGGGCCTCGACAACCCGTCGAAGCCCATCGGGGTCTTCATGCTGGCCGGCACCTCGGGCGTGGGCAAGACCGAGACGGCACTGGCGCTGGCCGAGGTGCTCTATGGCGGCGAGCAGAACGTCATCACCATCAACATGAGCGAGTATCAGGAGGCGCACACCGTCTCGTCGCTCAAGGGCGCACCGCCCGGATATGTCGGCTATGGCGAGGGCGGGGTGCTGACCGAGGCGGTGCGGCGCAAGCCCTACTCCGTGGTTCTGCTCGACGAGGTGGAAAAGGCCCACCCGGACGTTCACGAGATCTTCTTTCAGGTCTTCGACAAGGGGGTGATGGAGGACGGCGAGGGGCGGCGGATCGACTTTCGCAACACGCTGATCCTCCTGACCTCGAACGTGGGTTCGGACCTGATCATGTCGATGTGCTCGGACCCCGACCTGATGCCCGAGCCCGACGCCATCGCGCAGGCGCTGCGCGACCCGCTGCTCAAGGTGTTTCCGCCCGCGCTGCTGGGCCGTCTGGTGACGATCCCCTATTATCCGCTCAGCCCGAGCATGATCGCCGACATCACCCGGCTGCAGCTGGGCCGCATCCAGAAGCGGGTCAGCGCCAGCCACGGGGTGCCCTTCACCTATACCGACGCGGTGGTCGACACCATCGTCAGCCGCTGTCAGGAGCTGGAGAGCGGCGGGCGCATGATCGACGCCATCGTCACCAACACCATGCTGCCCGACATCTCCAACGAGTTCCTGCGCCGGATGTTCGAGGGCCGTGCGGTGGACCGTGTCGCCATCGACGTGCGGGACGGCGAGTTCGTCTACAGCTTCGACGGGTCGGACGCCGTCGCGGCGGCGCCGGAGCCGGACGAGGCGGCGCGCAATGTGGCGGAGTGACCCACGGCGGCCCGCCGGCTCCGGTCCGGGCGAGACAGGACGCGGCCCGCGGTGCATGGGCAGACCGGACCCCGGGCGGGGCAGGACGCGCAAGAGGGATGACTTTGCCCGCCCCGACGTGTCAGACTGTGCCCGCAGGTGCCGTGCCGACGCCGGCGCGCCGGGCGGCGCGGTCCTGAGCGGCGGTGCCCGGGGCGCGACCGGCCGGCGGGCGAGGAGCGGCTGCCGGGCAGGCGGGCCCCTGTGCCAGACAGGACGAGGGTGATGGAAGCGACGGGAAGCCTCTCGGAACGGGGGATCATCCTCGAGGGTACCTTCGGCGGTGCGCAGGTGCATTTCCGCGCCGCGCGGGTGATCGAGACCTTCAGCCAGATCCCCGAGATCCGCGTCGAGTTCCTGACCACCGAGGGCCGGCTCGACGCCCCCGCGATGCTGGGCACGCGCATGCGGGTGACGATGAACACCGACACCGGCACGCCGCGCAAGTTCCAGGGCCATGTCGTCGGCATCGACTACATGGGGAGTGCGGACGGTTTCGACCTCTATGGCGTCGATGTCCGGCCGTGGCTGTGGTTCCTGACCCGCAGCCGTGACAACCGCATCTTCCAGGGGCTGAATGTCCCCGACATCATCGCCGAGGTCCTCAGCGAGCACGGTTTCAGCCACCATACCTCGCGGCTGTCGGGCAAGTACAACGAGCGCGTCTATTGCGTGCAGTATGGCGAGACCGACCTCGCCTTCATCAGCCGGCTGATGGAGGAGGAGGGGATCTATTACTATTTCGACCACAGCGGCGACGACGAGAAGCTCGTGCTCTCCGACGGGATCGGCAGCCATGACCCGGTCGCGGGCGGCGGCACGCTGGAGTTCAAGGCGCGCAGCCGCAACACCCCGCGCGAGGGCGGCCATGTCTTCGAATGGTTCACCCGGGCGGCGGTGGTGTCGGGCCGGCTGCAACTGATCGACTACAATTTCGAGAAGCCGACCGCCGACCTGACCGCCAAGTCGGTGATCACCAAGGGCAGCCACCCCCACAACAAGTACGAGCGCTACGAGATCGACGGCCGCTATCAGGAGGTCAGCGAGGGCGAGGAGTTCGCCCGCGTCCGGATGGAGGCCGATGCCCACCGGGCGCTGCGCTACACCGCGGTTGCCAATGCGCCCGACCTGGGCGTCGGGCGCAAGTTCGGCCTCAAGGACGAGCCCAAGCTCGGCAAGACCGCCGATTTCCTGGTGATCTCGGCCGTGCACTTCCTGCATGCGGCCGAGCAGGGCGAGTACAGCGCGACGCTCGAGGCGATGGCGAGCGAGCGGCGGCTGCGCTTTCCCGACTATGACGGCCGCTACATCTGCCGGCTGGAGGTCGCCCCCGTCGAAGACCCCTTCCGCCCGCCGCAGGTGACGCCCTGGCCCGACATCAGCGGCCTGCACACCGCCGTCGTGGTGGGCCCGCAGGGCGAGGAGATCTATACCGACAAGTACGGCCGGATAAAGGTCCAGTTCCACTGGGACCGGCAGGGCAGGATGGACGAGAAATCGACCTGCTGGGTCCGCACCGTGGTGCCCTGGAGCGGCCGCGGCTGGGGGATGTTCGGCGTGCCCCGGATCGGCCAGGAGGTGGTGATCCAGTTCGAGAGGGGCAACCCCGACCGTCCGGTCTGCACCGGCATGCTCTACAACGCCAACACCATGCACGCCGTCGGCTTTCCCGACAACAAGACCATCTCGGGCGTGCGCACCAATGCCTCGAAGGGCGGCGGCGGCTATCACGAGTTCGTCTTCGAGGACAAGAAGGGCGCCGAATACGTCCGCATGATCTCGGAGCGGGATTATTTCCAGACGATCAAGAACAACGCCGTCATCAGCATCGGTCAGGAAAAGAAGTCCAACGGCGACCTGACCCAGACCATCCACCGCCACAAGACCGAGACGCTGAAGACCGGCAACCACACCTTCACCGTCCAGAGCGGCAGCCAGAAGATCAAGATCGCCAAGGACCACGACGAGGAGATCGGCGGCACCTCCGACACGCGGGTCAAGGGCGACACCAGCTACACCGTGCAGATGGGCGACTATGCCCAGACGATCGAGATGGGCGACAGCTCGCGCGAAGTGAAGATGGGCAACGACAGCACCAAGGTGAGCATGGGCAACATGAGCACCGAGGTCAGCCTCGGCAACATCAGCATCGACGCCACCCTCGGCAAGATCACCATCACCGCCTTGCAGGAGATCCTGCTCAAGGTCGGGACCTCGTCGGTGAAGGTCTCGCAGTTGGGGGTGGACATCGAGGGGATCATGATAAAGGTGAACGGCAAGGGGATGGTCACGGTCAAGGCGCCGCTCACCCAGGTCAATGGCGACGGCCTGCTCATGCTCAAGGGCGGCCTGACGATGATCAACTAGGGGCACGGCGGCGATGGTTGAGGCGGCTCAGCGCTTCTCGGATCTCAGGAAGGTGCCTCGGCAGCCCGCGGCGCGACTGCTCGCGATGGCGAACGCGAGGCTGCAGACCCGCGTCGCGGCGCCGGCGAGCGCGCCGGTCGAGGTGGTGCTGGCCGAGCTGGCCGAGAAGGGCGAGCTGGTGGACATGCTGCGGCTGTTGTCGGTGGCCCTGCCGCCGCGCGAGCGGGTGTGGTGGTCGTGCCTCGCCGCGCGCGACGTGATCGGCGAGGGGGCCGAGCCGCCGCCGCCGCTCAAGGCCGCCGAGGCCTGGGTGTTCAAGCCCAGCGAGGAGAACCGCATCGCCGCGCAGGCCGCGATCAGGCTCGCCGACACCGACGACGACACCGTCCATTGTGCGACCGGGGTGCTCTATTGCGACGGCACGCTGGGGCCCGGGGAACTGGCACAACACCAGGCGCCGCCCGGCGCGGGCGAGGTCTGCGCCTTTGCCATGAACCTGATCGCGCTGGGCACGCGGCCGGCGGATTACGATGTGTTCGGCCAGATCCTCGTCGACCGGGCGGTGGACATCGCCCGCGGCGGCTCGGGCCGCATCGAGGCCGCATCGGGGAGCGAGACCGCATGAGCAGACCAGCCGCCCGCATCACCGACATGCATGTCTGTCCGATGATCACGCCGGGGGTGCCGCCGATCCCGCACATCGGCGGCCCGATCGCGCTGGGCGAGTTCACCGTGCTCACCGGCAAGCTTCCGCAGGCGCGGATGACCGACATGGCGGTCTGCGTCGGCCCGCCCGACGCCATCGCGATGGGCTCGGCCACGGTGCTGGTGGGCAAGCTGCCGGCGGCGCGCATCCTCGATCCGTCGATGCACGGCGGCGTGGTCGTGAGCGGTTTTCCCACCGTCCTGATCGGCGGCTGAGGGGAGGGGCATGTCCGTCACGCTGCGATTCCAGACGACCGGGGCGGTGCCGGCCGACAGCGGGCCGGTGCGGATGCGCGGGGCCAGCCTGACCATCGGCCGCGGCGCCGACAACGATCTGGTGCTGCCCGACCCCGACCGGCTGATCTCGAAGACCCATTGCGTGATCGAGGATCACGGCGGCAACATCGTGGTGCTGGACATCTCGACCAACGGCACCTTCCTGAACTATGGCAAGGTGCCGCTGGGGCCGACGCCGACGCCGCTGAACGATGGCGACGTGCTGCTGCTGGGCAATTACGAGCTGGTGGTGGAGATGGCGCGGGCCGCGGCGGCGGCGCCGGCCGATCCGCTGGGGGCGGGGCCGGCCTCGCATGGCGATGCGCGGGCGGCGCCGGGCGGCGACAGCCTGCTCGACGATCTCGACGCGGGGGGGGATTTCCTCGACGATCTGCTCGGGGGCGGTTCGGCGCCGAAGGGGCCCGCGCGCTGGACGGCGCCCGAGGACCGGCTCGACAGCCTGTTGCCGCCGCTCTCGGACGAGGACCTGCTGGGCCCGGTGCGCGAGCCCGACCAGCCCACCGCGCCCGACCACGGCCCCGCGACCTCCGAGGCCTTCGCGCCCCGCGCCGCCAGCCGGCCGAGCATCCCCGACGACTGGGACGATCTGCTCGCCCCCGAGCCGGCGCAGCGCGCCGCGCCGCCCGCCGCCGCGCCGCCCGCCGTGCCGCAGCCGCCCCGTCCGCTGCCACGCACCCACGCCCCCGAACCGCCGGCGCCTCCGCCCGAGCCCGCCCCGGCCCTGCCCGACCTCGACGATCTGGACGATCTGCTGGGACCGCCGCCCGAGCCCGGCGTGCCCGCCGCGGCGGCTCCGCCCCCCGTGCAACCGCCTCCCGTGCAGCCGCCTCCCGTGCAGCCGCCTCCCGTGCATCCGCCAGCCGCGCAGACGGTCCCGCCCGCGCCTGCCGCCGTCGCCCCGCCCGCGCCCCCCCCACCGGCTGCCGCACCCGTGGCGGCGCAGCCGGCTCCTGCGGGCGATGCCGCCGCGCGGGCCTATCTGGCCGCGCTGGGGGCCGACGACCTCGGCATTCCCGACGACGAGCTGGAGGCCACCATGGCCCGCCTCGGCGCCGTCACCCGGGTCATGATCGAGGGCCTGCGCGAGGTTCTGATGACCCGCAGCTCGATCAAGAGCGAATTCCGCATCGAACAGACCCGCATCAGCGCCGGCGGCAACAACCCGCTGAAGTTCTCGGTCAGCGCCGATCAGGCGGTCGAGGCGATGGTGCGCCCGCGCGCCCGCGGCTATCTGCCGGCGCAGGAGGCCGCCGAGCAGGCGCTCGACGACATCAAGGCCCATGAGATGGCCATGGTAACGGGGATGGAGGCGGCGCTCGCGGGCATCCTGCAGCGGCTCGACCCCGCCCAGCTCGCCGCCCGGATCGAGGACCGCGGCGGGCTCGGGCGCCTCTTCAAGGGCAAGAAGGCCCTCTACTGGGAAACCTACGAACGGATGTACGCCGAGATCTCGGATCAGGCGACCTCCGACTTTCACGAGATCTTCAGCCGCGAGTTCGCCGAGGCCTATCGGCGCCAGCTCGCGCGGCTGAAGGACGGCAACTGAGACGGGGCCGAGGCCCGAGAGGAGACCAAGTGTCCTGGGATAGCAAGGTGCTTTGGACCGAGGGGCTGTTCCTGCAGCCCCACCACTTCCAGCAGGCGGACCGCTACACCGAGGCGCTGGTCGCCGGGCTCGCGCACCGGCTCACCCCCTATGCCTGGGGCGTGTCGCAGCTCGAAATCGACGACGAGGCGCTGAAGATCGGCAAGGTCGCGCTGAAGTCCTGCGCCGGGCTGACCCAGGACGGCGTGGTGTTCCGCGTCCCGCAAAAGGACGACCACCCCCCCGCGCTGGAGGTCCCCGAGACGGTGCGCGACTGCGTGGTGATGCTGACCCTGCCGCAGCGGCGCCAGGGCGCCACCGAGGTGGACCTCAGCGGGGCGGAATTCTCGGCCAGCCGGCTGCGCCCGTCCGAGGTGGAGGTCACCGACACCATGAGCACCGACCGCAAGGGCGCCACGCTGGCGGTGGGCAAGCTCCGGCTGCAGATCGGGCTGGCGGTGGACGATCTGGCCGACAAGCTCGCCATTCCCATCGCCCGCATCATCGAGGTGCAGCCCGACCGCCGCATCGTGCTCGACGGCGGCTTCATGGCCAGCGGGACGGACCTGCGCGCGATCCCGCCGCTCGATGGTTTCATTCGCGAGCTCGAGGGGTTGCTCGCGCACCGCATGGCCGCGCTTGCGGGCCGCATGGTCGAGAGCGGGCCGGCGCGGGCGGTGGCCGAGGTGCAGGATTTCCTGCTGCTGATGGTGGTGAACCGGGCGCTGCCGGTGTTTCGACACCTCGCGCAGGTCGAGAATGTCCACCCCGCCACCGCCTATGCCGAATGCCTGCGGCTTGCGGGCGAGCTGTCGGCCTTCATGGCCGCCGACAAGCGGGTGCCGGAGTTCCCGCCCTATCGCCACGACGACCTGACGCGGACCTTCCGCCCCATCATCCGCGCGCTCAGACAGTTCCTGTCGGCGGTGCTGGAGAGCTCGGCGGTGTCGATCCCGCTGGAGCCGCGGAAATACGGCATCTCGGTCGGCATCATCGCCGACCGCCGGCTGATCGGGAGCGCCGGCTTCGTGCTGGCGGTCAAGGCCGAGATCGCCGACGAGGCGGTGCGGCGCCATTTCGCCGGCCACGCCAAGATCGGCCCGGTCGAGGAGATCCGCCAGCTGGTGAACTCGGCCCTGCCGGGGATCGGGCTGCGCCCCCTGCCGGTCGCGCCGCGCCAGATCCCCTACAACGCCGGCGTCGTCTATTTCCAGCTCGACGCCGAGAGCCCCTATTGGGCGAAGATGACCACCTCGGGCGGGATCGCCGTGCATGTGTCCGGCGACTATCCGGGCCTGAGCATGACGCTGTGGGCGATCCGCAACGCCTGAGCCGAGCCGGGAGGCCGCCATGTCGGACCATGACCCCTTTGCCGAACCCGACGACACCGACCGCACGGTGATCCGCCCCAACCCCGGCGCGCGCCGGCCCCAGGCGCCGTCGCCCTTTGCCGCCCCCGACCCGGCACCCCAGTCCACCCCCCAGGCACCGCAGCCGCGCGCCCCCGCCGCCCAGCCCGCCCCGCAGGCCGGTCGCGAGGCCGAGGCCTTTGCCGCCACCGGGCTCAACGACCTCGCGGCCCTCGCCACCCCGCTCTTTTCGCTGATCAGCCGCATCCGCAACCGTGCCCAGCACCTCGACCCCGAAAAGCTGCGCCAGAGCGTGGTGGCCGAGGTCCGCCGCTTCGAGGAGGCCGCGATCCGGGCGCGGATCGACCCGCAGAAGATCAAGGTCGCGCGCTATGCGCTCTGCGCGACGCTGGACGATGTGGTGCTGAACACGCCCTGGGGGGCGGAATCGGGCTGGGCGCAGCGCTCGATGGTGGCGACGTTCCACCGCGAGACGGTGGGGGGCGACCGCTTCTTCGACCTGCTCGCGCGGCTGGAGCAGGACCCGGGCGGGAACCTGGAACTCCTGGAATTCATGTATCTCTGCCTCTCGCTCGGCTTCGAGGGGCGGCTGAGGGTCGATGCCGCCGGCGCCACCCGGCACCAGGAGATCCGCACCAGCCTCGCCCGCATCATCCGCGCCCAACGTGGTGCGCCGGAACAGGACCTCTCGCCGCGTTGGCAGGGGGTGAAGCGGCCGCACCGTCCGCTGTCGGCCTGGCAGCCGGTGTGGATCGCGACGGCGGTGCTGGCGGTGGTGCTGGCGGTCGGGTTCTCGGGGCTGTCCTGGGCGCTGGGCAACAGCACGCAGCGGCTGATCGGACAGCTTGGCGCCATCGACACAGGCACGATCCCGCAGATGTCGCGCCCCGCGCCGCCGCCGCCCCCGCCCCCGCCGCCGCCGGTGGAGCTGCTGGAACAGGTCACCGCCTTCCTGTCCGAAGAGATCGCCGAGGGCCTGATCGAGGTGCTCGAAGAGGGCAACCAGCTCACCATCCGCATCGCCGGCGCCAACATGTTCGCCTCGGCCTCCGACAGCCTGCAGGAGCGCTATCGCGTCCCGCTGCAGCGGGTGGCCAACGCGCTGAACGACGTCGACGGGCGGGTCATCATCGCCGGGCATTCGGACAGCGTGCCGATCCGCACCGCGCGCTTTCCGTCCAACACCCATCTGTCGCTGGCCCGTGCCAATTCGGTCAAGGAGTTCCTGACCCCGCTGCTGGAGGAACCCGGACGGCTCAGCGCCGAGGGCCGGGCCGAGCGCGAGCCGATCGCCGACAACGCCACGGCCGAGGGCCGGGCCAAGAACCGGCGGATCGAGGTGATCCTGATCCGGGAGGACACGTGATGCATCTGCTCTCCATGCTCAGCGGGGTTCACCCGATCATCTTCACCGTGGCGGTGATCCTGTCGAGCGTCCTGTGGTATTTCGGCCCCTTCCTCGCGCTCGGCGGCTTTCGCCCGTTCGACAGCCTGACCGGCCGCCTGATCGGCGTGGCGGTGCTGATGCTGCTGGCGCTCCTCGTGATCGGGATCCTGATCTGGCGCCGGCGGCGGCGCGAGCGGCGCATGTCCGAGGAGATCGTCGATGCGGTCGAGGGCGAGGACAGCGACGCCCTCGCCCGCTCCGAGGTCGAGGAGCTGCGCGGCAAGCTGCGCCGCGCGCTCGCCACCCTGCGCAAGTCCAAGCTGGGGCGGCGCAGCCTCTACGAGCTGCCGTGGTATGTGATGATCGGCCCGCCGGGGGCCGGCAAGACCACGGCCATCGTCAACTCGGGCCTGAAGTTCCCGCTCGCCGACGAGATGGGCAAGAACGCGCTGGGCGGCGTGGGCGGCACGCGCAACTGCGACTGGTGGTTCACCGACGGCGCGGTGCTGATCGACACCGCCGGCCGCTACACCACGCAGGAGAGCGACGCCGACGTCGACAACGCCGCCTGGCAAGGCTTCCTGACGCTGCTCAAGAAACACCGCAAGCGTCAGCCCATCAACGGCGCGATCATCGCCATCAGCCTCGCCGACATGTCGCTGCAGGACGAGATCACCCGCAAGAGCCACGCCCAGGCGGTGCGGCGGCGGCTGAACGAGCTGCGCACAAAGCTCGGGGTGCGGTTTCCGGTCTATGTGCTCTTCACCAAGGCCGACCTGATCGCGGGCTTTGCCGAGTTCTTCGACGGCATCGGCAAGGAGGCGCGCGAACAGGTCTGGG
>Ga0213836_101741_pt1 | contig 11859 bp, 13 predicted proteins | sample SWPATP03_FD_160578 | JGI IMG/M metagenome (GOLD analysis project Ga0213836, IMG submission 160578) | Coastal seawater microbial communities from Marineland, Florida, United States - SWPA TP0 #3 | ecosystem: Environmental > Aquatic > Marine > Coastal | place: USA: Florida | collected 2016-08-05
CGTACCGTCGGCGCCGGCGTTGTTGCCAAGATCCTTGCTTAATTAAGCATCGGTCGCCGGCGGGACAGCGTTCCGCCGGCACAACAAGAGGGGCAGAACTTCGGTTCTGCCCCTCTGTGTAACGAGGATCGGTGATATACTTCCGCTCCTTTGCTGCACGTAGTACCTGACAAATCATTGCCGGCAATAAGCCGGTTCGCTCTTTTCTAAGGAATCAGCATGTCCCAGAATCAGAAAATCCGTATCCGCCTGAAAGCGTTTGACTACAAGCTGATCGACCAGTCCGCACTGGAAATCGTCGACACCGCCAAGCGTACCGGCGCCGTCGTCAAGGGCCCAGTCCCACTGCCGACCCGTATCCAGCGTTTCGACGTCCTGCGTTCGCCGCACGTCAACAAGACCTCGCGCGACCAGTTCGAAATCCGTACGCACCAGCGTCTGATGGACATCGTGGACCCAACCGACAAGACCGTTGACGCACTGATGAAGCTGGACCTGCCAGCTGGCGTCGACGTCGAAATCAAGCTGCAGTAATAGTTTCAGGCTGGCGCGGAGCAATCCGCGCGCCGAAATAAAATCGGGGCCGGGAAGGGCCGCCAATTGGCGAACCTTTCCCGGCCCCGGTTCCGTATACATTGCCTTATTCCACCGAAGTGCAACAATCGGCGAGAATTCAAGGGTTGCCTGAATGCTATAGTCCTCCGCTTCCACACACCGATCGTCCAATCCGGGCCGGTCATGTCAAGCGCGATGCCACAATTCAGTTGCCGTATCCGATACGCCGCCCTCGCCCTCCTGTTCGCCGCACACGGCGTGCTGGCGGGCGAATCGGCGTCCCCCGCTTCCGCGAGTGCGGCGCTCACGCAGGTGATGCAGCAGCGTCATGCCGCGCAGGCATTGGCGAGCCCTGAGGCCGGCCCGCAAGCGCTGCGCCAGGCTGCAAGCGAACTCGAGCGGCTATCCAGGCTGCTCGACACGCAACCCTACCGCGATTTCCGTTCCGCGAACGCTTATCTGCAAGCCGAGCGGCTCAATCTGGCGATTCCACTGGCCGAGATCCATGCCCGCCTGGGCGAGCGCGAGCAGGCGCTGCGGGCCATGGAGTCCAGCGCCGGCGTTGCCCTGATCCCCGTGCTGGACACGATTGCCGACAATCCGGCGTTCGCTTCGAGGCGTGACGAGCCACGCTTCCAGGCGGTGATCGCGCGCTACCGCAAGGGCGGCATCGCTTCCAGGGCCAGCTTCGCCACGCCCTATACCCCGAGCTTGACGGTCGAGCAGCGTATCGCCGGGCTTTCCCACTTCTGGTCCGAGGTTCGCCATAATTTTGCGAATGTCGACCTGATGCCCAAGCTCGACTGGGACGCGCTCTACCTGGACTACCTGGCCAAGGTGATGAAGGCCAGGACGACCGCCGACTACTATGCGGTCCTGATGCGATTCGCGCCGCTGCTGCATGACGGACATACGAATATCTACGCGCCGGACGCGCTTGTTGCGCGCTTCTACGCGCGCCCGCCGATCGACACCGAACTGGTGGAAGACATGGTCATCGTTCGCGCGGTGCATGACCCGCGCCTCGGCCAGCGGCTGCGCCCCGGGGACCGGATCCTGGAAATCGACGGCGTCGACGTCAAACAGTATGCCCGGCAACAGGTGCAGCCCTTGGTCAGCAGCTCGACCGAGCAGGACAGGAATATCCGCATGTATTCCTACCAGTTACTCGACGGCCAACAAAGCCGTCCCGTGGTCTTGACCACGCTCGACAGCCAGGGACGTCGAACCAAGCTCACGCTGGCGCGTTCGGGATCGTCGCGCCCGGCATCACAGCCGTTTCCGTTTCATGTGACAGCGGACGGGATTGCCTACCTGAAGCTGGACCATTTCGACAGCGACGCGGGCGTGCAGGCTTTCGTGCAGGCCCTCCCGCGGATCCGGCATGCGAAAGGGTTGATACTCGATGTCCGTACGAATGGCGGCGGCTCGACGCATGTCGGTCTCCAGATCCTGAAGTACCTGACGCCGACACCGATGCAACCGATCCAGGGGAAGGTCCGGTTCGAGAACCAGGCCTTCCGCGCCGCGGCCGGGGATTCCGTGTCCTGGCAGCCGCTGCCAACCGAGCCGATCTATGCCGACGGTACCGACTTCGTCGGACAAGGCATCCGCCCGACGGTGGAAGTGAAGAACACCGTGGCGGCGGTGCGCAATGGCACCGATCCGGTCTTGCTGGAAGCGCAGCGCTTGCTGGGGGCCGTTCGAGGAGCGGCTTTGGATGTGGTAAACGATAAAGGATGATATGAAAACGCTCTGGTCGAACCTTGTGTCCTACCTGTTGCTTTCGCTGGTGCTCTTGCTTTGCGGATTCTTTTTTGTCACCGCCAAACCCTTGCCGATGAAACTAGCCGCGGTCGCAATGGGGCTATCTTTCCTGGTCGTGTACATCAATGCCACCTGGCCGGACCGGCCGATCGCCAACAAACTCGTGAAGGTGTTCAATCTCTGTATCGGCAGCTTGTCCCTGGCGGCCATTCTGTTGATGGTGAAGCACTATATCGCTACCGTGCCCATGACCTGAGCACTCGGCCATGCAGCCGAGGTCGAGGTCGAGGCCGCCGGAGCGCATGCACCCGCCCATGGCGCCCCTGACCGCGCCGCTCAGGCGTCCCACCAGACCGCTCTTTTTCACGGCTGGGGTCAGGTCTGACATTCGGACACGAGCTCAACCGTTGTCGGCAAATCCGATGGATTAACTGATGGGGCCGTGTCCGATTGTCAGACCTGACCCCAGCCGGGGGATCAGTCCTTGCGGCCGGTCTTCCAGCGCAGCCCGAAGTTGAAGCGCCGGTCCATCATCTCGTGCGCGCTGGTCTGGCCCTGCTGTTCGAAATACTCGGCCATCTTCGTCACCTGCAGCTGCCCGCCCTGGTTCTCGATCATGGCGATCGCGCACATCATCTGGCTGCCGCCGCCGTCGAGGCGCACTTCGATCGGCGCCTGGTTCGGCACCGCGATGTTGACCACGCCGTCGGTGGCCGACCAGTTCGGCACGCCCTCGTAGATGAAGGTGAAAATGATCGCGCGCCGGATCTGCACGAACTGGTCGCCGTTGATATACAAGTTCTCGCCGTTGCTGGAGGCGCCGGTACGGTCGTCGGCGTCAAGCTTGATGTAGGGCGCGCCGTCGTAGTCGCCCCAGGCATTGCCCAGCGCCTGCACCAGGCCCTTGCGCCCGTCGGCCAACTCGAACATGCATCCGAGGTCGAGGTCGATGCCGCCGGAGCGCTTGCGCCCGGCCATGGCGCCGCCCATGGCACCGCTGACCGCGCCGCTCAGGCGTCCCAGCAGGCCGGTCTTTTCGGGGGCAGGCGCCGCTGCCGGCGCCTGCACGGTGCCCGAACGGTTCCAGTTCAGGTTGACGTGAATGCGGCCGAAGCCGGCGCTGCCGCGCTTGTCCAGCGAGACCTTGTCGCCGCGCTTTTCCAGCGTGACTTTCGAGAGCGAGACTTTGGAAGCTGCGGGTGCGGCTGGCATCGATGGCGCCGGCGCGGCCTGGGTACCCCCGAAATGCTCGAGTAGCGCACCCAGTCCGCCATTGAAACCCTGACCAACGGCGCCGAAGCGCCACTGGCCATCGCGCCGGTAGAGCTCGGCCACGATTACCGCCTTTTCGTCGCCGAAATCGGCGCCCGACCACGGGAAGCGCAGCGCGCTGCCCAGGCTCAAGCTGCTGGCGCCGAGCGCGCGCATGGTCTGGGCACCGTCGATGGCGGCGACGAAGACCAGCTTGGCGATCGTCGGCGGCAGCGCGTCGAGGTTCACCTGGAAGCGCGCGCCGCCCGCACGCAGGTCGAGACGCACCGCGTCGCCCGGGCTGGCGAGCTGGTTATAGAACACCATGTAGCGCTCGTCCGAGAGTTTGTCGGCGCTGTCGAGGCCAAAGCAGGAGACGTCGACCGAAAAGCCGGCTGCCTGGACGTCGAGGTCGACCGCGAAACTGCTGCCGACGCCGAGGTCCGCCAACTTGCCCTTCTGGCCGCGTGAAAACGTGTTCATGATGTTACCTTTCGATTTTCATCAGGGCGGCGCCCTGGGCGCCGAAGATATGTGACTGGGCGACCATGCGTTCGGCCCAGGCCCGGTGCGTCGCCACTTCGCACATCGACTCGTGCATCTTGAAGACGGCCGGGCTGTTCTCGTCGAGGATGGCATGCGCCACCGCCAGGTCGTGCGGCTTGACCTTGTAGTGTTCTTCGATCGGCAGGATCTGGCTCGGATGGATCGCCGTCTTGCCGACCATGCCGTAGGCGATGTCCTCGCTCACTTCCTGGTCGAGCAGCTCGGGCAGGTCGAGGTGTTCGAACACGGGTGCGGTGAGCATGAAGCCGTGCGGGCGGAAGAGCGTCACCAGGCGCGCGATCACCGGTCCCAGCGGGGTCCGGTAGATCGTCATGGTGCGCGGCCGGCGCAGGCCGAGCAGGGCGAGTAAATCGTTGCCGCCGATGCGCAGCGCCAGGATGCGGTTGCGCACGCCGGGCGATTGCAGCAGGTCGCGAAACAGCTCCATCTCGCGCTCGCTGAACACCTCGCTTGTCTCCAGCGTCGGCATCAGCATGTGGTCGGTGTCGCGCACCAGGCGGTAATACGATTCGAAATTCTGGCGCGTCGCCTTGGGGATCACGAAACCGGTCAGCTTGTGGGCCCCCTTCATCGCCAGCACGCGCGTCAGCACCTCGGTATTGCGCACGCGGACGAAGCGCTCCGCCTGCACCTCCTCGTGCATGTTCTGGAGTACGACGGACAGGTTGAACAGCGCCCAGCTCAGATCGCGGTCGGCGACCGCGTCCTCGGTGCAGAAGATCAGCGAGCGTGCCTGCGTCAGCCTCTCGCCATTGGCGACCTGCAGCAGGTCTTTATGGTTGGCCGGCACGTACAGCGACGCGCCCATCGATTTATGCATCCGACGCACTCCTGATCAGCGATACAGCTTGGTAGGGCAATGCCGGGTCGATCTCGACCGGCACGTTCTTTTCTTCGGCCAGCAGGCGCAGGTGCGCCACCGCCGGATTGGTGGAATCGCGCAGCAGCAGCAGGCGCGGCGCGCGGCGCAGCAGCACGCGCGTGGCTTCGCCGATGCCGGGCTTGATCAGGTTGACGTCGGCGATGGCGTGGCGGTGTTTGGCCGCGGCGATGTAGGCACGCGAGCGCGCCGCCGCGCCGGCCGTATCGGCCGCCAGGGCCGGCGCGTCCGGGCAGGCCAGGGCCAGGCCTGCCAGCAGGTCGACGAAGCCGCGCGAGCGGTCCTCGGCCGCTAAGGCCTCGTACAGCACGCAGCCGTGAAAGTCCTGCGGACCGATCGCCGCGTTCAGCACCGAACGGCTGACCAGGCCCGACACGGTCGCATTCAGGATGCTCGACGGGATCAGGTAATCCTCGCAGGATGCCGCCACCGCGGCCGCGCCGGCCAGGTCGGCCAGCACGTACAGGCCCGGGTCGAGCGCGACGCCATGCGCCGTATTGAAGCCGTCGATGGACCTGGCCAGCTCGCGTGCGATCACGCCCTTGCCGGTCCAGCCGTCGACGAAGACGACCGATTCCGGCGCGTGCCCCAGGGCCAGGATATGGCGCAGGGCGTTGGCGTCGATGCCGCGGTCGCGCACGATCGAGACCGAATAATGGGTCGCCGCGCGCTCATGAACTGCTTCCAGCAGGCGTTTCAGGACTACCCCGACCGGCGTGCCGCCGCGCGCCAGCGAGACCAGCGTCACGGGGCCGTCACGGCGTGCGGCGATCAGGGCCGCCAGCTGCCGGCAATCGCGCGCCATGCGCTCGCCGTTGGCGCGGCACGCCTGCTCGAACAGGACCAGGTAGCGCGCCGAGGGCGCGCGTTCGGGCGAGAGCATCTCGCTGTAGTGGCGCCGTCCCGACTGGATCAGCGCTTCCTTCTCGGCGACGTCGACGAAATCGGCCAGCGGCAGGCGCTTGAGCAGGAAGTCGACGTCGCCCTCCCGATAACTGCCGGCGAAGCTCACAGCGTCTCCACCGTCAAACGCGACAACTGGGTGCGGCGCGGGATGATGGCGTAATCGCAGTCGGCCATGAAGCGCGCGTCCGAGCGCGAGTCTCCCATGCCGAAGGTGACGATCTCGCCATGCTCGCGGCGCAGGCGTTCGGTGACGTAGGCCACCGCGTTCGCCTTGTCCAGGCTGGTGGGCAGGATCGCCAGGTTGTTGCCGTTGCGGTGCACGCAGTAGTCTCGATGGCCGTCCGCGATCCAGGGCAGCACGACCTCGCGTTCGATGGTCTCCAGGTTCGCCGTGAGCTTGTCCGGATCCTTGACGACGATGAAGAAGGGCGTGCCGGCGTCTTCCACCAGGCGCGTGCGGCCCGCGTAGCCGGTCCGCGCGGCCCAGGCGTCGATCCGGCCCGCCAGCGCCTGCAAGCCGGGCAAGGCGTCCAGCATGAGGCCGTGCATGCGTCCTTGCCAGTCGCGTTCGATGCTGCCGTCCGGTTGCAGGATGATGCCGCCGAAGTTCAGCACGACATAACTCGTGAAACCGAGGTGGACGCGCGCGAAGGCGTCCAGCGAACGCGCGGTCGTCGGGATCACCGTCATGCCTTCATCGACGAAGGCGAAAAAGGCGCGCTGGGCGGGCGTGGTGTACGAACAAATGCTGCCATTGCTGTAATAGGCGGCCGGCTCGAGCGCCTCGGCGGGCGCCAATGCGGCGCATTTCTCGAGCGTCTGGAACAGCGTGTCGTCCAGGTCAGCGAACAGGAACTTCTTCAACGTCGTCCTCGGTGTGAAAGTGAAACAGGCGCGCGCCAAGCAGGCGCGCGGTGTCGTGCAGGGCCTCGCCCGCGGGCGTCTCGTGGCAGACCAGCACGTGCCGGTACTGGCCGGGCGCGACGTTGTAGACGAAATTCGGGATGCCTTCGCCGTAGTTGTCCGCGAACTGGACAGCGTGGCGCACAGCGCCCCAGGTGAGGATCGGCGAGCGCGTGGTCGACTGCACCATCACGTCCAGGCCGAGTTCCTCCAGCGCGGCGCCGAGCAGGGTCGACGCGTGCATGAATTCGCCCGTGCCGAGTACCAGCACTTGCTCATCCGCGCCGATGGTCGTTGCGAGCGCGCGCGCCAGCGCGTCCGGGCGGCGCAGCGCGCGCGCCAGGCCGAGGCGCCCGAAGCCGGTGCTGGCGCCGCGTTCGGCTTGCGCGTCGTAGCGCTGGGCCGGCGACGCGTCGACCGGGATGTCGCTTGGCGCAAACCGGTATTCGCCCGCGACCAGTGCGCCCATGGTGGCCGGCAAACCGAAGCGCGCGCTCAAGGCGGCCGTCGCGCTTGGCCCCATGAAGTTGGCCAGGACCGCCAGGTGCACCTGTGCCAGGGCGGGATTCAGGCGCCGGCAGGCCTGCGCCAGGTTGACGAAGGTGTTGCCGGTACTGGCCTCGTCGTCGACCAGCACGATGGTGCGCGCGCTCGTCAACAGCGCCTGTTCGTGGGCGCCGGCCGGCAGGTGCAGGAACTGGCGCGGCGCGTGGCTGTGCGCTTCCTCGAATTCGATGATCGGGCCGCTGCCGACGCGGTAGCGCGTGGTCTGCAGGAACAGCGCGGAGCAATCGGGGTGCGCGCGCAGCCAGGCCTCGAACACGCCCTGGCCCAGGCCGACGGCGGTTTCCGCCATCGCGATGAAGAGCACCGGGCCGGGCGCGTCGGGGATGTCGGCCGCCAGGCGTTCGTGGATGGCCAGCATGCGGCGCGGACGCACCGGCCAATGCTTGCCGAGCACCTTGCTGACGAACAGGAAGCCGCGCTTGGCGTTGGCGCGGGCGGCGAAGCCGAGCAGGGCGTCGAGTTCGTCGGCGCCTGCGTGCAGGTCCACTTCCAGCAGGCCGGTCGGCAGCTGTCGGCACAGGCGCAGCGGCGCGCGCTCGCTGCGCGCGTTCATGTCAGCTCCACCGCGCGTGCCACTTCGGCGACCCGGATGCCGTCGCGCACCGGGGGAATGCTCAAGCCATCGAAGCCCTCGGCAAAGCCGCGCAGGGCGATGTACGGCAGGTTGGGGCCGGCCACGCAGGCCATGCCGATCCCGCCCGACATGCGCGGGTTGATTTCGAGCAGGCGCGGCACGCCGGCCGCTTCGCGGAACTGGACATTGAAGATGCCGTTCAAGCCATGCGCGGCGCACAGCCGGGCGGTGGCGTCGAGAATATCGGCGCGCTGGTCGATGCGCTGGCCGGCGCCGGTCTGCTGCGATTTGCGGCGCACCACGGCGGTGACGAGGCGGCCGTTGTCGCCCACGCAGTCGACGCTATATTCGCGGCCCTCGAGAAATTCCATCAGCAGCATGCTGCGAAAGCTTCCCAACTTGGAAAGGCCGGCGCGGAAGTCGGCCAGCGAGACATGGTATTCGGCGCCCGCCATCAGCAGCTCGGCGCTGTTGCGCTCCTCGTCGAGTACGGCGAAGCCGAGGCCGTAGATCGAATGGGCGGGTTTGACGCACAGCTTGGCGTGGCGCCGGCGCAGCGCGTCATAGGCTTGCTCGAAGCCGGCGGCGTCTTCGAAGTGGCGGAACTCGGCCACCGGCGCGCCCGGCAAATCGGTCTCGGCGTAGAAGCGCGCCTTGTCGTGGATGAGCAGCAGATTATCTTCCGAGGCCGCGCTCTGGACCCGGGTGCCGATCGCCTCGAAGCGGGCGTGGGCGGCGGCGATCGCCGTCGCTTCGCGCCCCGGCACGAAGATCTCGACCCGGTGCTCGCGGCAGAAGGCGAGGCACCAGTCGATGTAGTCGGGCGCGGCCAGGCCGGTCGGCTCGACCTGGAACTCGTGCGCCAGGCGGGCGACGGGCGACTTCGGATTGGGATTGCTGTGGATGATCGTGAAACGCTCGGCGGTATCGGCCTGGCGGATGAGGTCGATCGCGGTATGGACGGACGAGAAGCTACGGTTGAACCAGACGCGCATGGAATTCTTCTGTTGCAGTGGAGAGGGCAGTCCCGCCCTGTGGCGGGACTGCGGGGTCTGGCTAGTGGGGCTTAGACGTTGACGCCGAACGAGCGGGCGAGGGGGCCGAGGCCGCCGTTATAGCCCTGGCCGACGGCGCGGAACTTCCAGTCGGTGCCGGCGCGATACAGTTCGCCGAAGATCATGGCCGTCTCGGTCGAGCTGTCCTCGGACAGGTCGTAACGGGCGATCTCGGCGTTGCCGTTCGCGTTCAGGCAGCGGATGAAGGCCTTGCCGACCATGCCGAAGCTCTGGCGCCGGGTTTCCGCTTCGTGGATGGTGACGCAGAACGAGATCTTGTCGATATCGGCCGGCACGCGGGTCAGGTCGACGGTCACGGTTTCATCGTCGCCTTCGCCCTGGCCGGTGGTGTTGTCGCCGTTGTGGACAACGGAGCCGTCCGAGGACTTCAGGTTGTTATAGAAGATGAAGTCGTTGTCGGCACGGACCTTGGCGTCGGACTTGAGCATGAAGGCGGAACCATCGAGGTCGAAGGCGGCGCCATCGGTCGAGCGCGGATCCCAGCCCAGGCCGATGACGACCCTGGTGAGATTCGGCGCTTCCTTGCTGAGGTTGACGTTACCGCCTTTTTGCAGACTGATTGCCATTACGGCTCCTTTCGTGAGTGAAACGGTGTGAGGGCGCCGCTGTCGGTCCGCGGCGGTGTGCTGAAGTGAATATAACGCTAATTGACGGATTTTACACAGGGGGGCTTATGGAAGGCTTAGGCGCACGCGAAGCACCGCTAACAGGGCGGGCAACAGCCCGCTGCGCGTCCGCCTGCAACTCAGCTATTGCAAAGCGCCACAACCCTTGGCATAATGCGGCTCCCCGGGCGGTTAGTTCAGTTGGTTAGAATACTTGGTCGACATCCAAGGGGTCGCAGGTTCGAATCCTGCACCGCCCACCAAAGACACACTTCAAATTATTCGCAGAATCGCTCTCATGATTCTGTAGAGAAAAGGCGCATGAGTGCCTTTTCTGTGCTGGCCGACCAGGCCAGATTCCTCTCTCTCCAAGACACTGCGAAAAACGCGCAACAGGGTCGACATACCCTCGAATCTCTTGTTGCGTCAAGCCCTTTTGCGCGCTATACTAGCCGGCTTCGGTATGGACTCGTCGTTTTAGAGTCCGTACGTTTTAGTAGTTCAACTACCCCCGCCCAATCGTAGGTGGGAATGGAGAAAAAATGAGCTTGGGCCTTCTCGGTCGCAAGGTTGGCATGATGCGCATCTTCACGGATGACGGGGACTCGATCCCAGTTACCGTGCTCGACGTGTCGAACAACCGTGTCGCACAAATCAAAACTCCTGAAACCGACGGCTATGCCGCAGTTCAGGTCGCATTCGGTCAACGTCGCGCTTCCCGCGTGACCAAGGCAGTTGCGGGTCACCACGCAAAAGCAGGCGTCGAAGCTGGCACCATGCTGCGTGAATTCCGCGTCGAAGCCGCCAAGGCAGCTGAAATGAAGACCGGCGATGCCGTCAACGTTTCGCTGTTCGAAGTGGGCCAGAAAATCGACGTGCAGGGCACCTCGATCGGTAAAGGCTACGCCGGTACCATCAAGCGTCACAACTTCGCATCGGGCCGTGCAACCCACGGTAACTCGCGTTCGCACAACGTTCCAGGCTCCATCGGTATGGCGCAGGATCCAGGCCGCGTGTTCCCAGGCAAGCGCATGACCGGTCACATGGGCGACGTCACCGTCACCACCCAGAACCTGGAAATCGCCCGTATCGACGCCGAGCGTCAACTGCTGCTGGTCAAAGGTGCTGTTCCTGGCGCCAAAAACGGTCAAGTGATCGTCAAGCCAGCCGTCAAAACCAAAGCAAAGAAAGGAGCTTAATTATGGAACTTCAGCTCCTGAATGAGCAAGGTCAAGCCGGCGCCGCCGTTGCCGCTACCGACGAAGTGTTCGGCCGCGAATACAACGAAGCCCTGATTCACCAGGTCGTGGTTGCCTACGCTGCTAACGCACGTAGCGGTAACCGCAAGCAAAAAGACCGTGAAGAAGTCAGCCACACCACGAAGAAGCCATGGCGCCAAAAAGGTACCGGCCGCGCTCGTGCTGGTATGTCGTCGTCGCCACTGTGGCGCGGCGGTGGTCGTATCTTCCCGAACTCGCCTGACGAGAACTTCACCCACAAAGTCAACAAGAAGATGTTCCGTGCAGGTATCTGCTCGATCTTCTCGCAACTGGCACGTGAAGGCCGTCTGGTCGTGATCGAGAACCTGTCGATCGACGCACCGAAGACCAAGCTGCTGTCGCAAAAGCTGCAGGGCATGGGTCTGGAATCGGTCCTGGTGATCACTGACACCATCGAAGAAAACCTGTTGCTGGCGTCGCGTAACCTGCCGAACGTGCTGGTTGTCGAGCCAAAAGCAGCTGACCCGATGTCGCTGGTGTTCTACAAGAAAGTCCTGGTCACCAAAGCTGCACTGGCCAAGATCGAGGAGATGTACGCATGAGCACCGCAATCAAATTTAGCGAAGAGCGCCTGATGAAGGTGCTGATGGCTCCGGTCATTTCCGAGAAAGCTACCTTCGTCGCGGAAAAGAACGAGCAGATCGTCTTCAAGGTCTTGCCAGACGCGACCAAGCCGGAAATCAAGGCTGCCGTCGAACTGCTGTTCAAGGTCGAAGTGGAATCGGTGCAAACCGTGAACCGCGAAGGCAAACAAAAGCGTTCGGGCCGTTTCAACGGTCGTCGCAACCACACCAAGCGTGCTTTCGTGTGCCTGAAGCCAGGCCAGGAAATCAATTTTGTCGAGGAGGCTAAATAATGGCACTCGTTAAGATGAAGCCAACCTCCCCAGGCCGCCGCGGCATGGTGAAAGTTGTGACCGAAGGCCTGT
>Ga0213836_101742_pt1 | contig 11845 bp, 11 predicted proteins | sample SWPATP03_FD_160578 | JGI IMG/M metagenome (GOLD analysis project Ga0213836, IMG submission 160578) | Coastal seawater microbial communities from Marineland, Florida, United States - SWPA TP0 #3 | ecosystem: Environmental > Aquatic > Marine > Coastal | place: USA: Florida | collected 2016-08-05
GGATGCCGGTGTCGACCACCAGCCGGGCGGCGCGGAACAGGTCGTCGTTCAGGTAGCCGAAGCGGGAAAACGGATCGCGGAAAAAACCCAGTTCCGGGCCCAGGCTCTCGGCATAGGTCGCCCAGCCCTCGCCATAGGCGTCGTCCCAGCCGTTGCGGCGAAACGCCGGCAGCTCGCGCAAGCTCTTGGCGCGCGCCACCTGCAGGTGGTGGCCGGGCACGGCTTCGTGCAGCGCCAGGGTCTCGACTTCCCACAGCGGCTGGCTCGCGAGGCGCTCGGTGTTGACGACGAGCGCCGCGCTGCGATCGAGCGTACCGGCTTCGTAATACGCCGCCACTTGCCCGGCCGCCCCGGCCTGGCCGAGGGGCTTGACGCCGATCTCGTCCTCGGGAATGGTGCCGAACAATTCGGGCAGGCGCGCATTCGCGCGTTCGATGACGCGGCGGTAGCGTCCCAGCAGCATCTCCGGGTCGCGCGCGAACAGGCGCTTGTCGCTGCGCGCAAAGCCCAGGAATTGGGGCAGGTTGCCGCGAAAACCGGTCAGGCGAATCGTGTCCATCATCGCGCCGCGGATGCGCGCCACTTCCTTCAGGCCCAGCGCATGCAGTTCGGCCGGGGTCATATCGCCGCCGCTGGCGCTGCGGGCCAGGAAGGCGTAGTAGCCGGGACCGCCCGGCAGGGTCGAGGCAGCCAGGGTGTCGCGCGCGGCCGGCAGGTAATCGCTGCGCACGAACTCTTCCAGGCGGCGCAGGGCGGGGGCGGCGCTGTCGTTCAATGCCGCGTTGCCGGCGGCCAGCAATTCCTCGCGCACCTTCGGTTCGATGCTGGCGGGGATGCGGCGCAGCGGTGCGGAGAGGGGGCCCTCGGCCAGGCCTTCGCGCAGTGCGCGCAGCAGGTCCGGCACCTTGCGCACGCTGGCTTTGGGGGCAGTCCAGCCGCTACGGATCCCTTCGCGCAGCTGCTCGATCAGGCCGTCGACGTGGGCCGGCAAGGCGTTCAAGCGCGTTACATAGTTGCGGTAGTCGTCTTCGGTGGCGAAGGGCGTCTGCGCGACCAGGCGCGGCAGGCGCACCGGCAGGCCATCCCAGCTGGTGAGCAGCTGCGGGTCGACCGGGGAAAAGGCGAGCCTGGCCAGCTGGCGCTCCTTGCCGAACACGAACAGGTCGAGCGACAGCTTCTCCTGCGCGCTCAAACCCGCCCGGTCGAGCGCGCGCGCTTCCTCGAGCATGCTGCGCAGGTGATCGCGCCGGGCGCGCACGGCGGCCAGCGACGTGTCCGACAGGCGGTCGTTATAGCGGCGCTCGCCGAGCGTCGTCGCGTATTCGGGGTGATGTTCCAGGCGCCATTGCCAGTCGCGTTCGAACAGCGCCGCCGCCGGCCCGGGCGCGCTGCGGGCGAGGCCGTGGAACAGGCTGGCGAACAGGACGAGGGAAATGAATAGGCGGCGCATCGGGGGAAAGAGGTGTGGGTGTGAGCATTGTAGCAACGCTCGGCGCAGGGGGGCGCGCCGTGGGATGCGCCCCGCGTTATGCGCGCCGCCGCCCGCCGCTGACGCGCTCGATCCCGCCCAGGTCGCGCCAGCTTTGCACCTCGGTATAGCCGGCCTCGCCCAGCAAGGCACGCACCGCCGAGGCCTGGTCGTAGCCATGCTCGAGCAGCAGCCAGCCATTCGCGACCAGGTGCGCCGGGGCGCTGGCGATGATGGTGCGCAGGGCCGACAGGCCATCGGCGAAATCGGTCAGTGCGCCGCTCGGCTCGAAGCGCAAATCGCCTTGCGCCAGGTGTTCGTCCTTGGCGGCGATATACGGGGGATTCGAGGCGATCAGGTCGAACACCTCGTCGCCAAGGGCCGTGAACCAGTCGCTGCGCAGGAAACGCACTTGGGCGCCATTCGCGGCGGCGTTGGCGCGCGCAACCAGCAAAGCGTCCTCGCTGACGTCGAGCGCGGTCACCAGCGCATCCGGCCGCGTGTGCGCCACGGCGACCGCGATCGCACCGCTGCCGGTGCCCATGTCGAGCAGGCGCGCCCGCGGCGCCAGCCGCTCCAGGACCAGCTCGACGATCAATTCGGTATCCGGACGCGGAATCAGGACGGCGGGAGTGACCTGGAACGGCAGCCCGAAGAATTCGCGCTGTCCGACGATGTAGGCGATCGGTTCGCCCTCCTGGCGGCGCCGCACCAGCGCGGCCAGCCGCGCCGCTTCGTCGTCGTTCAACACGCGTTCGGAATTGGTGATCAAGCCGACCCGGGTGAGATTCAAGGCATGGCACAGCAGGATGCGGTTTTCCAGCGGGTCGAGCGGCAGGCCGGCCTGCAGCGCGGCGACCGTGGTGCCGGCGGCAATGCTCATCGCGCGCGGCGCTTTGCAAACAGGACCCAGGCCAGCGCCAGCGTCAGCAGCACGAACCAGACGGCCGACCATTGCGGGATCGACAGGCCGAACAGGCCATCCGTCGCGTTCTCGCACAGGCCTTCGGCCTTGAACAACCAGGGCAGCAGGGTCGCGGTCGGGATTTTATTCAGGATCGTTTCCATCGGATCGATCCCGCAGGAGAAGCCGGGGTTCGCCAGCACATACAGATGTTTACCGACCGTGCCCAGGCCCGCGAGCGCCGCCAGCAGGGCGACCGCGGCGCCGGCGCGCAGCTTGCCGCTCAGGGCGCCCACCAGGCTGGCGATGCCGATGCCGAGGAAGGCATAGCGCTGGATCACGCACAGCGGGCAGGGCAGCATGTCGTGCGCGTGCTGCAGGTAGAGGGCGGCGCCGACCAGCGCGAAGCTGGCGAAGGCGATGAGCAGGAGGCTGGTGCGGGAAGAGGGCATCGTTGAATAAACTTTCGTGGTCGGGAGTGATCGCTACCGCATTTTCACATTGGCAAGACGTGACTGTCTTAGCGCCGCCTTAATCGCCCAGCGCCGCCAGCAATTCGGCCTGGTGCTCGGCCGCCAGCGCATTCGTCAGGTCGGTCAGGTCGCCATCCATGATGAAATCGAGTTTATACAGGGTCAGGTTGATGCGGTGGTCGGTCAAGCGGCCCTGCGGAAAGTTGTAGGTACGGATGCGTTCGCTGCGGTCGCCCGAGCCGATCAGGCTTTTGCGGGTCGCCGCCTCTTTCGATTGCTGCTCGCGCAGCTGCACGTCCTTGATGCGCGCGGCGAGCACCTTCATCGCCTGCGCCTTGTTCTTGTGCTGGCTGCGGTCGTCCTGGCATTCGACCACGATGCCGGTCGGCAGGTGGGTCAGGCGCACCGCCGAATCGGTCTTGTTGATGTGCTGGCCGCCGGCGCCGGAGGCGCGGTAGGTGTCGATGCGCAGGTCGGCCGGATTGATGTTCACGTCCTCGACCTCGTCGGCCTCGGGCATCACGGCGACCGTGCAGGCCGAGGTGTGGATGCGTCCCTGGGTTTCGGTGGCCGGCACGCGCTGCACGCGGTGCCCGCCCGATTCGAATTTCAGCTTCGAATACACGCCGTTGCCGATCACGCGCACGATGACCTCGCGGTAGCCGCCCAGGTCCGAGTTCGACTCGGAGACCATCTCCACCTGCCAGCGGTTGCGTTCGGCGAAGCGCGTGTACATGCGCAGCAAATCGCCGGCGAACAGGGCCGATTCGTCGCCGCCGGTGCCGGCGCGGATCTCGAGGAAAATATTGCGCTCGTCGTTTTCGTCCTTCGGCAGCAGCATTTTTTGCAAGTCGAGGTCGAGCGCGGCGAGGCGCGCTTTGGCGGACTCGATTTCCTCCTGCGCGAACTCCTTCATCTCGGGGTCGGCCAGCATCTCCTGGGCGGCGGCGATGTCGCCGTTGGCGTCCTGGTACTGGCGGTACAAGGCGACCAGGGGACCGATTTCGGCGTGTTCGCGCGTCATCTTCCGATAATTGTCCATGTTGGCGGTGGCGCCTTCATGGGTCAGCAATTCGTCGAGTTCGACCAGGCGGTTCGCGAGTTGGTCCAGCTTGGCCAGCATCGATGGTTTCATAGTTTTTCAGTAGTGCAGAAGGGATGACGGGGCGGCGCGGGAGCGCCAGGACGCGCCCGGATATATTCACTGCGGGCGCAACTGCAGGAAAATCAACGCTAACGGCGGCCGCGGAACAGCTGCGGGAGCAGGCTGGCCAGGCGCGCGCGCTCGTCGCCCTCGGCGCGGTGCAGGGCCTGCTGCGGGCCGTGCAGGAACTTGGCCGTCAAACCCTTCGACAGCGCTTCGAGCACGGCATCGACGTCTTCGCCGCGCGCCAGCAGTTTGCGGGCGCGTTCGAGTTCGGTCAGGCGCAGCGCCTCGCTCGACTCGTGCAGTTGCTGGATCACCGGGACCACGGCGCGGTCGCCGATCCAGTGCATGAAGGAAGCGACGCGGGTTTCGATGATGGCTTCGGCTTGCGCCACCGCCGCCTGGCGGCTTTCCATGCCCGTCTGCACCACTTGCGCGAGATCGTCGACGGTGTACAGAAACACGTCGTCCAGTCTCGCCACTTCCGGCTCGATATCGCGCGGCACGGCGAGGTCGGCCATGAAGATCGGGCGGTGGCGGCGCGCCTTGATCGCACGCTCGACCAGGCCCAGGCCCAGCAGCGGCAAAGTCGAAGCGGTGCAGGAGACGACGATGTCGAATTGCGCCAGCTGTTGCGGCAGGTCGGCCAGGCGGATCGCGCGTCCGTTCAGGCGCGTGGCGAGCGACTCGCCGCGTTCCATGGTGCGGTTCGCGATGGTGATCGATTTCGGGTTGTGCGCGGCGAAATGGGCGGCGCACAGTTCGATCATCTCGCCGGCGCCGATGAACAGCACGTGCTGGTCGGCGATGCTGTCGAAGATGCGCTGCGACAGGCGCACGCAGGCGGCCGCCATCGACACGCTGTGGGCGCCGATCTCGGTCGTGGTGCGCACTTCCTTGGCGACGGCAAAGCTGCGCTGGAACAGCTGGTGCAAGTAGGTGCCGAGGCCGCCCGCCTGGTCGGCGGTACGCACCGCATCCTTCATCTGGCCGAGGATTTGCGGCTCGCCCAGCACCATCGAGTCGAGCCCGGAGGCGACGCGGAAGGCGTGGCGCACGGCGGCGTCCTGCGGCAGCATGTACAGGTGCGGGCGCAGTTCGGCGAAATTCAGGGCGTGGTAATGGGCCAGGAACTGGGCCGAGGCGTCGAGCGGTTGCGGCACGCCGCTGGCGGCGTACAGTTCGGTGCGGTTGCAGGTGGAGAGAATTGCCGCCTCGTCGCCACCGGGCGTATCGCCGCCAAAGCGGCCGAACCATTCGCGCGCCGAGTGCACGGCACGCCCGAGTTGCTCAGGACCGAGCGCCAGCTGCTCGCGCAGCGAGACCGGTGCGGTCGTGTGGTTCAGGCCAACGGCGAGCAATTGCATGCTGGGGTGAAAGAAGGGAGACGGTGAACGCCATTATACGCGCATGCGCGCAGGGGTTACCGGGCCGCCCCTGCTTACATCGCGCCGAGTTTTTCCAGGCGGTAGCCATAGCTGTACACCGGCACCAGGCGGAAGCCGTTTTCCGGACGCAGGCTCAGCTTGTTGCGTACGCGCGAGACGTGGGTGTCCATCGTGCGCGAGGGCAGCGCCGTTTCGCGCACCCAGACGGCTTCGTGGATATAGGCGCGCGACAGCGGGCGGCCGATGTTGCGGAAGAACAGCAGGGCCAGATAAAACTCTTTCTGGGTGACGTCGATGATGCTGCCGTCCTTGATCAGGCGGCCGGGGCGCGTTTCGAAGATGTAGGAGCCGAATTGCAGCTGCTCGGTGCCGGTCTGGGACGGGTAGGCGCGGCGCAGCAGGGCCGAGACGCGTGCCACCAGTTCGCCACGGCGCAGCGGCTTGACCAGGTAGTCGTCGGCGCCGGCAGCCATGCCGGCCACGATATCGTCCTCGGCGTTGCCGCTGACGAGGAACATCGCCGGCGCGTCGGGCGCCATTTTTTCCTTGGCGCGGCGCAGGGTGTCGGCCGCTTCCTGGTTGCCGGCGGGCCAGTCCATGATCAGCAAGTCCGTGCTGTCCTTGCGCAGTTGCGCCAGCATTTCCTTGGCGCTGTCAAATAACTGGCAACTGTGGCCCGCGGCAGTCAATACCTGGCAGACCAGGTCGGCTTGGCTACGGTCGTTATCTAGGACAGCTATTCTCATGGAAGCACGCAATTGTTAAAGTCTTACTGTAGGAACCCTCCTACAAGGTTAAACCGAATATAACAGACTTTGACAAAATAATGCTACTCATAAACTTCTGTTTTTGATCGCCCTCCTGGAAAGCAGGTGGCATTGGGGGGAGGTTTGCTTGCGTTAGCCCGGCAATTACTCAAATCCGGCAGTTCAAGGTGTAGGAGCATAGCTTGCGCCGCTGCGGCGGAAATGCAACATTCACGACAAAAAAACAACATTGGCGTCAATCGGCGCAGCTGGAAGGCAGCCGGACGTACAAAAAGAAAACGGCAGCGCGAGGCGCTGCCGTTTCGGGGCGTGGCGTGGGACCGGAATCAGGCGTCCGGCAGCACCACGTTGACGTCGAGCACTTCCAGGTTGCCCTGGCGGTCGAGCGAGATCTTGATATCATCCGCGTTGACCTTGGTGTACTTCGAAATCACTTCGATCAGTTCGCGGTGCAGCGCCGGCAGGAAGTCCGGGCCGGTGCGGTTGGTGCGCTCGCGGGCGATGATGATCTGCAGCCGTTCCTTGGCCGCGGTCGCGCTCTTCTTCTTTTCGGGGAACAGGAATGAGAGCAGAGCCATATCACTTGGTCCCGAAGAGTCGCTGCAGCAAGCCCGGCTTTTCGTAGTTCGTGAAGCGCAGTGGACGCTCTTCGCCGAGGAAACGGGCGACCACGTCTTCATAGGCTTCGGCCACGTCGGTGCCCTTGAAGTGGATCGCCGGATTGCCCTGGTTCGAGGCGTGCAGCACCGATTCCGATTCGGGGATGATGCCGATCAGCGGGATGCGCAGGATCTCCTGCACGTCCTGGTAAGAGAGCATTTCGTCGTTTTCGACGCGCTTCGGCGAATAGCGGGTGATCAACAGGTGTTCCTTGACCGGCTCGCCGCCGGTCTGGGCGCGGCGCGACTTGGCCTGGATGATGCCGAGGATGCGGTCCGAATCGCGCACCGACGACACTTCCGGGTTGGTCACGATCAGCGCTTCGTCGGCGAAGGTCAAGGCCATCAGCGCGCCGTGCTCGATGCCGGCCGGCGAATCGCAGATGATGAACTCGAAGTCCATTTTCACCAGTTCGTTCAGCACGCGCTCGATGCCGTCTTCCGACAGGGCATCCTTGTCGCGCGTCTGCGAAGCCGGCAGGATGAACAGGTTGTCGCAGTGCTTGTCCTTGATCAGGGCCTGGTTCAGGGTGGCCTCGCCATTGACGACGTTGACCAGGTCGTACACGACGCGGCGTTCGCAGCCCATGATCAGGTCGAGATTGCGCAGGCCGACGTCGAAGTCCAGCACGGCCGTCTTGTGGCCGCGCAGGGCCAGTCCGGTGGAGAAGCTTGCGCTCGAGGTGGTTTTGCCCACGCCGCCCTTGCCGGACGTCACAACAATAATTCTTGCCACAAAAGTGTCCTTTACAGTATCTGGTAGTGCCTGGCTCATCTGCTTGATCAGCGCGACGAAGCCGGAGTCAGCGATGCGAAGTTAAGGATGATATATCGATCCGGTCGCCGACCAGGCGAATTTGTGCCGGCTGGCGTGCCAGCTCGGCCGGGAAGCCGTCGTCGAAGGTGCGGTACACACCGGCGATCGACACCAGTTCCGGTTGCAGCGACAAACCAAAAATGCGCGAGTCGGCATTGCCCGAGGCGCCGGCCAGCGCGCGTCCATGCATCGGCGCGTACACGTGGATGCTGCCGTCGGCAATGATCTCGGCGCCGTTGTTGACCGCCGCCGTGATGATCAGGTCGCAGCCGCGCGCATACACGCGCTGGCCGGCACGCACCGGGGTGTCGACGATCATCGCCGGCAGCGTCACCGTGTGCGGCGCCGGCGCCTGCACCGGCTGCGGGGCAGGCGCGGGGGCGCTTGCCGGTGCGATCGTGACGGCGGCGCTGGCGGCGGCGACGTCCTCGCGCGCGCGGTCGCCGCCGGCGCCATCGTCGAGCGCCAGGCCGCGCGCCTTGATGGCATCGATCATGTCCGCCGTCGCGCCGCGCACGGCGACCGCGTTCAGGCGGTATTTTTTCAGCAGGTCGACCAGCGCGCGCCAGTCGATATAGGTCGCGCCGGCGGCAATCGCGCCGACGTCGATGACCGCGAATTCATCTTCGAAAAAGTCCGACACGCCGCCGGTCATCTGCTTGAGCGCGGCATCGATCGCAATCGGGTCGCTCGAGTGCAGGATCGCCGAGATGGCGACGACCGTGGAGATCTTGATTTCGATGGGCAGGCTGGACGGGCTTTTCGACATAAATGGTTCAGGTTGGATTAGCCCGTGCATTCTACTGTGAAATTTGCTGAAAAGGGCAGCATTTCCCCATCATGCCATAGGGCAACTGCACGTGCGAATCTGTTCGTTATTTTGCCGGAAATCACCCTGTGGAAACCCCTTATCAACCTAGCGGCTTTACTGGTTGTTTTCCGTGGATAAGCTGATAAGATTGACTTCGCTCAAACGGAACCACGAGGGCGAAAACTAACATGCGAGGTTTCCGCCAGGCCGAATCGGCAGCCGTGCACGGCATTCAGGGTGTACAGCCGAACCATCGCTACAGGGCATAGCGAACGATCGCTATCCCTCAACCTGGCCAAGTCCAGAACTGGAGATATCAATGGAAGACGTCGTCATCGTAGCCGCCGGCCGCACCGCGGTCGGCAAATTCGGCGGGTCGCTCGCCAAAATCCCCGCGGCCGAACTCGGCGCGCAGGTCATCCGCCAGCTGCTGGCGAAAACCGGCATCGATCCGGCCAGCATCAGCGAAGTCATCATGGGCCAGGTGCTCACCGCCGGCGCCGGCCAGAACCCGGCGCGCCAGGCTGCCATCAAAAGTGGCTTGCCCGACATGGTGCCCGCCTACACCATCAACAAGGTCTGCGGCAGCGGCCTGAAAGCCACCCACCTCGCCACCCAGGCCATCCGTTGCGGCGACGCCAGCATCGTCATCGCCGGCGGCCAGGAAAACATGAGCGCCTCGCCGCACGTGCTGAACGGCTCGCGCGACGGTTTCCGCATGGGCGACGCGAAACTGGTCGACACCATGATCGTCGACGGCCTGTGGGACGTCTACAACCAGTACCACATGGGCGTCACGGCCGAGAACGTCGCACGCAAGTACGACATCTCGCGTGCCGAGCAAGACGAGTTCGCGCTCAATTCCCAGCTCAAGGCCGAAGCGGCGCAAAAAGCCGGCAAGTTCAAGGACGAGATCATCCCGATCGAGATCCCGTCGAAAAAGGGGACCGTCGTCTTCGACACCGACGAGTACCCGAAAGCGGGCAGCACCATCGAGGCGCTGGCCAGCCTGCGCCCGGCCTTCAACAAGGAAGGCTCGGTCACCGCCGGCAACGCGTCCGGCCTGAACGACGGCGCCGCCGCCGTGATCATGATGAGCGCCTCGAAGGCGCGCGAACTCGGTCTTACCCCGATCGCCCGCATCAAGGCCTATGCGTCCTCGGGCCTGGACCCGACCATCATGGGCATGGGCCCGGTATCGGCCTCGCGCCTGTGCCTGCAAAAGGCCGGCTGGACCCACGACCAGGTCGACCTGATGGAAATCAACGAGGCGTTCGCCGCGCAGGCGGTGGCGGTCAACAAGGAAATGGGCTGGGATACATCGAAGATCAACGTCAACGGCGGCGCCATTGCCCTTGGCCACCCGATCGGCGCATCCGGCGCGCGCGTGCTCGTGACCTTGCTGCACGAAATGGTGCGGCGCGACGCCAAGCGTGGCCTGGCCAGCCTGTGCATCGGTGGCGGGATGGGCGTGGCGCTGGCGGTCGAACGCGACTAAAAAGCGTTTTTGGATTTCTTATAAAAACAGGAGAAGACAATGGCACGAGTAGCGTTAGTAACGGGCGGTATGGGCGGTCTGGGCGAGGCGGTATGCATCAAGCTGGCGGCACTCGGCTACAAGGTCGTCACCACCCACTCGCCGGGCAACACCAAGGTCGAGGGCTGGCTGGCCTCGATGCGTGACCAGGGCCTGGACTTCAAGGCCTACCCGTGCGACGTGGCCGACTACGATTCGGCGCAAGCCTGTGTGAAACAGGTCGAACAGGAAGTCGGCCCGGTCGACGTGCTGGTGAATAACGCCGGCATCACGCGCGACATGACCTTCAAGAAGATGGACAAGGTGAACTGGGACATGGTCATCAAGACCAACCTCGATTCCGTGTTCAACATGACCAAACCGGTCTGCGACGGCATGGTCGAGCGTGGCTGGGGCCGCATCATCAACATCTCGTCCGTGAACGGCCAGAAGGGCGCCTTCGGCCAGACCAACTACTCGGCCGCGAAAGCCGGCATGCATGGCTTCACCAAGGCGCTCGCGCTGGAAGTGGCGCGCAAGGGCGTGACCGTCAATACCATCTCGCCAGGCTATATCGGCACCAAGATGGTGATGGAAATCCCAAGTGAAGTGCTGGAAAGCAAGATCATTCCGCAAATCCCGATGGGCCGTCTCGGCAAACCGGATGAAGTCGCCGGCCTGGTCGCCTATCTGTCGTCGGACGAAGCCGCTTTCGTAACCGGCGCGAACATCGCGATCAACGGCGGGCAGCACATGTCGTAATCGGTCGCTGCGGCTACCTCGAAGGCACTGCTTCGGCAGTGCTTTTTTTATTTAGTGTGGCTACTAAGGTAGTTTTTGCACCGCTTCCACTAACAACGTAACCTGCGCAATAAGCTCATCGACGAAACCGGCAGTGACGTCGAGGTCGCCCTCATATTCGGCAAGATTTCGCTTCTTATGCGCGCATCGTGCAAGCGTTCTATCACCGAGCGCAATAAACCCGCACGTTCGTTCGCGTCGAAGGGTTCAGGCTTGAGCTTGCCGATTTTCGATAAGTTTGCCAATTCGGTCGAGGTCATCTTCCGTCCCTTTCACGAAGAGTTTGGGCTTGGCGAGTACGCGCAGTATAAACGACCTGTTCTCGCGCACCCTTCGAGAAAACTCGTCGGGCGCATACAAGGTGGGGTTGATCGTACGGCCGAGCTCTGCCTGCGCTGGTGCGAGTACGTCCAGCATCTGAGCGGTTGAACTGACGGTGCCGATTACCATCAAGTCGATATCGCTGCCGGCGTGATCCGTTCCACCCGCCACGGAGCCGTAGATGAAGGCGACGTCGATAGCAGGGAAGAGCGGTGCAAGATAGCGGCGGAGAATCTCGGTCGCACCGATCGTCTTGCTCACCAGGCTCTGAAGCTCGGCAAAGACAGGGGAGGCACGGTTTGCCTGGTAATGCTTCTGGTTGCCCACACGGCGCGCCGTGACGATTCCGGCGCCTTCCAGACGCATCAGTTCGCGCTGCACCGCGCCAGTTCCCGATCCGGCCAGCGCGATGATTTCGTTCGCATAAAAGGAACGGTCGGCTTGGCCAAACAAGACACCCAGGACGCGTTGCTGTGTACTGGAAAACAGGGCGTTGGCGATCATACTCATATTGGGAATGATAGTACCCATTTTGGGAATGGTCAACCGCGCTGATGGGTGGAGCTCGAGGCGTATGCAAACGCACCTCCCGCTTTGCGCTTTTTTTGTATCCTGATCACGGATTCACTTTACGCATCCCCATGACCTCCGATTCCCAGGCCGACATCCTCGCCTTGCCCAAAGCCCTGCGCTACGACCATTTCATTCGTCGCGTGGCCGATACCGGCCAGGTCTGGGGCCTGGTCAGCGATGGCTGGGCGATCGGCAAGACC
>Ga0213836_101743_pt1 | contig 11832 bp, 7 predicted proteins | sample SWPATP03_FD_160578 | JGI IMG/M metagenome (GOLD analysis project Ga0213836, IMG submission 160578) | Coastal seawater microbial communities from Marineland, Florida, United States - SWPA TP0 #3 | ecosystem: Environmental > Aquatic > Marine > Coastal | place: USA: Florida | collected 2016-08-05
GCCTGGGGTCAGGTCTGACATTCGGACACGAGCTCAACAATACTTAGAAATTTGCCACTGTTTGCAGCCTTCCAAAAGGCAAAGTTTGGACGTTACGGAAGAGCCTGTGTCCGAATGTCAGACCTGACCCCAGCCTTGGCGAGCAGCGGCTCGGCGGCGAACAGGGTGTCGATCCACTGCGCGAACACGCGCAGCCTGGGGCTGGCGATGCGGCCCTGGGCGTAGACCAGCGAGACCGGCATCGGCACGCTCGGCAAGTCCGGCAGCACCTCGACCAGCGCGCCGCTCGCCAGGTGTTCCTGCACCATGTAGCTGGCGGCCTGGATCAGGCCTAGCCCCTGCAGGCCGCAACTGACGTAGGCGTCGGCATCGTTGACGGCGACCGCGCCCGCCAGCCGGCGCCGCACCGCCTGGCCGTCGACGATGAAGTCCCAGTCGAAGGGCCGGCCGGTGCGTCCGGAAAAATGGACCACGCCATGATGGGCATCGAGGTCGTCCAGCGTCCGGGGGGTGCCGTGGGCTGCGAGGTAGGCGGGAGCGGCGCAGGTGACGAAGCGCATGCTGCCGACCTGGCGTCCGACCAGGTTGGAGTCGTCGAGTTCGCCTACGCGCAGCGCGCAATCGATGCCGTCGCGCGTCAGGTCGGCCAGGCGGTCGCTCATGCCGACCACCAGTTCGACGCCTGGATAGCGGGCGTGGAAGCGGGCCAGGTGCGGCACCACCACCCGGCGGCCGAGGGCGCCGGGCAGCTCGATACGCAGCCGTCCGCGCGGGCCGCCCGCCGCGCCGCGGTACGGCGCCTCGGCTTCCTCGACGGCGGCGAGGATCTCGACGCAGCGCGCGTAGAAGGCCGCGCCGTCGGTCGTCAGTGAAATCGAGCGCGTGGTGCGCAGCAGCAGCTGCGTGCCGAGATACGCTTCCAGATGCTGCATGGTCGCGCTCAGGGAAGCGCGCGGCAGGTCCAGGGTAGCGGCGGCGCGCGTAAAACTGTTCGCCTCGACGATGCGGACGAAGGTTTGCATGGCTTTGATCCGGTCCACCGCGCCCCCGATTGTTCATTAAAAGTGAATTGTATAGCAGGATTTGGAGGGATTATCTTTCCAGTGGCAGACCGTAGAATGGACGCCTGACCTCAGGAGCTGCCATGACGCCTACCACCCACCCCGCCGCCGATATTTCTCCGGGTATGACCCGCCTGCTGGCGCTCGCCGCCGGCGTGATCGTCGCCAGCCTGTATTACGCCCAGACCCTGGTCGGCCCGATCAGCCGCGAGACCGGCCTGTCGCCGGGCGCCGCCGGCCTGATCGTCACGCTGACCCAGATCGGCTATGCGCTCGGCCTGCTGTTCATCGTTCCGCTGGGCGATCTGCTGGAAAACCGCAAGATGGTCTTCGTCCTGCTGCTTGCCACCTCTGCCATGCTTGCGCTGGCGGCCTTCAGCAGCAGCGCCTGGCTGTTCCTGGCAACCTCGCTCGGCATCGGGCTCGGCTCGGTGGCCGCGCAGGTGCTGGTGCCCTTCGCCGCCCACCTGTCGCGCGAGGTCACGCGCGGCCAGACCGTCGGCAAGGTCGTGAGCGGCCTGCTGCTAGGGATCATGCTGGCGCGCCCCGCCGCCAGCCTGGTCGCCGACCACTTCAGCTGGCACGCCGTGTATGGCGGCGCGGCGCTTGCCGTCTTCGGCCTCGCCTTCGTCCTGCGTGCGCGCCTGCCGCAGCGCACCCCGGGTGCGTCCCTGCCTTACGGGCGCCTGATCGCTTCGATGTGGACCTTGTTGACGACGACCCCGGTACTGCGCCGGCGCGCCGCCTACCATGCCGGCATGTTCGCTTCCTTCAGCCTGTTCTGGACCGTGACGCCGCTGATGCTGGCCAGTCCCGTCTTCCATTTGTCACAGACGGGAATCGCGGTGTTCGCACTGGTCGGCATCAGCGGGGCGGTCGCCTCGCCCTTCGCCGGGCGCCTCGCCGACCGCGGACACACCCTGTACGCCACCGCCGGCGCCCTGCTGCTGGGCGTGGTTAGCTTCGCGCTGCCGCTGGCCGCGCCCGGGTCGCGCGCGCTTGCCCTGGGACTGCTGGGACTTGCCTCGATCGTGCTCGACATGGGCGTCGCGGCCAACCTGGTGCTCGGCCAGCGCACCATCTTCGCCCTCGGCGCCGAGGTGCGCAGCCGCCTGAACGGGGTGTTCTTCGCCCTGTTCTTCGCCGGCGGCGCGATCGGTTCGGCGCTGGGCGCCTGGGTATTCGCCCACCACGGCTGGCATGCGGCGCTGTTGACCGGCATGGCCTTTCCTGCCGCGGCCCTGCTGTATTGGGGAAGCGAATGGGCGCTCAGGCGCCGCCTCACGCAAAGCGCGCGAGTTCATCTTCCGTGAAACCGGCGCGGCGGCGCGCTTCGAGATTGAACGGACCTTTCAGTACGGGCGCCCGGTACTGGACCACGAGCGCGTCGTAGGTCGCGCGCAATTCGAGTCCGCGCGCTGCGCACAGGAAGCCATACCAGCGGTTGCCGATCTCGACGTGCCCGACCTCGTCGCGCAGGATGATGTCGAGGATGGCGGCCGCTTCCAGGTCGCCGGCCTGGGCGATCTTCTTGCGCAGCGGCGGGATCGCATCGAGCCCGCGCGCTTCCAGGGTGCGCGGCACCAGCGCCATGCGCGCCAGCACGTCGCCCTTCGTGTTTTCGACCATCTCCCACAGGCTGTCGTGCGCGGTGAAGTCGCCGTAGGCATGGCCGAGCGTGGCGAGGTGGTCCGCCAGTAGCGTGAAGTGATGGGCCTCTTCCTTCGAGACCTGCAGCCAGTCGGCGTAGTACGCGTCCGGCATGCCGGGAAAGCGCCACAAGGCGTCGAGCGCCAGGTTGACGGCATTGAATTCGATATGGGCCAGCGCGTGCACCAGGCCAGCGCGGCCTTCGACGGTCGCCATCGAGCGCCGCGCCACCAGGCGCGGATGAACCAGTTCGGGGCGCGGCGGACGGCCGGGGATGGCGCCATTCGATGCGAGCGCGGCGCCGCTGTCGAGCCCGAGCAGGCCAGCGGCGAAGGCTTGCGCCATGGCGGCGACGCCGGCCGCCTTGGTGCGCGGGTCGGGTTCGAGCAGGCAGCTCAGGGCCTGGGCCCGCAGTTCGGGTACATCCGCCATGGTGATTCTCGTGCCGGTAAAAGCCGGCAGTGTAGCAAATCCGGTCAGCGCAGGTTGCCCGTATGCCCCAGCGAATAGCGCCCCGGCTGCGGCCAGACGGTCAGCCCGTGCGGCTCGCCCCCGACCTTCACCTGGCGCACGCCGCCGTTCTCCGTGTCGATCCGGTAGACGACGTCGTCGTACCGGCCCGCCAGCCACAGCGATTTGCCGTCGGCACTGACATTGCCCATGTCCGGGCTGCCGCCGTTCGGGATCGGCCAGTGCGCGACGATTTTTTCGGTGGCGAAGGACATCACGTCGACGCTGCCGGGACCCTTGCGCTTGCCGTGGATGCGGTGCGTGCCGCGGTTGGTCACGTACAGGAATTTGCCGTCGCGGCTGGGATACAGCCCGTGCGTGCCTGGGCCGGAGGCGATGAAGCCGACCTGCACGAACTTCTCGCCATCGACGATGTGCACGCCGTCGGCGCTCATGTCGGCCACGTAGAAACGCTTGCCGTCGGGGGAAATGCGCACGTCCTGCGGCATGCCCTTCTTGCTCGTGCAGATTTCGGAGGCGCCCGGATTGCGCGGGTCGACGCCTTCGCGGATACGCGTTTTCGGCATGGCCAGCTTCAGGTAGCCCTCCACCTTGCGTCCGGCCAGGTCGATTTTCGCGATCGCGCCGTCGAACTCGCAGGTGAACAGGGCATAGCGGCCGTCGATCGAGAATTCCGCGTGGTTGATGCCGCCGCATTTCGGCACCTCGATCGCGTACTGCATCGCCATCGTGTGCGGATCGCGGAAGTCGAGCCGGCGGCGCGCTTCGGCGACCACGATGGCCGACTTGCCGTCCGGCGTGAAGTACATGTTGTAGGGGTCGTCGACCGCCACGTTCGGGCCGGGCTTGCCGGTGAGCGGATCGATCGGCGTCAGGCTGCCGGTGTCCTGGCGCTCGGCATTGTTGGCGACCCACAGGGTGCGCAGGTCATAACTCGGGATCACGTGCTGCGGACTGATGCCGGTCTTGAAGTGGTCGACGACCTTCATCGTGGCCGGATCGATCACGCTGACGTCGTTCGAGCGCAGGTTCGGCACGTAGACCCGCTCGAGGTCCTTGCGCACGGCAGCGCTCAGGTGGGTCGGACCGATTTCGCTGTACAGGTTGCGCGCGTCGACGACCGGCGGCATGCCCTGCACCGCGGCGACCGGTGCGGGCTTGGGCGTGGGCTTGAGCTTGATGTCGTTCTTGCCGCGCAGGGCGATGGCCGCGATCGCGGCCGCAACGGACAAGGCCACGAGGGCGCCAACTGTTTTTTTGTATCGCACGATGAAGTTAATTAAGGTTGCCTGGTTCGGTTCTGGGAGGAAGCTGCCTGGAGTGCGGCGCGGATGGCGCTGCTTGACGCTTCGACGATGCGGTCGACGCCGAGCTGGCCCAGCGCGGCAGTGGCCCGGCGCGGATCGCCATTCACGCCGGCGCCCTTGCCTGCGCCGGCGGCCAGCAAATCGGCACGCACGAGCGAGGGATCGAGCGCCAGCGTCAGCGCCGTATCGGCCAGCCCCGCGTGCAGGCCGATCTCGGCGTCGCTGAAACCGCGGCGCTTCAACTCGGCCACATAGCTCGTCTGGGTCGCCGCATAGTACGCGGACAGGGCGTGAACGCGGCAGCCTGGTCCCCGGTTGACGCGCGCGGCGGCTTTCTCTTCATTTTTCTGGTAGCCGCCATGGTCGCCCAGGAAGAACACGTCGCGCATGCCGTGCTGGCAGAAGCTGCGCGCCGTCGCTTCCAGCATGGCCTCGAAGGCCGCGTCGGGAATCGAGACCGTGCCGGCAAAGCGCATGTGGCCTGCTGGCGGCGTGATCGCGCCCTCGGGCACGTAGGCGATGACGGGAGCGACGACCGTGTTCCCGAGGCGCTGGGCGATGCGGCCTGCGAGCAGGCGCGCGCGCACGTTGTGCTTGCCGAGCGCGATATGCGGCCCGCTCTGCTCGGTGCCGCCGATCGGCACCAGCACCGTGGTGGCGCCGGCGGCGATGCGCGCATGCAGTTCGGGGGAGGTGAGCTCGTCGACATAGACGCTGGCCGATGGACCTGGCGCCGCCGATGCCGACGCAATCGGCATCAACATCAGCACCAGCGCCAGGCTGGCGGCGCCGCGCAGGGTGGAGCGCCAAGGGTTCTGCGAATGAAGCATCGTGTTTCGGTTCCTGGTCCGTGCCGGTGCGCGGACACGCGCCATCTGCGCTGTCCCACGTGCTTACCATTGTAGAGCAAGAAGCCCGACTCGGCGACGGCAGAGCCCCGTATTGGCAGGCTTTGTTGCAAGCCCGCCGCTTCCATACATGGGCATGGCGCGCGCGATGGGAGTGCCGATGATGGCCGCGTACAGAGCGCCCCGAGCAAACCGCCGTTCCGGACAGCCACGGCATGCAGTATGCGCCAGCATGGTTGTTCGGCAAGTCCATCCCTGTCGGCCGTCTGGTCCCGCAAGCAGTAGGCGAAACCCGAGCGCAGCGCTCCACCATCTTGTCGAAAAATTTTACAGAAAATTTCCTTCGAAAAATTTTATGCAAAAAAAACATTAAAAATCAAGGACTTGATAATCTGGCATGAACCGTGCTTAGAAGATGCCAGCCGTAACTAATTGATACTAAAAACTAAACTCAGGGATCTAGAAATGAAATTGATGAAAAAAGCAGTAGCGTTGGCCGTTCTCGGTTGTGCTTTTGCCGCTCCGGCGCATGCGGGCCTGGTGGTCTTGCAGACTTTCAGCGGAAATGTCGGCTATTCCTCCGACGGTTTCGGTTCTGATTCGCAAAACGGTACGATTTCGGCATTCGTTCCGGTCGGCTCGACCGTCGTCGCAGCCTACCTGTACACCTCGACCTTTGGGACATTCACGAATGCCGGCGGCAGCCTGAACGGCCAAGCCTTAACGTATGCGCGCCTTGGCCGCTCCGGTAGCAGCTATCCGCTTGAGGCCGGACGCGCCGACGTCACTTCGCTCGTGGCATCGGTGATCAACGGCGGCAGCGGCGGCCTGTACGACTTCAATGTCACGGAGACCAGCGCCAATCAGGACGGCGAAGCCCTAGTGGTCGTTTACACCAATGCTACGCTCGCGAATTCGACCATCGGCATCCTCGACGGCTCCAGCGACTCGGCCGGCGAGACGACTACCATTAACTTTGGCAGCAATGTCGATCCATCGGCGCCTGGTTTCACGGCCAATCTCGCGCTCGGCATCGGCTTCAGCTGCTGCAACCAAGCATCGTCGGTGACCGTGAACGGAACCCGGATCACGGACAACGCAGGCGGGAACGACGACGGCGCCCAACTGGCCAATGGCGCGCTGATCACGGTCGGCGGATTCGACGATGCCTACTCGTCCCTGCTGCCGACCTACACCAACGACCACGAGCGCTACAACATCACTCCGTTTATCGAGGCCGGCGCCAGCTCGCTCGTGATTAACACCACCAACGCATCGAACGACGACAATATCTTCCTGGCAATCGTCAGCGTCAGCGGCACCGCAGCAGTCAACGCCCCTGCGGACGTCCCGGAGCCCGCTTCGCTGGCCCTGATGGGCCTGGGACTGGCCTCGATCCTGCGCGCCCGCCGTCGCAAGCAGCGCTAAGCACAACGCGGCCGCACCGGCAATCGCCTGAATTTCCGGTCCGGCCCGCGCGCATAGCGAAGCGACTCCAGCGTTTTCTTTTTGCCATCAGTGCAGATGTCCCCATCTTGGTGGCCATGAGCGAGCGCCCCACGAATCAGCATCTGCACCACGACTTCCACCCCGCCGTGGCGCGCTGGTTCGACGCCAGCTTCCCTGGCGCCACTGAAGCCCAGTTGCGCGCCTGGCCGCTGATCCAGGCCGGGCGGCCGACCCTGGTCGCCGCCCCGACCGGTTCCGGCAAGACCCTGACCGCCTTCCTGGCCGCAATCGACGCCCTGGTGCGCGAGAGCGAGGATGGCGCACTGCCGGACGAGACCCAGGTGCTCTACGTGTCGCCGCTGAAAGCGCTGTCGAACGATATCCGCGTCAACCTGCAAGGACCGCTGGAGGGCATCGGCGCGCAGCTCAGGGCCATGGGGCTGCCGCCGCACGGCATCCGCACCGCCGTGCGCACCGGCGACACCACCACGGCCGAGCGCAACGCGATGAGGAAGCGCGCGCCGCACATCCTGGTCTCGACCCCGGAATCGCTGTATGTGCTGCTCGGCTCCGACAGCGGGCGCGCGATGCTGCGCAGCGTGCGCACCGTGATCGTCGACGAGATCCATGCCGTGGCCGGCAGCAAGCGCGGCAGCCACCTGGCGCTCAGCCTCGAGCGGCTCGACGCCCTGTGCGGCCGGCGCACGGTGCGCATCGGCCTGTCAGCCACCCAAAAGCCGTTATCCAGGGTGGCCGACTTCCTGGTCGGGCGCGCCGGGGGAGACTGCGCTTTGGTGGACGTGGGCCACGTCCGCGCCCGCGACCTGGGGCTCGAACTGCCGCCGGTGCCGCTCGAGGCGGTGCTGCCGAACGAAGTCTGGGAACGCGTCTACGACCGCATGAGTGAACTCGTCGTGCTGCACCGGACCACGCTGATCTTCGTGAACACGCGGCGCATGGCCGAGCGCGTGGCCCGTCACCTGGGCGAGCGCCTGGGCAGCGAGCACGTGGCGGCGCACCACGGCAGCCTGGCCAAGGAATACCGCCTGGAAGCCGAGCAGCGCCTGAAACGCGGCGAGCTGCAGGTGCTGGTGGCGACCGCCTCGCTTGAACTCGGGATCGACATCGGCGACGTCGACCTGGTGCTGCAGGTCGGCTCGCCCCGCAACATCGCCGCCTTTTTGCAGCGGGTCGGGCGCTCCGGCCACCAGGTCGGCGGCACGCCCAAGGGCCGCCTGTTCCCGACCTCGCGCGACGACCTGATCGAATGCACCGCCCTGCTCGACTGCGTGCGGCGCGGCGAACTGGATGTGCTGCGCATCCCGCGCGCCCCACTCGACGTGCTGGCCCAGCAGATCGTGGCCGAAGTGGCCTGCCAGGAGTGGAGCGAGGACGCTCTCTTCGACCTGGTATGCGCCGCCGCGCCGTATGCCGGCCTGGAACGCAAGCGCTACGACGCCCTGCTGCGCATGCTGGCCGAAGGCTACAGCACGCGCAACGGCGTGCGCGGCGCCTATATCCACCGCGATGCGGCCACCCGTTCGCTGCGCGGGCGGCGCGGCGGCAAGCTCGCCGCCGTCACCTCCGGCGGCACGATTCCGGAGAACGCCGACTACACGGTGCTGCTGGAGCCCGCCGGCCATTCGGTCGGCACGGTGAACGAAGACTTTGCGGTCGAGAGCCTGGCGGGCGACGTCTTCCAGCTCGGGAATACCTCCTACCGCATCATGAAGGTCGAAGCGGGCAAGGTGCGGGTCGAGGATGCCGGCGGCGCCGCGCCCAACATCCCGTTCTGGCATGGCGAGGCGCCGGGGCGCAGCGACGAACTGTCGATGGGCGTGGCGCGCCTGCGCGCCGAGGTCGAAGCCCAGCTGGCGCGCACTTCCGGCACCGCCGCGCTGGACCTGGCGGTCGACTGGCTGATGGAGCATCTCGCCCTGAGCGAGGACGCGGCGCGCCAGATCGTCGACTACCTGGCCCGCTCGCGCGCCGCCCTGGGCGCGCTGCCGACCCACGACACGCTGGTGATGGAGCGCTTCTTCGACGAGTCCGGCGGCATGCAGCTGGTGCTGCACACGCCCTTCGGCAGCCGCATCAACCGCGCCTGGGGCCTGGCGCTGCGCAAACGCTTTTGCAGAACGTTCAATTTCGAGCTGCAGGCCGCGGCCACCGAGGATGCCATCATCCTCTCGCTTTCGACCAGCCACAGCTTCCCGTTGGAGGAGGTCTGGCGCTACCTGAAATCGGCCACTGCGGAACCGATCCTGGTGCAGGCGCTGCTCGACGCGCCGCTGTTCAACGTGCGCTGGCGCTGGAACGCGACCACGGCCCTGGCCCTGCCGCGCTTTGCCGGCGGGCGCAAGGTCGCGCCCCAGCTGCAGCGCATGAAGAGCGACGATTTACTCGCCTCGATCTTCCCCGACGGCGTGGCCTGCCTGGAAAACATCGTCGGCGAACGTGAGCTGCCGGATCACCCGCTGGTCGAACAGACCCTCGACGATTGCCTGCATGAAGCGATGGACAGCGAAGGCTGGCTGGCCCTCCTGCGCCGCATCGAAAACGGCGACATCAAGCTGGTAGCGCGCGACCTGCCCGCTCCCTCCCCGCTGGCCGCCGAAATCCTGAACGCCCGTCCCTACGCCTTCCTCGACGACGCGCCGCTGGAAGAACGGCGCACCCAGGCCGTGATCAACCGCCGCTGGAGCGACCCGGCAACGACCGATGACATGGGCGCGCTCGACCTCGATGCGATCGCCGGCGTGGCCGAGGAAGCCTGGCCCGCCGCCCGCAACGGCGACGAGGTGCAGGAAGCGCTGGTGGCGCTCGCCCTCATCACGCAGGAGGAAGCACGCGCGCGCGCAGGATGGGCGCTCTGGCTGGAGGAACTCGCCGAGGCTGGACGCGCGACCCGCGTGCGAGGCGATGGGCTGAACGCCTGGGTCGCGCTGGAAAGGCTCGATTGCGTGCTGGCCGCCTACCCCGGCGCCGGGATGAACCCGGTGTTGACCATCCCCGACAGCCACCGCGGCAACGACGGCCAGCCCTGGACCCGCGACGAGGCCCTGGTCGAGATCATGCGCGCGCGCCTGACCGGCTTCGGGCCGCAGCCCTTGTCAAGCATCGCCGCCGCGCTGGCGCTGCCGGAAAGTACCGCGGCGATCGCCCTCGCTGCGCTGGAAGCGCAAGGCTATGTGATGCGCGGGCGCTTCACGCCGGGCGCCGAGGAAGAAGAATGGTGCGAACGGCACCTGCTGGCGCGCATCCACCGCTACACGATCAAGCGTCTGCGGCGCGAGATCGAGCCGGTCGAACTGCGCGATTACATGCGCTTCCTGTTCGACTGGCAGCACCTGACCGAAGACACGCAATGGCAGGGACAGGAAGCGCTGCCCCTGCTGCTCAACCTGCTCGAAGGCTACGAGGCCGCCGCCGGCGCCTGGGAAGCGGACCTGCTGGCCTTGCGCATGCGCGACTATTCGATGCTCTGGCTGGACGACCTGTGCCGCTCCGGCAAGCTGGTGTGGACGCGGATCGACGCGCCGCGCGCCGCGGCCGGCGGACCGGTGCGCGGCACGCCGATCGTGCTGCTGCCACGCCGCCAGGTCGCGCTCTGGCATGCCTTGCCGCTGCCCGCCGGCCCGCCCGAGATGTCGCCGCGCGCGGCCAAGGTGCTGGAGATGCTGCGCCGCGACGGCGCCATGTTCTTCGACGAGCTGCAGTTCGATGCGCGCATGATGCCGGTCGAACTGGAGACGGCATTGGGCGAACTGGTCGCCACCGGCATGGTGAACGCCGACAGTTTCGGGGGCCTGCGCGCGATGCTGCTCCCGGCCGGCAAACGCGCCAGCCATGATAAAAAACGCCGCCGCGGCGCGGGCCCGACGATGGAAGAAGCCGGCCGCTGGGCGCTGGTGCGGCGCGCCGGACCAACGCCCGAATCGCCTTCCACGCCGCCGCGCCGGCGCAAGCTCGACCCGGAAACGCTCGACTATGTGGCCATGACCCTGCTGCGCCGCTACGGCGTCATGTTCTGGCGCCTGCTCGAGCGCGAGGCGGCCTGGATGCCTTCCTGGCGCGAACTGCTGCCGGTGTATCACCGGCTGGAGGCCAGGGGCGAGATCCGCGGCGGGCGTTTCGTGGCCGGCTTCTCGGGCGAACAGTTCGCGCTGCCGGAAGCCATCCCGCTGCTGCGCGAGGTGCGGCGGCGGCCGCTGGACGGGTCGCTGGTGTGCATTTCCGGCGTCGATCCGCTGAATCTGTGCGGGACCCTGCTGCCGGGCGACAAAGTGCCGGCGCTGGGCGCAAACCGCATCCTGTTCCGGGACGGGGTGCCGGTGGCGACCGTGGTCGCGGGGAAGATCGCCTATGTCGGCGACCCGGGCGCCGACCGCGAACTGCTCCACGGCCGCCTGGTTGGGCGCTATTAGAACGTGTGCCGCATGCGCTGGTTGAACGCCCGGTCCTCATGTAGTAACACTGCGTCGCGCAGATGTCGGGCAACCGGTATTTCCACGACACCCTGGCCCACCTCAGCGCCAACACCGTCCCGCGCGTGCGCCTGAATTGCGCGCATTTTTCGCGCGGCTGATCCGGCGATGCATCATGGCGCGTTTCAAAACGCGCAGCCAATCGATAAAGATTCCTGAATCATTTATTTTGGCGGAAATAATAAAACTGTTCCAAATCTGCTTGGAGAGCCCGCTGCGTTTTCTCAAGTAGCGCTTTACCAATCTGCGTAGCGTCATATATCCCCGATCCCACAACAATGGTTTTAACGGAGGATATGATGACGCATCAAATAGTGCTGAGGAGACGTTTTCTGCGGGATGCAGCGCTCTTAATAGCCGTGCCTGCCATTCCGCTGAACGGCCTGGCGCAAACCGTCGTTCAACGACGCATGGAGTGGCAGAGTTTCAAGGCCACGCCCCAATATGGCTCCCTGCTGACGGCAATCCGCCGGATGAAAGCCAATACCAATGCGGCCGACCCGAACAGCTGGTCGTATTGGACGAATATCCATGTGAATCGCTGCCCGCACGGCATCGC
>Ga0213836_101745_pt1 | contig 11819 bp, 10 predicted proteins | sample SWPATP03_FD_160578 | JGI IMG/M metagenome (GOLD analysis project Ga0213836, IMG submission 160578) | Coastal seawater microbial communities from Marineland, Florida, United States - SWPA TP0 #3 | ecosystem: Environmental > Aquatic > Marine > Coastal | place: USA: Florida | collected 2016-08-05
TCGGCGAGCACGATCATTTTGGCATCGGAGCGGCAGTCCATTTCTTCGTTTAAAGACCTGAATCTCTTACCCCGTCGCAAGTGGAAATCGGTTCCGCTTATCAGCCAACTTCGCGTCCTAACGCCTGCAGCGGACACGTACCTTCGTACCTAAAAAACAAAAATGCCGGCCGCGGGAGGAACGGCAGACTTTTCGGGTAATCGAACGAAGCCTGGGAGAAGGATTGCCGCTGTTCTGCCAAGTGCCTCATGGGATGAGTGGGCCCTAGACCCGAAGCCATCCGGGGAGGAGTCTTCTTCGTTGATGAACATCTCCAAACAATGGTATTTGTCATGTTGTGGTAAACCCGCGCTCGCGTTACTACGCAAGACGAGCCGTTTGGAGCTGTGTGCCCTGTGAATTTCTGGCATTCCATGGTTTGGCGCACGGATGGCATTCGGGTGATCTCCCCGGTCAAATGGAGACGCTTCGACGGTATGGTCGGCGCACTCTGGGAGGCGGAAAGCCAGGCAGGTGCCAACGGCTATTACCTCGCCGCCGATCCGCGCATCATGATCTTCTTCGACGACGTTTCATCGAGAGTCCGCATTTCGAACCAGAATGGCGACTTCGAGCGAAATTACCGGCCCTTGACCCGGGCAATCTACATTCCGGCGGGCGTGCCGATGTGGACGACGAGCACGTCACTTCATCGCTTCTCGCATCTAAACCTGCATCTTCATAAAGACCGTCTGCTGCGCTTCCTGTCGCCATCGGTCGGGCAGGCTGCCGCATTGTCAGCGCTGAAACAGCCTGCGGAATTACAGGATGCGCCGGGGCTGCAGGTGCTTGCCGGTCTGCTTGCCGAAGAACTGGACAATCCTTCTCGCCATGAGGTCTATGCGGAAAGCCTGGTCGGCAGCATCGTTACCGGACTGCTCGAGATCTCCGAACAGGGTGCTGGCAAAGCCGACGGCCGTCTGACCCAGGCGCAGATGAACAAGCTTGCCGCCCGCATCGACGCGCTTGGCGACTGCCGGATGACCGTCGCTGAAATGGCGGCCACCGTCGGCCTGTCTGAAAGCTGGTTTGCCAACGTCTTCAAGCAGACGACAGGCAAGACCCCGCTCCAATGGCAGCTTGCCAGGCGGATCGATCTTGCCAAGAAACTGCTGCTCGACAACGACCTGAGAGTTGCAGGCATTGCTGCACAGCTCGGTTTCTCCGACCAGGCGCATTTCACCAAGGCATTCCGGCAGGTTGCTGGCGAGACCCCCGCGGCGTGGCGGCGGATGCTGCAGGTTCGCTAGCCACGCGATCATCCCAAAGGAAAAGCCCACCCGCTTTCAGGCGCGTGGGCTTTGTCGTTTCGAGTTCCGCGTTACCAGGTCTGGCGCAGCGTCGCCAGAACGGTACGGCCGGGATTGTAATAGACGCCGCCGCTGTCCTGGCTGGCAATATGCTTCTCGTCGAACACGTTGCTCATGTTGAGCTGGAACGTCGTATTCTTTTGGATCTTGTAGGTGAAGGAGGCATCGAACACGAAGGCGCTTTCCGACGATCCGCTGTTGGCAAGGTCGAGGAAGTAGGAGTCCATGTATCGACCGCCGACGCCGAACGTCATGTCGCCCCGAGCGCCCTCGCCGTCCAGCGTGTATGTCGTCCACACAGATGCCAGGTGCTTGGGTACGCGCATCAGGCGATTGCCGTCATTGACGCCACCGGGCTCGTCGATCTTGGAGTCGATATAGCTATAGGCTGCGATGACGTCGATGCTCTCGGTCACTTCCGCCCTGGCTTCAAGTTCGAAACCGCGGTGGCGGACCTTTTCAACTGTCGACGGCAGATAGGTGACGCTGTCGTAAACGGTAATATTGCTCTTCGTCAGGTCATAGACCGACGCCGTGAACAGCGCGGGGAAGGCTTCCGGACGGTACTTGATTCCAACCTCATACTGGCGTCCAGTCGTGGGCTCGGTACCGATGCCGGGAGGTGCAGCCGACTCGGCATAGCTTGCGAATGCTGCGACTTCCTCGGTGATCTTGTAGCTGACGCCGAACCGCTTGGTGAACTTGCTCTGCGTGTCGGAATCTGAAGCGGACGAGAAGAGATCGTCCTGGCTCAGATCGAACCAATCGTTGCGCACGCCGACACTGGTAGTTAGCTTATCCCAGAAGGTGAGATCCTGCTGCAGGTACAGACCCGTCGTCTTCTGGTCGTTTGCGGTACCGTAGGTGGGGTCGGTTGAAACCGGTCCGCCGGTATAAACCGGATCGGTGGTGCTGATCGGCGGTGCACTTGCATCGTACAGACCGTAATTGTCCGACTTGAAGTTGTTGTAGTCGATGCCGACAAGTGTCCGGCTCTCGACATTGTCGAAGTCCTTTTCATACATCAGGTGCGCATCGACAACGAATTGCTCGGTTGAGGTATCGCTTCCAAAGAAGTAGCGATCCGCAAGGTGCGAGCCGTCGGTACGCGTATTGGACAAATAGGCGCTTCCGAACGCGGTGTCGGAATTGCTGTAGCGCGCTTTCGAACCGAAGCTCAGGCCGTTGTCGAAGTCGTGGTCGAACATCAGGCTGTAGGAATTGCGGTTGGTGGTCAGGAAGTAATAATCAGGCTCACCGAAGAACTTGTCGCGATCGAAGTCCGACCCGATCGGCTGACCGCCGCTGCCCGGAATGCCGTCCTTGTCGAGATGATCGAAAACGAAGGACAGGCTGGTAAGATCGGTCGGGCGCCATGTGAGGCCGCCCATCAGGAACTTCTCGTTGTCCTTGGAGTAATCGTATTCCGCATCGGCATTCTGGAACTTGCCGGTGAGACGGTAGGACAGCGTATCGTCTTCGGTCAGATTATCGCCGAAGTCGAAGCCACCTTCCTTGTGGCTGAACGAGCCGCCGGTCGCATAAACCTCTCCGAAGCGTTCGGTCTTCGGCAGCTTCGTCACGTAATTGATCGCGCCGCCCGGTTCGGCCGCGCCGAAACCCGAAGAACTGGTGCCCTTCAGAACCTCGATGCGCTCATAGGCATAGGGTTCTTCCTTGACGCCGCCGAATGTGCGGCCGATCGCCAGCCCGTCGCGGTAGGTGTAGGGCGTGAAACCACGAATATCGATATAGTCGTAACGATCGTCACCACCGTAATAGTCGGTGACAACACCAGCCGTGTACTGCACCACCTTCTCGACGCTGTCGGCACCGCGCTCCTCGATCTCCTTCGAGGTGATGACGGAGATGGATGCCGGCGCAACGAGGATATCGGTCGGCATTCTACCGACTGCGGTAGTCTCCGTCGCGACGATCGATTGGGAATCGTTGCTCGTATCGAGCGTCGTGCCACTTCCGCTGATGACGATCGGAGCCAATGTCGTATTGGAACCCGAATTGGCTTCCTGCGCGGCCAACATGGTCGGTGACAGTGAGACAAGCGCCGTACAAGCGAGAAGGACAGCTTTTGAGGAGCGAGTGGTAAACCGGTACGCGCGGCGGCCTGCTATATCCATATTGCAAATTCCAAGGGTTGGCGTGATCTTTTCAGGGGAAAGGCCGCAAAGTCGTTACCCGCCCAAGCACTTGAAATGCTTTGGCCGCAGCAAATTGTCTTACCAGAAATGTCCCCTGCAACGCTGATAACTTGAGAATCGTTGTCCGGTATTGTATTTTTTTCGTAAATTGTAAAAAACCACGGAAATTGCAGGCCAAGATCTGCGCATCTGTCGGCTTCTCGTTGACGCCGTCTCGTGAACCTGAAAATGGAAGTCTACTTAAAGCGAGGCAGAGGTCACCCTATGATGCGGTCTTTTCTCCTGGCCGTGCGATTTGCGGCCGTATGTCTTTTGTCTTCTCTTTCGGGCGTAGCGGCTGCTGCCGACGGTCAGACCTACCCCATCGTCCTCAAAAACGCGTTGGGAACGGCTGTTATCACGAAGAAACCCGTGCGTGTCGCAACCGTCGCCTGGGCCAACCACGAAGTGCCGCTGGCGCTTGGTATTGTGCCGGTCGGCTTTGCTCGCGCGAATTTCGGCGATGATGACGGTGACGGCATGCTGCCCTGGGTGGCCGCACGGCTGAAGGAACTCGATGCCAGTACCCCCGTCCTGTTCGACGAAGGCGATGGTATCGATTTCGAGGCCGTCTCGGCAACAAGGCCAGATGTGATCCTCGCCGCCTATTCCGGCCTCAGCCAGGCAGACTACGACACGCTGAGCCAGATCGCCCCAGTCGTTGCCTTTCCTGACGGGCCCTGGTCGACAGACTGGCGGGCGATGATCCGTCTCAACAGCGCCGGCATGGGCATATCGGACGAAGGCGAGGCCCTGATCACCAGGATCGAGGGACAGATCGCCGAGACGGTCGCCGGTCATCCGGAAATCAAGGGGAAGTCGGCGATGTTCATCACCCATCTCGACCCGACCGACCTCAGCACGGTCAATTTTTACACATCCCACGATACCCGCGTGAAGTTCTTTGCCGATCTCGGCCTGACCTCGCCCAAAAGCGTGGTGGAAGCATCGCGCTCAGGCAAGTTTTCCGGATCCGTCAGTGCCGAGCGGATCGATGCCTTCGACGACGTCGATATCGTCGTCACCTATGGTGGCGAAAAGCTTTTTGATGCGCTGAAAACCAATCCGCTGACCTCGCGCATGCCGGCAGTGGCGAAGGGCGGCCTCGTCATGCTCAGCCGCAATCCGCTCGGCACAGCCGCAAACCCGACGCCGCTTTCGATCTCCTGGCTGCTGACGGACTACGTGGCGCTATTGTCCAAGGCCGTGGGCACGACCGCTCCAAACTGATGATGACGGATCGCCGCCCCGACGCGAAACACCGCATATCGGCCATCGCGCTAACGAACCGCAACCGCGCCCTGTGGCTTGCCGGTGTCGTGGCGCTGCTCGCCGCGCTCTGCGCGTTGTCGGTGACGGTCGGCACACGTGATGTGAGCTGGAGCGATATCACTGCTGCTCTCGCTGGCCGGACGGACAACCTCGGCCAGGCTGCCGTCGCATTGCGTATCCCGCGAACGCTTCTTGGCGTCTTGGCCGGTGCGGCACTCGGTCTTGCCGGCGCCGTGATGCAGGGCGTCACCCGCAATCCGCTTGCCGATCCCGGTATCCTTGGGGTCAACATGGGCGCGTCGCTCGCCGTGGTGATCGGCATTGTCTGGTTTCAGATCGAGACTGCGGGAGCGTATATCTGGTGGGCGATCGCAGGAGCGGCGCTCGCTGCCGTGTTCGTCTATACGATCGGCTCGCTCGGGCGTGGCGGCGCGACGCCGTTGAAGCTGGCGCTGGCGGGGGCCGCGACTTCAGTCGCCTTTGCGTCTCTCGTCATTGCCGTGGTTCTGCCGCGCGCCGATATAGCCGGCGGCATCCGCTCTTGGCAGATCGGCGGCATTGGCGGGGCGACATCAGAGAGGATCTGGCCGGTCCTGCCGTTTCTCGCCGTCGGCTTCGCGATCAGCCTTCTGTCGGCCCGCAAGCTGAATTTGCTGGCACTGGGTGACGAGCTTGCCGTCGGTCTGGGCGAACGGGTTGCCTTTGCCCGCGCCTCCGCCTCGATCGGCGCTATTCTTCTCTGTGGCGCAACGACTGCCGTTTGCGGCCCGATCGGCTTCCTCGGACTTGTGGTGCCGCATGTCTGCCGGCTGCTGGTCGGGATAGACCACCGCTGCCTTCTGCCGTTTTCGGCGCTCGGCGGCGCCTGTCTACTGATCGCCGCCGACGTTGCGGGCCGCATAGCCGCCCGGCCGGCGGAGATCGATGTTGGTATCCTGACTGCGCTGATCGGAGCGCCGGTCTTCATCTGGATCGTACGCCGCCAGCGCGTGCGAGAACTCTGACGATGGTTTCCACCTCGCTGCAGACACTGATTGCCAATCGCCGACGCCGACAGCGCCGCTACCGAAGCGTGGTTTCCATTCTGGCGCTGCTGGTCGTGGCGCTGTTTGCGCTCAGCCTCGCCATCGGTCAGACCGTGACGCCACCACTCGAGGTGATCCGTGTCCTGCTCGGCGAACAGATCGCAGGCGCATCCTTTACCGTCGGACAGCTGAGGCTGCCGCGTGCTGTGATGTCGGTTCTTGCCGGATTGAGCTTCGGTCTTGGCGGCGTCACCTTCCAGCTGATGTTGCGCAATCCGTTGGCAAGCCCGGACATCATCGGGATAACCTCAGGCGCAAGTGCTGCGGCGGTGTTTGCCATCATCGTCCTGTCGCTGAACGGTCCGATCGTTTCAATCATCGCAGTCGTCGCGGGGCTCGGCGTTTCCATGCTCGTCTACGGCCTCTCCTTCCGCAACGGAGTGGCCGGAACACGGCTTATCCTGGTCGGCATCGGCATCTCGGCCATGCTGGAAAGCATCATCGCCTATATCCTCTCCAGCGCACCGGCCTGGAACCTGCAGGAGGCGATGCGCTGGCTGACCGGCAGCGTCAACGGTGCCCAACTCGGCCAGGCAATCCCGCTTCTCGCTTCGCTTGCCGTGTTCGGCGGCCTTCTGCTCAGCCGCAGCCGCGATCTGGAAGCGCTGCGCCTCGGAGACGATATGGCATCCGCCCTCGGCGTAGGAGTGGCGCGGACCCGCATGCTGATCATGGTTGCTGCCGTCGGCATGATCGCCTCGGCGACCGCCGTATCGGGGCCGATCGCGTTCGTCGCCTTCCTGTCTGGGCCAATCGCCGCGCGTATCGTCGGCAGTAGCAGTTCGCCGCTAGTTCCGGCAGCTCTGATCGGGGCGGTGCTGGTGCTGGCTGGCGATTTCGCCGGTCAGTTCCTGCTGCCAAGCCGTTATCCGGTCGGTGTCGTGACCGGAGCGCTGGGCGCACCCTACCTCATCTACCTGATCGTACGCGTCAACCGTACCGGAAGCGCCCTATGAACAGTGCAATGCCAGAACACACGCTCGAAGCCCACGGGCTGTCGACCGGTTACGGCACCGACAACATCCTGCATGACCTCGACCTGACGGTCCCGCCGGGCAGGATCACGGCCATCGTCGGCGCCAATGCCTGCGGCAAGTCCACGCTGCTGAGAGCCATGTCACGGCTTCTGGCCCCGAGGGAAGGTCAGGTTCTGCTCGACGGCAAGTCGATCCACCGCATGTCGGCCAGGCTGCTTGCCCGGACCATGGGCCTCCTCCCCCAGTCGCCGATCGCACCTGAGGGCATCGCGGTTGCCGATCTGGTCAGCCGCGGCCGACATCCGCACCAGAACCTGTTTTCCCGTTGGACGCGTAAGGATGACGAAGCCGTCGATGCGGCATTGACCGCCACACGCACGACCGAACTTGCCGAAAGACCCGTGGACGAGCTTTCCGGCGGTCAACGCCAACGCGTCTGGATCGCCATGGCGCTGGCACAGGAGACCGACATCCTGTTGCTGGACGAGCCCACGACCTTTCTCGACATCAGCCACCAGATCGACGTTCTCGACCTTCTGACCGATCTCAACCGCGAGCGTGGCACGACTGTTGTCATGGTCCTGCACGACTTAAACCTTGCCGCTCGCTACGCCGACCATCTGGTCGCCATCGCCAAGGGTCGGGTCCATGTCTCCGGCTCCCCCGAAGAGGTCCTGACGCAACAGAACATCCGCGCCGTATTCGGGCTCGAAAGCCAGATCATCACCGACCCGGTCTCCGGCCGTCCCATGATGCTGCCGATCGGCCGGTATCGCGTTTTGGGGTGTTGAACGGCAAGGTCATATAGCTCCTTGATGGGACCAGAACCTTAGAGATCAAATCACTAAGATTCCTTAGGCAGTTCATCATCTCATTAGTGGAGGAACGCTGTGTCAGCCTGCCGAGGGATTACAAGTTGGCGGGTCGATGAGCCTACGCCCTCCGCAATGACGACCAGATCGTACTGTTCGATCTTTCCGCTTGCGAAGGTAACCGAGACGGCATCTGCTACCCCCTCGCTCTCGATCGGGTCAAAGGGCGCAAGGTCGGCTTACAGGAACCACGCTTCGGCCGCTGTCAGCAGTTTCTTCTCGTCTCTCATTCCTTCCTGGAACAAGCGGAAAAGCAGCATCGCGAGCTCGTCGGGATGCGTGTCGTGTACCGGCACTGCCTGCGCAAATACTCTTTCGAGCAGAGCCAGGTCTTCAGGCCGGAGGAGAACATCAGAGGTAATTCTACCGCGCATAACGTAAGCTATTGTGAGGTTGGTCGATTGGCAAGTGTTCGTGGAAGTATGAAAGCGCTACCACTTCGTTGTCGGCTCGTTCTCGCCAGACTGACCAGGCTGCCACTGTTCACAGAAACACGACCCAGACTTTGTTGCGGCGCAACAGGGTTGGATCTTGCCACACGGGCGCCGAGCGGCAGCGAACGCGCCGCCCAGCGAGATCATGCTTCGCTCGGCTCCCTTGGTGCAGGCGGTTGGGAATGACGAGGCGACATTCTGGTTATATGCCGGGCAGCTTCAATGGCACTCTCGGTTGGATGCAAACCGATGATGTTTTCTGTACTGAAAACGATATCACCTGGCACTAGGTGCAGGTCTCGCGGCGGCTGAAGATGCGATCGTCACATTCGATCCGCTGACAAGTCTTATGACATCGGAAATAAACCCTATCCATGAATGCCGGCATTGAAATCCACGCTTAACGTTACGCCAACCATGTCGGCGGCATAGGAGGCTACGTAAAGAATCATTCAAACACCTCCCTGTAGGCTGTGACTCGAGGCAGGCAGAGCAATGCAGATCGATTTACAAACTCTCTGGTACTTAACAATCGGAACGCTGCTGATGTCAGCTTCGCTTCTCCTTTGGGAAAGGCAGGCTTATCCAGGTCGCGCACGCGTGCTCGGTGTTATGGCCGCGGCTCTCTTCGCGTTCGTTCTCGGCTGCGCACTTGCAATGAACCGCAGCCACATTCCGGTCGCGCTCGGCATGGGGGCGACGAACATCCTGATGATGTTGGGCTACCTTTTGGTCCTAAACGCCATCGCCGCCCTCGACGGTCACCGATATGTCTGGTCGTCTGCTGGAGCGCTAAGCTTCCTGGCCGTCGCCTGGGCGATCGCTGGCACGCACTTCCCGGCCGCCTTCTGGAACCATGTTTCGTCTCTCCCCATCGCGCTGACCTGCGGCCTGACAGCGTGGATACTTCTGCGCAGCCGCACGGTTCAGGGACTGCGCTCACGTCCGATCGCAGTAGCGATCTCGGCCGTCCATGCCGTGTTCTACCTCGGCCGCGCGTTCATCGCCCCTATCCTCCTCCAGCAGTACGGGCCAGATATTCTCTCCACCATCGGGAAGGCGACGATGTACGAGGCCGTCTTGTATTCTGTAGCGATGCCGATGTCCTTTCTGATGATCGTTCGAGAGGAGGAGAAGCAGCACCTGCTCCGCCTGTCGCAAACCGATCAGTTGACCGGGCTTGCGAACCGCCACGCCTTTTTTGAGCAGGCAGCTCGGATCATCAGGGAGCGGCAAGGCCACCCCGTCTCCCTGCTTGCCTTCGACCTCGACCACTTCAAGGCGATCAACGACCGTCACGGCCATCCAGTCGGAGATCAGATTCTCAAGTTGTTCGCAGAGACCGCCCGCGAAGAAGCGGGACCCGACGCGCTTCTTGTCCGGCTGGGTGGTGAGGAATTCGCCGCACTCCTGCCACGGTGCAACCATCATCAAGCTCTCAGTCGTGGCTCGGTGATCGCACGCCGGTTCGCCATCACAGCCGCGCGAGCAGAGGGCCTGAAGACCCAGGCGACCGTCAGTATTGGTCTTGCGGCACCGGACTGCCATGACCTCGAGGAAATGCTCGCTAGCGCCGATGGTGCTCTGTACCGAGCAAAAGCCCTTGGACGGAATCGCGTTGAGACCGCCTGCCCAAACGAATTTCCGCTGAGGTCCGAGCCGCTCCCTCGCACTTTGAGTCGCGGGTCGCGGTGAAGGCGCGTTCTAGTTCGGTGTCGCGCTTTCGAACGAGAGCACCATCGCATCAGCACTGTCAGGCGATTTGCACGAGCAGTTGATCGTGGCGAAGGATGGCGGAATTGCCCGCGGCTTGCGACAACGGTAGAGCGCCGACCATCTGCGCGACTGTCATGGCTAAAAATCTCCGATGCGCCGCCCCTGGCAACCCCGGCCAACGCGCATTTCAGGTTCCGCTTGAAACTGTAAAAGACAGCAACAGCGAACTACATCAAGCACGCTTGGGAGTTCTTGATTGCTCTTTCCTTTTGAGGACGAGCAGTGCGAGCAATAGGTTAGCCGTCTCCACCGCCTGCTGGAAGATCGACACGAACGGGCTGTCGGCAGGGATCTCAGTACAATCCGCATCGAGGATCCATTCGACGCGGGCGGGATGCTGGCGCAGATAAGGATCGGCCTGGCAGACGTGTTCTTCGATCTCGCGCTTCACAAGGCCACCGAGGGCGAACTCGTCCTTCTCACTCGGCAGATACTGCGCGTCGATGATGATCTCGGCGCGGCCGGCCATCGAGGACGGATGCTCGCTTGCAGTCATCTGGGTGACAATGATCTGGTTGGGCAGATCCATCAGTGGATGGTTCTTCTTCGGGTCGAACATCCAGCGACGGATGAGGGTGTCGATGCCGTCGAGCATCTGGCGGCAAAGCTACACGGCGTCGACCGGCCCGCTCGTGTACCAAGCATTTGGCGTCAGCTCGGCATGGGGTGGAGAGGTAGGAGACCAATAGCTTAAGGCTGACACTAATGAGTATCGTCCCGGACCTTTGCCGGTAGGATGCGAACAGATGCGAATGAATGCTGTAGGAGAGCCGATGTTGCGGCGGCGCGACCGGCTCTCCGGAACTACCCCCGTCCCTCGGAAGGCAGTTATGCTTAGTAAGCATTCGGGTGCAACGTGAGCAACTATCGATATTCAATGATGAAAAGTGAGGCCCGGAGCCTGTGGAAGGGAAGCGACTACCGACGCCGAGCCTCTACCGTGGATGCATTGAGGGGAACGCCACGGTGAGAGAACCGTACCGGGCGCCGGCTTACTATGCCATAGGCTAGATCTAGCCCCGGCACAGAGGTCTAGCGCGCACCCGAGAGTGCAGTCCGCTACGCTAGACCTCCGGCCGCCAGCCCGAATGAAATTCGATGGCGAGCGTAGGATAGCCGAAGCGCCGGCAAAGCCAATCGGCTTTTCCCTCACCAGTAACTCATGAAGACCGCAGCGACATAAAGCACTGCAGCGAAGGCTGCGGCGATCGCGAAAAGCGTGGACAGGTTCCGCATCTGATTCTCCTGTCCATCGATCAAAGCACTGTACGGCGCCTCGTTCCAAGAACGAGCGCTGCTAGCCTTAACGCTTGGTAAAAATCCACAGCCGCTGATTCAAAACGCGGCATTCCATAGAAACTCGACATGAACCCGTCTCTGCACGGTTTAAATGCCGCTAGACCTTACGAACGCCATAGACGCGAAAGTTCTGTTCGAAGACACGACGTATCTCGATCCGATCGCTGCGGGCGAGGTTCGACAGGCGATCCACGTCCAGGCGTTTGGTGACATTCTCGTAGTAGTTTGAAGGGGCGATCGGCGGCAGTCTGCAGAACGCTTCTACCCCGAACACACCACGGTGTTCGGCAATTAACGAGATCATCAATTGAAGGGGCGGTCGAGTTCCTCACCCGACAGGAGGAACGACAACATGTCTTTCATTTCCGGATCGTCCGTCAAACCTCGGCTGCGCCGCCTAACTCTTCCAACGCTGCCAACCACTGGTTTTGATGCATGGTGTCGCGAGCGATGACCCACTGACGACGTGAAACTGTCGATCAACTTCATGCCGAACGCCGTCTACGAACCGCGGGCGTGTATCCGCCTGACGCTTGCCACGGCCATGAAGACGGGTT
>Ga0213836_101757_pt1 | contig 11766 bp, 12 predicted proteins | sample SWPATP03_FD_160578 | JGI IMG/M metagenome (GOLD analysis project Ga0213836, IMG submission 160578) | Coastal seawater microbial communities from Marineland, Florida, United States - SWPA TP0 #3 | ecosystem: Environmental > Aquatic > Marine > Coastal | place: USA: Florida | collected 2016-08-05
CTGCAGGTCGATCACGCCGGCATCGCGCCAGAGCCGCTCGAGCTGGTAGTAGGTGCGCTCCTCCTCGTGGAAGATGTGCACGACGATGTCGGAGAAGTCGAGCAGCACCCAGCGGCCGTCGGCGCGGCCCTCGCGGCGCACCGGCTTCGCGCCGACGAGGATGAGCGCATCCTCGATCTCGCGGGCGATGGCGCTCACCTGGCGCTCGTTGCGGCCGGTCGCGATGAGGAAGACGTCGGTCAGCGGCAGCTGGCCGGAGACGTCGAGCCCCACGAGATCGACGGCGAGCGCCTTGTCGGCGGCGAGCGCCGCGGCGCGGGCGAGCGCGACGGCCTTCTGGTCGGCGCTCATCGAGCGCCCGTGGTGTTCAGTGCCATACCTGGTCAGAGCCATCCCTGCGTGAGCGCCAGCGCGAGGAAGCCCGCGACGGCGACGGCGAATCCGCCCGCACCGACGCCGATGGCGATGGGCCACACGGTCGAGCGCTGCTTCTGCGGTGCGATCTGCACCCGAGCGTTGGCATACGAGGAGACGGCCTTCGATGCGCGCACCGGCGCCGCCTCGGGGCTCGAGACCTCGCCGTCGGCGACGTCGGCGTCGACGTCGCTCCCGTCGATCGAGGCGCTGCCGCGGCCGGACGAGGCGAATCCCTCCGGCACGTCGATCGAGCCGGTGACGAGGAGGCCGTCGGCGCCCTCGAGCTGGAAGTCGGGGGCGTCCGAGCCGGCCGGCAGCACGAGCGCGTTCGCCGTGATCGACGAGGCGGACGAGCCGCCGGTGCCGGCGACGCCCTGCTCGCGCAGGTCGGCGATGTGGTGCTCGGAGGTGTCGGAGACGACGTTGACGATCACGGGGAGCCGCTGCGACTGCCCGCGGGTCGGCCCGGTCGGGATGAGCTCCTCGGCCTCCGCGGCGGCGCGGTGGTCCTCGAGCTCGGCGGGCGTCGACTCCGCGACGCGGCGCGACGAGACGCGGGGCAGCTCGACGATGACCTCGTCGATCTCGAGGCCGTCGACCTCGGCGTCGTCGACGGTGTCGAGGCCCTGCACGTCGTCGACCGGCACAGCCGAGCGGCGCGCGGACGACGGCGCGGGCACGGATGCCTTCGGCTCCGGCGCGATCTCCGCCTCGATGACGTCGAGCTCGTCGACCTCGTCGGGCTCGATGCGGTCCATCGCGGCCGTCGCTTCGAGGCCCGGCGCGTCGCTGACCGGCTCCTCGCGGACCGGCTCCTCAGCCTTGGCCTTGCGGCGGCCGAAGAAGCGGCCGACCGGGTTCGCGGGGCGCTCCGGCTCGACGGCCGGCTCGGCGTCGACGGACTCCGCCTCGACGGCGTCGACAGGCTCGAGCGCGGGGGCTGCGTCGTCGAAGGGCTGCACCTCGTCCGGCGCGGCGGGCACGCTCGGCGCGGAGTGCCGACCCTCGTGGGCAGGAGCATCGCTCGGCGCGGGGTGCTCGGGCTCCTCGTCGGGCACCGGCGGCGCCTCGCCCGTGCGGGCCAGCTCAGCAGCGCGCTCGAGCTCTCGAAGCTGCCGTCGCGTCAGCGGGCGGCCCTCGTTCGCATCGGTCATGCTGTCAGTCTCCGGTACAAGTCGTGCTTGCTGATGTATTGAACCACCCCGTCAGGGACCAAGTACCAGACGGGATATCCGGCGCGGACGCGCGCACGGCAATCGGTCGAGGATATCGCAAGTGCCGGGATCTCCAGCAGTGAGACACGTCCCGGCGGGAATCCGGAGATCGAGAGGTGGTGCCCGGGGCGGGTGACGGCGACGAAGTGGGCGAGCTCCCAGAGCTCGTCCTGGTCCTTCCACTCCACGATCGAGGCGAACGCATCCGCCCCGGTGATGAAGAACAGCTCGGCCTCGGGATGCATCGCCCGCACGTCGCGGAGCGTGTCGATCGTGTAGGTCGGGCCGGCGCGATCGATGTCGATGCGGCTGACGCGGAAGCGCGGGTTCGAGGCCGTCGCGACGACCGTCATGAGGTAGCGGTGCTCGCTCGGCGACGCGTGGCGCTTCTGGTACGGTTCGCCGGTCGGCACGAACACGACCTCGTCGAGGCCGAAGTGCTGCGCGACCTCGCTCGCCGCGACCAAGTGGCCGTGATGGATCGGGTCGAACGTGCCGCCCATGATGCCAAGGCGGCGGCGACGCTTCGGTGCGGCGTCGATGTCAGGCGTTGCCGTGGACGTCGTGCCGCTCAGCGCGATGCGAGACGTCGCGGAAGGAGCGCAGCACGATGGCCGAGATGATGAAGACGGCAGCGGCGATGCCGCCGGCGATGTACGGGCCAGCGCCTGCGGCCTCTTCGGCCTGCTCAGCCGCGGCAGCGAGGAGTGTCAGGGTCATCATGGGTGTGCCTCCGATCCAGCAGCAAGCCTAGCGCGGGTCAGGCCCGCACCTGGCCCGCGCCGCGCACGAGCCACTTGCTGCTCGTCAGCTCCGGCAGGCCCATGGGCCCGCGCGCGTGCGACTTCTGCGTCGAGATGCCCACCTCGGCGCCGAAGCCGAACTCGCCGCCGTCGGTGAAGCGGGTGGATGCGTTGTGCATGACGACCGCGGAGTCCACCTCCGCGAGGAACCGCGCCGCCGCATCCGCATCGTCCGTCACGATCGTGTCGGTGTGGTGCGTGCCGTAGCGGTTGACGTGCTCGATCGCGGCGTCGACGTCGTCGACGACGCCGATCGCGATGTCCATCGAGAGGTGCTCGGTCGACCAGCCGCCCTCGCGGAGCGGCGCGGCGTCGATGACGCCGGGGAGCTCGCCGTCGGCGTGGATCGTGACGCCCGCCTGCTGCAGGGCGAGCGCGATCGCCGGCACGGCGGTGTCGGCGATGTCGCGGTGCACGAGCACGGTCTCGAGCGAGTTGCAGACGCTCGTGCGCTGCGTCTTGGCGTTGAGCACGATGTCGAGCGCCATCGGCAGGTGTGCTGCGCGATCGACGAAGGCGTGCACGACGCCCGCGCCGGTCTCGATGACGGGCACGGTCGACTCGGTGACGACGCGCTCGATGAGGGCGGCGCTCCCCCGCGGCACGAGCAGGTCGATGAGGCCGCGGGCGCGCATGAGGCGGCCGGCGCCGTCGCGGCCGAACCGGTCGATGGTCTGCACCGATGCGCGAGGGAGACCGGCGCGCGCGATCGCCCCCTGCGTCGCCTCGACGAGCACGGCGTTCGTCCGCTCGGCAGCGGAGCCGCCGCGCAGCACGACCGCGTTGCCCGAGCCGAGCGCGATGCACGCGAGGTCGACCGTGACGTTGGGGCGCGCCTCGTAGATGACACCGATGACGCCGAACGGCACGCGCACCTCGGTGAGCTCGAGGCCGTTCGGCAGCGTGCGCTCGCGCAGCACCTCGCCGATCGGGTCGGGCAGCACGGCGAGGTCTCGCGCGGCGGCGGCGAGGCCGGCGATGCGCGAGGCGTCGAGCAGCAGCCGGTCGAGCAGCCCCGCGTCGAGCCCGGACGCCCGACCGCGCTCGAGGTCGTCGGCGTTCGCGGCGAGGATCGCGTCGGCGGCCTCCTCGATCGCGTCGGCGATCGCCTCGATGGCGGCGTGCCGCTGCTCGGCAGGCGCGACGCCGAGGCTGCGCGAGGCGCGCTTCGACTCGGTCAGCAGCGCGTCGAGCTCATCAGGCATGCCTCGATCCTAGAAGCCTCCGAGATTCTCAACGTCGCGGGTGGCGGCTCGTCGCGCAGAGCGGCTCGTGCGACCACAGGCGACGTTGAGATCCTCGGCGGTCAGCGCCGGGCGTCGGGGTTCGGCTCGAACTCCGTGCCGAGCCGCTCACCGCCGATGAGGCGCTCGAGGAGCGGCGTCGCGGTGACCGTCACGCGCACCCCCGCGTCGGCCGCGAGCCGAGCGGCATCGACCTTCGTCATGGCTCCGCCGGAGCCGATGTGCGAGCCGCTCGCGCCCAGGCGCACGCCGTCGAGCGGGTCGCCGTAGGCGACGTGCTCGATGGGCTCGGAGCCCGGCTCGTCCGGCGGCGCCGTGCGCAGCGAGGCGATGTCCGAGAGCAGGATCAGCCGGTCGGCGCCGACGAGCCGCGCGACGAGCGCGGCGAGCCGGTCGTTGTCGCCGAAGCGGATCTCGTGCGTCGCGACCGTGTCGTTCTCGTTGACGATGGGCAGCATCCGCAGCTCGAGCAGCCGCTCGAGCGCGTTCCGTGCGTTGACGCGGTGCGAGTCCATGTCCATGTCGGATGCGGTGAGCAGGATCTGCGCCGCGACCACCTCGTGCCTGGTGAGGCTGCGCTGGTAGCGGTTCATGAGCACGTTCTGCCCGACCGCCGCGGCCGCCTGCTGCATCGGCAGGTCGGCGGGACGCGCGTCGAGGCCCAGGTACGGCATGCCCGTCGAGATCGCGCCCGACGAGACGAGGATGACCTGGCCCTCGCGGTGCAGCCGGGCCAGTCCGTCGACGAGCGGCTCGATCTGGCCGCGCCGCTCCCCCGAGATCGACGACGAGCCGACCTTCACGACGATCCGCTCCCCGGCCAGGAGGTCGAGGGTCGTCATGCCTTGTCGTCCCAGCGCTGGACCTCGAACCCCTCGTCGTCGGTCCAGACGCCGCCGTCGCGCTCGCCCAGGAGGTCGTCGCGCGCCGCCTGCTTGGCGTCCATGCGCTCGTGGTACTCGCGGCGGCGCTCCTCCGTCGTGCGACGGTCGTTGCGGTCCAGGCGCGGGTCCGTGCCACGGTTGCCCACGAGCTCCGCGGCGGAGGCCATGGTCGGCTCCCAGTCGAAGACGATGCCGGCGCCCGGGCCGATCACGACGGTCGCCCCCGCGACCGCGCCGGCCTTGAGCAGCGCGTCCTCGGTGCCGAGCTTCGCGAGCCGGTCGGCGAGGTAGCCGACGGCCTCGTCGTTGCGGAAGTCGGTCTGCGCGACCCACCGCTCCGGCTTCGCGCCGAGGATGCGGTAGACGGGTCCGTCGTGGCTGCCCTCGACCTTGACGACGTAGCCGTGGTCGTCGACCGCCTTCGGGCGGAGCACGATGCGCTCCGGCACCGGCACGACGGCCTTCGCCGCGCGGTCGGCCTCGACGAGGTCGGCGAGCGCGAACGACAGCTCGCGGAGGCCCGTGTGGGCGACCGTCGAGATCTCGAACACGCGGTAGCCCATCGCCTCGAGCTCGCCCCGCACGAAGTCGGCGAGCTCGCGCGCCTCTGGCACGTCGATCTTGTTGAGCGCGATGAGCTGCTGGCGCTCGAGCAGCGGCGTCTGGCCGTCGGGCACCGGATAGGCCTCGAGCTCGCGCAGGATCACCTGCAGGTCGCTGATCGGGTCGCGGCTCGGCTCGAGCGTGGCGCAGTCGATGACGTGCAGCAGCGCCGAGCAGCGCTCGACGTGACGGAGGAACTCGAGGCCGAGCCCCTTGCCCTCGCTCGCGCCCTCGATGAGGCCGGGCACGTCGGCGATCGTGTAGCGGGTCTGGCCCGACTCCACGACGCCGAGGTTCGGGTGCAGGGTCGTGAACGGGTAGTCGGCGATCTTCGGCCGTGCAGCGCTCATCGCGGCGACGAGGCTGGACTTGCCGGCGCTCGGGAAGCCCACGAGCGCGACGTCGGCGACGGTCTTCAGCTCGAGCGTGACGTCGCCCTCGACGCCGGGGGTGCCGAGCAGCGCGAAGCCCGGGGCGCGGCGCTTCGTGCTCGAGAGCGCGGCGTTGCCGAGCCCGCCCTGGCCGCCGGCGGCGACGACCAGCCGCATGCCGGGCTGGTTGAGGTCGGCGAGCTGCTCCCCCGACGCATCCGTCACCACGGTGCCGACCGGCACGGGCAGCTCGAGGTCCTGGCCGGACGTGCCCGACTTGTGGTCGCCCTGACCGGGCATGCCGTTGTCGCTCGAGCGGTGCGGAGCGCGGTGGTAGCCGAGCAGCGTCGTGATCTGCGGGTCGGCGACGAGCACGATGTCGCCGCCGTCGCCGCCGTTGCCGCCGTCGGGGCCCGCGAGGGGCTTGAACTTCTCGCGCTTGACGGAGACGCAGCCGTGACCGCCGTGCCCTGCGCGCAGGTGCAGCGTCACCTGGTCGACGAATGTCGCCATGAACTGTCTCCTTCGATGCGAGAGCGGGGCGGGCCGAAGCCCGCCCCGCTCATCGGATGCTGATGTGGTGCGTCAGACCGCTGCCACGATGTTGACGACCTTGCGGCCGCCCTTGTTGCCGAACTCGACAGCGCCGGCCTCGAGGGCGAACAGCGTGTCGTCGCCGCCACGGCCGACGTTGGCGCCGGGGTGGAAGTGGGTGCCGCGCTGACGGACGATGATCTCGCCGGCCTTGACGACCTGGCCGCCGAAGCGCTTCACGCCGAGGCGCTGCGCGTTCGAGTCACGACCGTTGCGGGTGGACGATGCGCCCTTCTTGTGTGCCATTGTCTGTCAGCCCCTTTACTTGATCTCAGTGACCTTGAGGCGCGTGAGCTCCGAGCGGTGGCCCATGCGGCGCTTGTAGCCGGTCTTGTTGCGGTAGTGCTGGATGCGGATCTTCGGGCCGCGGAGGTCGGTGACGACCTCGGCCGTGATCTTCACCTTGGCGAGCGCGTCGACATCCGTCGTCACCTTGTCGCCGTCGACGAGCAGCACGGGGGCCAGCTCGACGTTGCCGTTGTCGTCACCGGCGATGCGGTCGACGACGAGCACGGTGCCGACCTCGACCTTCTCCTGCCGGCCGCCGGCGCGCACGATTGCGTACACCACGATGGGATCCTCACTGTTGGTACGACTCCCGGCCGAACCGGGACGAAGCTTGTAGCGCGCGCGAAGTCGCGACGTGCGCCAGCGAACAACGATACAGGTTCGCGGCACATCCGGTCAACACGGCCGGGCCCGCGTGGCGCGGACTACGGTGGGCGGATGGCGATCCTCGTCGACGAGCCCCTGTGGCCGAACCACGGCACGATGTGGGCGCACCTCGTGAGCGACGCGTCGCTCGACGAGCTGCACGTCTTCGCGCGCGCCGCGGGCATCCCGGCGCGCGGCTTCGACCACGACCACTACGACGTGCCGGCGGAGCGGATCGACGCGCTCGTCGCGATGGGCGCGCAGCGCGTGCCCCCGAAGGAGCTCGTGCGGCGGCTCATCGCGAGCGGGCTGCGCGTGAAGGAGCGCGACCGACGCTAGCGCTGCTCGTCGGGCTTCGCGGTGATGACGCCCGAGGATGCGCGGCGCGAGCGCCGAGCGGCCTTGCCGGTGCCGGGCGCGGGCGTCGCGATGGCGTCGAGCGCGCTGCCGAGCAGCCCGTCGAGGTCGTCGGGGCTCGCCTTCGCCGCGACGGGCTCGTGCGCCGGAGCGACGGGGATGTCGAGGATCGTGACGACCGGCTCGGCTGCGACGGCCTCGACCGCCGCCTTCGAGGGGGTGACGATGCCGCTGACCTGCTCGGCCTGCTGCTCGGTGCGCCGCTCGCGCTGCTCGACGTGCTGCTCGACCTGCTGCGGCGGCAGCTGCTCCTCGCGCGCATCGACGACCGGCGCGTGGTGGCCGTGCTGCTCGCCCTCGACCTTGCCCTTGCCCGCCGCGGCGATCTGCGAGAGCCCCTTGCGCAGGTCCTCCGTGATCGCGTGCGTGCCGCCCGCGGGCTGCTGGTGCTGGTGCTGGTCGGGCTGCTGCGAGTCCGACTGCTTGCCGCGGCCGCGGCGGCTGCGGCCGTTGCCCGCGCCGCCGCCGCTCTCGGGCTGCTGCTGCTGGCGCTGCGACTTCGAGATCGGCTCGTGGTGCACGATCACGCCGCGGCCCGCGCACACCTCGCACTGCTCGGAGTACGACTCGAGGAGCCCGAGGCCCAGCTTCTTGCGCGTCATCTGCACGAGGCCGAGGCTCGTGACCTCCGCCACCTGGTGCTTCGTGCGGTCACGGCTCAGGCACTCGATGAGGCGCCGCTGCACGAGGTCGCGGTTCGACTCGAGCACCATGTCGATGAAGTCGATCACGATGATGCCGCCGATGTCGCGCAGCCGCAGCTGGCGCACGATCTCCTCGGCCGCCTCGATGTTGTTCTTGGTGACCGTCTCCTCGAGGTTGCCGCCGGCGCCGACGAAGCGACCGGTGTTGACGTCGACGACCGTCATGGCCTCGGTGCGGTCGATCACGAGCGAGCCGCCCGACGGCAGCCAGACCTTGCGGTCGAGCGCCTTGTCGATCTGCTCCGAGATGCGGAAGTGCGAGAACGGGTCGTCGGTGCCCTCGTAGGCCTCGACGCGGTCGAGCAGGTCCGGCGCGATCGCCTCGAGGTACTCGCGGATCGTGGTCAGCGCCTCCGAGCCCTGGATGACGAGCTTGTGGAAGTCCTCGTTGAACACGTCGCGGACGATCTTCACGAGCAGGTCGGGCTCGGCGTGCAGCCGCTGCGGCGCGGAGCCGGTCTTCTTCTGCTGCTGGATGCGCTCCCACTGGCGGGTGAGCCGCTCGACGTCGCGCGTGAGCTGGTCCTCGGTCGCGCCCTCGGCGGCGGTGCGCACGATGACGCCCACGCCCTCCGGCAGCACCTGCTTGAGGATCTTCTTGAGGCGCGCGCGCTCGGTGTCCGGCAGCTTGCGCGAGATGCCGTTCATCGAGCCACCCGGCACCGACACGAGGTACCGGCCGGGCAGCGAGATCTGGCTCGTCAGGCGGGCGCCCTTGTGGCCCACCGGGTCCTTCGTGACCTGCACGAGCACGGTGTCGCCCGGCTTGAGCGCGAGCTCGATCTTGCGCGGCTGGCCCTCGAGCTCGGCGGCGTCCCAGTCGACCTCGCCGGAGTAGAGCACGGCGTTGCGGCCGCGGCCGATGTCGACGAAGGCGGCCTCCATGCTCGGCAGCACGTTCTGCACGCGGCCGAGGTAGACGTTGCCGATCAGGCTCGACTCAGATGCCTTGGCGACGTAGTGCTCGACGAGCACGCCGTCCTCGAGCACGGCGAGCTGCACGCGGTCGTGCTTCGAGCGCACGATCATCTGGCGCTCGACGGCCTCGCGGCGGGCGAGGAACTCGGTCTCGGTGACGACGGTGCGGCGACGACCGGCGTCGCGGCCCTCGCGGCGGCGCTGGCGCTTGGCCTCGAGGCGGGTCGAGCCGCGCACCTTCTGCGGCTCGGTGATGAGCGGCTTCTCGTCCTCGGCCTCGCGGGGCACGCGCCCGCGTGTGCGGGTGCGGCGCGAGCGACGGCCGCCCTGCGGGCGCTCGTCCTCGTCGTCGTCGTCCTCGTCGTCCTGCTCGTCGTCGTCGCGCAGCGACGGGAGGGCGGGCAGCGCGGCGAGGTCGGGCGCGTGGAACACGATCCCGAACGGGCTGGTCGGCAGCTCGGGGAGCGCCATCGCGGCGGCGCGGGGGTCCTCCGCGGGCTCGTCGGAGGCCGGGGCCTCGCTCGCGGGGTCGGTGAGGCCGGGCTCGTGGCCGGGCTCCGCCGCCTGCGAGCCGGCGAGCGCCGGCGAGGCGGTCGCGCTCGCGACGGTGTCGGCCGTTGCGGTCTCGGCCGTTGCGCCCTCGGGCTGCACGCGCTCGAGGACGGTGTTCGCCGTGATCGGGTCTGCGGCGCCCGCCTCGAGGTCGGTCGCGGCCTCCTCGGCGCCGGCGTCCGGCGTCTCGGGCACCGCGTCGTGAGCCGCGTCGTGCGCCGGCGCATCCGCTGCGGACCGCTTGCGCGTCGTCGCTCGCTTGCGCTTGGGCCGCTCGGCGGGCGCCTGGGCCTCGCCCGCGGTGCTCTCGGTCGGGAGGGTCGTGTCGTTGTCCACCATCGCTGGCGCTCTCCTGCCGCAACCGGCGCCGCCGGTCGCCATCTCGCTCGCGACCGGGGCGCGCCCCGGCGCGAATCCTTCCTGGCACCCCCTTGCGGGGATGGCCCGGGCTAGACGTGCTGCCCGGAAAACTGTGGTGTGCGCCCGGAGGGCGCGCTGCCGGGAAGTCTACCCCACGGCCGACGATCGCTCACGGCAGCACGACGCGCACCGCGAGGGCGACGAACGCGAGGGCCGCGACGAGGGTCGAGACGATCGCCGGCCAGCCGTGCGGCTGCACGCTCCTGCCCACCTTCGCGCCGATCAGCACCACCGCCGCGAGGTAGGCGGCGGAGATGAGCTCGAGGATCAGCACGAGCACCGCGAGGTCGCCGAGCGGCGTCGGCGAGTCCGGGTCGATGAACTGCACGAAGAACGACGCGAAGAACAGGATCGCCTTCGGGTTCAGCAGGCTCGTGACGAGCGCGGTGCGGAACGGCGCGAGCCGCGGGCGGGCGATGATCGGGTTCGGGGCGGTCGGCGGATGCGTCGGGTTCTCGGTGGGGGCGGGCTCGGCGGAGCGGCGCCGCTTCGCCGCGATGCGGGCGAGGGCGCTGCGCACGAGGCCGAGCGCGAGCCAGCAGAGGTAGGCGGCGCCCGCCCACGTGAGGATGCGGAAGACGATCGGGTTCGTCGAGAGCGCCTGCGCCGACAGCACCGCGAGCACCATGAGGATGGCGTCGCCGAGGAAGACGCCGAGCGTCGCCCGGAAGCCAGCGCGACGGCCGGCGCGCAGGGCTGTGGTCGCGACGTAGAGGCTGTTGGCGCCGGGAAGCAGCACGATGACGACGACGCCCGCCGTGAAGGCGGCGAGCGTTGCTGCGTCGAGGCTCATCGGGCCGCACCCGCGCTGATCGCATAGCCGGGGCTGGTTGGATGGGTCGCAGGAGGCTCCATGAACGACACCCGTCCCGCCCAGATCGCCGCACCCGTGTGGCTCGGCGTCGTGCTCATCATCACCGGCCTGCTCGGCCTGCTCGGGGCGTTCTCGCTCTCGGTCGAACGCATCGAGCTGCTGCTGCAGCCGGACGAGGCGCTCGGCTGCGACCTGAACCCGTTCCTCACGTGCTCGGGCGCGATCGAGTCCGAGCAGGGGGCCGTCTTCGGCTTCCCCAACCCGTTCCTGGGACTCATGGCGTTCCCGGCTCCGATCATCATGGGCGTCCTCACCCTCGGGCGCGTGGCGATGCCCCGCTGGGTGTGGACGGTCTTCTCGATCGGCGTGCTCGGCGCGATGGCGCTGGTGCTCTGGCTCGCGCAGCAGTCGATCTTCGTGCTGGGCTTCGTGTGCCCGTGGTGCTTCCTGGTGTGGATGGCGATGTACGCGATGGCGTTCCCGCTCTGGACCTGGGCGTTCGGCGCCGGCGCGCTGCCGGCGCCCGCCGGGCTGCGACGCGTGGCCGCGCGCTTCTCGGCGTGGGGCTGGGTGCTCTCGCTGACCCTCGCGGTGATCCTGGTCGTGACGATCATGATCGCCCTCCCCGGCATCCCCCGCTTCCTCTTCGCCTTCTAGCCCCCCTGCGCCGAACTTCCCGAAAACGGGAGTTCTCGAGCGGAATCTCGCCGTTCGGGGAAGTTCGCGGCGATCCTTGCGCCGAGCTTCCCGAACTCGCGAGTTTCGGGCGGGAATCGCGCGGTTCGGGGAAGTTCGACGGTCGGGGCGGGTGGGTCAGGCGAACCAGAGCGCGAGCTCGCGCGCGGCCGACTCCTCGGAGTCGGAGCCGTGCACGAGGTTCTGCTGCACCTTGAGGCCCCAGTCCCGGCCGAGGTCGCCGCGGATCGTGCCGGGAGCGGCGGTCGTCGGGTCGGTGGTGCCGGCGAGCGAGCGGAAGCCCTCGATCACGCGGTCGCCCTCAAGGCGGATCGCGACCGACGGGCCCGAGAGCATGAACTCGACGAGCGGCTCGAAGAACGGCTTGCCGCGGTGCTCGTCGTAGTGCTCCTCGAGCAGCGCGCGCTCGGGCTGGACGAGCTTGAGGTCGGCGACGACGTATCCCTTGGCCTCGATGCGGG
>Ga0213836_101776_pt1 | contig 11692 bp, 8 predicted proteins | sample SWPATP03_FD_160578 | JGI IMG/M metagenome (GOLD analysis project Ga0213836, IMG submission 160578) | Coastal seawater microbial communities from Marineland, Florida, United States - SWPA TP0 #3 | ecosystem: Environmental > Aquatic > Marine > Coastal | place: USA: Florida | collected 2016-08-05
AGCGGGATGGGCGCCAGCGGCGCGGTCCCGAACAGGCGGATGTTGGACATGTCGGGGACGTTCTTGCCGTTCGGGGTCAGCAGGTCGTTGACTGACCAGGTGCCGTTGGTGAAGGCGACGTCCATCTTGTAGGCGGCGTTGTCGGTCGCGCCCTTCACGACGAAGGCGAAATGCCCCTCGCCCCAGCGGAACAGCGGGTTCAGCGCCCAGAGGCCCTGCTTGTAGAGCGGCGCCTGGTAGGTGATCGAGAAGAGGCCGCCCGTGCTGTCGACGATCGTGCCGGCTGCGGGCGTGCCCTCGCGCTTGACCTCGTCGAGCAGCATCCAGCCCTTGGTCCCGAAGGCCCCGTCGCTGCCGAAGGCGTTCATCGTCTCGGCGGTCGCATTGCCGCCCGGGCCACCGGACACCGGCGAGATGCAGGCCGTCGAGGTGGTGAAGTTGAGGATGTTGCAGGTGCTTGCCTGCGTCTCGGTCGTCGACACGGCAAAGAGGCCGACCGCCATGGCCCCTGCCGCAAAAGCTGCCGTCAGACTCTTCATGCCTCGTGTCTCCTTCGCGTCCCGTTACCCGTCGCAAACGTTAACGAGCTCCGTCAGATTTTCGCAAGTCCCGCCGTGTTTCTGCCCTGATTTCGCCCCGGTTTCTCCCCGGTTGGCGCAACCCGCACCGCAGGCTCCGCGGCATTGTCGATCCGCAGGAAACGCGGGCCCCGGGCGGGCCGGGGCCTGCGGCGCGCCTCAGCCCGAATCACCCAGCCGGCGATAGAGCGGCGCGAGCAGCAGCGGCGTCAGGAACATCGGCACCTGATAGCAGCCGACGAAGAGGAGCAGCGCCTGCCCCACCGGCTCGGGCAGCGCGGCGAGGAACAGCGCGAGGTTGCGGTTGCCCGCCACGATCGCCAGCGCCGAGGCATCGCGCCCCGCCCCCCGTGCCCGCACCACCGCCAGCGTCGCCAGCTGGGTGCCGAAGTTCAGCACGAAGACCAGCGCCAGCACCGCCCACAGCGCCGCATCGCCCGCCAGCAGCGCCGGCCCCAGCGCCGAGGTGAGCGCGATCACCACCAGCCCCATCGACAGCGAGGTCAGCCCGTCGATGGCCACCGCACCCCGCCCCTCGCCCAGCCCCGGCCAGCGCGCGCGCAGCGCGAATCCTCCCGCCCCCGCCACCCCGATCACCGCCAGCAGCCGCAGCACCGCCGCCGCCACATCGCCCGGCGCGGCGAAGACCGGCAGCACCGCAAAGACCGGCAGCACCGTCAGCGGCAACAGTGCCGTGCCCAGCACCAGCTGCCGCAAGGCCGGCGCCGGCGCCGCCCCCGACAGGATCGCCAGCCCCGGCGCCCCGGTGATCGGGCTCGCGGCCAGCACCAGCACCACGCCGAGGCCCACCGGATGCGCCAGCCAGCCCAGCGCGCCCAGCCCCGCGATGGCCGCAAGCGGCGGCACGATCTGCAGCGCGGCCGTCCACATCAGCGCCCGCGGCAGCTCGCCCGGCCGCGGCCGCGCCGCCCCCGGCCCGATCCGCAGCGCCGCCAGAAACAGCAGGAACCCCAGCAACGGCACGATCGCCGGCTCCATCGCGCGCGCGAGCGGCGGCACGGCGATGCCCAGCGCCAGCCCTGCCGGCAGCACCCAGCGACCGTGCCGCGCAACGAAGGCGAGCAAGCTCACAGCGCCGCGGCGGCCCGGGCGGCCTGATCGTAGCTGCCCGACAGCATGCGCATCAGCGCCGCCAGCCGCGACATCTCGGCCGGGTCCACCCCCAGTTGATGCGCCGCCCGCACCAGGAGCGCCTCGCGCACCTCGCCATAGCGCGTGCACAGCGCCGCCCCCGCCCCGGTCACCGTCACGGTCTTTTCCTTGCCCTTGCGGCCCTCCTGCACCAGCCCGTGCCCGGCCAGCTTGCGGATGGCATAGTTCGCCAGATGCGTGTCCTCGACATTCAGCACGAGGCAGATGTCGGCCAGCGTCTTGGGCCGCTCGCGGTGGTTCACCAGATGCAGGATCAGCACCTCGAGCGGCGACATCGCCGGCCCTCCGGCGGCCACCATGCAGCGCACCATCCAGCGCTGAAAGGCGTGGTTGGCCATGGTCAGCCCGAACTCCACCTCCGACAGCGCCGGCAGCGACGACCGCGCCAGATGCGCCGACGAGACGACCGGCCCCACCCCGGCCTTCAGCGCGCGAGCATCGTCTGAGGCAGCCACAGGGCGATCTCCGGAAACAGGGCCAGAAGCGCGGTCGCAACCACGAGGATGAGAAAGAACGGCAGCGCCATGCGCGCGATCCGGAAGATGTCGCGCCCCGTTATGGACTGCAACACGAAGAGGTTGAAGCCCACCGGCGGGGTGATCTGGCTCATCTCCACCACCAGCACCAGAAAGATGCCGAACCAGATCGGGTCGATGCCGGCCGCCAGCACCATGGGCAGGATCACCGAGGTCGTCAGCACCACGATGGAGATCCCGTCCAGAAAGAACCCCAGCACGATGAAGAACAGCAGCAGCGCCGCCAGCAGCGCATGGGGCGACAGCCCCATCTCGCCGATCCAGCCCGCCAGCGCCCGCGGAATGCCGGTGAACCCCATCGCCACCGTCAGGAACGACGCGCCCGCCAGGATGAAGGCGATCATGCAGGTGGTCCGCGCAGCACCCGTCAGGGCGGCCACGAAGCTCGCCCGCGAAAGCCCCCCCGTCGCGCCCGCGATTCCCAGCGCCCCCAGCACCCCCACCACCGCGGCCTCCGTCGGCGAGGCCAGCCCGCCATAGATCGACCCGATCACGGCAACGATCAGGAGCACCGTGGGCAGCAACAGCGCCGCCGCGCGCAGCCGCTCGCCCAGCGGCGGCTTCGGCTCGGGCGGCGGCATGCGGTCGCGGTTCAGCATCGCCCAGACCATGACATAGCCCGCGAACATCGCCGCCAGCATCAGCCCCGGGATCACCCCGGCCAGGAACAGCCGCGCGATCGACTGCTCCGTTGCCGCGCCATAGACAATCAGGATGATCGAGGGCGGAATGAGAAAGCCGAAGGTGCCGGCGCCCGCGAGCGTGCCGATGGCCATGCCCGGGTCATAGCCGCGCGCCTTCAGCTCGGGCAGCGACATCCGCCCCACCGTCGCCGTCGTCGCCGCCGACGAGCCCGAGACGGCGGCAAACAGCGCACAGCCGAAGATGTTGACGTGCAGAAGCCCCCCCGGCAGCCGCCGCGTGAAGGGCGCAAGGCCGCGGAACATGTCCGACGACAGCCGCGAGCGATAGAGGATCTCGCCCATCCACACGAACATCGGCAGCGCGGTCAGATCCCACAGCGTCAGCGAGCCCCAGACCTTGGTCGCAAACACCGCCCCCGCCGGCGCCGGCGTCGCGAGCTCCATCGCCACCAGCGCCACCGCCATCAGCGCAAACCCGACCCACAGCCCCAGAAACAGCGTGCCGAACAGCACGCACACGAGGATCAGCGACAACAGCCCCAGCGTCATTCGCCGCCCTCCGCCGTGCCGCGCTCGGCCTCGGCCAGGCGATAGGCCGGCAAGCCCCCGCGCAGCACCGTCACCAGCTCATCGGCCAGCGCCAGCGCCATCAGCCCCATGCCCGCCGTCATCACCGCCTGCGGGATCCACAAGGGCACCCGCACCCGGCCGAAGGACAGGCTGTTGAACTGAAAGCTGTCCAGCGCCTGCGCCCCCAGATGCCAGGTGGCAAAGACCGCCAGCCCCAAAGCCGCCCCGAGCACCAGCGCCGAGAGCCCGCGCGCAATCGGCCCCGCCACCAACCGCGCCAGCAGCGTCACCCGCACGTGCCCCCCCGCCCGCAACGTCGACGGCAGCGCGAGGAACGCCGCCGCCACGAACAGGAACCCGCCGATCTCGGCCAGCGACGGCACCTGCAATCCCAGCGGCGCCCCCCCCGCCCAGATCAGCCCCCGGTCGAGGATCCGCCCGCCCACCTGCACCGCCACCAGCCCGGCAATGGCCAGCATGCACAGACACGCCCCCACCAGCCCCGCGCCATACACCCCGTCGAGTAGCCTGCGCATCCCCGCGCCTCCGCGTTGCCGACAGAAGGGCTCCGGCGCAGCCCGTCGCCCCTTTCATCTTTCCGAAAATATCCTCGGGGGCAACGCCCCGCAGGGGCGTGGGGGGCTGAAAGCCCCCCTGCCCGGCCGCAACCGGGCGTGCCGCCCGGTCACTCGCCGCGAAAGGCCCCGATCACCGCCTCGCCTGCCGCGCCCGCGGCCGCCAGCCACTCGGCGGTCATGGTCGCGCCCACCTCCTCCAGCGCGGCCTGCATCGCCTCGGTGGGGCTGCTCACGGTCATCCCGGCCGCCTCCAGCGCCGCGATCTGCGTCGCCGTCTCGGCCTGCGACATCTCCCAGCCGCGCGCCTCCGCCGCGGCAGCCGCCTCCATCAGCGCGGCACGCTGCGCCTCGGGCAGGGCCTGCAGCGCGCGGGTGTTCACGAACACCATGTTCTTCGGCAACCACGCCTGCACATCGATGTAATGGCTGGTGAAATCCCAGGCCTGCGACGACACGCCGGTCGAGGGCGAGGTGATCATCGACTCGACCCGCCCGGTGGCAAAGGCGGTGGGAATGTCGCCGGCCTCGACCTGCGTCGGGATCATGCCCAACAGTTCCGCCATCCGCTCGGTCGCGGCGTTGTAGGCGCGGAATGTCTTGCCGCGCAGGTCGGCGGGGTCCTCCACCGCCTCGCGCAGGAACAGGCTCTGCCCCGGCCAGGGCACGGCGAACAACAGCGTCAGCCCCTGCGCCGACATCAGATCCTCGACCGCCCCGCGCGAGGCCGCCCACAGCGCCTCGGCCTCGTCATAGGAGGCGGCGAGGAAGGGGATCGAATCGACCTCGAAGATCGGGTCCTCGTTGGCCAGCCGCGACATCAGGATCTCGCCGATGGGCGCGAGGCCGCGGCGCACCGAATCCTTGATCTCCGGATGGCCGAAGAGCGAGCCCGCCGAATGCACGGTGATGTCGAGCGCGCCGTCGGTGGCCGCGCGCACGTCGTCGGCGAACTGGGCGATGTTCATCGTGTGGAACACCGTGTCGCCATAGGGGGTGGGCATGTCCCAGCGGGTCTGCGCCGCGGCGGGCAGCGCGAGGCCGAGGGCCAGCGCGGTGCTCAGGGCAAGGGCGGTGCGGCGGGATGGGTGGCGTGTCATCGGGATCTCCCTGCGGATGGGTGTCTGGACCAGGATCCGGTCTTCTGGGGACCGTTCCGATGAGAGGTTGACGATACGTCGGCAATTTGTCAACGATTTGCTCGCGTGACCCCGGCGATCCCCCAGCGGACGCCGAAACCGGAGGCGAGGCATGGGCAAACTGTGGGATTTCTGGATCGACCGCGGCGGCACCTTCACCGATGTCATCGGCCGGGCGCCGGAGGGCACGCTGCACCCGCTGAAGCTGCTCTCCGAAAACCCCGAGGCCTATGAGGACGCCGCCATCGAGGGCATCCGCCAGCTTCTCGGCGGCGCCATCGCGCCGGCCCGCATCGGCACGGTGCGCATGGGCACCACGGTCGCGACCAATGCGCTGCTGGAGCGCAAGGGCGACCGCACCGCGCTCCTCATCACCCGCGGGTTCCGCGATGCGCTGCGGCTGGGCTATCAGGCGCGGCCGGACATCTTCGCCAAGGAGATCGTCCTGCCCGAACAGCTCTATACCCGCGTGATCGAGGTCGAGGAACGGCTCCTGCCCGATGGCGCCGTCGAGACGCCGCTCGACCTCGCCCCGCTCGCCGCCCCCCTCGCCGCGCTGCGCGCAGACGGCATCGACGCCGTCGCCATCGTGCTGATGCACGCCTGGAAGAACCCCGCGCACGAAGCCCGCCTCGCCGCCCATGTCCGCGCCATGGGCTTCGGCCAGGTCTCGGTCAGCCATGAGGTCTCGCCGCTGATCAAGCTGGTGGGCCGGGGCGATACCACGGTGGTGGACGCCTATCTCTCGCCGATCCTGGGCCGCTATGTCGCCCGCGTCGCCCGGGCCCTCGGCGCGACGCCGGCGGGCGAACCGGGGCCGACGCTGCAATTCATGATGTCCTCGGGCGGGCTGACGGCGGCCGAGCGCTTTCAGGGCAAGGACGCGATCCTGTCGGGGCCCGCGGGCGGCGTCGTCGGCATGGCGCGCACGGGCGCGCTGGCGGGCTTTGCCCGGGTGATCGGCTTCGACATGGGCGGCACCTCGACCGATGTCGCGCATTACGCGGGCGACTACGAACGGGCCTTCGACACCGAGGTCGCGGGCGTGCGGATGCGCGCGCCGATGCTGCGCGTGCACACCGTCGCGGCCGGCGGCGGCTCGGTCCTGCACGCCGATCCCGGGAGGTTCCGCGTCGGCCCCGAGTCGGCCGGTGCCGACCCGGGGCCGGCCTGCTATCGCCGCGGCGGGCCGCTCACCGTCACCGACGCCAACGTCATGCTGGGCAAGCTGAATCCGGAGCTCTTTCCGGCCATCTTCGGCCCCTCGCAGGACCAGCCGCTGGACCGCGACACGGTCGCCGCCCGCTTTGCCGAGATCGCCGCGCGCGAAGGCAAACGCCCGGAAGAGGTCGCCGAGGGCTTCGTGCGCATCGCGGTCGAGAACATGGCCGGCGCGATCAAGAAGATCAGCGTGCAGCGCGGCTATGACGTCACGCGCTATCTGCTCAACTCCTTCGGCGGCGCGGGGGGGCAGCACGCCTGCCTCGTCGCCGATGCGCTGGGGATGGAATCGGTGCTGATCCACCCGCTGTCGGGGCTGCTCTCGGCCTATGGCATCGGGCTCGCGCGCGTCTCCATCACCCGCCAGCGCGCGCTGGAGGCACCGCTGGAGGAGGCAATCCGGCCGCGGCTGGAGGCCGCGCTGGCGGAGCTGGAGGCCGAGGTGCGCGCCGAGCTGGCCGAGCAGGGCGTCGCGGCCATGGAGACCCGGGCGCTCCTGCACCTGCGCCTTGCCGGCACCGACACGGCGCTGCCCATCGCGCACACGGGCGAGCTTGCCGCCGCCCGCGCCGCCTTCGACGCCGCCCACCGCGCGCAATTCGGCTTCGCCGCCCCCGACCGCGGGCTGATCATCGAGGCTGCCGAGGTCGAGGGCAGCGACGCCGCCCCCGAACCGCAGGCCGAACGCACAGTCGCGGAAACCGACGCGACGCCGGCCAGCGACCGCCGCACCCCGGTCTTCTCGGCCGGGCAGTGGCACGAGGCCGCCGTCTTCCGCCGCGAGGGGCTGGCGCCGGGCCACCGCATCCCCGGCCCCGCGCTGATCGTCGAGGCGAACCAGACCATCGTGGTGGAGCCCGGCTGGACCGCCCGCATCACCGCCTGCGACCATGTGCTGCTGACCCGCCACGAGCGGCTGCGCCGCGATCAGGCCATCGGCACCGAGGCCGACCCGATCCTGCTGGAGGTCTTCAACAACCTCTTCATGAACATCGCCGAGCAGATGGGCGTCACGCTCCAGAACACCGCGCAATCGGTCAACATCAAGGAACGGCTGGATTTCTCCTGCGCGGTCTTCGACGCCGAGGGGGCGCTGGTGGCCAACGCCCCGCACATGCCGGTCCACCTCGGCTCGATGGACCGCAGCGTCGAGACGGTGATTCGCCTCAACGCCGGGCAGGTCCGCCCCGGCGACGTCTTCGCCCTGAACGCCCCCTACAACGGCGGCACCCACCTGCCCGACATCACCGTGGTCACCCCCGTCTTCGACGAGGCGCAAGCCGAGATCCTGTTCTGGGTCGCCTCGCGCGGCCATCATGCCGATGTCGGCGGCACCGCCCCGGGCTCGATGACCCCGCTCGCCACCACCGTGGACGAGGAGGGCGTGCTCATCGACAACTTCCGCCTCGTGGCCGAGGGCACGTTCCAGGAGGACGCCCTGCGCCGGCTGCTGACCGACCACCCCTACCCCTGCCGCAACCCCGACCAGAACATCGCCGACCTCAAGGCCCAGATCGCCGCCAACGCCCGCGGCATCGCGGAACTCCGCCGCATGGTCGCCGACTTCGGCCTCGACGTCGTGCGGGCCTATATGGGCCATGTGCAGGACAACGCCGCCGAAGAGGTCCGCCGCCTGCTCGGCCGGCTGGAGGATTGCGCGGCCGACTACCCCACCGACACCGGCCAGACCATCCGGGTGAAGATCACCGTGGACCGCGACGCCCGCGAGGCCACGGTCGATTTCACCGGCACCTCGGAGGCTTGCGAGAACAACTTCAACGCCCCGGAGCCGGTCGCCCGGGCCGCCGTCCTCTATGCCTTTCGCGTCATGGTCGAGGCGCCGATCCCGATGAACGCCGGCTGCCTGCGGCCCATCCGCATCGTCATCCCCGAGGGCTCGATGCTGCGCCCCGCCTGGCCCCGCGCCGTGGTGGCGGGCAATGTCGAGACATCGCAGCATGTCACCAACGCGCTGTTCCAGGCGCTCGGCGTCATCGCCAACAGCCAGGGGACGATGAACAACCTCACCTTCGGCAACGCCACCCACCAGTATTACGAGACCATCTGCTCGGGCTCGCCGGCCGGGCGGCGCAACGACGGCACCGGCTTTGCCGGCACCCCGGGCGTGCATGTCCACATGACCAACTCGCGCCTGACCGACCCCGAGGTGCTGGAGCTGCGCTTTCCCGTGCTGCTGGAGGAGTTCGCGCTGCGCCCCGGCTCGGGCGGGGCCGGCGCCTTTCCCGGCGGCGACGGCACGCTGCGGCGGCTGCGGTTCCGCGAGCGGATGGACTGCGCGATCCTGTCCTCGCACCGTGACCGCCCGCCGCGGGGCCTCGCCGGCGGCGGCGACGGCCAGCCGGGACGCACGCTGGTGCACCGCCTCGACGGCCGGGTCGAGGAGCTCCCCGCCTGCGCCCAGACCGTGCTGGAGGCGGGCGAGAGCATCACCGTGATCCCGCCCACCCCGGGCGGCTACGGGGCGCCCTGAGGCAAGGCCTCCTGTCCCGGACCTCACCCCCCGATGACGCCATCATCACAGCCCCGCAAGCCGGCCTTGCGGGGGCCGCGGCCCGCCCCCACCTCCGCGCCACAAGACGCCCATGATCAACGACTTGGAGGTAAAAATGCCCACCGTGAACATGAGCACGCTCGACCGTGCCCTGCGCGCCATCGCCGGGGTCTTCCTGATCGCGCTGTTCTTCGCCCTGCCCGAACTCGCCTGGCGCTGGGTGTTCTGGATCGGCGCGGTGCCGCTGGCGACCGCGGCCCTCGGCCATTGCCCGGCCTATCGCCTGCTCGGCCGGCAGGACAAGTCCGACAGCGACGGCGCCGCCAACGCCTGAGCCCCGGCCCGGGCGCCCTCACCCGGCGCCCGGGCCCCGCCTGCGCGCACCGGTCGCATGCACGCAACGGCATGTTTGCGTATGATGGGGCCTTCCCTCATCCCGGAGCCCCCCATGTTCGCCAGAAACGTCGGCACCATCGACCGCGCCGTCCGCATCGTCGTCGGCCTCGCCCTGATCGCGGGCTTCTTCCTGAACCCCGAGGCGAGCCTGCGCTGGCTCTACCTCATCGGCATCGTGCCCCTCGCCACCGGCGTGCTCGGCACCTGCGGCCTCTACAGCGTGATCGGCATCAACACCTGCGGACTGCGCAAACCCTGACCCCGCAGCCCGCCGCCCGAGGTCCCTCCCGCGCCCCGGCGGCGGCGTGGGTGGGTGGGCGGGAGCCGCCGCCGGGGCGCCGCCGCCGAGGGGGCTCGATGCCCCCGACGGCGGCGACCCCGGGCACTCCCGCCCGAGGTCGCCCGCGTCTCACTCCGCCGCCGTCCGCCGCGCCGCCAACAGCGGGCGCAGATACCGCCCGGTGTGGCTCGCCTCCACCGCCGCCACCTCCTCGGGCGTTCCCGTGGCCACGATCCGCCCGCCGCCGTCGCCCCCCTCGGGGCCGATGTCGATGATCCAGTCGGCGGTCTTCACCACATCGAGGTTGTGCTCGATCACCACCACGGTGTTGCCCTGCTCCACCAGCTCGTGCAGCACCTCCAGCAGCTTGCGCACATCCTCGAAATGCAGCCCCGTCGTCGGCTCGTCGAGGATGTAGAGCGTCCGCCCCGTGCTCCGCCGGCTCAGCTCCTTGGCCAGCTTCACCCGCTGCGCCTCGCCCCCCGACAGCGTCGTCGCCTGCTGGCCCACCTTGATGTAGCCCAGCCCCACCCGCACCAGCGCGTCCATCTTCTCGCGGATCGCCGGCACGGCGGCAAAGAAGCCCTGCGCGTCCTCGACCGTCATGTCCAGCACGTCGGCGATGCTCTTGCCCTTGAACAGAACCTCCAGCGTCTCGCGGTTATAGCGCTTGCCCTTGCAGGTCTCGCACTCGACATAGACGTCGGGCAGGAAATGCATCTCGATCTTGATGACCCCGTCGCCCTGACAGGCCTCGCAGCGCCCGCCCTTGACGTTGAACGAGAACCGCCCCGGCTTGTAGCCGCGCGCCTTCGCCTCCGGCAGCCCCGCGAACCAGTCGCGGATCGGCCCGAAGGCGCCGGTATAGGTGGCCGGGTTCGACCGCGGCGTCCGGCCGATGGGGCGCTGGTCGATGTCGATGACCTTGTCGAGATGCTCGAACCCCTTGATCGTCTCGCAGGGCGCCGGCGTCTCGCGCGCCCCGTTCAGCCGGACGGCGGCGGTCTTGTAGAGCGTCTCGATGGTCAGCGTCGACTTGCCCCCGCCCGACACGCCGGTCACGCAGACAAACCGCCCGAGCGGGAACTCGGCCGTCACGTCCTTCAGGTTGTTGCCGCAAGCCTTTACGACGGTGAGTTTTTTCCCGTTGCCCTTGCGCCGCACCCCGGGCACCGGGATGCAGCGCGTCCCGGCCAGATACTGCCCCGTCAGCGAGGCGGGGTCGGCCGTGATCTGCTCGGGCGTGCCCTCGGCCACCACCCGGCCACCGTGCACCCCGGCGCCGGGGCCGATGTCGAAGACGTAATCGGCCTCGCGCACCGCCTCCTCGTCATGCTCGACCACCAGCACCGTGTTGCCCTGATCGCGCAGGTTCTTCAGCGTCGCGAGCAGCCGGTCGTTGTCGCGCTGGTGCAGCCCGATCGAGGGCTCGTCGAGCACATAGAGCACCCCCGTCAGCCCGCTGCCGATCTGGGAGGCCAGCCGGATCCGCTGGCTCTCACCCCCCGAGAGCGTGCCGGCGGCGCGGCTGAGCGTCAGATAGTCGAGCCCGACATTGACAAGGAAGCCAAGCCTCTCGCGGATTTCCTTGAGGATCGCGCGGGCGATCTCGTTCTTCTGTTTCGAGAGCTGCGCCGGCGCCGCCTCGACCCACTGCAAGGCCGCACGGATCGACATCTCGCTGACCTGCCCGATATGCAGGCCCGCGATCCGCACCGCCAGCGCCTGTTCCTTCAGCCGGTAGCCGCCGCAGGCGCCGCAGGGGCGGTTGTTCTGATAGCGCTCGAATTCCTCGCGGACCCAGGCGCTGTCGGTCTCCTTCCAGCGGCGCTCCATGTTGGGGATCACCCCCTCGAAGGGGCGGGTGACGCGATAGACCCGCCCGCCCTCGTCATAGCGGAACTCGATCTCCTCACCGGCCGAGCCGCGCAGGACCACCTGCTGCACCTTTTCGGGCAGGTCGCGCCAGGCGGTGCGGGGCGAGAAGCCATAGTGCCGGGCCAGCGCCTCGATGGTCTGGACGAAATACGGGCTCTTGGACTTGGCCCAGGGCGCGACGGCGCCCTTC
>Ga0213836_101784_pt1 | contig 11665 bp, 9 predicted proteins | sample SWPATP03_FD_160578 | JGI IMG/M metagenome (GOLD analysis project Ga0213836, IMG submission 160578) | Coastal seawater microbial communities from Marineland, Florida, United States - SWPA TP0 #3 | ecosystem: Environmental > Aquatic > Marine > Coastal | place: USA: Florida | collected 2016-08-05
CAGGGAAATCGCCGCGCGCATGATGGAGCAGCTGGGCGAGGTGCTGCGCAGCCAGCAGATCCGCTCGATCGAATACGAATTGCTGCGCTTCGGCGCGACCCAGCATTTCGAGGCGCGCCTGGTCGCCACCGGCCCGTCCGAGGTGCTGGGACTGGTGCGCGACATCAGCGAGCGCAAACGCAGCGAGGAGCAAATCCGCCGCCTGGCCTATTGCGACAGCCTGACCGGCATCCCGAACCGCCAGGCCTTCCTCGAGACGCTCGAGCGCGAACTGCAGCGCTCGAAAATCGGCAACAAGAAATTCGCCGTGCTGTTCATGGACCTCGACGCCTTCAAACGCATCAACGACACGCTCGGGCACAACGTCGGCGACCACCTGCTGAAAATCGTCTCCGAGCGCCTGCGCGAGACGATCCGGCCGAGCGACCTGGTGTCGCGCAGCGAAGCGCTTCCTGGCGAGGCCGCGCTTGGAGAGGTCGCGCTCGAAGACGCTCCCTTCCACACATCCGCCACCAACCTGGCGCGCCTGGGCGGCGACGAGTTCACCATCCTGATTCCCGACCTCGAGCGGGTCGAGCATGCGCTGAACGTGGCGCACCGCGTCAAGGAAGCGATGCGCCGGCCCTTCCTCATCGACGGCAACGAGATCTTCGTCACCGCCAGCATCGGCATCTCGCTGTTCCCGGAAGACGGCGACGATTGCAATTCGCTGCTGAAGTTCGCCGACACCGCCATGTACCACGCCAAGAACTGCGGCAAGAACAACGCCAAGCTGTACAGCTCTTCGCTGACGATGCAGATCATGAGCCATGTGAAGCTCGAAGTCGGCCTGCGCAAGGCCCTGCAGAACGACGAACTCTATTTGCTCTACCAGCCGCAGCTCGACGTGCGCTCGCTCGAGATCGTCGGCGTCGAGGCGCTGGTGCGCTGGCGCCACCCGGAACGCGGCATCATCTCGCCCAACGAATTCATTCCGCTGGCCGAGGAGACGGGATTGATCGTGCCGATCGGCGAATGGGTGCTGCGCACCGCCTGCAACCAGGCGCGCGCCTGGCAGCGCGCGCTGCAGCGCTCGGTGCGCATGGCGGTGAACCTGTCGGCCAAGCAGTTCAAGGACGAGAACCTGTCGCAGATCGTGCTCTCGGCGCTCGACGAGACGGGGCTCGATCCCAGGCTGCTGGAACTGGAGCTGACCGAAGGCACCCTGATGGACGACGCCCGCGCGACCATGGTCACCCTCGACCAGCTGCGCGGGATCGGTGTCTACCTGTCGATCGACGACTTCGGCACCGGCTACTCGTCGATGAACTATTTAAAACGCTTCGACGTGCGCTCGCTGAAGATCGACCGCAGCTTCATCTGCGGCCTGCCCCAGGACTCGGAAAACGCGGCCATCACGCGCGCCATCATCGCCATGGCCCATGGCCTGAAAATGGCGGTGGTGGCCGAAGGGGTGGAGACCGACGAACAGCTGGTCATGCTGGAACAGTACGGCTGCGACCTGGTGCAGGGCTACTTCCTCGGCCACCCGTCGAGCGCCGACGCCATCACCGAGATGCTGGGGCCCGTACCCCTGGTCTTGCCGGCGCCTTGAGGTTTCAAGGCCCCGGCGCCAGCGTCAGCGTATGGCGCGCCGGCCCGGGCAGCAGCGGCACGGGCCGGCCGCGCACCCAGTCCGCGTGCCCGTGCAGGAACCAGGGCGACAGCGGATGGCCGCTCTGCCCGCCCGGCATGTTGTAGAGTCCCGCTTCCTCGCGTCCGGGCGACACCGTCATCCGCTCCGACTGGCCGAACTTCGCACCGGCCACGCGCGGCATGTGGGCGTCGCCCGCCAGCTGGTCGGGCGGCACGCCCAGCCAGGGGCGCAGGAAGGGCGCCGCCAGCGAAATCGGATGGGCAAACGCGGCCGTGTTGCGCGCGCCCCAAGTGGCCTTCTCGAGCGCCACGCCTTCGCGCTCGAATTCATCGAGCACGCGGTCGACCGCCGCCAGCTGCACGTCGCGCCAGTCGCGCCGGCCGGGCGGCAGCCAGCCGGCGCTCGGTTCGTCGAGCAGGCGCGCAAGCAGCGCCGGCCAGCGCGGATTGGCCAGCGCCATCGTCGCTTTCGGGTCGAGCGCCGCCATCCGGGCGTCGACGCCGGCGAACAGCAGGTCGTGCAGCGCCCACATGAAATTACGCGCGAGCCGGTAGCCGACCGAGTCGACATCGGCGCGGCCGTTCCAGCTGGTTTCCAGCAGGCGCCGGAAGGCGGCGCGGCGCGGCTGTCCCTGCAGGCTGGCCTTGTCGAGCACGGCGAGCGCCCGTGCGCGCCAGCGCGCGATGAAGAGCGCGCGGTCGTCCAGCGCCACCGCAAACGCGGCCGCCTCGTCGGTGCGTGGTCCAAGCTGGCGCAGGCGGTCGCGCAGCTGGCTGCTGCGCGCGCCGAGATCGAAGCCGCCGTCGCCGAGCAGCGCGCTGCCGGGGCCCAGCAGCGTGCGGCTGTTCGCGGTCGAGAGCTGGCCATCGGGGGGATTGACCACGCGCGGATAGCGTTCGGGGTCGAGCAGGCCGTCCCAGCCCGGCGCCGGATCGCCTGCCTTGATCGGGAAGCTGGCCGCGACGTCCTCGGCGGCGCGGCGCGGCAGGCGGCCGGCCACCGTCCAGCCGATATTGCCCGCCTGGTCGCCGGCGACGAAATTCTGGGCCGGGATGCCGTCCTGCGCGGCGATCGACAGCGCCGCCGCGAGCGTCGGCGCCTCCTCGAGCCGCAAGTGATGCAGGTTCAGTGCGCCGGGTTCGTGCGCGACCCAGTGGATCGCATAGGTCTTGCCGCCGGCCTCGCGCAAGGGGCCGAAGCTGCTCTCGCGCACCACCAGGCGCTCGGCGGGCAGGCCTTTCACCGCAATCGTCTCGATGTGTTCCAGCAGCCGCTCCCAGCCCTTCGGCGTGCGCACCTGGGCCGGCCGCGCGCGCTCGAATTCGACTTCGACCAGGTCCAGGTAGTCGCCATAGCTGTTGGTAAAACCCCAGGCGACTTTGCCGTTGCTGCCGGCGATGACCAGCGGCGGCGCGCCGGGAAGCGTGACGCCCACCAGCCGGCGCTCGCCGCCCTGCCCGTCCGGATAGGTCAAGGCCAGCCGGTACCAGATGTTCGGCAGCTGCAGGCCCAGGTGCATGTCGTCGGAAACGATGGCCGCGCCCGAGGTGCTGCGGCTGCCGGCAAGCGCATAGTTGTTACTGCCGACCATGTCGCCGCGTTCGCGCATGGCCAGCGATTCCGCCCGCGCGGGAACGCCGTCCCACCAGGCCGGCGCGGCCGCCGGGACCGGCGCGTCCTTGAATCCGGCGGCGCCGTCGAGGGGCGCATCCCAGCTCGATGCCTGCGGCAGCAGGAAGGCCAGCTGGGCGGCGTCGCTGTGGCTGCGCAGCCAGCCGCGGGCCAGCTCGCGCGGTTCCTGGTTGCCCTGCAGGTCGATGAACATTGCCCACACCACCAGCAGCGAATCCTCGGCGCGCCAGGGACGCGGCCCGGCGCCGGTCAGCAGGTATTCGAAGGGACGCGCGCCGAGCGCGCCCAGGCCCGCGTTGACGCCGGCGACATAGCGGTCGATGAAGGCACGGTCTGGCGCAGGCATGCTGGCCAGCACCCGCAGGGCGCGGGCGCGGAAGCGGTGCAGGCGGCGCGCCCGGTCGAGCGGCAACGCGCGCGGGCCGAACAGCTCGGCCAGCTCGCCGCCGGCGGTGCGGCGCAGCAAGTCCATCTGGAAGAAACGCTCCTGGGCATGCACGAAACCGGTGGCGTATGCCAGGTCGCGCCGGCTGCCAGCACGGATCAGGGGCACGCCGGCGGCGTCGCGCGCGATTGTGACCGGGGCGGCCAGGATGGGGGCGGCCTGGCGCCCGTCGACCTGCGCCAGGCTGGCGCGCAGCAGCAGCCAGACGCTCAGGGCGGCAAGCAGGATCGCACCGAGCAGGCCCAGCGCCAGGCGCCGGGTCCAGGTAGTCCAGCGGCGTGTACGCATCGCTCCCCCCGTTTTCCTACAGATGATCTTGCCAGAAAAACCACGGCATGGCGAGCTGGAGCCGTGTGTCCGATTGGACGGGATCGAGCAGTGTCCGATTACTTGCGCTAAGCTCGAAACCAGGAACATTCACCGCGAAGGAGCTCAAAATGCGCACAACTATCGTACTGGCGGCGGCCCTGCTGCTGAGCGCCTGCGCCACTCCGCAAGAACGGGCGGCGCAAAAGCAGGCGGAAATGGCGGAGATGATCGCCCTCTACGGTCCGGCCTGCGACCGCCTCGGCTTTACCCAGCAAACCGATCAATGGCGCAGCTGCATCATCAGCCTGAGCACGAAGGACGAGGTGCAGCGCTATGGCGGCAACGCCGGCTATGGCGGACCGTGGGGCGGACGCTACTGGGGCGGCGGGTTCTGGGGGCGGGGCTGGTAAGTCAGGCAGCGGCCCGCGGCTTAGCGCGAGGTGACCGCTGATGCCGGCGCCAGCGCCAGTAAACGCCGCGCGCACTCGGCCTTCGTCACCGCCTCGCGCGTGGCCAGCGTGCGTTCGACCAGGCCCTGCGCATGCCTGATGAGGCGCGGGTGGCGGACGTCGGGCGGATGCAGGCTCAGGCGCATTAGCGGGCCGTTCGCCATGCAGCGCGCGGCCAGGCCGACGGCAATTGGCGACAGTAGACGCCCGCCGGCATTGCGCGCCGTATAGACCAGCGAGGGCGCGAACACCGAACGCCCCTGGCGCAGCAGGTGAAAGCGCGTCAAGGTCGTGACGTAGGAAAACGCGAATTCGGGCATGACCTTCCAGGACGCCTCGCCCAGCAGCCAGGCCGGCGGCACGAAGCCCGCTACCGGCCAGTCGCGCTGGCGGAACCATTCCAGGCCCAGCGCGATGCGCTCGCGCGCCTCGTCGGCGTCCAGCGCCGCGAACTCGCCTTCGCGCCGGGTGTAGACGCCGCGCAGGAAGCGCTGGCGCAAGCCCGAGGAACGCGGCGCCGTATCGAGATGGGTGTAGCCGTGCAAGGCGAGCTCGTCGCCGCGGGCGAGCGCCGCGTCGAGGCCGGCGCGCATGGCGCGCTCGTCAAGCCCATTGCGCTCATCGCCTTCACGGTCGTGGTAGCGCGGCACCACCAGCCAGGTCAGGCGGATGTCGGCGGCCGCGCGCATGGCCCGCGCCAGGCGCGCGCATTCCTCCCAGGTGGCCGGCGCCACGTCGTGGATCGAGACGCACAGCATCGGCGGCTCGTCCAGCGCCGGATGCGGTTCAATCGGTGACACAGACACTCCTCGCTCCCGGTTCGTCCTGCCCGCGCGTGCCCAGCACGGCCTGGTAGCGCCGCATCACCTGCGGCAGGATCTCGTTCCAGTCGTAGTACTCGGCCGCCTTGCGCCGGGCGTTGGCGCCCATCTGCCCGAGGTCGCGCTCGTAGGTGGCGGCGATGGCGGCGGCGAGGCTGTCGGCGCAGTTCGGGCGCGCCAGCATGCCGGTATGCTCGTCGACCAGCTCGGCCACCCCGCCGCCGGTGGTGGCCACCACCGGCAAGCCGCAGGCCATCGCTTCGAGCACGATCAGGCCGAAGGTTTCGCAGTCGCCGGGATGCACCAGCAGGTCGCAGCTGGCCAGCAGGCGCGCCAGGTGGCGCTGGTTGCGCTTGAACGGCAGATAGGTAATTTGGGGATAGCGCGGCAGCGCGATGCCGCCGCCGACCATGACCAGGTGGTAGGGGCGCCCGAGTTTGCGCACGGCCTCGATCAGCAGCGGCAGCTTTTTCTCGAACGTGAAGCGCCCCGCATACACCAGCAGGCGCGCATCGGCGGGCAAGCAAAGGTGGGCGCGCAGGGTCTCGACGCGGCGCGCCGGATGGAACACGCTGCTGTCGATGCCGAGCGGCTGGTGGCGCACGCCGGGCACGCCCATGTTGCCGAGCTGCTCGACCATGGCGCGGCTGGGCGCGAGCACGAGGTCGAACTGGCGGTACAGGTGGGACAGGTATTTGCAGGTGACCCCTTCGGCCGTCTGGCCGAAGCGCGGCCGCACCAGGCGCGGCAGGTCGGAGTGATAAAAGGCGATCGCCGGCACGCCGAGGCGGCGGCGCAGGCGCAAGGCGGCCCAGGCGCTGTGGCCGGCGTCGCCGGCCTCGATCAGGTCGGGCCTGGCCTGGCGCAGCAGGCGCGCGGGTGCGCGCACCGAGGTGGGCATGCGGAAGCCGTTGATGCCCGGCAGGGCGAAGGCCGGCATGCGCACCAGGGCAGGCGCTGCGCCGCCGCTGTCGACGTTCGGGCTGAGGATGGTGTGCTGGACGCGGCCATGCCGCGCCAGCCAGCGCGCCTTGGCATTGAGGTAGGTGCTCACGCCGTTGCCTTCGGCGGCGTAGAACATCGTGATGTCGACGAGGTGCATGCTAGGGGTCCGCGTAAGGTCAACCCACGATAGCAGCGCACTTTCACTGCCGATTGCGCGCACGCAAACGGGCAATGCGGCATGCGGCGACCCGCATGCCTGTCAGGAAATTATGTACTGCGCCTGTCGAGCATCGCGCGGGCGATGGTGCCGGCGTCGACATACTCGAGTTCGCCGCCCACGGGCACCCCGCGCGCCAGACGGCTGACCTTCAGCCCGCGCGCTTTGAGCATCTCGCTGATGTAATGGGCGGTGGCTTCGCCCTCGTTGGTGAAATTGGTGGCCAGCACCACCTCGTTGACGACGCCATCGGCCGCGCGGCCGACCAGCTTGTCGAGGTGCAGGTCTTTCGGGCCGATGCCGTCCAGCGGAGACAGCCGTCCCATCAGGACGAAATACAGGCCCTTATAGGTCAGGGTCTGTTCGATCATGATCTGGTCGGCCGGGGTTTCGACGATGCACAGCATGCTGCGGTCGCGCGCCTCGTCCGCGCACATCTCGCACACTTCGGTGTCGGCGAAGGTATTGCACAGTGCGCAGTGGTGCACCGAGTCAACCGCCTGGTACAGCGCGCGCGACAGCATGGCCGCGCCTTCGCGGTCGTGCTGCAGCAGGTGGAAGGCCATGCGCTGGGCGGACTTGGGGCCGATGCCCGGCAGCCGGCGCAGCGCCTCGGTCAGGAAATCAAGTGACTTCGACACCCTAGACCCCGCGCCAGTCCGAGAAGGCCTCGGCCGTCATGGTCGGCGTGAATTCGGTGATCTCGTAGCGCGCCAGGTCGGCCAGCGCGAACGGGTCTTCGCTCAATATCCGCTCCAGCGCCGCGCGGCTGGGCGCGCGCGCGAGGATGATGCCGCCGTCGCGCGGCACCCTGGCGCCGGACATCAGGAAGATGCCGGCCGCATACTGCGCCGCCAGGTAGTCGCGGTGCGCGGCCAGGCGCGCATCGATTTTCGCGAGCGGCGCGGTATAGGTGAGCGAGACGATGAACATGAACCGCGTGCGCCTTAGAAAGGCATCTTGAAGCCAGGCGGCAGGCCCGGCATGCCGGCGGTCAGGCCGCTCATCTTTTCGGCGGAGGTCGCTTCGGCCTTGCGCACGGCGTCGTTGAAGGCGGCGGCGACCAGGTCTTCCAGCATGTCCTTGTCGTCGGCCAGCAGCGATGGATCGATCTGCACGCGCTTGACGTCGTTCTTGCAGGTCATCGTGACCTTGACGAGGCCGGCGCCCGACTGGCCTTCGACTTCGACCAGGGCCAGCGCGTCCTGCGCCTTCTTCATGTTGTCCTGCATGGCTTGCGCCTGTTTCATCAAGCCTGCGAGCTGGTTCTTCATCATGGTGTGGTTCTCCAATAAAACAATTGTTAGGGGGTGCTCAGAGCGGCGGGCGCACCGAGCCGGGCACGACGAAGGCGCCGAGCGTGCGTTCCATGTCCTGGACGAAGGGGTCGCCGGCGACGATGGCCTCGGCCAGGCGCTGGCGCTCTTCCTTCGCGGCCTTGGCCTCGGCGCTGGCCGTGTACCAGACCGGACCGATCTCGGTCTCGACGGTGATGCGCTTGCCCGCGAAAATTTCCTGCAAGGCGGCCTGTAATTTTTCGCTGTTGCCGCTGGCGCGCAGGGTATCAACCGGCACGCGCAAACGGAAAACGGCTGAGCCGCCATCCGCGTGGCAGTCGATCAGTTCGGTCTGCAAGGCCAGCTGCTGCGACACGCCGCGCAGCGGCAAGGTCGCCGCCAGCGCCGGCCAGTTGCCGTCCCAGTCGAGGCCCGGCACCGGCGTGATCACATAGGCGTGCCGGGGTGCGGCCGGGGCGCGCGCGGCAGGCTGGATGTGCACGGGCGCGGCAACGACCGCCGCTTCGTTGGCGACGGCGGTGTCGTCGGAAAAATCGGTGACCCAGGAAGGCGGCTCGTCGTCCGCGGCCGCTGCGCTTGCCTGGGCCTGCGCACCCAGCTGGTCCCAGGGCGGCGTGGCGCCGGAGGGCTGGCCGACAGCCGACGTCGGCGGCGCCATGCGCGCAGCGGCAGCCGGCGGCGTCCCGCCCGGACCGACATTGATCGGACGTGCCGCAGCCGGCGCGGGGGCGGATGCGGGCGCAGCGGCAACGGGCGCATCGGCGCCGGGACGCTTGGGCGGCGAGCGCTGGCCCGAGGCCGCGCGCGCCGCTTCCAGCGCCGCATTGATCGCGGCGCGGGCGGAATTCACCGCCGGCGCGGGCGCAGCGGCGGGCGCTTGCGCCAATGCGGGCGCCGATGCGGATGCAGGTGCCGGCGGCGCCGGGCGCAGCGGCGTGCTGCTCGCCTGGCTTGCCGTGGCGGCCGAGGCGGCGCGCGCGGCCGGCGCCGCGCTGCGTGGTGCGGCGGCGGCCGGCGCGGCGAGCCGTTCGGCCCCGCCCTGCCCCGGACGGAAGGCCAGCATGCGCAACAAGGTCATCGTGAAACCGGCGTACTCGTCCGGCGCGAGGCCGATCTCGTTACGGCCGTGCACCGCGATCTGGTAGAACAGCTGGACTTCCTGCGGGTCGAAGGCCGCGGCCAGCCGCAGGATGTCGGCCAGCTCGGGCAAATCTTGCGGCACCGCGTTCGGCACCGATTGCGCCAGCGCGATCCGGTGCAGCAAGGTGCCCAGGTCTTGCAGCGCGCCGTTGTACGACAGGCTGCGGCTGGCCATTTCGTCGGCCACGGCCAGCAGGTCGGCGCCGTTGGCGGCAGCCAGGGCGTCGAGCAGGCGCACCAGGTAGGACTGGTCGAGCGCGCCCAGCATGCCCTGCACCGCTTCCAGCGTGACGGCGCCGGCGGCGTAGGCGATGGCCTGGTCGGTCAGCGACAGCGCATCGCGCATCGAGCCGTGCGCGCCCTGGGCCAGCAGGCGCAGCGCGGGCTGCTCGAAGCTGACTTCTTCCTGCCCCAGGATGTTCTCGAGGTGACCGACGATGTGGCCGGGCGGCATCTGCTTGAGGTTGAACTGCAGGCAGCGCGACAGCACCGTCACCGGGATCTTTTGCGGGTCGGTGGTGGCGAGGATGAACTTGACGTGCTCGGGCGGCTCCTCGAGCGTTTTCAGCATCGAGTTGAACGCGTGGTTGGTCAGCATGTGCACCTCGTCGATCATGTAGACCTTGAAGCGCGCATTGCTCGGTGCGTAGACGGCCTGCTCGAGCAGCTGGGCCATTTCGTCGACGCCGCGGTTGGAGGCGGCGTCCATCTCTATATAGTCGACAAAGCGCCCGGCGTCGATCGCGCGGCAGGCTTCGCATTGCCCGCAGGGCGAGGCGGTGATCCCGCCGTTGCCATCAGGGCCGATGCAGTTGAGCGACTTGGCCAGGATGCGCGAGAGCGTCGTCTTGCCGACCCCGCGGGTGCCCGTGAACAGGTAGGCGTGGTGCAGGCGGCCAGACCCCAGCGCGTGGGTGAGCGCGCGCACGACGTGCTCCTGGCCAACCAGCGTGTCGAAGTTCTTGGGGCGGTATTTGCGTGCGAGGACTTGATAGGACATACCGCGATTTTACCGCAGTTGAAGCTCGGCGCGCACTTTCCCGGCTGAGGGAAAGTTCGCGCCGGCGGCTTGACAGGACGCCAAAGCGCGCTCCCTTCTTGCGGATCAGGCGGCCAGCAAGGCCGGGCGCGTGGATGCGCCGTTCACGCTATCGAGATGGAACACGGAAACGACCTCGGCCAGGTGGCGGGCCTCGTCCTTCAACGCGACGGCGGCCGCGGCCGCTTCGCGCACCATGCCGGCGCTGTCGCGGGTCTGCGCATCCATCGCGCCGATCGCTTCTCCGATCGCCGCGATGCCCTGGGCCTGCGCGCGGCTGGCGCTGCTGATCTCGCCGATGATGCCCGACACCTTGTGCACGCTGTCGACCACGTCCGCCATCGTGCGCCCGGCCTGCTGGGCCAGGGCGCTGCCGGCGCTCACTTGCACGTGCGACTGTTCGATCAGGCTCTTGATCTCGCGCGCAGCGCCCGCCGAGCGTTGCGCGAGGTTGCGCACTTCGCCGGCGATGACGGAAATAATGTCGCCGATGCGGCGCGAGGAGGCGTCGATCGCTTCCATGCGCTCCACCACTTCGCCGACCACCTGCCCGCCGCGCGTGGCGACACCGGAGGCCGACCCTGCGAGCGCATCGGCCTGGCGCGCATGCTCGGCGTTCCGGCGCACGGTGTTCGTCAGTTCCGCCATCGAGGCGACGGTGGCGCGGATCGATTCGGCCTGGCGCTCGGTGCGCTGCGACAGCTCGGCATTGCCTTGCGAGATTTGATGCGAGGCGGCGCTGGTGTTGTACACGCTGCGCTGGACACTGGCCAGGGCGCGCCCCAGCAGGCCCACCACGTCTTGCAGCGCACGGCCGCCGTCGCTGTGCGACGGCGGCTGGGCGCGCAGGTTGATCGCCCCGTCGGCCGCTTGCAGCGCCGCCACACTGACGCGCAATTCCGCCGACTGCACGGCCTCGCGATGCAGGATGCGGGCCAGATAGCACAGCACGATCGTTTCGGCGACAACATAGCCGGCATGCACCAGCACGATCCCGAACCCCGGCTCGACCAGGCAGCGCACGCCGAATCCCTGCTCCTGCAGGTAACTGAATGAAAGGTGATGCAGCGCCGTAAGACCGGCTGCGGCAACGATCACGCCCCAGTCGCGGTAGCAGAGCAGGAAAGCGAGGGCCACGAACAGGCCGAAGTGCAGCTCGTCGCGCCCGCCGCCCTCGTGGATGTGCAGTGCGCACATGACGATCATCGCGACGGCGGTCGTCATACGGGTCATGCGCGCGCCGCCCGCGGCCAGCATCAGCAGCGTCGGGATCGCAGCGGCGGGAAGACCGATCGCGAGCGCCCAGCCGAGGGTGTCATGCAAACCGGAGAGCGCCAGCGCGACGACGAACATTGCCCACAGAATCATGACCATCAAGCGGTCGGCTTGATGCGCGTGCCGCCGCAAGGTTTCGTCCACGTGCAAATTGCTCATCGTTTCCCCGATTTATTGGAATTATTGAAAGGGGAAGATTACACCACGAATTATTTCCACCAAGAACTAATAATTGATGAAAACCGGGACCGCTTGTCCCACATCGGGAACCAGGCAAATATTGACGCGATGAGACGCAGCAGCACCAGGCTGAAGGGCAACAAAAAGAGGGGGAGTAAAACGAAGGAGGCGAGCCTGATCTGCGGCACTTGCGGTGAACGGCTTTGGCTGCTTCGTTCCCGACCTGACCAGGTAAACCATGCCACAATGCGCAGGGGCCCGCCAGACCGCATTATAACC
>Ga0213836_101789_pt1 | contig 11639 bp, 10 predicted proteins | sample SWPATP03_FD_160578 | JGI IMG/M metagenome (GOLD analysis project Ga0213836, IMG submission 160578) | Coastal seawater microbial communities from Marineland, Florida, United States - SWPA TP0 #3 | ecosystem: Environmental > Aquatic > Marine > Coastal | place: USA: Florida | collected 2016-08-05
CCCGCCGCTGAGTGGTCACTCCCGCCGCTGAGTGGTCACTCCCGCCGCCGAGTGGTCACTCCCGCCGCCGAGTGGTCACTCCCGCCGCCGACTGGTCAATCCCGCGCCTGATTGGTCACCTCCGTCGCTGACTGGTCACTGCCGCCGCGGAGTGGTCAGTCGGGATGCATGCTCGCCCGCGCACTGTAATCGCAGACGCCGGCACCGGGCATCCGTACGCGGAAGTGACCACTGGCACGCGGAGGTGACCGTTCACGCGTGTCCCTGACCCCTCACGCGCTGGACTGACCAGTCACTCGCTGGAGTGACCACTCACACGCCGGAGCGACCACTCACACGCTGGAGTGACCACTCACACGCGGGAGTGACCACTCCACGTGCGGGGATGGGCCCCGCGTGCGAGGAAGGCGGTCGGGGCGCGGGTCAGTCGGCGAGCGACTGGTACGCCATGAAGAGCAGGCTGTCGTCGGGGCCCTCGAGGATGCGCGGGCGCGCGACGTCGTCGAGCACGACGAAGCGCAGCATCGAGCCGCGCGTCTTCTTGTCCTTGCGCATCGTGCCGAGCACCGTCTGCCAGCGGCCGACCGGGTAGGTCGTCGGCAGCTCGAGCGACTCGAGCACCGCCCGGTGCCGGTCGACGACCGACTCCGGCAGGCGCCCCGCGAGCCGCGACAGCTCGGCCGCGAAGACCATGCCGATCGCGACGGCCGCGCCGTGCCGCCAGCGGTAGCGCTCGGTGTGCTCGATCGCGTGGCCGAGCGTGTGCCCGTAGTTGAGGAACTCGCGCTCGCCGTGCTCGCGGAAGTCGTTCGCCACCACACGCGCCTTGACCTCGATCGCCCGCGCGATCGCCTCCTGGAACTCCGGCGTCGACGGGTCGGTCGTCGCATCGAGCGAGCCCTCGAGCAGCTCGAGGATCCGCGGGTCGGCGATGAACCCGGCCTTCACGACCTCCGCGAAGCCCGTCAGCAGCTCGTTGCGCGGCAGCGAGTCGACGAGCTCGAGGTCGGCGACGACCGTCGCCGGGTGGTGGAACGCCCCGACGAGGTTCTTGCCCTGCTCCGTGTTGATGCCGGTCTTGCCGCCGACGGCCGCGTCGACGATGCCGAGCACGCTCGTCGGCGCCTGGATCACGCGCACGCCGCGCAGCCACGTCGCGGCGACGAAGCCGGCGAGGTCGGTGACCGCGCCGCCGCCGAGCCCGACCACCGCGTCGGTGCGGGTGAACTCCGCCTGCCCCATGATCTGCCAGAGGAACTGCGCGACCTCGATGCGCTTCGCCGCCTCCGCGTCGGGCACCTCCGCGAGCAGCACCTCGACGTCGAGCTCGGCCTTGAGGTGCTCCGCGATGCGGCTCATCGCCGGCTGGTGCACGACGAGGAGCCGCGTCGCGTCGCCGAGCGACTCGCGGATGCGGTCGACCAGGATGCCCCTGCCGACGTGGACGTCGTAGGGCGCCTCGGTCTCGACGCGGATGGTGGTCATGCGCTCCCCCTCTGGAGTGTCACAGCCCGCGCTCCGCGAGCCAGGCCTCGAGCCGGTCGACCAGCTGGGCCATCGGCGTCCTCGACGAGTCGACGACGGTGTCCGCGAGCTCGCGGTAGATCGGGTCCCGCTCGGCGGCGATGCGCCGCCACGACGCGATGCCGTCGGCGACGAGCGGCCGGCCGCCGCCGCTGATGCGCCGCTCGGCGGTCTGCTCGTCGACGGTGACGAGCACGACCGTCGCGTGCGCGAGGAGCGCCCGGGTGTGCTCGTCGAGCACGGCGCCGCCGCCGAGCGCGACGACCGCACCGGGCACGAGCGCGCGCCGCACGGCATCCGCCTCCCAGCGCCGGAAGGCTGGCTCCCCGTGCGCGGCGAACAGCTCGGGGATCGGCCCGTGCTCGAGCACGACGAGCCGGTCGGTGTCGGCGAAGGTGCGCCCCAGCCGGGCGGCGAGCTTGCGGCCGAGCGACGACTTGCCCGCCGCCATCGGCCCGATGAGCGCGATCGGCGGCACGGTGCCCGCCTCGTCGCCCGGGCGCGGACCGGCGCCGGCCTCGCCCGCCCGGTCGGCGGTCACGAGGTGGTGCGCAGCTGCTCGGGGATCGCGGCGAGGTAGGCGTCGAGGTTCCTGCGCGTCTCGGCGACCGAGTCGCCGCCGAACTTCTCGACCATCGCGTCGGCGAGCACGAGCGCGACCATCGCCTCGGCGACCACGCCTGCGGCGGGAACGGCGCACACGTCGCTGCGCTGGTGGTGCGCCTGCGCGGCCTCGCCGGTGGACACGTCGACGGTGCGCAGCGCGCGCGGCACCGTCGCGATCGGCTTCATGCCGGCGCGCACGCGCAGCGGGTCGCCGGTGGTCATGCCGCCCTCGACGCCGCCCGCCCTGCCGGTCTCGCGGTGCACGCCGCCCTCGCCGACGATGAGCTCGTCGTGCGCGACGCTCCCCCGGCGCCGGGTGGTCTCGAAGCCGTCGCCGACCTCGACGCCCTTGATGGCCTGGATGCTCATGAGCGCCTGGGCGAGCCGGCCGTCGAGCCTGCGGTCCCAGTGCACGTAGGAGCCGAGCCCCGGCGGCAGGCCGTAGGCGAGCACCTCGACGATGCCGCCGAGCGTGTCGCCGGCGCGGCGCGCATCCTCGACCTCCGCGAGCATCGCGGCGCTCGTCGCGGCGTCGAAGCAGCGCAGCTCGTCGGCGTCGAGCAGGTCGACGTCGTCGGGCGCGGGCAGCGCCGCGCCGTCGGGCACCCGCACGGGCCCGATCGAGAGCGTGTGGCTCACGAGCCGCACGCCGAGCTCGCCGAGGAAGGCGCGGGCGACGGCACCGAGCGCGACGCGGGCAGCGGTCTCGCGGGCGCTCGCGCGCTCGAGCACCGGGCGCGCCTCGTCGAAGCCGTGCTTCTGCATGCCGACGAGGTCGGCGTGGCCGGGACGCGGGCGGGTGAGCTTCGCGGCGCGCGCACCGGTGAGCTCCTCCTCGAGCGGCGCGGCGCCCATGACCTCGGTCCACTTCGGCCACTCGGTGTTGCCGATGCGGAGCGCGATCGGGCCGCCCTGGGTGCTGCCGTGGCGCACGCCGCCGGAGATCGACAGCGCGTCCTGCTCGAACTTCATCCGGGCGCCGCGACCGGCACCGAGCTTGCGGCGCTGCAGGTCGGCCTGGATCTGCTCCGCGGTAATGGGCACGCCCGCGGGCAGCCCCTCGAGGAGGGCGAGCAGTTCGGGGCCGTGGGATTCCCCGGCGGTGAGCCAGCGCAGCATGCTCATGATTCTTCCAGAGTCCCGGATGCCCTAGGACCGGTCGCGCTCGCACCGAGCGCCCCGCGCATGGCCGCGACCACGCGCGGCTCGTCGGGCAGCGGCGCGTCGACGTCGCCCTGCGCGAAGATGCGCGCCTGCAGCACCGCCTGGCCGAGCAGCATCTCGCGCCCGTCGATCACGTGCAGGCGCGGCAGCGACGCGAGGTACCGCGAGCCCTCCGGGCGGGCGTAGTCGGCGTCGAGCAGGCGCGTCGGCGGCGCGGCGAAGGTCGGCACGGCGCTGGCGGCGGCCGGCAGCGTCGAGACGGCGACGTCGACGACGGGCAGCGGCGCGTCGAGCGCCTGCACCTCGAGCGCGACCCCGAGCGACGCCGAGAGCTCGCGGAGCCGCTGCGCCTTCGCCGGGGTGCGGAGCGCGACGGTCACGCGCTCGACGCCCATCGAGGCGAGCGCGACGAGCGCGGTCTGCGCCGTGGCGCCCGCGCCCAGGATCGCGGCCGAGCGCGCCCGGTCGAGCCCCGCATCCGCGAACGCCCGCACGATGCCGCCGACGTCGGTGCTCCAGCCGCGCAGCGCGCGCCGGCCGCGGATCGGCGCACCGAGCAGCAGCGTGTTGACCGTGCCGGTCGCGCGGGCGAGCGGATCGAGCTCGTCCGCGAGCTCGGCGGCGGCGTCCTTGTGCGGCGCCGTCACCGACAGGCCGAGCCACTCGGGCCCGAGCGCGCCGACGAAGGCCGGGAGCCCGCCGGGCTCGACCGCGCTGCGGCCGTAGTCCCAGTCGAGGCCGAGCTCGCGGGCGACGGCGCCGTGCAGCGCGGGCGACAGCGAGTGCTCGACCGGCCAGCCGACGACGGCGAGCCGGCGCGCACCGGCCGCCGTCACGTCAGCCGCCCCAGCCCGGGTTGTCGCGCAGGAACTGCTGGAACTGCGCGACGCCGACCTCGTGCTCGGCGAGCGTCTCCGAGAAGACGGTCTCGCCGGTCTCGGGGTTCACGGTCACGAAGTAGAGCCACGCGCCCTCGGTCGGGGCGAGCGCCGCCTGGATGGCCGCGTCGCCGGGGGCACCGATCGGCCCGACCGGCAGGCCCGGGTTCGCGTACGTGTTGTACGGGTTGCTCGCGTCCGCGCGCTCCTCGGCCGTCGTGGTGACGACGTGGAGGTTGCCGGTGCCGTAGGCGACGGTCGCGTCGGACTGCAGCGGCATGTTCACGTCGAGGCGGTTCTGGAACACCCGCGCGACCCGGCCGAAGTCGTCCGGCAGCCGCGCCTCGCGCTGCACGAGCGACGCCATGATGAGCACGCGCTCCTGGTCGGCCTCCGCGACGCCCGCGGACTCGAGCGCCTCCCGCTGCCGCTCGACCATCGTCGTGAGCACGTCGACCGCGGTGACGCCCTCGTCGAACGTGTAGGTCGCGGGGAACAGCCAGCCCTCGAGCGAGATGGCGTTCTCGGGCAGGGCGAACTGCGTGAGGTCACCGGCCGCCTGCAGGAACTCGGCCTGCGGGATGCCGATGTCGCGCTCGAGCCGCTCGTAGACCTGCGGCAGCGTGTAGCCCTCCGGCACCGTGACGCGCAGCTCCACCTTGTTCGCGGGGTCGACGAGCGCGTCGACCGCGCCCTGCGCCGACATCTGCTGCATGAGCCGGTACGCGCCCGGCTGCAGCTGGATCGACGGGTCGGCGACCAGGATGTCGGTGAACGCCTCGGCGCTCGCGATGACGTCCTGCTCGTGCAGGGTCGCGGCCACGTCGTAGCCGTTGTCGCCCGACTGCACCTGCACGACGACCTCGCCGGTGCCGGGGCCCGGGTAGTCCTCGGGGCCGCTGAAGCGGTCGGCGATGCGCGGGATGCCCCACGCCGCGGCGATGCCGACGCCCACCAGCACGACGAGGGCGATGATGCCGCCGATCAGCCGCCTGCGGACCCGCTGCTTGCGCTCTCGCGCACGACGTCCAGCCATCTCAGTCCTCCCGGGTCGCGGCATCGCCGCGGTCGTCGTGGCCCTGCGCGTCGTCGCGGCGGGGCAGCAGCTCGCCGGGCGCGCGCCCGGCGGTGCGCTCGCTGTCGAGCGCGTGCTGCAGGATGACGACCGCGGCCGCCTGGTCGATGCTCGAGCGCTGCTGCCGGCTCGACCTGCCGGCCGCGCGCATGCCGGCCGAGGCCGTCACGGTCGAGAGCCGCTCGTCGACGAGCCGCACGGGCAGCGCGGCGGCGAGCAGCGCGGCCATGTCGCGCGCATCCTGGGTGCTCGCGGTGTCGCCGCCCGAGAGCGAGATCGGCAGCCCCACGACCGCCTCGATCGCGTCGAGCTCCTCGGCGATCTCGCGCAGGCGTGCGACGACGTCGGTGGCTGCGCGCTGGATCGTCTCGACCGGGGTCGCGAGCAGGCCGTCGCGATCGCAGCGCGCGACGCCGACGCGGGCGCGCCCGACGTCGACGCCGATCCGCACCCCGCGACGCATGCCGGTGCCGCTCAGCGGTCGAGCCCTGCTCGCTGGACCCCGGCTCGCACGGCCGCGATGGCCGCGGGCATCGCGCTCGCGTCCTGGCCGCCGCCCTGCGCCATGTCGGGCTTGCCGCCACCACCGCCGCCGAGCGCGCCGGCCGCCGCCTTCGCGAGCGGGCCCGCGACGACGCCGCCGTCGCGCGCGGCTGGGTTCGTGGCCACGACGATCGCCGGCTTGCCGTCGACCGCGCCGCCGATCGCGACGACCGCCGCCTCGCTGCCGAGGCGCTCGCGCACCTGCGCGGCGAGCGACCGCAGGTCGTCGGCCGACCCGACCGCGCCGAGGTCGACCGCGGCGAACCGCACCGCCCCGACCCGCTCTGCGGCGTCGGCGATGGGCTGCACGCGGCCGGCGAGCTGCTGCGACTGGAACTCCGCGATCCGCTTCTCGGCCGTCCTGAGCGACGCGACCAGCTCCTGGATGCGACCGGGCAGCTGCTCCTTTGGCGTCTTCAGCATCGACGTGAGCTCGCTCACGAGCGAGCGCTCGGCGACGAGCTGCCGGAACGCGTCAGGACCGACCGCGGCTTCGACGCGACGGTTGGTCGAGCCGACGCTCGACTCGCTCGTGATCGAGATGAGCCCGATCTGGCTCGACGCGGCCACGTGCGTGCCGCCGCACAGCTCGCGCGACCAGGGACCACCGATGTCGACCATGCGCACCTGGTCGCCGTACTTCTCGCCGAACAGCGCCATCGCGCCGAGCGCGCGCGCCTCGTCGATCGGCATGACGCGCGTCTCGACCGGCAGGTCGTCGCGGATCGCGGTGTTGGCGATGCCCTCGAGCTCCTGGCGCATGTCGCTCGAGAGCGCGCTCGACCAGGAGAAGTCGAGCCGCATGTAGCCGGCCTTGTTGTACGAGCCGGACTGGTGCGCATCCGGGCCGAGCAGCTGGCGCAGCGCCGCGTGCACGACGTGCGTCGCCGAGTGGGCCTGGTTGGCCGAGCGGCGGTACAGCGGGTCGACGACCGCGTGCGCGAGGTCGCCGACGGCGATCTCGCCGGAGGTGACGCGCACCGTATGGCTCACGAGCCCCGAGATGGGGCGCTGCACGTCGAGCACGTCGGCCTCGAAGCCGGGGCCGACGAGGCGGCCCTGGTCGCTGTCCTGCCCGCCGGACTCGGCGTAGAGCGAGGTGGCGGTCAGCACGACCTCGGCCTCGTGGCCCACGCCCGCGGTCTGCACCTGCGCGCCGTCGACGATGATGCCGATCACCTCGCCGTCGGCCTCGAGCTCGTCGTAGCCGAGGAAGGCGGTCTCGCCCTTCGCGCGCAGGTCGGCGTAGACCGAGAGGTCGGCGAGCTGGCGGCGGCGCGACTTCGCGTCGGCCTTGGCACGCGTGCGCTGCTCGCTCATGAGCGTCTCGAACGTCGGGCGGTCGACCTGCAGGCCGGCCTCCTCGGCGATCTCCATCGTCAGGTCGATCGGGAAGCCGTAGGTGTCGTGCAGGAGGAACGCGGTCCTGCCGGGCACGACGTTGCCGGCGTCCTTGCGCACGTCGGCGATCGCGACGTCGAGCACGGTCGAGCCGGACTCGAGGGTCGACCGGAACGTCTCCTCCTCGGCCACGGCCATCCGCTCGATGCGCGGGTACGACTGCTCGAGGTCGGGGTAGGCGGCGACCATCGCGTCGCGGCTCGCGCGGAACAGTGTCGGGAACGTCGCGTCCTGCACGCCGAGCAGCCGCATCGAGCGGATCGAGCGGCGCATGAGCCGGCGCAGGATGTACCCGCGGCCGTCGTTGCCGGGCGTGACGCCGTCGCCCATGAGCATGAGCGACGAGCGGATGTGGTCGGCGATGACGCGCATGCGCACGTCGTCCTCGTGGACGGCGCCGTAGCGGCGGCCGGAGAGCTCGCTCGCGAGGTCGAGCACCGGGCGCACCTGGTCGATCTCGTACATGTTCTGCACGCCCTGCTTGAGGAAGGCGATGCGCTCGAGCCCCATGCCGGTGTCGATGTTCTTGCTCGGCAGCTCGCGCACGATCGTGAACTCGGTCTTCGAGCGCACGTCGGCGATCTCGTCCTGCATGAAGACGAGGTTCCAGATCTCGACGTAGCGGTCGCTGCCGGTCGCCGGACCGCCCTCGGGGCCGTACTCGGGGCCGAGGTCGTAGAAGATCTCGGAGTCGGGGCCGGCGGGGCCGGGCTGCCCGGTCATCCAGTAGTTGTCCTCGAGGCCGAGGCGCTGGATGCGCGAGGCCGAGATGTCGGTCGTCTCGAGCCAGAGGCGCTCAGCCTCGTCATCGGTCGTGAAGACGGTGACCCAGAGCCGCTGCGGGTCGAAGCCGAAGTGGCCGTCGGCCTCGGAGCCGGTGAGCAGCTCCCACGCGTAGCCGATCGCCTCGCGCTTGAAGTAGTCGCCGAACGACCAGTTGCCCGCCATCTGGAAGAACGTGCCGTGGCGCGGCGTGCGGCCGACCTCCTCGATGTCGTTCGTGCGGATGCACTTCTGCACGTCCGCGGCGCGCGGCCACGGCGCGGGCACCCGGCCCGAGAGGTACGGGATGAACGGCACCATGCCGGCGATCGTGAACATGATCGCCGGGTCGTCGCTCACGAGCGACGCCGAGGGCACGATCTGGTGGTCGCGGCGCTCGAAGTAGCTCAGGAAGCGGCTGTGGATGTCTGCGGTCTGCATGGGGTCAGGTCTCTCCAGCCCGCTGTGGGCCTGACGGATGGGGGCGGAACGGATGGGGGCGTGCCGGGTGGCGGCATGACGAGCCCGGGCGCATCGCGCCCGGGCTCGGGACGGGTCTCGTCACTCGCCTCGCAGCTCGCGGTCGCGAGCCTGGTAGCCGTCCTTGACCGCGTCGGTGAACTCGCGGCTGCGGGCGTCGACGTTGTCGAGCAGCGCCTTGCCCTTCTCGGTCTCCTCGATGCGGCGGGCGGCGAAGACGCCGATGACGACGCCGAAGGCCAGGAACAGGAGCTTCTTCACAGCGGGGTCTCCTCGTGTCACGCTCTCCCCCGGACCGGTCGGCTCCGGGGCTTCGACAGTCTAACGACGAGAGGGGTCGCCTTCCGGCGACCCCTCTCGTGCGACGCTGGGATCAGCGCGCGGCGTAGTACTCGACGACGAGCTGGACCTCGGCGACGACGGGCACCTCTGCGCGCTTCGGGCGGCGCACGAGGCGCGCCTGCAGGCGGTCGAGCTGCACGTCGAGGTACGGCGGGACGGGCGGGAGCACACCGGCGTGACCGCCGGCGGCCGCGACCTGGAAGGGCTCCATGCCGGACGAGCGCTCGTGGACGTGGATCGTCTGGCCCTCCTTGACGCGGAAGGAGGGGCGGTCGACGCGCTGGCCGTCGACCATGATGTGGCGGTGCACGACCATCTGGCGGGCCTGCGACATGGTGCGGGCGAAGCCCGAGCGGAGCACGAGGGCGTCGAGGCGCATCTCGAGCAGCTCGACGAGGTTCTCACCCGTCAGGCCGGACTGGCGGCGGGCCTCGTTGAACGTCGTGCGCAACTGCGCCTCGCGGATGCCGTACTGGGCGCGCAGGCGCTGCTTCTCGCGGAGGCGGACGGCGTAGTCGCTGTCGGCCTTGCGCTTGGTGCGGCCGTGCTGGCCGGGGCCGTAGGGGCGCTTCTCGAGGTAGCGCGCCGCCTTCGGGGTGAGGGCGATGCCGAGGGCGCGCGAGAGGCGCGTCTTCGAACGGGTACGGGACTTCGTGGACATGACTTCCTTCGCTGAGTCGCTGCCGCGCGAGCGGCTGTCCCGGCACAGTGCCAGGACCTAAGGAGGGGGCGGGCCCGGGTGGCGCGGCGATGCCGGCCGGTGGACCAGCGACCAGGCTACCAGATCAGGCGTCGCCTGCCAGGATCCGGCGGATGCGCTCGAGCCGCGCCGCGATGTCGCGCTCGAACCCGTGCTGGCTCGGCTCGTAGTAGCGGCGCCCGATGAGCGGGTCGGGCAGGTGCTGCTGCGTGGCGACGCCGTGCGGCGCGTCGTGGGCGTAGCGGTAGCCCTTGCCGTGGCCGAGCCGCTTGGCGCCGGCGTAGTGCGCGTCGCGCAGGTGGTTGGGCACGCGCCCGAAGTCGCCGCCGCGCACATCGGCGATCGCCCGGTCGATGCCGAGGTAGGAGCGGTTCGACTTCGGTGCCGTCGCGAGGTAGACGACCGCCTCGGCGAGCGGGATGCGCCCCTCCGGCATGCCGATCATCTGCACCGCGGTCGCCGCGGCCGTGGCGATGACGAGCCCCTGCGGGTCGGCCATGCCGATGTCCTCGCTCGCGAGCACGATGATGCGGCGCGCGATGAAGCGCGGGTCCTCGCCCGCCTCGATCATGCGCGCGAGGTAGTGGAGCGCGGCGTCCGGGTCGGAGCCTCGCACCGACTTGATGAACGCCGAGATGACGTCGTAGTGCTCGTCGCCCTGCCGGTCGTAGCGCAGCAGCGCGCGATCGACCGCGCTCGCCACCGCATCCGCCGTGATCAGGGCGGGACCGTCGGCATCGCCCGCCGCCTCGAGCGCGTGCTCGCCGGCGGCCTCCAGCGCGGTGAGCGCGCGCCGCGCGTCGCCGGAGGAGAGGCGGATGAGCTGGGCCCTGGCGTCGTCGTCGAGCTCGACCCGCCCGTCGAAGCCGCGCGGGTCGGCGATGGCGCGCGCGATGAGCTCGGCGATGTCGTCGTCGCCCAGGGGCTCGAGGGTGAGCAGCAGCGAGCGCGACAGCAGCGGGCTCACGACGCTGAACGACGGGTTCTCGGTCGTCGCGGCGATGAGCGTGACCCACCCCTGCTCGACGCCCGGCAGCAGCGCGTCCTGCTGCGCCTTCGTGAAGCGATGGATCTCGTCGAGGAACAGCACGGTCGAGCGCGCGAACAGGTCGCGCTCCGCGAGCGACTCCTCCATCACCTGGCGCACGTCCTTCACGCCGGCGGTCACGGCGCTCAGCTCGACGAAGCGGCGGTCGGACGAGTGCGCGATCGACTGGGCGAGCGTGGTCTTGCCGGTGCCGGGCGGCCCCCACAGGATGACGCTCTGGCCGCTCGCGGCGGAGCTCGAGCCGGCCAGGCGGCGCAGCGGCGAGCCGGGGCCGAGCAGGTGCCGCTGCCCGACGACCTCGTCGAGGCTCGTGGGGCGCATGCGCACCGCGAGCGGCGCTGTCGTCCCCCTGGCCATGCCTCCATGCTAGGCGGCGCCGCCCACGCGGGCGGCGGCCATGGCCCGAGGCGGTAGCCTGAACGGCGGTCGCGCGACAGCCCGGATGTGGCACGCAGCGCGCGGCGGACATGCGAGGAGAATCCGTGGTCACGAAGCAGGAGCAGGAGCGCCGCGTGCGCGACTATCGCGCACGGCAGACGGTGCACCAGCGCCGGCAGCGCCGCCAGCGCCGCGACTCCATCATCGGTGGAGCGCTCGCGCTCGTCGTGCTCGCGGGGGGCACGGCGCTGCTCTCGACCCTGCAGCCGCCGGCCGACCCCGCTGCGACCGCACCGCCCTCGCCCACCGAGACGACGGCCGCCGAGTCGACCGTGCCCGACCCCTCGCTCGCCGAGGGCCGCACGTGGACGGGCGCGCTCACGATCAACGGCATCGAGCTCGGCGTCGAGCTCGACGGCGCGGCCGCGCCGCAGGCGGTCTCGGCGGTGCTCGCCGACACGCAGGGCGACTACTACGACGGCAAGACGTGCCACCGGCTCACGACGAGCGAGGGCTTCAGCGTGCTGCAGTGCGGCTCGACCGACGGCCAGGGCGGCGGCGACCCCTCCTACATGTACGGCCCGATCGAGAACGCCCCGGCCGACGACGTCTACACCGAGGGCACCATCGCCATGGCGCGGCAGGGCAACAACGCCGAGTCGAACGGGCACCAGTTCTTCATCGTCTACGGCGACACCACGATCCCCTCCGACAGCGCCGGCGGCTACAGCGTGATCG
>Ga0213836_101790_pt1 | contig 11634 bp, 12 predicted proteins | sample SWPATP03_FD_160578 | JGI IMG/M metagenome (GOLD analysis project Ga0213836, IMG submission 160578) | Coastal seawater microbial communities from Marineland, Florida, United States - SWPA TP0 #3 | ecosystem: Environmental > Aquatic > Marine > Coastal | place: USA: Florida | collected 2016-08-05
TGCCCGCCGAGCAGGTCGTTCCCGGCGCGCCGTGGCAGATCCGGGCCTCCGATCTCCAATCTGACCACATCCTGGAGACCCTGAGACGGAAGGGGCGTCCGTGTCACGGTGGCAATCAGAAGCAAATGCAAATGTTTCCAGACAGTTGAAGAAGGGGGGCATAATGACTCAGCACTCGGAATCGGACGGATCGCGTTCTCCACGCCATTGGTGTCCATCTCGAGCCGACCGTCCTCGAGGAAGCGGGTCGGCCCGTCCCAGCGTTTCAGGCCGTATCGGATGTGGCGTGCGAGCTCGTTGGCCGAGGACAGGTCCTGCAGGCAGGCTTCCAGCCAGGGCCGCAGGGCCTGGACGATGGGCTTCGAGAGCTTCTGACGGACGGCCCGGCGCGTGGCCGGGTCCCGGCCGCGGATCTCCTTCTCGATGGCGTAGAGGGAGGCGATGCGGGCGATCATCTCGTCGCAGATCGGCGAGGGCGTGTCCTGGCCGAACCTGACAAAGCGGCGCCGCCAATGGGGCCAGCAATGCGCCAGCGCCCAGGGCTTTGCCGTCTCCAGCGGGTCGGCAAGCCCGTCGTAGCCGGTGTGGCCGTCGACCAGCAGCGTGCCGCCGGCGCAGCCCTTCAGGATCTCCTGTGCGACCGCACCGCCGCGGCTGGGGGAGTGGTGGAAGACCACGATCGGGGGATCGCCGCCGCCCCAGCCACGCTGGTCGCGCAGCACCACCCAGAGCCAGTCCTTGCGCACGGCACCGGTGCCGGGGGCCAGCACCGGCACCGTGGTCTCGTCCATCTGCAGCCGGTCGCTCCGGCGCAGCTCGGTCCTCATCGCGTCGATCACGGGCGCCAGCAGCTGCGCTGCCCGCCCCGTCCGGCGCTTCGCGCGTTCATCCCTTCGATCCGTCCACTGGACGGCTCGATCCCCTCGGGACCGGTCCTCACCCATTCCGCCAGCATGCTCCGGTCGAGATCATTCGCCATTGTCCTCGGACCAATGGCGGACAATGGCTCATCCTGGCGGCGGTAGATCTCGGACTGGCGGTAGAACGGCAGGTAGTCCCCGAACCTGGCCACCATGCTGTGGGCGACCAGCGCCTCGGTGGGCAGCCCGCGCGGAACCAGCCATTCCGGGGCGCTCGACCATTGTTCTCGAACCAATGGCGAACAAGGTCTCGCCCTCGAACGGCAGGTTGTGCCGGTCCGGGTCGCGCTTCCCGGACTTCGCCCCGAAGGTGGCGCGCCGCATCTGCGCCAGCAGCCGCTCCAGCCGGGCACGGGCCTCCTCGACCTCGGCCAGGCGCGTCTCCGCATCGATGCGGGCGGCTTCCGCCACGGCCAGTCGCCGCTCCAGATCCGCCACACGGGCCGCGCTGATCCTGCTCGATGCCATGGCGCGAGGATACCCCACAACGCCCTGCCATGCCTGCAGGAACTGCCCCCCGAGTCACCCTGCCGCAGCTATCCCGCCAGCCGTGGACGCCGCCGCCGCTCGGCCCGGACCGCTCTCCAATCCAAACCCTCGAACAGCGCGGAAAACTGCGCCGAGGACAGCCGAAGAACCCCGTCCGACGGCTTCGGCCAGTGGAACGCGTTCGGCATGCCCCTCGAACCGGTGGCGGGGCATGCCTCACCCCTCCAGCTTCTTGTAGACCAGCACGAGCCCGGTCTGATCCCACACCAGGCACTTCACCCCGTCGCCGCGTTTCGACCGGAACAGGAACAGCGCGCCGCAGTAGGGGTCGTGCCCCAGCACGCTCTGCACGATCAGCGCGAGGCCCGCGTTCAGGGGGCTTGCGTCACCCCACTGGGGCGACGGTCCCCCTTCACCCCTTGCGGAAATCGAAAGGTCGCGTCGCCAGATAGGCGCGGGTGATCCCGGCCGGCAGGGTCACGGGGCGCTCCGCAGCGCCGCGATGACCCGGCCAAGGTGACCGCGGTCGAAGTCCGCCGGAACGAGGATACGCACGCCCTCCACCTCCAGCGTCAGGGTGCCCCCCGCCGGCGGTTCTGCCCCACCACGGCCACCGCCCTCCACCAGGATCGGCACCAGCCCCAGCGCCGCGTCCTCCGGCATCGGCAGCAGCCCCTCCCGCGCCGCCCGCCGCCAGGCATGCAATTGCGGCGCCGAGACCCCATGCCTGCGCGCCACATCCGCCACCGACACCCTGTCGCGGAACGTCTCCAGCACAATCGCGGCCTTCACATGCTCCGGCCACCGCCGCCGTCCGGTCGGACCCGTCACAACCTCGATACGACCGGCATACCTTCGGTACGGCTGTGAGAAGTTACGCAAGTCTGTACATCGTCATCCATCGACGCCTCCATCGTGATGGGCGTCATCTCGGACAGGGCGTCCCCTCAAGCAACGAGGGCGGTCAGCGGCCGCTTACGGCGATCTGACATTTTTCAATGAGCTGGCGGCGCGGCGGCGGCGGTTTCGGTCTGATCTTGTTGTAACGCGCCCTCCACTGTTTCGCTTTCAAGGACTGCTCTGGAAGGTACATTGTTCGTCCAATGTACACCCGGATCACGACATCGGGCGGTCGCAGCAACCTGCAACTCGTCGAGGGCCATCGCGACGCGCAGAGAGAGGCACGCATTCGCGTGGTGGCGAACCTAGGCAGGCTCGACCGGCTGAACCCGGCGAAGCTCGATCCCTTGATCTGCAGGCTGAACAGAGCCGTCGGGCGGCTGGAGAACACCGCCTACGAGATCACCCACGAGCCGGCGCGCGCCTTTGGAGACGTCTTCGCCCTGCACGAGCTCCGGAAAGAGCTCGACATCGAGCGTGCGCTTGCCCGACCGCAGGGCCCGCCCCAGGGCCCGGTCGAAGCCGAGGTCTTTCCAGAACTCGTGCAGGGCGAGGTGCGGCCATGTATTCACGTTCACCTGATCTCCATCTGTCCCGTGCGGGGTCGGCGGGTGTCCCGGGCGCAGATCGCATGCGCGATCTGCGCCCGGCGGCGGGGCTACGGATCGAGCTGCGGGTCGCGATCCGCTTTACGCCCCGCCGCCGCGCCCGTGTGCCTTTCACCCGCCTTGACTGCACCGTTCCGGGTTCGGCCTGCGGCCGCTGTCGCCGGGTCTGCGACCCGTCGACATCGGCAGCATCCACCGGGCCCGTTGCCGTCAACCCCTCACGACCTCTCTTGACTCTCTTCCAGACCACGCAACAGACCAAGGTCCACCGCATCATCACCACCGCCGACGTTCGTCCGCCCCACCGTGGCAGCATGTCCCTTCAGCGCAAGTCCCGCGAAGTCCCACAGCCTGGGGTCAAGCAGGTGCGAGGGTCGCACGTTCATCAGTGCCCGGAACATCACCTGACGACGCCCCGGGCTGTTCTTCTCCCAGCCGTCCAGCAGCGCCTTGACCTGCATCCGCTGGAGCCCCTCCTGGCTGCCGCAGAGGTCGCAGGGGATGATCGGGTATTTCATGGCCCGGGCGAAGCGCTCGCAATCGGCCTCGGCCACATGGGCCAGCGGGCGCAGCACGAACAGGTCGCCCTCTTCGTTGACCAGCTTCGGCGGCATCGTGGCGAGCCGTCCCCCGTGGAAGAGGTTCATGAAGAAGGTCTCGAGGATGTCGTCGCGGTGATGGCCGAGCACCACCGCCGAGCAGCCTTCCTCGCGCGCGATGCGGTAGAGGTTGCCGCGCCGCAGCCGCGAACAGAGGGCGCAGTAGGTCCGGCCCTGCGGGACCTTGTCGATGACGACGGAATAGGTGTCCTGATACTCGATCCGGTGCGGGATGCCCCGCTGCGTCAGGAACTCCGGCAGTACCGTGGCGGGAAAGCCGGGTTGCCCCTGGTCGAGGTTGCAGGCCAGGAGATCGACCGGCAACAAGCCGCGCCACTTCAACTCGATGAGCGCCGCCAGGAGCGTGAAGCTGTCTTTCCCGCCAGACAGGCAAACGAGCCAGCGGGCATGCTGGCCATCCACCATGCCGTACTGGTCGAGGGCTTCACGAACCTGACGCACGATGCGCTTGCGCAGCTTCCGGAACTCCGTCGTCTGTGGAGCGCCCTGGAGAATGGGATGGATGTCATCGATCTCATGGATCATGCAAGGCGACCCCTTGGAAAAGCATGGTCCATGCAACGGGAGAGTGGCCATGGCTGCCACCGGCCCGACCATGGCCAGGTGGTCCGCCATGTCCGGCGATCCATCTGGCGCCAGGAAAACTCAACGAGACGCGTCATGGACTTGCCTCCAGGGACCCGGATGCGGCAGGTCCAGGACGGATCGGGCCGTCTGTCCGGCCCATGCCCGGGCGGGCGCGGGCGGGCAACAGCCAGTCGCCGAAGCCGACGTCGCGGCGGTCGGCCGCGGGCGGACAGCGAACGGCATCCTCGAGGGCCTTCCGACCCGCGAGGAAGATCACCTGCTGCCGGGCGCGCGCGAGCGCAGTACAGATCAGGGAGCGATCGAGGATCCGGCTCCAGAACACAGGCACGACCACCCTCTCCCATTGCGAACCCTGCGCCTTGTGGACGCACACTGCGCAGGCGAGCTGACGGAAGGCCCCGTCCGCAGGCTCGAGCTCATGCATGTCCCCGTCGAGCACGGCCGTGATGCGGTCGGACCCGATGTGCAGAACACGCCCCATCGAGCCGTTCGTCAACCCACGCTCGACATCGTTTCTTGTCCAGATCACCGGCTCCCCTCCGCCACATGCGCCATGCCGGGCCACAGTGCCGGCCCGGGCCGCATGGCGATGCCGTGGAAGTAACCGTTGGGTGCCTCGATCTCGAGGCCGTCGGTGCGATGATCTGGACACTGTCGCGGATTGCCCCACCCAATGCGAGGGCGCGGCCGAATTCAGGGACTTCGGCGCGAAGCCGCTCCGAAGTGCAGCGGGTGAAGCTCACTCCGGCCTCGAGGCCGGCGAAGTCGGGCAGGCGCCCGATCGTGCCGTTGCGAACGGCCTCGGCGACCGCCGGGATGCCGGTGCCTTCATCCTGGCGATGGACGCGATCGAGGATCACGCGCGCAACATCTCGGTCGTCCACCAGCTCGTGGAACACGACACCCGGGGTCACGGGCGGCAGCTGTCCCGGATCGCCGCAGAGGAGGAGCGAGGCGTCCCCGAGACGCCGCAGGATGCGCCAGAATCCCACGAGCCCCAGCATGGATGCCTCGTCCGCGATCAGCGCCGTGGTCGCCTCGAGCGGGCTGTCGGCTCTTTCCTCATCGATCAGGAACCTCCCAACGTAACCGCGCGCCGGCCCGTCGCCTCCGCAGCGCGCTTCGCGGCGCGGCCGGACAGCGTCACGATGAGGGGCGTACGTCCGACCGCCTCCAGTGAGAACAATGGGCAACTCCGTGCGACACTGGCGAACGTCATCATCGGCGGGGTGGAGCAAGAGGCCTGTTTCTTCGTCCTCGACCTGCCGCACAGCGATGCCTGCTTCGTGCGGGCCTATCCGGCAGCGACGGCCGAGGCCCGGGTCGACGGCCACCACGGGAAACGGACCGAGACCTTCGGAACCGAGCGCCTTGGTTGCGCCTGCCTCGCCCGCCTCACCCACCATGTCGTTCGGCCTGGTCCCTCGAACCGGTGGCGGGGAGGGCCTCACCCTCGAGATGAACGGCGACAGCGACATGAACGGCGAGAGCTACAGGCGCGCACAAAGCCGCAAGCGCAAACCCACCGATCCCGCCTGACCCGACCCGCGCCGGCTGGGCCCTCACGGGCCAGGGCGCCCAGTCAGCCGCCAGCTCCTCGGTGAGCGCTGTCGACTGGGCGCTCCCTCGTGGCACCCGCCCGCCCATCCACCAGAGTGGCCGACTTTTGCGCCGCCACATGGCCGGAGTTTACGCCGCCGTTGACAGGGGCTGGCGTCGTGGCTGTCGTCGGGGCGGACGCCCGGGGCAGGAGCCGCCCCCGTGGTCCGGGGCCGAGGTCCGGCAAACGCCACCGGCCGCAGGGGTCGGGTGCCGTCGGGGTGGCCAGGCCGCTCTGCGGCGACGGGGCGCCCCGTGGGACCGGGGGGTCAGCGCGGGCGTCCGTTCCGGGCGCGGTCGTGGTCGGGGTCGCTCCCCGGTACCGGGTCATAGCCGGAGCCGCCCCAGGGATTGCAGCGCCCGATCCGGCGCAGCGCCAGCCAGCCCCCGCGCAGGGCGCCGTGGCGCGACAGCGCCTCCAGCGCATAGGCCGAACAGGTGGGCTGATAGCGGCAGTTGTGGCCGACCCATGGCGACCACAGCAGCCGATAGGCCCGCACCGGCAGGGAAAGGAGCCAGGCGCCCGGCCCCATGCGTCCGCTCACGGCCGCCTCCTGTGCGCGCCGGTGGCCGGCACGGCTGCGGAGGGAACGGCCGCGGACGGGCGGTCGGCCGCGGGCGGATCGGGCGGATCGGAACCGCGGGAGAGGGCGCCTGAGGGCGGGCTCGCGCCTGTGGAGGGATCGGGCGACGACGCAGTGCGGGAGGGGCGCTCGGCGGGGGGGTGTGCGGCGCGGTCGGCGGCGCGGTGGACGCGGGCGAGGGCGCCTGCGAGGTCGTCCCGCAATGCGGCAAAGTCGCGTGAGACCGTGGCGTCGGCCTTGCCCACCAGCACATAGTCCCAGCCGGGCCTGCCGGCCGAGGGCAGGATCGCCAGCGCAAGCGCCCTGAGGCGGCGGCGGGCCCGGTTGCGCACCACCGCGTTGCCGACCTTGCGCGAGCAGGTCAGGCCAAGGCGCACCCCCTCCGCAGGTTCGGAGGCAGCGCGCGGGCGGGCCTGCAACAGGAACCCCGCGGTGCCATGCCGCAGCGCCCGGGCCGCCCGGAGGAACTCGGCCCGCTTGCGCAGGGGCTGCACGGGTGCCACGGCCCCTCCTTCACCCCGGGCATCGCCTGCGGCGGGGCCGCGGGTCATCTCGCCCCCGGTCGGGCGACGCTCAGGCGCTCAGCCGCTTGCGGCCCTTGGCGCGCCGAAGGTTCAGGATCTTGCGTCCGGCCTTGGTCGCCATGCGGGCGCGAAACCCGTGGCGGCGCTTGCGGACGAGGTTGGAGGGCTGGTAGGTGCGCTTCATGATGGCTGGTCCCGGTCTGGCGGCCCCATGCGCGGCTCGTGTCTGCGAGTCGCGGGCCGTGCGTGGTGGCAAGGCATTCGAGGCCGGCGTTCTAGGCGAGGCGGCGCGGGGTGTCAATTCGCCCCGCGTCGCGCGCCGGCGGGGGGCTTGCGGGCGCCGGGCACTGCGGGCGCTCGCGGCGGCGGGCCGCCCTCGCCCGGCCAGGGCGACCATCCGACGAGGAGGACCACAGCGATGACCGACCCACGCGAGACCCGCCCGCCCCCCGCGGCCGCCCGCCCGGCCTCGGGGCCACGCACCGGGCAGGGCCCGCGGTCCGACACGACGTCAGGCTCGAGGGCAGATTCAGGGCCGGATTCAGGGCCTGTCACCGCCGCGAAAGTCACCGGACAGGAGATCGGAGCGGGGACGGGACGAGGGGAGGGACCTCGCGCGGGGCCAGAAGAGGGGCCAGGGGCCGGGCCTCGTCCCGAAAACCCCGCCGGCCGGCACATCGCCCCCCCCGCCGGGGCACAGGTCGGCGCAGAGCGCCCGGCACCGCCGCGGCGGAAGGGGCCGCGCCCGGGGGGGCGGCTCGCCCTTGTCCTCGCCATCCTCGGCTGCGCCGTCGCCGGGGCGGTGCTGCTCGCCGACCACCTCGGCTTCGAGACGCTGCGCGACAACCGCGAGGCGATGATCGCCTTTCGCGACGCCAACTACCTCGCCGCGGTGGCGCTGTTCATCGCCGCCTATGTCGCCATCGTCGCCTTTTCGCTGCCCGGCTCGCTGGTGGCCTCGCTGACCGGGGGGTTCCTGTTCGGCCTCTTTCCCGGCGCGCTGTTCAATGTGGTCGCGGCCACGCTGGGGGCCGTGGCGATCTTTCTGGCGGTGCGCTGGGGGCTGGGGGCGCGGCTGGCGGCGCGGATGGAGGCGAGCGAGGGCGCGGCCCGGCAGCTGCGCGCCGCCCTGGACGAGAACGCCTTTTCGGCGATGCTGACGGTGCGGCTGATCCCGGTCGTGCCGTTTTTCGTGGCCAATCTGGTGCCGGCGCTGGTGGGGATGCGGCTTGCCCCCTTCGCCACCGCCACCTTCCTCGGCATCATTCCCGGCGCCACGGTCTATACCTGGGTGGGGGCCGGGCTGGGCGAGGTGTTCGCCCGGGACGAGACGCCCGACCTCGGGCTGCTGTTCGAGCCGCATGTGCTGGGGCCGCTCCTGGGCCTCGCCGCGCTGGCGGCGCTGCCGATGGCGATGCGGCTGATGCGGCGGTGGCGCTGACGGATTCGGGGGCCGGGCGGGCAGGGCCCGGTGCGGCGGCAGAGGGCGGGCGGCAGGGGAAAGGCCGGGTCGGGCAGGACCGGTCCGGGGACAGGCGGCCCGGGCACGGCCGGCCGGGGGACAGCAGGGCGATGGGGAGCTGAAGCGTGGAGCGCATCCGGACAGATATCTGCATCATCGGCGCCGGCTCGGGCGGGCTCAGCGTCGCGGCGGGCGCGGTGCAGATGGGCGCCCGCGTGGTGCTGATCGAGGGCGGCGAGATGGGCGGCGACTGCCTCAACCACGGCTGCGTCCCCTCCAAGGCGCTGATCGCCGCCGCCCATGCCGCCCATGCCATGGGCGCGGGCGGCCCCCTCGGCATCGCCCCGGTTCCCGCCCGGGTCGATTTCGGCGCCGTCAAGGACCACGTCGCCCGCACCATCGCCGCCATCGCCCCCCACGACAGCCAGGAACGGTTCGAGCGTCTGGGCGTGCGCGTGATCCGCACCTGGGCGCGCTTCGTCAGCCCGCGCGAGGTCGAGGCCGGCGACACCCGCATCCGCGCCCGCCGCTTCGTCATCGCCACCGGCTCGCGGCCGGCGATCCCGCCGATTCCGGGCCTCGGCCAGGTGCCGTATCTGACCAACGAGACCCTGCTGGCCCTGCGCCAGCGCCCGTTTCACCTGATCGTCGTGGGCGCCGGGCCGATCGGGATGGAGATGGCGCAGGCGCACCGCCGGCTGGGCAGCCGCGTCACCGTGCTGGAGGCCGGCCGGGCGCTCGCGCGCGAGGAGCCGGAGCTCGCGGCCGTGGTGCTGGAGCGGCTGCGCGCCGAGGGGGTGGAGATCGTCGAGGGCGGCGCGATCGCCGCGGTGGCCGGCACCGAAGGCGCGATCAACGTCACGCTGGCCGACGGGCGGCGCATCGCCGGCTCGCATCTGCTGGTCGCCACGGGGCGGGTGCCGGCGCTGGAGCGGTTGGACCTCGAGGCGGGCGGGATCGCCCGGACAGGCGCCGGCGTGAGCGTGGACGCGCGCCTGCGCAGCCTCACCAACCGCCGGGTCTACGCCGTGGGCGACGCGGCGGGGCAGGGGCAGTTCACCCATCTCGCAGGCCATCACGCCGGCGTCGTGATCCGCTCGGCGCTGTTCGCGCTGCCCTCGCGGGCGCGGACCGACCACATCCCGCGTGCGGTCTATACCGATCCCGAGCTCGCCCATGTCGGCCTGACCGAGGCCGAGGCCCGCGCCCTGCACGGCGCGGCGGTGGAGGTCGTCACCTCCCCCATGGCCGACAACGACCGCGCCCGCGCCATGGGCCGCCCCGAGGGCATGGTCAAGCTGATCGTCCACCGCGGCCGGCCGGTCGGGGTGGGCATCGCCGGGGCGCAGGCGGGCGAGCTGATCGCCCCCTGGGCGCTGATGCTCGCGACGCGGCAGAACCTCACCGCCATGGCCGGCACGGTGCTGCCCTATCCCACCCTGGCCGAGGCGGGCAAACGCGCCGCCGGAGCCTATTTTTCGCCGAAGCTCTTTGATAGTGCTCTGGTCAGACGGGTCGTCAGGCTTGTGCAGAGGCTGCTTCCCTGACGCCGCAGGCGGGGTGTGGACCACACGGGGGCATGGTGCTGAACTCACTTTCGGGCCGCTTCCTGATGCTGACGATGGTGTTCGTCATGCTGGCCGAGGTGCTGATCCTCGTGCCATCGGTGGCGCGCTTCCGCGAGGACTATCTGCTCACCCGCCTCGAACGCGCGCAGATCGCCTCGCTGGCGCTGCTGGCCTCGGACAGCCTGATCGAGGAGCGGCTGGAACAGGAGCTTCTGACCAACGCCGGCGTCTTCAACGTCGTGCTGCGGCGCGACGAGCTGCGCGAGCTGGTGCTGTCCTCGCCGATCCCGGCGCCGATCCATGCCACCTTCGATCTGCGCGAGCCCTCGCCCTGGGAGCTGATCCGCGACGCCATCCTGGTGCTGACCGACCGCGAGAACCGGGTGATCCGGGTGATCGGCGACCCGGTGCGCGAGGCGGGCCTGCTGATCGAGGTCACCACCGAGACCGGGCCGATGCGGCGCGAGATGCTGGAGTACGGTGCGCGGGTGCTGGTACTGTCGGCAGTGATCGCGGGGATGACGGCGCTTCTGCTGTTCGTGGCGGTGCGCTATCTGATCCTGGCGCCGATCCGGCGGGTGGTGACGCACATGACCGCCTATGCCGAGGCGCCCGAGGACGCCACCCGCATCATCGCCCCCACCGCCGGCATCCGCGAGCTGCGCGAGGCCGAGGAGGCGCTGGCGAGCCTGCAGACCCAGCTCACCGGCGCGCTGCGCCAGAAGGAGCGGCTCGCGCAGCTCGGCCGCGCGGTGGCCAAGGTCAGCCACGACCTGCGCAACATCCTCTCCACCGCCTCGCTGCTCGCCGACCGGATGGAGGGCTCGAAGGACCCCGCCGTCGCCCGCGCCGCGCCCAAGCTCGTGGGCTCGATCAGCCGGGCGGTGTCCTTGTGCGAGTCGACGCTGGCCTTCGGCAAGGCCGAGGAGCCGCCGCCCCGGCTGCAACGGCTGGCGCTGCGCCCGCTGGTCGAGGATGTGGTCGAGAACGAGCGCCTCGCGCTGGGCGAGGGCGCCGAGGTCGAGTTCCTCACCGACGTGCCGCCGCAACTGGCGTTGCGCGCCGACCCCGAGCAGCTCTTTCGCGTCCTCTCCAACCTCGTGCGCAACGCCCGGCAGGCGATCGAGGCCACGGGCGTTCCCGGCACCATCGAGGTCGGCGCGGGCGAGGACGACGGCGCCTGGTGGCTCCGGGTGGGCGACACCGGCCCGGGCCTGCCGGAAAAGGCGCGCGAGCATCTCTTTACCGCCTTTGCCGGCGGGGCGCGCAAGGGCGGGGTGGGCCTGGGGCTCGCGATCTCGGCCGAGCTGGTGCGCGGCCATGGCGGCCGGCTGGAGCTGAAACGCTCCAGTGACGACGGCACCGAGTTCCTGATCCGCCTGCCCAAGGCCGCCGCCGCCGACCCAATGGGCGAGACCCCCCTTGCAAAGCGCGGCGCGGCCGGCTAATCCCCCTCCCAACGCGCCCGTAGCTCAGCTGGATAGAGCACCAGACTACGAATCTGGGGGTCAGAGGTTCGAATCCTTTCGGGCGCGCCAACACCACACATGAAAGCACATAGATTGCAGCATGTTAGGCCCGCAGCCGGGCCAGCCCGCCACCAGAATATCCCCCACCGCGACGCCGCTTGATGCCGGAAGGTGGCGGAAAGGCGCCCGTGACTGTGGACAGGCGTGCATGTTTGGATGCCCCCTTCGATGCAAGGATTATTCCGACGTCTGAGCGTGTGATCGGGTGCGGTCATGTTTCAGGCCTCGAAGGTGCGGCCGGAC
>Ga0213836_101791_pt1 | contig 11625 bp, 13 predicted proteins | sample SWPATP03_FD_160578 | JGI IMG/M metagenome (GOLD analysis project Ga0213836, IMG submission 160578) | Coastal seawater microbial communities from Marineland, Florida, United States - SWPA TP0 #3 | ecosystem: Environmental > Aquatic > Marine > Coastal | place: USA: Florida | collected 2016-08-05
GTCCGAAGAAATGTGTATTTTTACCCATGTGTAATTTAGGTTGTCGTAAACACAAAGTACACAAAACAGGGTAGGTTCAAGCAATTGAATCTGCCCTTATTTTAAAATCGTTTCTCGGACACTAGTGATTTTGAACTGTTTTCTATGCTTTTCTGAAAGGGATAAGAATTTATTTAAAAAGTCCCAACCAGAAAAACCGGGCATGTTCAAATCCAACAAAATCAGATAAGGCTGAGGAGGCGGTTCATTTTGAGCAACTACTTTTTGAATAAAATCAAAAGCATCTTGACCAGATTGAAAATCTTTTATTTCACCTTTAAATCCGGATCTCCTGATTACAGTTTTATTGATCATATTGACGATTTCCTCCTCGTCAATCAGAAAAATTGCAGGTAGACTATTCAGCTCCATTACTTATTGATTGTTTCTAGTAAAAATAAGCATTTTTTTGGATAAAAGGACTCAATTATCTTAATAGTCATTGAGCATCATAAAAGGTTATCCTCCAAAACCCCATCTGAGCTCCTAAGTGACCTTATAAACCCAGATGGTCCATTTTATTTTTCAAATATCCTTCTTTTTCCGGTGCGTGGACAAAAAGCTTTCCATAGATACCTGCCTCTTTGGAAAGTGCTCGAAGAAAATTGCCTCCAGCCGGGAGGGTATTAGGGGCATGAAAATATACAGGATCTTCATAAGCTTGCATGGCATCCACTATTTCCCATCCATCTTCTACTAGGGCATCTAATAAATCTTCCAAAAAAAGACTGGCTGCTAAATTATGATGTAGGAGCAAGACATGGTCAATCTTACGGCCTGTTAATACGGTGGCTAAACTGTCATTGAAATTGGCCCTTTCAAGGTGGTGTTGTACATACCAATCCTTGAAATCGCTTACATCTGCATGGGGGTTGCGCTTCAGACGGCTTAAGAGACGGCTATTGATGTACCAATCTGATCCATCTATGGTAACGTGTCCGTTACGAAAACCTTGCTCTTCCAGAAATTTTCGAAAGCCATCTCTTTTTTCAATGGTTTCTCCCTCTTTTAAATAAGGAAATCTAAATATGGGAACGAAGTTGGAAAACTGGGATACGAATGGATTGTTCTTCAAGAAATCCTTCTTGTAGAAATCCAAGCTCACCTGTTCGTTACTGAAACTGGGATGGGTATAGGTGTGATTACCAATGTAGTGGCCTTCATCATTCCATTTTTGAAGCATGGCCCGGCCTCTAGGGCCATTTAACTGTCCGCCTGTTGCAAAGAATAGGGCCTTGGCCTCGTATTTATCGAGATGCTTGAGGATACGGTCATTCCATTCATCTAAAGGCAATCCAGGCATATCACCTGTATTTCCATCGTCGAATGAGATGGCTATTTTGGCTTTGATTACTTTAGGGGGAGGGGTTTCATCCTCGATTACTATCGTGCTTGGGGAGGGGGTAAAGGTTTGATTTTCGACTGTTAATAAAAAAAGAAGGAGATACAATAAATTGTATGCCAATATCATTACTATGTGGTTAATGGTTTACCTAAGATAATGTGGGGAAATAATATTGCCAAGTTTTGACCGCGTATTTTTTTAAAAAAATACATTTTTTAAAATAATCTATTTGTAAAAGGTTAAAAATCAGAAAGAAAAAGAAGGATGTTCCTGTATTTTATGAGCGGTAGAATCAGATGTACTTTACTCCAGAGTTTAGTTTTCCTTTTTAAAAGAAAAATGGAGGGTGGTTTTATGCTTTTGTTTTTCTTGTTAAAACAATTTTTTACTGAAACTAAAGTTTGGAAAGATTATATTCGTGAAAAATCTTTAGTTAAATGTCAGGTTTATTGTATAGTACCACTTGGAATTGGGATTTGGTTTGGGTAATTACGCTTCTTTTGTTGGCAATCGTGATGTTTGTCCAGAATAAACCCAGGATGGATGCCGTAGCCTTGATAATGGTTGCTGCATTGCCTTTCACCGGAATTATTACTGTGGAGGAAGCCCTGACAGGTTTTTCAGATCCCAACATTATTTTGATTGCACTATTATTTGTTTTGGGAGAGGGATTGGTAAGGACAGGGGTGGCCAGAAATATTGGAGATTGGATTTTTTTAAAAGCAGGGGAGAATGAAAATAAGTTGCTTTTTTTATTGATGATTGCTGTGGCTGGACTTGGTTCAGTGATGAGTTCAACTGCAATCGTGGCTATCTTTATTCCAGTTGTCCTGAGGATAAGTAACAATACCGGAATAGCTCCCAGTAAGCTGATGATGCCTTTAAGTTTTGCTGCTTTGATCAGCGGGATGATGACTTTGATTTCAACAGCCCCTAATTTGGTGGTCAATTCCGAATTGATGCGGCAGGGTATTGATGGATTTTCCTTTTTTGCCATTACACCATTTGGGGTTGCGATTTTGATTATTGGGTTGATTTACATGAAGTTTGCTAAAAAATGGCTGCCTGAAAACCTGGAGAAAGGTAAAAAAAGGAGCAAAAAGCCCACATTTAAAGATTGGATTGAGAAGTACAAGTTGGAAGGAAGACTTTTCAGGTTGGAGGTTTTACCAACATCGCCATTATTGGGTAAACAGATTTTTGAGCTGGATTTCAGTAAAAAAGGATTACACTTATTTGCAGTGGAGAGAAAAGAGGGTGGGAAGTCTTTGTTTATCCGTGCTAATAAGCAAATGGATCTGCTTCCGGGAGATATATTAATTTTGGACCATGCTTCTGATAGTCTGCCTATAGGAGAAATTTGTGAAGTCTATGGGCTTTCCAAATTGACTTTATCAAATAGGAAAAAATACCTGACCGACCTTTCCCAGGAAATTGGAATGACAGAAGCCATCATACCTGCTGAGTCACAGCTTACCGGTAAAACGATCCATGAAGCCAGGCTAAAAAGTGATACTGGTGTAACCGTATTGGGTTTGTGGAGAGGTTCAAGTGCTTTGAAGGAAGCTATTTTGGATGAGGAATTGAGGGTTGGTGATACCATATTGATAGCAGGTTTTTGGGAGGATATCAAAAGATTCCAACAAGAAGGAAATGAATATGCAGTATTGCTTCACTTACCAATGGAGTTTGATGATGTTTTGCCCGCTGGTAACAAAGGTGCTCATGCGCTCATCATTTTAGGTCTTGTGGTAGCAGCCATGGTCACAGGTATATTACCCAATGTACATGCTGTCCTTCTAGGAGCATTGTTAATGGGATTGTTCAGGATAATTGACATGAACAGTGCTTACAATTCCATTTCATGGAAAAGCCTTGTGTTGATTGTAGGGATGATGCCTTTCTCTATTGCCCTTCAAAGAACAGGTGGTGTTGAGCTAGCTTCGGATGCCCTGGTTTCTTTGGTTGGGGAAAGTGCCCCGCAGATTGCCATTGGGGCATTGTTTCTGATAACTGCTGTGTTGGGTTTGTTTATATCCAATACGGCTACTGCGGTATTGATGGCTCCATTGGCTATTTCTATGGCTAAGGAATTGGCCGTTTCCCCCTATCCATTTGCGATGGCTGTGACCTTGGCTGCTTCCTCTGCCTTTATGACTCCAGTATCTTCTCCGGTCAACACCTTGGTGGTGGCACCTGGGGGCTATCAATTTGGAGACTTCATCAGGATGGGTGTTCCTTTCACGATATTGATCCTGTTGTTGAGCATGTTTTTGATCCCATTGATTTTGCCTTTTTAATGGGTGTACTGCTTGAATAGAGGAAAAAGAAAAAACAGCAGATGATTTTGCTGATGAGTTATTAATAAATTTGATAATCAATATCTTAATAGGTTGAATGACATTTTTAGAAAAATTCTATTTGTAATTTCCGTGCAAAGGGCTACCTTTGCACACCGTAAATCGATAAAGATTTCGGGAAATATAGAGGAGTGGCAGAGTGGTCGATTGCGGCGGTCTTGAAAACCGTTGTACCGAGAGGTACCGGGGGTTCGAATCCCTCCTCCTCTGCACAAAAAGGCTGAGCATTTGCTCAGCCTTTTTTGTTTGAGGAAGAGGGAGCAGCCCTGCTACCTGGCCCAAGCCCTAAAGAAAATGTCCCCTGGACATTTTCTTTAGGGCTTGCCCTTCTATTGGTTCATAACAGTATAAACACTTATCCTTCATCGTCTGTTACGATAAGCAGCCCAGCAAGTATATCCTTATAATAAATCTCTGCTTGTCCCATCGTTCAATAACCTAATGCCCACAAGTGCAAGCTTATTTCCAAACATGAGCAAAACATGGTTTACCTTATCCATATTCAAATTTGTTTTGCCCTGTTCAATTTTTCTGATCACAGTAAGCGCTACTCCACAGCGGTCTGCTAATTCCTCTTGGGTCATTCTTGTTTCCTTTCTCTTTTCTTTAACAAACTCAGAAAGCCTTATCATTATATGTTTTAAAATATAATACAGGTCAAGTATGGTAAATTATATGTAAAAAAATATAATATATATTCGGAAACAAATTTTATATGCATTTAAATATAGACAAAGTTGTTGAGTTTTTAAATGATGATCTGAAGCACGATATGGCAGCAAATGATTTGGAAGAAAAAGGTTTTACAGGGTTTTGGAAGACAACTTGGCTAAAGCTTTTGTCTTTTCAGACTGTTCCAATAGTTTTACGCTTTTTTCAAAACCCAAACGGTAGGAAGTTGGATCATATATTCTGTCGTTTAATACAGATGGTGGCCTTTGTTCAAGTAATTGTTTTATTTTCATACACTCTGAATTTGGAATAAAATTCTTTAAAAATTATAACTTAAAGAAGATATAATTCTAAAAAAAACTTAAACGATTTATTAAAAAGCGTTAAAAAGAGAGCTTATTTTACCTGTCTCTTTGGTGTCCTAAATGGTTTTAAAAAGCAAAAGCAAGGCCTCAACCATCGGCGCAACCATTCTGTTTACTAATCAATATTCTTCATGCGTCTTGGCAGAATCTGCCAATAGCCGGTTGAGTTCACCCATTTCCTTTTCGCTAAGTTCCCTCCATTTGCCTATGGGCAGGTCCAGGGGGATATTCATGATTCTGATCCTTTTCAGTTTGGTGACGTTATAACCCAAATACTCACACATCCGGCGGATCTGCCTGTTGAGCCCCTGGGTCAGGATGATCCGGAATTTATATTTGCTTAGGGCTTCCACTTCGCAGGGATTGGTCATGGTTCCCAAAACAGGGATTCCGCTGCCCATTTTTTTGATAAAGTCGGAGGTAATCATCCTGTCCACGGTCACGATGTATTCCTTTTCGTGGTTGTTACGGGCCCGGAGGATTTTATTGACAATATCCCCATCACTGGTCAATAGGATCAGTCCTTCGCTGGGTTTGTCCAGGCGCCCAATGGGAAATATCCTTTTGGGATGGCCTATATAATCAATGATGTTGTCTTTTTCAGCTTTTGTATCTGTGGTACAGACAATGCCTACAGGTTTGTTAAAAGCGATATAAACATGTTCTTCCTTAGGAGGGGAAATCAGTTTCCCTTGGACACGGACTTCATCACCGGGCTGTATTTTGGTGCCCATCTCCGGTACTTTGCCATTGATGGTGACTTTGCCTTCTTCTATCAATTTGTCAGCCGCTCTTCTCGAACAAAAACCCACTTCGCTGAGGTATTTGTTGATCCGGGTCCCTTGGGAATCATTCATGCTTGTTGGTTTGAGGGGGTAAATTTAGGGAAATGTTATGAGAGTGGGATTTTGAAAGTCGGATTTCGGAAGTTGGATTTCGGAAAATTGGGAGCTTTGAAAGCTTGGGAGTCTTGTTCTCATAAGGATCAATTTCTCCGACTTCGTCAACATTCAAAAAAAACTGCAAACCCTTAAAAAATCAGATAATCCTAGCCTAGCCGCATTATTTCAGGCCAGATATTAGCCAAACTTGAGTGGGGGGTAGGGAAGAAATGCGGCAAAGCCGCATTTCTTCCCTACCCCCCTATTTATTCAAGTCCCGGTGGCCGAGCTTGCCGAGGCCCTCAAATTGATACGTGTAACATTCCGAATAGTCAGATAAATGAATGGTTTTTTTGATAATTGAGCCAGAGTAGGGTATAAATTGTTTCAAATATTTATCTTTACTTAAAACTAGCCGGTGATGGATGTGTATGCTACCAAATTAGAACTAATTGAAATGCTTTTGAAGATTGAAGAGGAAAGTGTTTTAATGAAAGTGAAAGCTCTTTTGGAGGATGTGTCTTCCCCTAATTATTCTTTGACGGAAGCGGATTATGTGATAATTGACCAAAGAAGAGAAAAGCATTTTTCAGGGGAATCAAAATCTTTTTCATGGGAGGAAGTAAAAAAAGCTGCCAAGGAGTCTCTTACATGAAGCATGAGCTAATAATAAAGGAGGAAGCAAAGTTTGAAGTGATTGATGCTTATAATTTTTACGAGAATGCTAAACCCGGTTTAGGTGACATTTTCCTTGAATACCTCGATAAATGTTTTAACAGGATGATTTCAAACCCTCTTCATTTTTCTATCCGAAGGGCACCTTACAGGGAGGCATTGGTAGAAAAGTTTCCGTTTTTAGTAATTTTTGAATTAAAAGATGGTAGGGTAATCGTTTATTCAGTTTTTAATACTTGGAGAAATCCACTAAAAAAGCCCTGAATCCCTCAGAAATTTTATTTGGTTAACGAATTGAACCACCGAACTTGTCCCGCAAGGCGGGATAAATGAGGATGAACTCAGATGGGTGGAAGGTAAGGATTAAAGACAACCACTAAGAAGGGTCTAGGTCTAGCGGTTCAAACGCTTGATAACCAGAGTTTTTTAAGTCACGACTGCCTGCTGCAGGCAGGAATTACACAAATTCCACTTATTACCCGAATTTCGAGGTTTTTTGGTTGTCTTGGCCTTTTTTGGTCATCAGAGCAGCAGGGGTAATTGAATTAGGCGCGGGGCTTGGGAATTGACACGAAACAGCCCTGGAGGTTCTAGTCAGAGGCGGTTTAATATTCACCAGGTTACTAGTGTTAAAGGCTTATCCTTGTCACCTCGACGGTAGGAGAGGTCTATTATGATGTAGAATGAGAAGTGGAGAGAGAGGAAAAAGTCGGATTTCGGAAGTGGGATTTCGAAAAATTGGGAGCTTTGAAAGCTTGGGAGTCTTGTTCTCATAAGGAAATGGAATTTATGAACCACTCCCGCCTGCTTCGGGCAGGAATTACACTAATTGCACGAATTGGTTTGATTTAAGGCTGGTTAGGGTTCTTGATGTTTTTCTGTGATCAAAGCCATCAGAAAAAAAAGAATTATGCGCGGGGCTTACAAATTTCCGCTAATTCCGAGCTGTAAATGCTTTCCACTCCTTTTCAATTTACGGCTGTAGATAAAGAACAGTCCTAATAGGGCTGAACCCATAGTAGCCCCGGGTCTAAGGCGATGGCCCTGTGGGCGGTAAAGACCCGGGGTATCAGGCGCCCACCACGTTCCCAGAGTCGGCGCAGGTATCTATTAAGAAGTTTGACCGCCAACCGCCGACGAAATGAAACCGGATCGACTAAATAACCCTTTGCGAAAACCCTTGCGTCCTTTGCGGTTAAAAAGAGCTGAAAGCTCAATTATCAATGGTTCGACAGGCTCACCAACCATGGTTCGACAAGCTCACCAACCGTGGTCCAGCGGTGCAACAGCGGGACAACTGTGAGAGTCCAAGTCTGAAGACTTGAACTATGAGTCTGAAGACTTGAACTATGAGTTTGAAGACTTGAACTATGAGTCCGAAGACTTGAACCATGAACTCTGAACAATTGAACCAATGACCACTCCGAAATGCTTTGGAGCAGCTGTCAGTGCCTGAAATACGTTGACCGTTAACTCGTTAACCGTTAACCCTGAACCTATTTTGTTCAAACGTTCATTGTTCAATTGTTCATTGTTTTTCCGGTTTTGTAGAATATTCTTGATGCTTTTGAACCCTCCGAAATACTTCGGAGCAAGCTGAACCTTGAACCAAGGTAATCGTCAAGGTACAAGCGTTGAACAACTTTTGACCCTACCCAAGGCCACCTAATCCGAAAACTCCCTCAAGACCATGTATTTGGTCAGGTCGGAGTGGAGAATTTCGATCAACTCCCCCTCATTGCCCTTGCTGGTCTCAGTAAAGAGAAACCCAAAAACACCAAATTGACCCATATTGACCTTCCTTACATGTAGGGGGTTTTCGAAATCTTGAGCCAAAGCCTCAAAATCAAAATAGGCAATGGCATCCATAGGTACCTCACTCTGATTGTCCAAGAGGATCAAACTGTACTGCTTGTCCTTTCTATTGGAAAAAACCTCCGCCCAATCTGGTTTTTTGGACTGGAAGAAATACTCGTAAGAATTGATCCCATAGGCAAACCAAGTGAGGTCAGCTGTGGTGCACCAACCGCCAAAACGCATAGGATTGACCTCGATGGGAATGATTTTTCCGGGTGTAGTTTCCCGGATTTCAATATGCAAAGGGAAATTCCTCAAGTCTATCTGCGCTCCAATACCTTCTAAAAAGTCCATGATGGCCGGACTGAGCCTTCGGATGATTTCCTCGGAACTGCTGTAGACCCGGTCACTGACATCTATTTCAGATTTGAAAACATGGTGGAGTACATTGAGGATCACTGGTTGGCCCTTCCCATCAAAGTAACAGTCAAAGGCATATTCATCTCCCAAGATATACCCCTCCAAAATCATTTCGGTCTGACTGACCACTTCCTCCGGATATAGGGCACTGGTCTTTTGGATCTGCTCCTGAATGCGCTTGACCACGCTTGGCCAATCCTCCGCCCTATCCACCTTATGGACAGCAATGCTAAAAAAGCCAACCGCTGGCTTGATAATAAAGGGAAAGGGAAACTGACTGATGTCCATGTTTTCCAGTTCGCTCAACTGTGCCGTCTTAAAAAAATAATCGGGATAAAGCTCCTGCACCAGTTGACGGAACTGGAATTTATTTTTGAACACCCTGATCTTATCCATTAATGGGCTATCAGGGAGGTATTTCTGAATCCAGGCAATGCTGTTTTCCGAATTGGTATACACAGGGGTAATCGGGTTTTCCTGTATTATTTTGACCGCTTCCTCCGATTGGATCCAATTCACGGCATAGCCATCCATAATGGACTGGGCCTCAGGGGTAGCAATGACTGGGAATTGGTTGCGTGAAACGGTCTCTTTTAGAAAATCAGAAACAAAGGGATAATCCAATAAAATCATGTGGTCGAAATTTCCCGCAATTTAGCTTAACGCAAATCTATCTCTACCTGATTTTTACCAGCGGTAACTTTAAATGCAGCTTTTTCAAAACTTGGTGGACCAAAGGTGCCTGTGGCATTGTTGGAAAAGCCGTATCCGTCCCGGGGAACCCCAAAGGCATTGGTCCTTAATTTGCCTGTATTTTGGCTGTCGTGGAAAACAGAAAGGGCATAAGTACCCTCTGGAAGGTTTTCAAAGGTGATTTTAGCCTTACCGTTTTCTATTTTGACAGAAGCATTGCCATGGGCTTTTTCCACCACATCGGGAAAACCCTCAGGGCCCTTAAATAGTAGCACGCGGACAACACCCTGATTATTTTTCACATTATTTACAGTGAGTTGCAAGGTGTTGTCCTCCTCAGGTTGGAATGCAAAAGCGAATAGTGTCAAAATCAATATAAACAGTTTCATAGGCAATTTTTAAAGGTTTCTGGTCTGTTGATTTTACCTGAGGGGGTCCTGATAAATGCCTCGGCATAGAGGATTTCCTTTGGTAAATGGTACCTGTTGAACAGGGTTTTCAATACTTCCCGCAATTCCTGTTCCTTTTCTTCTTGTATACGTTGTTCTTCTATAATCAGTACCAGTTTTTGCCCTAATCTTTCATCTGCCTTTCCATACAGGAAAAAGTTTTGGTGGCCAAAAATCCCCTCAAAAGCGGCTGCCATTTTGGGTTCCATCACTTCGGGCTGCAGTTTGATGCCCCCTGAGTTGATGGTAAAATCCGCCCGGCCTAACCATTTAAAACTTTTTCCATCAACCATTTCCACCAGGTCATTGGTCTGCAAAGTCTTGCTTCCTGCCATGGGTGCTTTTATCCACAGCCTTTGTTGGGCATCGGTACCGATTTTCACTCCAGGCAACACCTGATAAATCAATTCCTCTCCGGTAATCTCGGCCAAGGCGATATGGGAGACGGTTTCGGTCATGCCATAGGTTTGATAGGCCTGTATGTCCTCCTGTATGATTTTTTTTATCAAAGTAGGAGAGGAGGGCGCTCCGCCAATGATCAAATTTTTGATGTTTTTCAATACGGCCAAGCTTTGGGCTTTGGCAAGACAGGCACTGACCTGCATGGGCACCATGGCCACAAAATCAAAATTAGCGGTTGAGCTATCCAGTAAAGGGTTTTCCGAGGGTTTTACCAGATACAGATTGGCCTCCCATTCCAAGGCCCTCACCAGCATCATTTTTCCGGCGACCATCCAGGTATTCAGGCAACAGAGGACTTGGGCACCTTTAGGGATATTAAAAAAGTCCCGGGTAGCTGCGGCGGAAATTTCCATTTGTGCCCGATGGACCAAGATGTCTTTTGGCGCACCCGTAGAACCGGAGCTAGGTAATTCAAAGCTTTGATTCCCCTCCAACCATTGCTGGCAGAAGGTCAGGGCCTGATGGAAATAGGGGTCAGCTTCCTTCCAATGGCCTTGGAAGAGGTCTGCTTTGGTGTAGGTTCTGTTTTCGATGATGATTTTGCCCATAATGATCATTCCCGCTTTAAAATTCAACAAAATTCCTGGAAGGCTGTTATCTTGCAGGGAAATTTTAAATCAAATTAAGATGGAGATCAACTGGAAAACTGTCAAAGAATACGAAGATATCACCTATAAAAAATGCAACGGCGTGGCCCGGATTGCCTTTAACCGGCCCGAGGTCCGCAATGCGTTTAGACCGAAGACCACTTCTGAACTTTTGGATGCATTCAAAGATGCCCATGAGGATACCAGCATTGGGGTGGTTTTGTTGTCAGGGGAAGGACCTTCCCCCAAAGACGGGGTGTATGCTTTTTGTTCGGGCGGTGACCAGCGTGCCAGGGGCCATCAGGGTTATGTAGGAGAAGATGGTTACCACAGGTTAAATATTTTAGAGGTGCAGCGGCTCATCCGCTTTATGCCCAAAGTGGTGATTGCGGTGGTTCCCGGTTGGGCAGTGGGCGGTGGCCATAGCCTGCATGTGGTCTGTGACCTGACCTTGGCCAGTAAGGAGCATGCCATTTTCAAGCAGACGGATGCCGATGTAACCAGTTTTGATGCAGGGTATGGGTCTGCTTATTTGGCCAAAATGGTGGGGCAAAAGAAAGCCCGTGAGATTTTCTTTTTGGGAAGAAATTATTCTGCCCAGGAAGCTTTTGAGATGGGCATGGTGAATGCGGTGATCCCCCACGAGGAGTTGGAGACTACTGCTTTTCAGTGGGCGCAGGAGATTTTGGACAAGTCGCCTACTTCCATCAAGATGTTGAAGTTTGCCATGAACCTGACTGATGATGGGATGGTGGGGCAGCAGGTGTTTGCAGGGGAAGCCACCCGATTGGCCTATATGACCGAAGAGGCGAAAGAGGGCAGGGATGCATTCTTGGAGAAGCGAAAGCCCAACTTCAGGAAGATTAAGTGGATTCCGTGA
>Ga0213836_101795_pt1 | contig 11602 bp, 10 predicted proteins | sample SWPATP03_FD_160578 | JGI IMG/M metagenome (GOLD analysis project Ga0213836, IMG submission 160578) | Coastal seawater microbial communities from Marineland, Florida, United States - SWPA TP0 #3 | ecosystem: Environmental > Aquatic > Marine > Coastal | place: USA: Florida | collected 2016-08-05
CCCGCCTCCGCCGCCTCGCGCGCGCCCTCGACGTTCTCGAGGATCCAGACGATCTTCGTGCCCGAGAAGTACGTCGCGAGCGGCAGGCCCACCTTCTGCTTGTAGCGGTCGGTGTCGCCGTCGGCGAGCCGGTCGACGATCTTCTGCGTGCGGGTGTCCTGCCAGACGATGGCGTTGTAGACGGGCTCGCCGGTCTGCTTGTTCCACACCACCGCCGTCTCCCGCTGGTTCGTGATGCCGATCGCCTTCACGTTGTGGCGCGTGACGTTGGCCTTCGAGAGCGCCTGGCCGATGACCTCGCGGGTGTTGTTCCAGATCTCCTTCGGGTCGTGCTCGACCCAGCCCGCCTGCGGGAAGATCTGCTCGTGCTCGAGCTGGCCCGTGGAGACGATGCTCCCCGAGTGGTCGAAGAGGATGGCGCGAGTCGAGGTCGTGCCCTGGTCGATCGCGATGACGTAGTCGTTCACCGGAACTCCTTCGTTCTGTGATGGATGCCGTGCTGGTGTGGATGCGCCGCGGAGCCGCGACGGCGGAGGGGCCGTGAGAGGCCCCTCCGCGATGCGTCAGGCCGCGAAGCCCGTGATGCCGGCGATGGCCGTCGGCGCGAGGAGCCCGGCGAGGATGCCGCCGATGATGGGGCCGGCCACCGGGATCCAGGCGTAGCTCCAGTCGCTCGAGCCCTTGCCCTTGATGGGCAGGAGCGCGTGGGCGATGCGCGGGCCGAGGTCGCGGGCGGGGTTGATGGCGTAGCCGGTGGGTCCGCCGAGCGAGGCGCCGATGCCGACGACGAGGAGCGCGACGGGCAGCGCGCCGAGCGACGCGAGCCCCGCGGGCACGTCGGCCTCGACGCCGTTCTGCGCGCTGAAGCCGATCACGACGAAGACCAGCACGAAGGTGCCGATGATCTCGGTGACGAGGTTCCAGCCGTTGTTGCGGATGCCGGGGCCGGTCGAGAAGGTGCCGAGCTTCGCGCCCGGGTCCTCCTCGATGTCGAAGTGCTGCTTGTAGGCGAGCCAGCACAGGACGGCGCCGAGGAAGGCGCCGATGAGCTGCGCCGCGAGGTAGACGGGCAGCATCGCCCAGTTGTAGGCCACGCCGGTCGCGAGGTCGCGCGCGAGCAGGCCGAAGGTGACGGCGGGGTTCAGGTGCGCGCCCGAGTACGCCGAGACGATCACGCCGGCGAAGACCGCGAGGCCCCAGCCGAAGTTGATCATCAGGAAGCCGCCGCCGTAGCCCTTGTTGCCCTTCAGCACGACGTTGGCCACGACGCCGCAGCCGAGCAGCACGAGCATCGCGGTGCCCACCAGCTCTGAGAGGAATACCAGTCCGAGATTGGGTTCCATGGTCCTGCCTTCTCGTCCACGGGCCGCATCGCCCGTACCGCCCGCTCGGGTGGTACGGCACACGATAGCCGGGCCCGGGCCGAAATCCGAGAGATCTTCGATCGACGCCATCGAGATTCCAGGCGGCGGGGCGTAGCGTGAGCCCAACCGGCCAGGCTGAACGAGAGGCGCACCGTGAAGAAGCTCATCAACGACCCCACCAAGACGGTCGACGAAGGCGTCGCAGGCTTCGCCGCGGCGCATGCCGACATCGTGCGCGTGGTCGTCGACCCGCCCTTCGTCGTCGTCCGCGCGGACGCCCCCGTGCAGGGCAAGGTCGGCCTCGTCTCCGGCGGTGGTTCGGGCCACGAGCCGCTGCACGCGGGCTTCGTCGGCTTCGGCATGCTCGACGCCGCGGTGCCCGGCGCGATGTTCACCTCGCCGACGCCCGACCCGATCCTCGAGGCGACGAAGCAGGTCGACGCCGGGGCAGGCGTGCTGCACATCGTCAAGAACTACACGGGCGACGTGCTGAACTTCGAGACCGCCGCAGACCTCGCCCTCGCGGAGGGCATCGAGGTGCAGACCGTCATCGTCGACGACGACGTCGCGGTCAAGGACTCGCTCTACACCGCCGGCCGTCGCGGCGTCGCGGGCACCATGCTCGTCGAGAAGCTCGCGGGCGCGGCCGCCCAGCGCGGCGACTCGCTCGACCAGGTGGCGGAGGTCGCGCGCACCGTCAACCGCAGGGTGCGCACGATGGGCATGGCGCTGTCGCCCTGCACGGTGCCGCACGCGACCGAGCCGAGCTTCACGCTCGCCGACGACGAGATCGAGATCGGCATCGGCATCCACGGCGAGCCCGGCCGCGAGCGCATCGCGCTCGAGCCCGCCGACCGCATCGTCGACCGGCTCATGGAGCCGATCCTCGAGGATCTGCCGTTCTCGAAGGGCGACCGCGTCGTGCTGCTCGTCAACGGCATGGGCGGCACGCCGCAGTCGGAGCTGTACATCGTCTTCCGCCGCGCGGCGGAGGTGCTCGCCGAGCGCGGCATCGACCTCGCGCGCTCGCTCGTCGGCTCGTACGTGACGAGCCTCGAGATGCAGGGCGTGTCGATCACGCTGCTGCAGGTCGACGACGAGCTGCTCGGCCTCTACGACGCGCCCGTGCAGACCGCCGCGCTGCGGTGGGGAAGGTAGCGAGCGGATGAGCGGGCTCGACGGCCGCTGGACCAGGCGCTGGATCGAGGCCGTCGCCGCGGAGGTCGCGCGGCGCAAGCTCGAGCTCACGGCGCTCGACCGGGCCATCGGCGACGCCGACCACGGCGAGAACCTCGACCGGGGGTTCCAGGCGGTGCTCGGCAGGCTCGAGGCGCTCGACGACGACGCGACCCCCGGCGCCGTGCTCAAGCTCGTCGCGACCACGCTCATCTCCACGGTGGGCGGTGCCGCCGGGCCGCTCTACGGCACCGCGTTCCTCAAGGCCTCGATGGCGGCGGGAGATCGCGCCGAGCTGGATGCCGCGGGGCTCGTCCAGGTGCTGACGGCCGCGCGCGACGGCATCGTGGCGAGGGGCAAGGCCGAGCCCGGCGACAAGACGATGGTGGACGCGTGGACGCCGGCCGTCGACGCGGCCGCGGCCGCGGGCGACGACGTGCGGGCCGCGCTCGAGGCGGCTGCCGCCGCCGCGGCGGAGGGCGCCGCGGCGACCGAGCCGCTCGTCGCCCACAAGGGGCGCGCGTCCTACCTGGGGGAGCGCGCCATCGGCCACCGCGACCCGGGCAGCGAGTCCACCTCGCTCATGCTGCGCGCCGCGGCGGAGACCAGGTGAGCGTCGGGCTCGTCATCGTCTCGCACTCCGCCCGCATCGCCGAGGGGGTGGTCGAGCTCGCCGCGCAGATGGCGCCGACCGTGACGATCGTCGCGGCCGGCGGCACCGACGACGGCGGCATCGGCACGAGCTTCGACCGGGTGCAGGCGGCGCTCGGCGAGGCGGACTCGGGCGACGGCGTCGTCGTGCTGTGCGACCTGGGATCCGCCGTGCTCACGACCGAGACGGCCATCGACTTCGCCGCGGAGCCGGAGCGCATCCGCATCGCCGACGCGCCGATCGTCGAGGGCGCTGTCGCCGCGGCGGTCGCCGCCGAGGCGGGCGGCTCGATGGACGAGGTCGTCGCGGCCGCCGAGCCGGTCGCGCGCGAGCCCGAGCGGCGCGCGGATGCGCCGGACGCCGGCCCTGGTGACGACGCCGAATCGGCGGCGGAGCCCGCCCGCCTCGAGATCGTGCTCGAGAACGAGCACGGGCTGCACGCGCGCCCCGCGTCCGAGCTCGTGCGCACGGTGAGCGGCTTCGACGCCGCGGTCGCGGTGAACGGCGTCGACGCGAAGAGCATGCTGCGCGTGCTCGCGCTCGGCCTGGATCGCGGCTCGACGGTGGTCTTCGAGGCGACCGGCCCGCAGGCGGCCGAGGCGATCGACGCGGTCGGCGCGCTCGTGCGCGAGCGGTTCGGGGAGTAGCTAGCGCGCGACGTGCGCGGCGAACTCGTCCGCCGTCACCCGTGCGGCGACGAACGAGCACTGCGGGATGATCCGCCTGCCCTCGGCGATCGTCGCGCGCAGCGCCTCGTCGACGAGCGTGGAGCCGATGCCGCGGCCGCCGAAGGCCGGGTCGACCTCGGTGTGGGGGAAGCCCCGCACGCCCTCGCCGTCGCGGTAGTCGGCGAAGCCGGCGAGCGCGCCATCGACGCGCGCCTCGAAGCGCTGGGCCTTCGGGTTGTCGACGATCTCGATCTGCTCGGTCATGGCTCCACGCTACGCCTCGAGCCTGGACGCCGGCCGCCGGTGATGCGGCATGCTTGGGGCCATGCAGCTGGACCCGCGTCGCATCCTGATCTTCCGCACCGTCGCGCGCGAGGGATCGGTCTCCGGCGGCGCCCGCGCCCTCGGCTGGACGCAGCCGGCGGTGAGTCAGCACATCCGCCTGCTCGAGGAGGAGGTCGGTCAGGCGCTGCTGCTGCGCTCGTCGACGGGCGTGACGCTCACCGAGGCGGGCGCGCGGCTGCTGCGGCACGCCGACGGCATCGCCGGGCTGCTCGGCTCGGCGGAGGCGGAGCTGCGCTCGCTCGCCGAGGGCGCCGGCACGGTCACCATCGCAGCCTTCCCCTCGGCGCTCGCCGACTTCGTGCCCCGCGCGATCGCGGCGGCCAGGCTCGCGGTGCCTGGGCTCACCGCGCGCGTCATCGAGCTCGAGCCGCCGGAGGCGATCGAGGCGGTGCTCGCGGGCGACGCCGACGTCGCCGTGGCGTTCGAGTACGACGAGCTCCACGACGACGTGCAGCTCGCGCGCATCGAGCTGGGCGAGGACCCGTCGTGCATCGTGCTGCCGCTCGACCACGAGCTGGCCGACGGATCGCCGATCGAGCTCTCGGCGCTCGCCGGCGCCGACTGGGTGGGCGGGTGCGAGCGCTGCCGCCGGCACCTCGAGTCGCTCGCGGCCGACGCAGGCTTCGCCCCGACGATCCAGTTCGAGACCGACGACTTCGTCGCCGCCCAGTCGTTCGTCGCCGCGACCGGCTCGGTGACGCTGCTGCCCGCGATGGCGCTGCGCGTGCTCACGCGCGACGACGTCGTGGTCGCGCCGCTCGCGGACGGCTCAGGCCGGACGGTATCGCTCCGCCACCGGCACGGCGCCGAGCGGGTGCCCGCCATCAGCACCGTCCTCGGCGCGATGCAGCAGCTGTGGGGCGAGCGCGCCGGCTGACCGCTCGCCGAGCGCGATGCGCGCGAGCGCGTCGGCGTGCGCCGCGCACGAGTCGATGAGGGGCACGGCGGCGTCCTCGGCGTCGACGAGCAGCATGATCTCGGTGCACGCGAGCACGATCGCGTCGGCGCCATCGGCCGTGAGCGCGGCGAAGGCGTCGCGGAAGGCGGCGCGGGACGCATCCGTCGCCACACCCTGCGTCAGCTCGTCGAAGACGATCCGGTCGAGCTCGGCCTGCACATCGGTCGGCGGCACGACGACGGCGATCCCGTGCTCGGCGAGCCGGTCGGCGTAGAACCGCTCCGACATCACCCATCGCGTGCCCACGATGCCGAGCGTGCGGGCGCCGGACGCACCGGCCGCGTGCGCCACGGCATCGGCGATGTGCACGAGCGGGATGCCCACGGCGGCCGCGACGTCGTCGGCGACCCGGTGCATCAGGTTCGTGGCGATCGCGATCGAGCCGGCCCCCGCCCGCTCGAGCGCGGCGGCCTCGCGGGCCAGCATCGCCCCGGCGGCGGCCCAGTCGCCGCGCACCTGGCAGTCGCGGACCTCGGCGAAGTCGACGCTCGCGAGCAGGATGCGCGCCGACGCGTGACCGCCCCGCGCGGCCGCGACCTGCTCGTTGACCGCGCGGTAGTAGGCGGCGGTCGAGTGCCAGCTCATGCCGCCGAGGATGCCGAGGGTGCGGTCGCGCGGGTCCATGCGACGATCTCAGCAGGCGAGGCGATCAGTAGTCCAGCCTGTGTTCGCTCTCGCTTACAAAGGTAATGCTTATGGCAAGTCATCCTGCGCGGCGGCGCCGAGCTCGAGGCGCTGCTGCAGGCTGACGGCCAGCAGCGCCTGCGCGCCGACGTAGGTCGAGAGCACCACGATGGACCGCAGCGGATCGGGGATCTCGAGCACGAAGAGCCCGAGGCCCAGCACGAGGTCGCTCACCATGAAGAGCAGCCCGCCGAGGAGCCCCGGCACGTCGATCGCGGCGAACGCCGCGACCGCGGCGATGACGAGCGCGTACAGGACGACCGGCAGCGCGAGCGGCCCCGCGCCGATCGCGATGATGGCGCCGGCGATGAGGCCGACGACCGCGTACGCGATGCCCGCCGGCCCCCACGCGAGCGAGCGCCGACGGGTGGGCCACAGCGCGACGAGGTAGGCGACGTGGCCGAGCAGGAACATCCCGAGCAGCACGATCGTGAGGTCGGTGGTGGCGCCGAGCCCGTCGCCGAGCCCGCAGAGCACCGCCGCGGCCACGTGCCAGCGGCCGACCGCGTGGCGCAGCGCGCCCACCGCGATGAGCGCGAGCCAGATGGGCGGCAGCATCGCCCACATGAGCACGAGCCGCAGATGCTCGAGCAGCCCGGCGTCGCCGAGGCCGAGCGCGAGCAGCGTCGCGGCGGCGAGGTTCACGGCGAGCAGCGCGCCCGCGATCCAGAAGCCCAGCCGCAGCGGCCTGGGCAGCGGCATGGCGGACATGGGCATCATCGTTCCACGAAGCGCCGGCCGCCGCGGGCGCGCCGGGCCGTGTCGCCGCGACGTCGGCGGTCGGTGCCAGAGTGGGCGACGTGCACGACAACCCGTTCCGGCCCGGCTTCGGCATCTCCCCGCCGATGCTCGCGGGGCGCGACGCGCTGCTCGACGAGTGGCGCGAGGTGCTCGGGCTCGGCGCCTGGTCGCCGTTCCGCGCGGCGCTCGTCACCGGCATGCGGGGCGTCGGCAAGACCGTGCTGCTCAACGCGCTCGAGGACGAGGCGAGCGCCCGCGACTGGACCGTCGTGCACGGCACGCTGCACGTCGGCCTCATCGAGGTGCTCGAGCACGACCGGCTGCCTGCGCTGCTCGAGGAGCAGGACCCCGAGGCGTTCTCGCGCGAGTGGACCGGGCTGACGCTGCCGCAGATCGGCGGCGCCACCACGCAGGTCGTGCCGCAGTACCCGCGCGAGCCGCGGCTCGAGAGCATGCTCGAGCGGCTCGTCGAGCTCGCAGAGGCTCGCGGCGCCGGCGTGCTGCTCTCGCTCGACGAGGTCGCCGCGGCGTCGCTCGACGAGCTGCGCCTGATCGCCATCGCGGTGCAGCACCTGCAGCGCCAGGACCGCCGGATCGCGATCGTCGCCGCCGGTGTGCCGGCCTCGATCGCCGCCGCGCTCGACGCCGACGGGCTCACCTTCTTCCGCCGGGCGCAGCAGGTGCGCCTCGACACCCTCACGCTCGTGGAGGCCCGCGCCGCGATCGGGGTGCCGGTGCGCGAACGGGGCCGCACGATCAGCGAGGCGGCGCTCGACATGGCGGCGCGCGCGAGCGAGGGCTACCCGTTCCTCGTCCAGTCGATCGGCGCGCGTGCCTGGGAGTACCAGCCGAGCGTCACCGAGATCGTGACGGACGCCGTGCAGCACGCGGTGCAGGTCGCGCACGCCGCGATGGGCGAGAGCGTGATCGTGCCGGCGCTGCGCGGCCTCTCGGGCCGCGACCGCGACTACCTCATCGCGATGGCGGAGGACGACGGACCGGCGTCCACGATCGACGTCGCCGAGCGGATGGGCGCGACGTCCGGCAACGCCGGGCGCCAGCGGGCGCGGCTGCTCGACGCCGGCATCATCGTGGCGCCGGAGCGCGGCCGCGTCGACTTCGCCATCCCGCGCATGCGCGAGCACCTGCGCGCCCATCCGCACGACGCGCAGCTGGGACTGCCGACCGCGGCGCGCGAGACGTTCCGCGACGGCGCCGGCGCGACCGAGCAGCCGGGCGGCGAGCGCGGGCGACCGGCGGTCGGCTAGCATCGCTTCGTCAGGCGCCACGCGCGCCGGGTCTCGAGAAATGGGGCCACGCGGCAGCGCGCGACACACATGGACCCCATCGACGAGGTTCCGTGCAGTGCCGCCGAGCCTCCCGTCTCCTCTGGAGCACCCCATGCCTGACGCCCCCGTCTCCGTCTCCGCCGCGATCGCGGCCGAGCTCGAGCTGCACGCCGCCGATGTCTTCGCCCTCATGGGCAACGGCAACGCGTGGTTCCTCGACGCCGTCGTGCGCCGAGGGGCCATGACGCTCACCGCGGTGCGGCACGAGGCCGCGACGATCGCCGCCGCCGACGCGTATCACCGCGCGAGCGGCAGGCTCGCGGTCGCCTCGGTCACCTACGGCCCCGGCTACACGAACGCCATCACGCCGCTCGCCGAGGCCGCGCTCGCCCGCATCCCGCTCGTCGTCGTCGTCGGGGACCGGCCGACCGGGGGCGCGCGGCCGTTTGACGTCGACCAGGCCGGCATCGCGACAGCGGTCGGCGCGCCCACGATCGTCGTGGGACGCGGCGACGCGCGGGCGGCCACCCGCCGGGCCGTCGAGACGGCGCTCGCGGAGCGGCGCCCCGTCGTCCTGGCGATCCCGTACGACCTGAGCCACGCCGACCTCGAGGGCGACGGGGAGGCGGCGACGGACCACGCGTCGGTGACGCCGTTCGTCGCGCTCGACGCCGAGCAGCTCGCCGGCGTGGCCGAGCGGCTCGTCGGCGCCCGCCGGCCGCTGCTGCTCGCCGGCCGCGGCGCCCACCTCGCCGGCGCCGAGGACGCGCTGCGCGCGCTCGCCGCGCGGCTTGGTGCCCGCACGGCGTCGAGCGCGCTCGGGAGCGGCATCTTCGCCGACGCATCCCGGCACCTCGGCATCTGCGGCGGCTTCGCCTCGGAGCGCGCCGCCGAGGCGATCGAGCACGCCGACGCGGTGCTCGTCGTCGGTGCGAGCCTCAACGCCTTCCAGACGCGCTTCGGCGACGCCTTCGCCCCCGACGCGCATGTGATGCAGGTCGACATCCTCGACGCGCCGTCGAACCCCCGCGTCGACGAGCTCGTGCGCGGCGACGCCCGGCTCGTGGCGCAGGCGCTGCTCGCGCTCATCGGCGCGGAGGAGACCGGCGACGAGAGCGTCGCCGCTGGCGACGCCGGCTGGGGCGAGGCGGGCTTCGCGGAGGTCGCCGGGATCGGCGCGGAGCGCGAGGCCGGCGACGAGCTCGCCGCCGACGGCCGCCTCGACCCGCGCAGCCTGTTCCACGCGCTCGAGCGGGTGCTGCCGGAGGATCGCGTGATCGTGCAGGACGGCGGCCACTTCATCGGATGGGCGCCGACCCACCTCTCGGTCGCCGACCCCGAGCGCCTGCTGATGGTCGGCACCGCCTTCCAGACGATCGGGCTGGGGCTGCCGAGCGCCGTCGGTGCCGGCGCCGCGCGGCCGGCGTCGACGATCGTGCTCGTGACCGGCGACGGCGGCGCCCTCATGGGGCTCGCCGACCTCGACTCGGTCGTGCGCACCGTGCGGCGCGGCATCGTGGTCGTCTGCAACGACGCCGCCTACGGCGCCGAGGTGCACCAGTACGCGGTGCGCGGCGTCGCCGAGGAGCCGATGCTCATCGAGCAGGTCGACTTCGCCGCGCTCGGCCGCGCGCTCGGCGCGCAGGCGGCGGTCATCGAGCGGCTCGAGGACCTCGCGCAGCTCGAGGCGTGGCTCGCGACCGGTGCCGACGGCGTCTTCGTCGCCGACTGCCGGATCAGCCAGCAGGTCGTCGCGCCCTACATCATCGAGGTGCGCGAGGCGGCGATGCGGGCAGCCACCCGCTGAGGCCGGGCGCGCAGCGCAGCTGCCGCGCCGCCCTCGCCGCCGGCCGAGTGTCGGGTTCGTGCGCGATGGTCGCGACACTGCCGCAGCGAGTCGACACTCATCGGCGGCGCCGGGGCGGTCTGCCGGGCGAGTGTCGGGTTCCTGTGCGATGGTCGCGACACTCCCGCAGGGAGTCAACACTCGCCGGCGGTGCCGGGGCGGTCCGCCGGCCGGGTGTCGGGTTCGTGCTCGGGTGTCGCGACTCAGCGCTCGGGCGCGTCGCCCAGCTCGAGCAGCCGGCGGAAGAGCGCCAGCACCTCGTCGGGCAGCAGCGGCTCGGCGACCGTGACGTCGCAGCGCGTCTCGACGGTCACGCGCCAGGTCGGCGCATCCGGCAGCGCCTTGCCGTCGAGCTCGGCGAGCCGTCCGGAGGCGACGAGCGTGTCGAGGTGGTCGCGGTCGTCGCCGGGGATCACCTCGAGCTCGAGCACCGCCGCGCGCGTGCGCCCGAGCATGCCGCCGGTGCGGGCGACCCGGATCGCGTCCTCGGGCGACGCCGCGTCGGCCGGCACGTCACCCACGCCCACGGCGGCCCACGCGTCGCGGACCGCGCGCGTCTCGGCCGCGTCGTCGCCGTAGCGGGCGACGGCCGCGTCGACGGTCGCGGTCGCGAAGGCCGCGAAGTCGGCCGTCGCCGAGAGCCCGCCGGTGAGCGCGTCCATCCAGATCCGGCCCGGCGCCTCCCACGCGTTGCCGCCGATCGCGGTCGCGACGAGGTGGAACGCCTTGTTGGGGATGCCGGAGTTGATGTGGACGCCGCCGAGGTCGTCGGTCGTCACGACGAAGTCGCGCATGTGGTCCGGCTGCGGGTCCTTGCCGAGCACCGGGTCGTCGTAGGCGGTGCCGGGCTGGGCCATCGAGCGGAGCGCGACGCCCTGCACCTGCTCGGTGAAGACGCCGGCGCCGATGAGCCAGTCGGCCGCGTCGGCCGTCTGGCCGAGCGCGTGCTGCTTCACGAGCGCGCCGAGCACGTCGGCGATCGACTCGTTGAGGGCGCCGGGCTGGTCGCGGTAGACGAGGTCGGCGGTCGACGAGATCACGCCGTGGCCCAGCTCGTGCCCGATGACGTCGACCGCCTGCGTGAAGCCCGCGAACACCTCGCCGTCGCCGTCGCCGAAGACCATCCGCTCGCCGTCCCAGAAGGCGTTGTCGTAGCGGGTGCCGTAGTGCACCGTCGCGAGCAGCGGCATGCCGGCGCCGTCGAGCGAGTCGCGGCCGAACGCGTCGTGCAGCATCCGCCAGGCGAGCCCGAGCCCGTCGAAGGCGTCGTCGGCCGCAGCATCACCCGTCGCCGCGTCGCCCTCGCCCCGCACGACCGCGCCCGGCAGCGTGGTCGTGCCCTTCGCGTCGCTCACCGTGCGGTCGGGCGCCGCCTCGTCCGGCACGAGCGTCGGGCGCTGCTCGGTCCTGGCCGGGCGCTGTGAGGCAGCGCGCTCGGCGCGCACGCCTCTTTCGACGCGGATGCCGCCGTCGAGCCGCAGGGTGCGCTCGGCGACCGCGGCCGCGGCGCTCGGCGTCGCGGCGATCCGCTCGAGCAGGAACGGCGGCACGATGCCGTGCCGCACGCGCGGTGCGGCGATCGCGTCGTCGATGACCGGCGCGATGAGGCTCGACCAGACGAAGTAGCCGGCGGCGGAGGGGTGGAAGCCGTCGGCGGCATGCAGCGAGGGCTCGAGGATGGCCGGCGTCGGGAGGTGGATCGTGCGCGGCACGTCGGCGGCCACGCGCTGCAGCGCGTCGTCGAGGCTGCGGGCGTGGCCGCCGATCAGCGCGCGGATGGGCTGCGGCAGCCACTCGAACGTGTCGATCTGCGGGGCGCCGGCGAGCCCGATGACGCCGCCGGGGGCGACCTGCCGCTCGAGCCCGGCGACGATGGCGC
>Ga0213836_101801_pt1 | contig 11573 bp, 9 predicted proteins | sample SWPATP03_FD_160578 | JGI IMG/M metagenome (GOLD analysis project Ga0213836, IMG submission 160578) | Coastal seawater microbial communities from Marineland, Florida, United States - SWPA TP0 #3 | ecosystem: Environmental > Aquatic > Marine > Coastal | place: USA: Florida | collected 2016-08-05
ACGGGCGTGCGCACATTCCTCACCAGCGCCGCCGGGTTGCGCCGCAGGTAGCCGGTTTGCTCGGCAAAGGCCAGCAAACCCTTGACCGCGATCATCGCTTGGCGCCGGCTGGGGTCGGACAAGGGGCCGGTGAACGGACGGTAGCGCGGGTCGTTGCGCGGCCACTTGGTGGTCGAGACCCAGTCGGGCGGCGGATCGCGCAGGAATTCCTTGTAGGCGTTGAGGTCGGCCACGTTGAGTTGGGACAGGGTTTTCTTCGCTTCGACGCGGCACCAGGTGAGGAAGCGGAATAATTCCTTCTGGCTGTTGGCGATCGACTTGGGGCTGAGCTCCCCATTGCCGATGAATTCGCGCGCGATCTCGGCATCGTTCTGGGCTTCGGTAATCGGGTCGTCGGCGACACGGAACATCTTGACATCGATCCTGCCGCTCGGCGCGTCGGGCTGGCCGGGAAGGCGTGGTGCGAGATCGATGGGGGCAAACTTGGTCATGGCGGCTCGGATGAAATACTGTGTTTTTATACAGTATATCATGCAGTCCCGGCAAACCCCACGCCCTGCTAACGTGCTAACCTGTTTTCATCAAATAATTCCTGGAGGAAAAGTATGAAGGCCATCGCGTTCACCACTGGGGATGCCCTCCTCGTCATCGACATGCAGGTTGACTTCCTGCCCGGCGGCGCGCTCGGCGTTCCGCAAGGCGACGAGGTGCTGGCGCCGGTCAACCGGCTGCTGCGGCTGTTCAGTAGCCAGGGGCTGCCGATCTTCGCCTCGCGCGACTGGCATCCCGACAACCACTGCTCGTTCGCGGCGCGCGGCGGCCCCTGGCCGCCCCATTGCGTGGCCGGCACGCCCGGCGCCGCTTTTTCCGGCCAGCTCGACCTGCCGGCCGGCGCGATCGTGGTCTCGAAGGGCGACAGCGCCGACGCCGATGCCTACTCGGCCTTCAACGGCACCCATCTGGCGGCCCGATTGCGCGAACGCGGCGTGCGCCGGGTCGTGGTCTGCGGCCTGGCCACCGACTACTGTGTGCTCAATACCGTCATCGATGCGCGCGAACATGGTTTCGACGTGCTGGTCGTGCCGGAAGCGATGCGCGCCGTCGATGTCGCGCCGGGAGACGGCGAACGCGCGCTGGCGCGCATGTCGGGACTGGGCGCCGAGCCGCTCGCGCTGGACCAGCTGGCGGCGTAAAAAAACCTGGCCGCGGCCAGGTTTTTTCGTTGCTCGGCCAGGTAGCCGATCAGTCCTGCTTGCCGTTCAGGAGCGAGCGCGAACGGGCGTAGCCGAAGTAGACCACCAGGCCGATCAGCAGCCAGATCACGAAGGCGACCCAGGTGTGCCAGCTCAGGAAGGTCATCAGCGTGATGCAGAAGATGATCGCCAGTGCCGGGATCACCGGCACGCCAGGGCAACGGAAGGCGCGGTGCAGGTCCGGACGCTTTTTACGCAGGATGATGACGGCCAGCGACACCAGCGAGAAGGCGGCCAGCGTGCCGATGTTGACCAGTTCGGCCAGCACGTCGAGCGGCACGACGGCGGCGATCAGGCCGAAGATGATGCCGACCATCCAGGTCGCGAAGAACGGGGTGCCGTATTTCGGGTGCACGTTCGAGAGCTTCTTCGGCAGCAGGCCGTCGCGCGACATGGCGAACAGGATGCGGGTCTGGCCGTAGGCCATCACCAGGATCACGGTGCTCATGCCGAGGATCGCGGCCAGGTCGACCAGGCCGGCGATCCAGTCCTGGCCGGCGTATTGCAGCGCCAGCGAGACCGGGTGGTCGACGCCCTTGAAGTTCATGAACGGGACGATGCCGGTCATGATCGCGGCGACCGCCACGTACAGCACCGTGCAGATGGCCAGCGAACCGATGATCCCGATCGGCAGGTCCTTGGTCGGATTCTTGACTTCCTCGGCGGCCGAGGTGACGGCGTCGAAGCCGATGAAGGCGAAGAACACCAGCGCCGCGGCGCTCATCACGCTGCCCGCGCCGAACGGCATGAAGGGCTGCCAGTTTTCCGGCTTGACGTAGTTGACGCCAACGACGATGAACAGCAGGACGACGCCGGTCTTGATCAGCACCATCACGTTGTTCAGGCGCGCCGATTCGCGCACGCCCAGCGAGAGCATGAAGGTCAGCACCATCATGATCAGGAAGGCCGGCAGGTTGAAGACGGTGTGCAGGCCGGGCACGGCGCCGGGGGCGGCGCGCAGCGCTTCCGGCAGCACCATGCCGAAGCCCTTGAGCAGCGACTGGAAATAGCCCGACCAGCCCACGGCGACGGTCGACGTGGCCAGGCCGTATTCGAGCAGCAGGTCCCAGCCGATCATCCAGGCGACGATTTCGCCGAGGGTGGCGTAGGAATAGGTGTAGATCGAACCGGCCACCGGCACGGTCGACGCGAATTCGGCATAGCACAATGCCGCGAAGCCGCAGGCCACGGCGGCGATGACGAAGGCCAGGGTCAGGGCCGGACCGGCCGTGACGGCGCCGGTGCCGGTCAGGACGAAGATACCGGTGCCGACGATGGCCCCGATACCCATCAGGATCAGGTCCATCGGTCCGAGGACCTTCTTCAACCCGCCCGGGACGCGGCTGGCCGCGACCATGGTATCGAGATTCTTGGTTCTAAAAAGACTCACTACGTGTTCTCCTGTTATGCATTATCTGTCTCCTCCTCGAAGCCGCGGGTTTTTACCCGTCGGCTTTTGCGCTTTCCTGCTGTTTTTTCGCCGGCCGATGTGTTTACGCGCTGATACAAAATGCCTGACCCATCGGCCAGCACATCCGCATTATTGCTCCGGCAACCCCTGTTGAGCAAGCGCTGGCTTCACGTGCGCCCCCCGCGCCTATGCCAGATCCAGGCGTAGAGCAGCGCGTTGACGGCGAGGACGATGCCGGCGAGGACAAATTGCAGCGTGCGCGTCAGGCCGTCCGGATACAGCAGCCACACAATGTAGTGTTCGAGGAAGCCTTCGGCGTAGCCCGACAGGCCGGCGCGCAGGCGCAACAGGTTCTCCAGCAGCGTCAAGGGACAGCCGCGTCCCGTGACTTCGACGAACACGCCCCAGGCGGCGGCCGGCAGGTGCAGCCAGGCCAGGCGCGGGCGCCGTAGCAAGAGCAAGGCGCCGAAGACGACGAACAGGACGAAGGCGAGGTGGAACGCGAGCACCAGCGCGGCTGCCAGCGCATACATCATCGGTCGGTGGGGGCCGCTTGCGCCGTGGGCACCGGCGCCGACGAAGACAGGGCCGCGTGTTCGCGCGCGAAATGCGCCAGGGCGCCGATCGCATTCGCCCCCGAGCGCAGGTAGGACGCTTGCAGGTGGAAGACGTGCCAGCGCTCCCGGTGCAACTCAAGACGGCAGGCGACGCCGCATGCGCGCGCATGCTCGGCCAGCCGGGTCGCATCCGCCAGCAGGATTTCCTGTTCGCCCACCTGCACCAGCATCGGCGGCAGGCCGCCCAGGTCGGTGCGCAGCGGATGGTGGGCCGCATCCCCGGGCGCACAAGCGTACCAGGCCAGGCCGGTGCGCACCCAATCGGCGCGCACCATGGGATCGATGGCGGTATTTGCGTACGCCTCCGGCGGCGGCAGTTGCGTGACCGGGGAAATCAGCGCCAGCGCGGCCGGCGGCGCATCGCCGCGCTCGCGCAGGCGGATCGCGAGCGCCAGCGCCAGCGTAGCGCCGGCCGAATCGCCCGCCAGCACGATACGGTTGGCCGGGATGTGCGCGGCCAGCATGGCGTCGTAGCAGGCGAGCGCGTCGTCGAGCGCGGCCGGACAGGGATGTTCCGGCGCCAGGCGGTATTCCGGCACCCAGACCGGCATGCCGGCGCCGCGCGCCAGGCGCGAGGTGATGCTGCGATGGGTGCGTGCGCTGGCCAGGCAAAAGGCGCCGCCGTGCAGGTAGAGGATGGCGCCCTCGCCCGCTTGCGCCGGCGTGACGATTTCGATCGGCAGCGCGCCTGCATGCAGGCGGCGGTAAGCGAGACCGCGCACGCCCGGCATCAGCGGCGCCAGCAGGTTCACCACACGGCGCTGCGCGCGTGCACCGAAGGGCGGCCCGATGAAGGGCTTGAAGCAGCAGCGCAAAAACGCCCGTTGGAAGGCCGCGCCGGCCCGCTCCCGCAGCGAACGTGGCGCGTGGACGGCGACGCCCCCCGGATGGCCGGGCAGCGGCGACGTGAAGCGGTAGGCCAGCAGGCTGGCGAAGCGCGTCAGGAAGCGATAGACGAACGTGAAGCCTGGCCAGTTGGCGCTGTTGCGTCCATGGCGGTCGAGGTACCAGCTGGAGCAGCCCTGCCAGACGCTGGCGGCCAGGCGCCGGCGCAGGCGCGCGTTGAAGCTGGCGTGCGCCGCCGGCTCGACCTCGACCGCCTGCGCGCCGGCGGCCAGCAGCGCGCGGCGGCAGCGCATGATGTGCGCCACCTGGCTCTCCAGCATATAGATGATGGAATTGTGGCCCAGGTTCGTGTTCGGCCCGTACAGCATGAAAAAATTCGGGAAGCCGGGCACGCTCATGCCGAGCCAGGCGTCGGCGCCGTCGCGCCAGGCGGCGTTCAGTTCGCGCCCGTGGCGGCCGCGGATCGTCATCGGCGCCAGGAAGTCGGTCGCGGCAAAACCGGTGCCGTAGATGATGACGTCGCAGGCGTGGTGCGCGCCGTCCCCGGTGTCGATCCCGCCCGGGGTGACGCGCGCGATTGCTTCGGTGACAAGGGCTACGCCGGGCTTGCGGAACACGGCCAGGAAATCGTCGCTGAGCAGGATGCGCTTGCAGCCGATCGGGTAACCGGGCGTCAGCCGTGCGCGCAAGGCGGGGTCCGCGACCTCGCGCGCGAGCATCTGGCGAAACGGCTTGCCGACCGCCAGCCACATCATGTTTTTCAGGCGCGTGAACGCCAGCGCCCTGGACTCGTAGGCGGTATAGATCAGCGCGCGGTGCAGGCGCATCAACACCGGCAGGCGGCGGAACAGGGTTTTTTGCCAGTCCGGGTAAGGACGGTCGCCGCGCGGCTTGATCCAGGAAGGCGAACGCTGGAACACCTTCAGCTGCGCCACCTCGCCGGCAATCGCCGGAATGAACTGGGTGGCGGAGGCGCCGGTGCCGATCACGCCGACCCGTTTGCCCGCCAGCGCACAGCCATGGTCCCACTGCGCCGAATGGAAGGCGCGCCCGGCGAAGGTGTCGATGCCGGGCAGGCGCGGCACGAGCGGGCGGCCGAGCAAGCCGGTGGCGCTCACCAGGAGGCGCGCCAGCAGGCACTCGCCGCCCGCGAGCCGCACTTCCCACAGCGCGCGCGCTTCGATCCAGGCGGCGCCGGATACCGTGGCGTGGTGCCGGATGTGGCGCGCGATATCGAAACGGCGCGCGCAGTCAACCAGGTAGGCGTGGATCTCGGCCTGGCGCGCGAAGGTGTGCGACCAGTCCGGGTTGGGCGCGAAGGAAAACGAATACAGGTGGGACGGCACGTCGCAGGCGGCGCCGGGATAGGTGTTGTCGCGCCAGACGCCGCCCAGGCCCGCGCTTTTCTCGAGGATCAGGAAGTCCTCGACGCCGGCGCGGCGCAGCGCCACCCCCATGCAGATGCCGCCGAAGCCGGCGCCGATGACGAGGGCATCGTGGACTGGTTCGTGTGGCGGCGCGGCGGCATCGGGTGGCAAGACCGTCATCTGCTGTCTCCTCGGCGTAAGAAAGCCTGCATGCATTCCAATGCGCGACGATACACGAAGAGTTCGGCCGTGGCTTGATTCGGGGACGGAAATACGCTGTGCATTCGCGGGACATGCGCCCTGCATGGAGCGCCTCCCTGCAGGGCGCATGCATCCTGCATCCGCGGGCATAATGGGTCGACTGACGCACCAATGACTTCAAGGAGAACAGCATGGCAGCGAACACTTCGAACGCACCGGACGGGGGATCGGCCACGGTCGGCATCGGCGGCCCCACCAGCGGCCAGGCCGGCGCCACGCCGACCCATGAAACCCAGCAGGAAACCGGCGGCAGCGGCGGCGCGCAACTCACGCACAGCACCGGCGAGATCGACAAGGCGCCGCGCACGGCGGCCGACGAAGGGGCCGATCCGGTCGACGCCAGCGCCGAAGCGGACACCAGCGCCATGATGAGCCACGCACGCGGCGCGCTCGACACCACGGCCCAACAGGCGGGCGGTACGGGGACGGGACTGGGGGCGCGCGAAACGGGCGCCAACCAGTCGGAAAAGGATTTGCCGCCGGCGCAGTAAGTACACCGTAGGGTGGGCACTCGTGCCCACCGTATCGACGCTCAGGGATTGATCTTGATCGTGCCGTGCTCGCCCGGATCGACATCCGGCGTGCTGCCGGTCATCGCCGCCTTGGCCATCTGGAACAGGCGCACCATCTTGCTGTCGTTCGAGTCCCAGTATTCGGCGCCATGGGGCGCGACGCGCACCAGCACCACGTGCTCGTCGTCCGGCCCATGCGGGAACCAGGCCTGCACCATCGGGTTCCACAAGGCGCGGATGCGCGCGCGGTCGACCACGCGCTCGGCCGTTCCGCTGATCGACACATATAAACTGTCTTCAGGCTGGGCGAAGCTGACGTTGACCTCCGGCTGCTGCGCGATGTTCAGCCACAGCGGCGCATGGATCGAGGTGTAGAACCACAGGCCGCCCTCCTCGTCCGTTTCCTGGTTGGTCATCGGATGGCTGATCAGGTGACCGTACTCGTCGACCGTCGTAAACATCGCAAAGCGCATCGCGCTGATCTTGTCTTTCAGCGCGGCGGCCTGGCTGGCCGCATTCGTCATGGACATGGCGTTTCCTCGATTGGGTAAAGCCCTATGGTAGTGCGCGCCGGCGCCCGCTTCCGTGCGGCGCCGAACGCAGGCGCCCATGGAACGGCGGTCATTCGAAGCCTGCCGCCACGCCCGGATGGTAGCGGCCCGGCGCCAGGATCCCGGCCGGGTCGAGCGCCGCCTTGATCGCGCCGACCGTGCGCCAGTAGCTGTCGCCTTGCGGGTCGAGCCGCGCCATCGCATGGTTGCCGACGCGGTAAGGGATGTAGCCGGCCTCGAACAGCCTGGCGAACACCTCGTCGTGGCAGGCCTTCGCGCGCGCCTTCTCCTGGGCGTCGTCCTGGTCGTAGGCGACCGTCAGCACGCCGCCCAGCGCGCGTTCGTTGATCATGCTGAAGGTGGCGAACAGGTCGAAACCGTGCTTCTGAAAAACCGCTTCGGCCAGGTCGTGCACGGCCAGCATGTCCTCGCCGCGCATGGGGAGCACGGGCGACACCCAGAGCAGGCCGCAGCCGTCGCGCGCCGGGTCGGCCTGGGCGGGGAAACCGGCCGGCAAGCCCTGGCGGCGGCGCCAGTAGGCGCCGGCCAGGAAGCGCCCGTCGGGCACGCCGCGGTTCATCGCGAACAGCGACTGGCCGAGCGCCACCCGGGCGCGCAAGCGGCGGCCGACGGCGGTGCCGCCCAGCAGGCGCGCGGCCAGGGCGCCGGCGCGCAGGCTGCGTTCGCTGACGAAGGCGGGCCGCGCGCCGGTGCCGCGCAGGGCCCGGCGCAGCGCCGCGCGCGCCAGCGCCACCTGCGCGTGCGAGCCGTGGAGCGCGCCGGAGACCGTCCAGGCGCCGACGCCGCTCTTGCTGCGCATCTGCGCGCGCAGCGCGTCCGGCAGGCGCGCGCCCTCGGGCGCGGCTGCGCGCGGAAAGACGCCGCCGCCCGAGAACACCCGCATGTCGTTGCCGATGTGGAGGATGCTGCGCAGGGTGCCGTCCAGGCGCAGCGGCCGCAGCGCCTCGACCACCGGGCCGATGTCGGCGTGCTGCGGCACGCTGCACAGGAAGTGGTTGACGCAGGCGCTGTGCGGCATCAGCCAGATGCCCAGGCGCGTGACGATGCCCATGTTCGACTGGGTGAACAGGCCGTCCAGGAAGGGGCCGACCCCATACGGGAACAGGTGGGCGGCGCGCGCCTGGCGGTAGTGCCCGAAACCGGTTTCCAGCAGTTCGCCGCTGGCCAGCACCACCTGCATGCCGGCCACGTGCTGCAGCCGGTTGCCATAGGGCGAATGGCCGAAGCCGCGTTCCATGATATTTCCGATATAACTGGTGTCCGGCCCGGCGCCGGTGCAGTCGGCCCACAGCGGGTAGCCGCCTTCGCGCAGGAAATCCGACAGCTGGCGCTGGGTGACGCCCGGCTCGATCACCGCATAGGCCAGGTCGGGGTCGACGTGGACGATCCGGTTCATGCGCGACAGGTCGAGGATCACCTGGCCGGCGCCGACCGCGCAGGCGTCGCCATAGCCCCAGTTCTTGCCGGTGCTGATCGGGTAGACGGCCAGGCGCGCGCCGGCGGCGATCCGCACCAGCTGCGCCACTTCGGCGGCGTCGGCCGGGCGCACCAGGGCCAGCGGGCGCACCGGGCGCGCCGCCGTGCTGCGGGCATAGCGTTCGCGCGTGGCGTCGTCGGCATCGATGTTGGCGGCGCCGACCACGGCCGCCATCGCACCCAGGGCTTGTACTACACCGGCGTCGCCCTGCAGGTCGTTGAGCCGGCTCATGCGTGCTCTCCGGCACGGCACAGTGCCGCGAGGCGCCTGCTGATGCCGGGTTCCTCGCGGGCCGGGAAGAACCAGGGATAGAAGGAGCGTTCGCCCGTGTGCTGTTCGAAGCTGCCGCCCCAGCGCCGGATCCGGGCGCCCATCTCGTCCAGGGGCAGGCGCAGCAGGACGGCCGGCGCGCCGACCCGGCTGCAGGCGCGTTCGCCGCCGAAGTCGGCAAACCCCAGCATGCGCTGGTAGAAGGCGACATGGCGCGGATTGACCTCGATGACGTAATCGGTATAGCCGTGCAGCCGGTGGGCGTACAGGAAGGAGATGTGGATCAGGGAGGCGAACACGCGCTTCGACATGCCGGCGTCGATCGCCAGGCGCGAGGGTTCGGCCAGGCGCCGGCCCTGGCGCCGCAGGATGTCGAGGCGGTCGCGGAAATTCTCGTCGGCCGGCAGCGCATTGCCCTGGTCGAGGCAGAGGCTCATGGTGCCGACCAGGTCGCCGCCGGTCTCGGCATACAGGGTCAGCTTGCCGGGCGCGCCGGCGGCGCCGTGTTCGAAGCCGTAGCCGCGCCAGGCGTACATGCGGCGCACCAGGGCGCCGCTGTCGGCGTGGTCGTCGCTGGACAAGGCGACCCGGATGTTGAAAATCTGTGCGCCGCACGGCGCGGGCGGGGCGCTGGCTGCGCTGCTGCGGGGGGCGCGCGGCGCCTGGATGTGCTGCGCCTGGAACGATGCGATCGGCATTTCGTCTACCAACATGCTTGTCTCCCTGGAAAAGCGTTCCGCCGCAGTGGCGAAAACGTCATGACTGCCATTCAGACAAGGTCAGCAGTAACCGGGTTCCCGGCCGTGGGCGCAGATCTTTGCTATCTGGACATGGATCAAGCTTGTAAGAAATTTGCCACAAGCATGCTGCGAAAAGGCCCGTCGTACCGCTCCACATCGGCACGGGCGCTGTTTGAGCGGTGTCAACTGAAAAAAGGGTTAGCGGGTGCACGCGCCGCACAGCCATATAATCGACAGACCTGCCGACCCGCGCCGCACAGGCTCTCACCGGAGACCGACCAATGTCGCATGTCACCCGCGTCGCCTGCCATGGGTAACCGTCCCGTGGCCGCCCTGGCGCCGGCCTTCGCGCCGCCGCGGCTGGTGGCCCACGTGGTCAACCGGCTCGACGCCGGCGGTTCCGGCAACGGCCTGCTCGAGCTCATCGCCCACATGCCCGGCGAGCGCTATCGCCACGCGGTGCTCTGCCTGTGCGAGCAGGGCATGTTCCACGACGAGCTGCGCGAACGCGGGGTCGACGTGATCGACCTGCACCAGCGCGACGGCGCCGACCCCCGCCATTTCCTGCGCCTGGTGCGCGCGCTGCGCGCGCTGCGGCCCGACCTGGTGCACACCCGCAATCCCGGCGGGCTCGAGGGCCAGCTGGCGGCCGCGCTGGCGGGGGTGCGGCTGCGCGTCCATGGCGAATACGGGCGCGATCCGGCCGAGCCCTGGCGCACCCGCAGGCCCGGCTTGCTGCGCCGCGCCCTGCGTCCGCTGGTGGGCCATTACATCGCGGTCAGTGCCGAGCAGGAGCGCTGGCTGATCGAACAGGTCGGGGCCGAGCCCTCACGCGTGTCGCACATCGCGAACGGCGTCGACAGCCTGGAATTCCATCCGCGCCTCGGGCCGCACGCGGCGGTCGGCCCCGCGGGCTTCATGCGCGACGATGCCTTCGTGATCGGCAGCGTCGGGCGCATGGACGGGACCGGGGGCGACGCCACCCTGGTCGAAGCCTTCCTGCGCCTGATTTCATCGCCCCATGCGGCGCACAGCCGGCTGCGCCTGCTGATCGTCGGCGACGGGCCGCTGCGCGCCGAATGCCAGGCCATGCTGGATCGCGCCGGGGCCGGCGCGCGCGCCTGGCTTCCCGGCGAGCGGCTCGACGCCGCCCGCCTGATGCGCGCCATGGACCTGATGGTGCTGCCGGCGCTGGCCGAAGGCAGCGGCAAGGTGCTGCTGGAGGCGATGGCGACCGGACTGCCGGTGGTGGCGGCCGCGGCCGGGGTGCACAAGGAGCTGGTGCAGCCCGGCCTGACCGGCATCCTGGTGCCGCCGATGTCGCCCGACATCATGGCGGCGGCGATCGCCGACTATTGCCGCATCCCGGAGATGGGCGTGCGCCACGGCGCCCGCGCGCGCGGCCAGGTGATCGCCCACCACAGCCTGCCGGCGATGGCGCGCAGCTACCTGGCCGTGTACGACGCGCTCGCCGGCGCCTGATCCTTCAGGCCCGGACGAGCGCGCCGTCTCCTCATGGCGCGACGTCGGCAAACAAGGGCGCCAGTTCGCCGGCCAGCAGGGCGCGGTCGATCTGGCCGTCGCGCGCGCGCGGCAGGGGTGTGCGCCGGACGTCGACCATGGCCGGCAGCATGTGCTGCGGCAAGCGCGCGCGGCAGGCGCCGAACAGGATCGAGGAATCGAGCCGGGCCCCGGGACGGGCCGTGGCGAGCACGGCGATCACTTGCCCCAGCACCGGATGGGCGACCCCGACCGCGGCGGCTTCGGCCACCAGGCCGGTGCCGACCACGATCTTTTCGACTTCGCGCCCGCTGACCCGGTAGCCGCCGGTGGTAATCGTGTCGTTGCGGCCGTCGGCCAGGTAGAGGTAGCCGTCGAGGTCCTTGCGCGCGCCGACTCCGGGCCAGTAGCCAGTATCGCGCTGGGCCAGTCCGGCGGCCGCCGGCAGCAAGCGGAACTGCTCGCTGCTGGCGGCCGGATCGTTCCAGTAGCCGAGCGGGACCAGCGCGCCGCGGCGCACCAGCTCGCCGGACTCGCCAGGGGCGCAATCGCGGCCGTCCGCGCGCACGACCTGCCAGTCCGAATACGGCATGGCGCGTCCGATCGAGCCGGGACGCTCATCGAGCTGGGCCGGCAGCAGGCTGGTGGAGCGGCAGGCCTCGCCGATGTCGTACAGCAGGTGGATGCGGGTGCGCGGCAGCGCCGCGCGCAGCAGCGCCAGTGCGTCCGGCTCGAAGCCGCCGCCGG
>Ga0213836_101804_pt1 | contig 11563 bp, 9 predicted proteins | sample SWPATP03_FD_160578 | JGI IMG/M metagenome (GOLD analysis project Ga0213836, IMG submission 160578) | Coastal seawater microbial communities from Marineland, Florida, United States - SWPA TP0 #3 | ecosystem: Environmental > Aquatic > Marine > Coastal | place: USA: Florida | collected 2016-08-05
CCGCGCACCAGGGTCAGGCGCAGGCCGGGGCGCGACTGGCGCCAGGCCAGCATGGCCTGCTGGGTGCTCGATGCGTGCGCCGCGCGCGCATGCAGGAAGTCGCCGAGGAAGACGACGTGGCGCGCGCCATGCCGTTCGATCAGCGCATCGAGCCCAAGCAGGTTTTCGGTTGTGGTTCCGCGCGGCACGGGGATTCCCTGGGCGCGGAAGGAGGCAGCCTTGCCGAAGTGAATGTCAGCGATGATCAACATCTGCTGCGCCGGCCAGTAAACGGCCTTTTCGGGCAAGAGCAGCAAACGCTCGCCCGCAATCTCGACAACCGAACTCGTCATACCTCTGCAGCTTTCTCCAGTTCTCGCAGCATGCGCGCCACGCGGTCGTTCAGCTTTTCGGTACTCACCTTTTCGCGGAAACGCTCGACCATGAGCGCGAAACCGAAGGGCGTCGCGCGTTTGACGACACGATACGCCACTTTGCGGGCATGCAGTTCGGCCAGCGTGTCACGCAGGCGGGTCAATTCCAGTTCCTGCTCCAGCACTTCGCGCTGGGCTTGCGTGAGCAGCAAGTTGCCGGCGTCGTGCTTGCGGAAGACTTCGAAGAACAGCGACGACGAGGCCTGCACTTGCCGGTTCGATTTCGGCTGGCCCGGATAACCCTGGAACACCAGCCCGGCAATGCGCGCCACCTCGCGAAAGCGCTGCTGCGAAAGCTGGGTCGCGTTCAGGCTGTCGAGCACGTCCTCCAGCAGGTGTTCGGTATCGAACAGCCCCACCTGGGCCCCGGTCGCCGCGGCGAATTCGCGCTCCCAGTCGACCGGCTCCGGCGCCATCAGTTCGAAGCCGTAATCGTTGATCGCGATCGAAAACGTGATTGGCTGGCGACGCCCGATGCGGTAGGCGAACAGCGAGGCCAGGCCCATGTGCACCGAGCGCCCGGCGAACGGATACACGAACAAGTGATAACCCTCGCGGCTCTTCATCGATTCCAGCACCAGGGTGTCGAGCGTGGGCAGGGCCGACCATTTTTCCTGGATTTCCAATAAGGGTTTGATTGCCTGCATTTCCGGCCCCTCGAAGCGTCCCTCGGCCGCCTGGCGCAACTGCTCGAGCGCGGCGTGGGCCAGTTCCGACGACATCGGCATCTTCGCGCCCTGCCAGCGCGCGATCGCCCCGCGCGAACCCGTCGCGCGCTTCACGAAGGCCGTCATCTCGTGCACGCGGATGAATTCGAGGATGCGTCCGCCGAACAGGAAATGGTCGCCCTGTTTCAGGCGCGAGATGAAGGACTCTTCCATGCTGCCGATGCGCCCGCCGCTCATGTACTTGATCTGGATGGTCGCATCCGAGACGATGGTGCCGATGCCCATCCGGTGCCGGCGGCCGATGGCGGCATCGGGGACGCGGTAGACGCCCTCCTCGCTTGGGATCACGCGCCGGTATTCCGGATACACGGTCAAGCTCTGGCCGCCGCGCGCGACGAAATCGAGCGCCCACTGCCACTCTTCCTCGGTCAGGTGGCGGTAAGACCAGGCGCGCCGCACTTCCTCGTAAAACGCTTCGGAACGAAAGCCGCCGCCCAGGGCCACGGTCACCATGTGCTGCACCAGCACGTCGAAGGGTTTGTTCGGCACATAGCGTCCCTCGATGCGGCGCGCGGCGACGGCCACCTTGGCGCCGGCCGCTTCCAGGATTTCCATGCTGTTGGTCGGCACCAGGGTCACGCGCGACACGCGTCCGGGCGCGTGGCCGCTGCGTCCCGCGCGCTGCAGCAAACGGGCGATGCCCTTGGCGCTGCCGATCTGCAGCACCCGCTCGACCGGCAGGAAATCGACGCCGAGGTCAAGGCTGGCGGTACAGATCACCGCCTTCAACTCGCCCTTCTTCAGGCCCATTTCGACCCAGTCGCGCACCTCGCGTGCCAGCGAGCCGTGGTGCAGCGCGATCACGCCGGCCCAGTCGGGACGCGCTTCGAGGATGTTCTGGTACCAGATCTCCGACTGCGAGCGGGTATTGGTGAACACCAGGGTCGCGTCGTAGTGCTCGATCTCGTCGATCACGGGTTGCAGCATCTGCAGGCCCAGGTGCCCGCCCCAGGGGAAGCGCGAGACGTCCTTCGGGATCAGCGAATCGACGACGATCTGCTTCCTGGTATCGCCCTCGACCAGCACGCCGGGCGCATCTCCCAATAAAACCTGCCGCGCCAGGTCGAGGTCGCCCATGGTCGCCGACACGCCCCAGATGACCAGGCCTGGCCTCCAGTGCCGCAGCCGGGCCAGCGCCAGCTGCACCTGCACCCCGCGCTTGCTGCCCATCAGCTCGTGCCACTCGTCGATGATGATCATGTCGAGGTGCTTGAACTGCTCGGCGGCCGCCGCATGGCTGAGCAGCAGGGACAGGCTTTCGGGCGTCGTGATGAGCGTGGAAGGCATGCTGCGCGACTGGCGTGCGCGCTCGGCCGAACCGGTGTCGCCGGTGCGCGCGCCGACCGTCCAGTCGGGCGCCAGGGCCGCCGCCGACTCTTCCAGCGCGCGCTGGGTGTCGGCGGCCAGCGCGCGCATCGGCGTGATCCACAGCACGCGCAACCCCGTCATCCTACCCTTGGTCAGTGCTCCGCGCTGCAGCGCCGCCAGCCACACCGCATAGGTTTTACCGGCCCCCGTATTCGCGTGCAGCAGCCCGGACTGGCCCGCCAGAGCCGCTTTCCACACTTCCTTCTGAAACGGGAATGCCTTCCAGCCGCGCGAGGCAAACCACTCCTTCACACTCTTTTGCGTCGGCCCGCTCATGCACCCGCGCTGCGCGCCGCCCGGAAGTGGATGCTTCTTGATTGATCGCGCTTCAACATTGGTGACTCATCCTCGGCTGCTGTCGAAAAAAATGCCGCCTTGCGGGGCGGTTCGGATCGAGTCTATCAAATGAGGCCGCCAGGCGGCGCGAGCCTCCGCACAGCGCCACGCCCCGTGGTCGCAAAGCTGCTTGCCGCCGATGCGGCGCGGGAGCATGATGGTGAACGGCATCCACTGCCGCATGCTTGCGAGGACATCATGGAAACTGCCACCACCCTGCCGGACGCCGCGTCGGCGCTTGGCATTTCGTTCGACGGGCGTGCTTACCACTACCAGCAATTCAGCTACGACCAGTATGCAGACGCGCTCGGCTACGCGCAGCTCGACCAGGCGCGGCCCGGCTGGCGCCAGGACCCGACCCGGCACGAGTGGCGCCAATGGGTCGGGCCGACCCCGCAAGAGCGCGTGCAGATGGCCGCGCACCAGATCACCTATGAAGGCGGCTACTACCGCTACGGTCCCTGGCGCTACGACGCGCTGGCGAGCGCCCTCGACTATGCCATGCGCGCACCGGGACTTCAGTCCGAACGGCCTGTCTAGGCAGCCGCTGCCGCCAGCAGGCCCTTCAAGGTATCGAGCGTATCGGCATCCTCGACCGTTTTATCCTCGCGCCGGCGCAGGATGCGCGGGAAACGCACGGCGATGCCCGCCTTGTGGCGCGAGGAAAGCGCGATGCCTTCGAAACCGATCTCGAACACCATGGTCGGCTTGACCGAGCGCACCGGGCCGAATTTTTCGACCGTCGTCTTGCGGATCGCATTGTCGACCTGGGCGATCTCGGCGTCCGTCAGGCCGGAATAGGCTTTCGCGAAAGGCACCAGCTTGCGTTCGCCATGGCCTTCGTCGTCGTCCCAGACGGCGAAGGTATAGTCGGTATACAGAGAGGCGCGCCGCCCGTGGCCGGCCTGGGCATAGATGAGGACTGCATCGATCGAATACGGATCGACCTTCCACTTCCACCAGGTGCCGACGTCCTTGGTGCGCCCGACGCCGTACTGGGCGCTCTTCGCCTTGACCATCATGCCTTCGACGCCGCGGTTGCGCGATTCCGTGCGCAGCAGCGCCAGCGCCTCCCAGCCCTCGGCGTGGATCAGCGGCGAGATCTTCAACTGCGGCTGGTCGACGGCGGCCACTTGCGTTTCGAGCAGCGCGCGCCGTTCGTGCTGGGGCAGCGCGCGCAGGTCGACGCCGTCGAGTTCCAGCAGGTCGTAGCAGACCAGCACCGCCGGCAGTTCGGCCAGCAGCTTGCTTGACAGGGTCTTGCGGCCAATCCGGCGCTGCAGTTCGGCGAAAGGCGCCGGCACGTCGTTCGCATGGTCCCAGACCAGCACTTCGCCATCGACCACCGTCCCTTCGGGCAGGCGCACGCTGCACAGTTCGGGAAAACGTTCGCTGATCAGGTCTTCGCCGCGCGACCACAGGTAATTCAGTGCCCCGCGCCGCACCAGCTGGGCGCGGATGCCGTCGTACTTCCATTCGACCTGCCAATCCTGCACCTCGCCGAGCGCTTGCGGGTCGCCCTGCAACTGGTGCGCCAGGAAGAAGGGATAGGGCTGGCCGCCGCGCAGCTTGTGCTCCTCATCCGATTGCGCGGCGATCAGCTGCAGGAATTTGGTGGCGGTCGGCTGCACGCTGCCGTCGGTCCAGCCCATCAGGCGCTGGGCGACCAGCTTGCTGTCGACGGCGGCGATGGCCGCCAGCGCGCGCGTGACCAGCAGCTTCGAGACGCCGACCCGGAAGCCGCCGCCGATCAGTTTGGAGAACAGGAAGCGCTCGGGCGTGGTCAGCTCGTTCCAGTACGTGAACAGGGCTTCGCGGATGACCGCGGGGTCGGCGCCGCGCAGGGGCCCGATGCGCTCCGTCATCCATTCGGCCAGGCCGATGTCGCTGTGATGCTCGGCCGGCGGCAGGATGTGGGCGATGGTCTCGGCCATGTCGCCGACGGCGTGGTAGGACTCGTCGAACAGCCACTCGTCGAGCACCGCGTATTCGATCGCATATTGGCGCAGCAATTTGGTCGGCACCGCCTGGCGCGGCTTGCCGCCGGCGAGGAAGTAGACGGCCCAGGCGGCGTTCTCCGGCGCGGCCGTGGAAAAATACTGCTGCAGGGCTTCGAGCTTGCGGTTGGTGGCGGTGGTTTCGTCGAGTTCGGCGAACAGGCGGGCGAATTCACGCACGATTTGACTCCCCTTCCGATTCCTTTGCCACCGCCGGCGCCGTGTCCGCCGGTTGCGCGGGTTGTTCCCCCATGCCGACGTCATCGTCATCGTCGCCGTATTCGGTGTCGAAGCCGGCCGCGTCCAGGCCTTGCTGGCAGAGCCAGCGCACCATGACCGGAATCGAGCCGTGGGTGACGATGATGCGCTGGGCCCCGGTGGCGGCGATGGCGCTCATCAAACCGGGCCAGTCGGCATGGTCCGACAATACGAAGCCGCGGTCGACGCCGCGCCGCCGGCGCGCCCCGCGCAGCTGCATCCAGCCGCTGGCAAAGGCGTCGCTGTAGTCGCCGAAGCGCTTCATCCAGCTCGAGCCGCCGGCCGACGGTGGCGCCACGACAATGGCTTGCTTCAGGCCCGCCTTGTCGATGTCGCTTACCGTCAAGGTCGGCGGCAGCGCGATGCCGCCTTCGCGATACACCCGGTTCAGGGGTTCGACCGCGCCATGGCAGACGATCGGCCCGATCGACGGATCGAGGCCCGACAGGATGCGCTGGGCCTTGCCGAAGGAATAGCCGAAGATGACGCTGCAGCGGCCCTCGTCGGCATTCTTCTTCCACCAGCGGTTGATGTCGTCGAAAATCGACTGTTCCGGGTCCCAGCGGTAGATCGGCAGGCCGAAGGTGGATTCGGTGATGAAGGTGTCGCAGCGCACCGGCTCGAAGGGCGCGCAGGTCTTATCGGGTTCGATCTTGTAGTCGCCGGAAGCGACCCAGACTTCGCCCTGGTATTCCATGCGCACCTGGGCCGAACCCAGCACGTGGCCGGCCGGATGCAGCGAGATGGTGACGCCGTTGTGCACGACCGTGTCGCCATATTCCAGTCCGTCGACCGAAATGTCGCCCAGGCGCGAGCGCAGCACGTGTACCCCGCTGGCGGCGGTCAGGTATTTGCCATGCCCGACGCGCGCATGGTCGCCGTGGGCATGCGTGATCACGGCGCGCTCCACGGGGCGCCAGGGGTCGATATAAAACCCGCCAGGGACGCAGAACAGCCCCTCCTTGCGTACGACGACCATATCTCCCATGCGATCCTTTATTGAGCTGCAGCCTGTTTAACAAAGTCTGCCATAAACGATTTGTGTTCGCCGTCCGGGAAGTCGATGCCGATCTGGTCGCCCGCGACCGACACCACCACGCCTGCGCCGTACTTCGGCACCGTCACCTGCATGCCGGCCTCGAAATGGGAACCGACAGCTTCCGGCTCGGGCGTATGGTCGAATTCGTCGTCGCGAATCTCGATGTCGTCGAGGTTCATCGACGGCGGATTCTTGCAGTTATCGCAGCGGCAGCACTTCTCGAAGCCTTCGACCTCGTCGGCGAAATAATCGAGCATCAGCTTCCAGCGGCAATACCCGCTGACCGCATATCCGACCATCTTTTCCAGCGAATCGTGATCGTGGTCCTGCTTTTGCACATAGACGGCGGCCAGCGATTCGAAATGGGAAGCCTTCGGCTCCATGGCGGTGACGACGAATTCGAGCTTGCGGTTCTGGCGCACCAGCTTGCCGTCTTTCAGCAGCTTGAGGCAGACCTTGATCTTGGCCTCGTTCAGGTCGACCAGTTTTTCTTCGATGCGCGCAGTGGTGACCGGTCCGTCGTCCGCCAGTTCGCAGGCGGCGTCGTAGACCGAGCGGATCTCGGCGGCGTCCGGATAGTGCTTCACCAGGAAGAACTGCTGCAGGCGCTTGTCGTCTTGCAGGAAGAGCAGCGTGCAGTGCGCATCCTTGCCGTCGCGCCCCGCGCGCCCCGACTCCTGGTAATACGACTCGAGGTTGGCGGGAATCTGCAGGTGGATCACGAAACGGGTATCGCTCTTGTCGATGCCCATGCCGAAGGCGTTCGTGGCGACCATGACGCGCCGCTCGTCGTTCATGAACAGGTCCTGGTTGGCCTTGCGCTCGCCGCTCGGCAATTTGCCGTGGTAGAGGGTGACCGATTCGCCCGCTTCTTCGAGGATGCGGTGCATTTCCTCGGCCGCCTTGACGGTGGCTGCATAGACGATGCCGACGCCTTCCGACTCCGCTACCAGGCGCCGCGCCTCGGCAAACTTCTGGTCGGCATTGGTCACCTGCACCACGCTGTAGTGCAGGTTGGGCCGGTAGATACCGGTGTTGATGACGTTCATGCGCGGCCGGTTCAGCTGGCGGCCGATGTCTTCCATCACCTCGTCGGTGGCGGTGGCGGTGAGCGCCAGTACCGTGGGTTGGCCGATGGCGGCAATGGCGGCGGCCATTTCGATATAGGCCGGCCGGAAATCGTGTCCCCACTGCGAAATGCAATGGGCTTCGTCGATCGCCACCAGGGCGACCTTGCTTTGTTTAAGCACAGCGAGAAACGCCGGCGACGTCAGGCGTTCCGGCGTGCAGAACACGATCTTGCAGGTGCCGGCTGCGATGGAATCGATTGCCGCGTGTTCATCCGCGGCATTCAGGGTGCTATTGAGCTGGCAGGCGCTGACACCCAATTCCTCGAGCTTGCCAAGCTGGTCTTTCATGAGCGAGATCAGCGGCGACACGACCACCGTGATGCCGTCGAGCATATGCGCGGGAATCTGGTAGCACAGCGACTTGCCGCCGCCCGTAGGCATGATGGCCAGCGTGTCCTTGCCGTCGAGGACACTGTCGATGACGCGCTGCTGGGCGTCGCGCAGGCGGTCGATTCCGAACACGGAGCGAAGCATACGGTTGATGGCGTGGCGGCGCACTGCGCGCAGGCCACGGTTGAGAAGTTGGGTGTCGTGTCGGGTCATGCAATAAATATAATTTGCAGCCACGAACACGCGTATAGGAGCACACGCAAGAGTAGCGTAGGAGCGCCACTAACGGCCCCTTCCTGTCGCTGAGACAGTCCGGCAAGCACTTTTCCTACAGAACGGCGGAATCCACGCCGATGCCACGGACCGGCGCCCGGCCTCAGAATGGAACCCATACCAAACGAATACAGCCGACCGGAGAAACATCATGATGCGCTCGATCCCAACTACCCTGACCGCACTTCAACTCGCTCTCGCCAGTGTCGCAGCCTGGCTGGTCTACGAAACGAACACCCTGCAGGGCGCAGCTGTGTTGATGTTTCACTAAACGGATTCCGCCACAGGCGTGGTCGGTTGTCGCTTACATGGTTATGTCTTGACGTAATCATTGTCGCAAAACATTTTGCTAATCGGCGCACGATAACGCTAGGCAACAGTACAAGAACAACAGCGCCATCCGCTCAGACCGGATGGCGCTTTTTTTTGGCTGGGACAATTTGTCCCGAGGGAAGCGAATGGCTTTCAAGTAGTATGACTGGGTGCAGGCAGCGACATCCGGTCAATCGAATTAATTAATACTTGAGAACTAATCAATACCATGGAATGGATCCCACTCGTCCTGGTGACATTCAAGGCGCTCGTCCTGGGCACGGGGATGTTCTTCGCCATCAAGTGGCATTACGATCAGGGGAAGAAGCAGGAAGAGAAACACGCGGTGCTGTTAGCGACCGGCAAGGTAGCCGCAATCTTCCTGCTGGCGCTGCTGGGCCTGGTGTTCGTCACTTTCGCCGTCAGCAAGAAGCTCGGTTTGGACTTGACCTTGCCCTGAAGTCCTTCGGCGGCCTATTCGACAGGCTCTTTATACAAATCCGTCACTGCAGCACCGCTCGCCTCGATCACCTGCTGCAGCGCGAAGCCCTGGAGGCGCATGCGCTTCTTCATATCACGTACTTTAGCGACCAGTTCCGGGCTGTCGCAACCCGCCTTCCTGAAATAGCTCATCCTCGCTTCCACTTTATCGGCGCTCTGTTTCGAGCTTTTCTCGTCGGCGAAAAGCTGCTGGTCGCGCGGGCTCAATACTGTGTCGGACGCGAGCTTCCATAGCTGATTCCAGTAATTCTGCTCGGCCACTGTGAAAAATTTGCATCGTTTGCCAGCCAAGATGACGGTGTCGTACTCCAGGGCTTGCTCGACCAGGATCGGAAGAGCGACCTTGGTCTGCGTGAACTTTTCTGCGGGAGCAGGCGCAGTGGGCTGCGCGGAGACAGATTCCGCAGCGCTTGACGCGAGCGCTGCCACCATAGATAGCATCGTCATCGACTTTCCGCGCATCGCTCTCATTTTCGGCAGCTTCCGCTCCATTGCACTCTTCAGGCGCTCTTACCTTGGGTGTCGTCCCTGAGGTCGTCGATCAGGTCTTGAAGTTCAGACCACTCCTCGTCCTGGTAAAACGTGATCGTGATCGGATATCGTCGATCTTGTGCGACGCAGTGATTGAACTCTTCGAGGAACTTGTCGCGATCTGCAATATACAAAACGAATTCTCTTACGCCAGCACCGATTCGACGGTAGCCTTCAACGCAAAATTCAGGACGCTCAAGCTTCCCGAGAGCCGCATCGAGCATCAGCATGTGCTGATTTTCTTCAGCAGTCGGCATCCCTTCGCAGCTTGATCCATCGTACTCCCATCGCAATACCGTCAGCCATGGCATAGCGTGCCGCTCATCCTGTGCCGGCAATTCGGGAACGTAGGTCCAAAGGATTCGCTGCTTGTTCTTCCATCTCTGGACAATGCGTCCCGATACTTCCGAGCTGGGTGTCATGGGTATGATCGTCTTAGCTTTTGGTGGGCGGAATGTCCAGCTGAAAGCGGACGGACTGAATGGCTCAGTGTAAGAGCCTGTTGCATTCAAAGCAAGTAGCAGGGTTTGTCAAAGCGCGCTGTCAAGTGCTGGATGCGCCGACGTAGGGTGGGCGGCTCCCTCCGACGATACGAATACACGTTGCCTTTGCGCCGCCCACGCGTTCAACGCACGTTCGAATTATCGCGAGGTTTCCGGAGCCGGTTGAACGCGTGGGCGGCGCACGCGTTACCGATGGTCGAAGTCCAGGGTGGAGCCGACCACCCTACGTTGCCAGAATGAAAAAAACGCCATCCCGACTTGCATCGGGATGGCGTTTTTACTTTACTGCGCCGGGAATCAGGCGGCCTTGGCTTCCATATTCACCGCGTCGGTTTCCTCGGTCGGCAGGCGCATCATGTAATCGAAGGCTGCCAGCGAGGCCTTGGCGCCCTCGCCCACCGCGATCACGATCTGCTTGAACGGCACCGTGGTGACGTCGCCGGCCGCAAACACGCCAGGGATCGAGGTTTCGCCACGGGCATCGACTTCGATTTCGCCATGCGGCGTCAGCTCGAGCGTGCCTTTCAGCCATTCGGCATTCGGGATCAGGCCGATCTGCACGAACACACCTGCCAATTCCACGGTATGCGTCTCGCCGCTGGCACGGTCCTTATAGGTCAGTCCGGTGACTTTCTTGCCGTCGCCCAGCACTTCCGTCGTCTGCGCGCCCTTGATCACGTCCACGTTCTTCAGGCTGTAGAGTTTCCTCTGCAGGACCGCGTCGGCGCGCAACTCGTTGCCGAACTCGATCAGGGTCACGTGCTCGACGATACCGGCCAGGTCGATCGCCGCTTCGACACCCGAGTTACCGCCGCCGATCACCGACACGCGCTTGCCCTTGAACAGCGGGCCGTCGCAGTGCGGGCAGTAGGCCACGCCGTGGTTCTTGTACTCTTTTTCGCCCGGCACGTTGATTTCGCGCCAGCGGGCGCCGGTCGAGATGATGACCGACTTGCTTTTCAATACGGCGCCATCTTCGGTCGTCACTTCGAACAGATGGTCGTTCTTCACCAGCTTCGCAGCGCGCTGCAAATTCATGATGTCGACCTCGTACTGCTTGACGTGCTCTTCCAGCGAGACGGCAAAGCGCGGGCCTTCGGTTTCCTTCACCGAGACGAAGTTTTCGATCGACAGCGTGTCGAGCACCTGGCCGCCGAAACGGTCGGCGACGACGCCGGTGCGGATGCCTTTGCGGGCGGCATAAATTGCCGCGGCCGCGCCGGCAGGACCGCCGCCGACGATCAGCACGTCGAAGGCTTCTTTCTTGCTCAGTTCCGCCGCCTTGCGCTTGCCGGCGCCGGTGTCGAGCTTGGCGAGGATTTCCTCGGCGCTCATCCGGCCCTGGCCAAAGTGCTCGCCGTTCAGGAACATCATCGGCACGGCCAGGATCTGGCGCGACTCGACTTCATCCTTGAACAGGCCGCCATCGATGGTCGTGACCTTGATGCGCGGGTTGATGATGGACATCGAATTTAGGGCCTGCACGACTTCCGGGCAGTTATGGCAAGACAGCGAAATGAAGGCTTCGAAGACGTAGTCGCCGTCGAGATTCCTGATTTGTTCGATCACCGCCTCGTCGAACTTGATCGGGTGACCGCCCACTTGCAGCAGGGCCAGCACCAGCGAGGTGAATTCGTGGCCGAGCGGAATGCCGGCGAAGCGCACGCCGACATCGGTGCCGATGCGGTTGATCGCGAAGGATGGGGTGCGGACATTGGCGTCGTCGCTGGTGCGGTACGAAATCTTGGTGCTCAACGAGGTGATTTCCCGGAGCAGCTCTTCCATTTCGCGCGCCTTCGGCGATTCGTCCAGGGATGCAACGATCTCAATCGGCTGCACCACTT
>Ga0213836_101811_pt1 | contig 11461 bp, 11 predicted proteins | sample SWPATP03_FD_160578 | JGI IMG/M metagenome (GOLD analysis project Ga0213836, IMG submission 160578) | Coastal seawater microbial communities from Marineland, Florida, United States - SWPA TP0 #3 | ecosystem: Environmental > Aquatic > Marine > Coastal | place: USA: Florida | collected 2016-08-05
GTGAATCTGACACTGGGCCAGAAGCTGATTCGTACCAAAACAGCCGAGCGCGCGCACGAAGACAGCCAGGCCGCCCATGGCGGCGGCCTGAACCGCACCCTGGGCCTGTTCCCGCTGACCATGATCGGCGTCGGCGCCACGGTCGGCACCGGCATCTTCTTCACGATGGTCGAAGCGGTGCCGAAAGCCGGCCCGGCCGTGATCCTGTCCTTCCTGATCGCCGCGATCACCGCCGGCCTGACCGCCCTGTGCTACGCCGAACTGGCGGGCCGCGTGCCGGCTTCCGGCTCGTCCTACTCGTTCGCCTACGCCACCGTCGGCGAATTCGCCGCCTTCATCGTGGCCGCCTGCCTGCTGCTCGAATACGGCCTGGCGGGGAGTGCGGTGGCGATCGGCTGGTCGGATTACCTGAACAACTTCCTGCAAAACGCGTTTGGCTGGGAAATCCCGGCCCATTTGCGCTCGCCCATGTTCGTCTCCGACCACAGCAACCTCACTGTCCAGTCCGGTAACTTCAATCTGCCGCCGGTGCTGCTGGTGATCATGTGCTGCATCCTGCTGATTCGCGGTACCAAGGAATCGGCGACAACGAATGCGATCATGGTCGTCATCAAACTGGCGATCCTGGCCTTCTTCTCGGTGATCGCGTTTTCCGGTTTCGACGTCAACAACTTCCACCCCTTCTTCAATACCGACAACAGCAAGGGTTTTGCGGGCATGGCCGGCGTCACCGCCGCCGCCGGCACTGTGTTCTTCTCCTTCATTGGCCTCGACACGATCGCCACCGCCGGCGAAGAAGTCAATAACCCGCGCCGCAACGTACCGATCGGCATCCTGGCCGCGCTGGTGATCGTCACCGTGTTCTACCTGCTGGTGGCTGTGGCCGCGATGGGCGCGCAACCGGCGCACCTGTTCGAAGGCCAGCAGGCCGGCCTGTCGGTGATCCTGCAGAACGTGACCGGCAAAGCCTGGCCGGCGCTGGTGCTGTCGGCCGGCGCCGTGGTATCGGTGTTCTCGGTGACCCTGGTGACGATTTACGGCCAGACGCGCATCCTGTATGCGATCAGCCGCGACGGCCTGATCCCGGCCACCTTCCAGAAAGTCAACCCGCGCACCGGCGCCCCGGTGTCGAACACGCTGATCGTCTGCCTGGTGGTGGGCCTGGTGGCCGGCCTGGTCGACTCGACCTTCTTGTGGGACATGGTCAGCATGGGTACGCTGACGGCCTTCATCGTGGTCTCGATCGCGGTACCGGTGATCCGCGCCAAGCAGGGACCGGGCGCCGAGGTTGGTTTCAAGGTGCCTTTCGGGCCCTACGTCGTGCCCGGCCTGTCGATCCTCGCCTGCCTGTACATCATGAAGGACCTGCCGGCGGCGACCTTCCGCGTGTTCTTCATCTGGATGGCGGCGGCGATCGCGACTTATTTCCTGTACAGCGTGCGGCATAGCCGGCTGAACAAGAAAAGCTGATGCAAACAACGCCGCGCACGACGCGGCGTTTTTATGCACGTTTCATAACCCTTGCTTGATCTCGGAGAGTTCAATGAGCATGCTTTGTACGCTGAGTCGGGTCACCCCAAGCCAGATCGAGGCGATGCGTGGCGACCCATCTGTCGCCGGCCAGCTGCTGCACGAAGCGCAGCCGATTGCCCCGGCGCGTCCCGGTGTGTTTGCCAGGTTGCTCGGAAGAGTGCCGCCTCCGCCGGCGCGCCTCGTGCCGTGGATTGGCGCCGCGCAGCAATACGATCTCGACGGGCAATGGCATATCCTGCACTTCCTGCTCACCGGAGAGAGCGAAGGGGGCGCCTTTCCGGCCAGCTTCCTCTGCGGCGACAGCGAAGAGGTCGGCACCGATCTCGGCTATGGGAAACCGCGCTTGTTCACCAGCGAACAGGCCAGTCAGATTGCCGATTACCTGCATTCGATCGCAGAACCGGAGCTCTTCGCGCGCTACGACGCAGGCGAGATCGAAGAGCGCGGCGTGTACTGGCAAGTCGCGCCCTCGGAAGAAGAGCAGCGTGCGCAGGTGCGTGACCTTCACGAAACGATGATGCAGGTAGCTGATTTCGCCGCCGACACGGCCCGGCGCGGTTGGGGCTTGGTTATCGAGGTTTATTAGGCATGCGACAATGCTTTCATTCGCTTGAGGAAGAACGCATGGACTCAACCGGGAACATCCCTTATTTAAAGTCTCAGGAAAATGTCATCCTGTTCGACGGTGTTTGCAAACTCTGCAATGCCTGGAGCAGTTTCATCATTCGCCATGACCATGGTCGCAGGTTCAGACTGGCCAGTGTCCAGTCTAATGAGGGCCAGGCGATTCTCGCGTACTTTGGTTATCCCACGGATTATTACGACACCATGCTGGTGGTGCGCGGCGGGGTCTGCTTCGAGAAGAGCGATGCGTTCTTCGTGGTGATGGGCGAACTCGGCTTTCCCTGGAAAGCGGCGCTGGTATTCAAGGCGCTGCCGAAACGGCTGAGGAACTGGCTGTACGACCGTATCGCCCGCAACCGCTATCGGATTTTCGGAAAATACGATGTCTGCTTACTGCCCACTTCGGATCATGCGCGAAGGTTTTTAGGTGGAGGCTAAACTCGCGCGCATCCATATCGCTGCACGGGCGCTCCTTGCCTTCGTGTTCATCTACCACGGGCTGGTACCAAAAATACTCTGGCTCAGTACGACCGAGGCGGCACTGGCCACCGCGCATGGTTTATATGCGCCCATTATTTCGCCGCTCGCCGGCGTGGGGGAAATCCTGCTGGGCGGCGCACTCCTGTTATTCAGAAGGACGCTGATTCCGGTGTATATGGCCATCGCGTCGTTAATTGTGCTTTTACTCGACGTGGCGATCATGATGCCGGCCTTGCTGATGGAAGCGTTTAATCCGGTGACGCTCAATCTGGCAGTGATTTTTATCGGTTATATCGTGGTCGTGACGCAGTCGCATGCTGTCGCCGTTCGGCCGCGATAAAGTAGCAGGGCGTAATACTTAAGGACGCTTTATTTGGTGCGTCGGTATCAGTTCGATAAGGCTGTACGATTTGCAGCATACTGATAACCCAATCATTCAGTTTTCCTTTTATTGGGTCGACATCACAATGAAAAAACTCCTTGGTGCTTTGCTGGTGGCCTTGCTGTTTCACGGGGCGCCCGCAGCGGCGGCGCAAAGCGCGCTCCTCGCTTACGCCGGCTGCCCGCTGGGCGGAAACCTGACCGCCGTGGCCATTCATGGCCGCACGGCTGATTCACCCCCGGCGCGCACGATCGACACCGACACCGGCAAGCAGTCTGTTTCCGTGGGGGAGGGTTATCGCGTGATGCTCGCCTTCCCGGACACCGATCCGTTCGTAAACCTGAAGATCGAGCGATCGGTCCCCGGGCATTACGCTGCGGACAAGCAGATCATCCTCGACCAGCTGCAATCCATGGCCAGGCGTAAGCCGGGCGGTGCTGGCACGGTCGAGCGCAGCGTGGACAAGGGCATCGATATCGCGGCCCTGCATAATTCGACGCTGGACGGCGGTGGCCTGAGCATGGTCACCTTGTTCGACGACCAGCAGGAAGTCATCGCGACCGCCTATCTGTTGAACCAGAAACGGCGCGCGTTCCAGACCTTCGAGGAGTACCAGGTCTTGCGCGACCGCTTCATCGGCGACCTGACAAGCTGCATGGCGCTGTTGCGCGGTCGCCGCTAGCCAGGCGATGGACGAAAAAAAGCCACGCGCCTTCCGGCAGCGTGGCTTTTCAGTTAAAGAGACGCTTCGCGCCTCACCGCCTTACAGCGCGTTCATTTCCTTGAGCAGGTTATCCGCCTTGTCGACATGTTTCATGTTCCACAGGATGTAGCGGATATCGACCTGGATGTCGCGGGTATTGGCCGCATTGAAGTCCCAGTCCGAAATGATCGAGTCCAGGGTGCCGTCGAAGGCCAGGCCGATCAGTTCGCCACGCTTGTTCAGCGCGGCCGAACCCGAGTTGCCGCCGGTGATGTCCAGCGTCGCCAGGTAGTTCACCGGCACCGTTTTCAGGGTCGGGTCGACGTACTTGCCGAAGTCCTTGCCCTTGATGGCAGCGAGCTGGGCCGTTGGGGCGTTGAACTCGCCTTCGCCGGTGTGCTTTGCGACCACGCCCTTGACGGTGGTGAACGCGGTCCACGAACCGGTGCCGTCGGCGCCATGGTCGCGGCCGGCGATCTTGCCGAAGGTCACGCGCAGGGTGCCGTTGGCGTCCGGATAGACAGCCTGGCCCTTGCTGTTCATGTAGGCGATTTTCGCCTTCATGTAGGCGGCGTAGGACTTCTGGATCTTGCCGGCGAGCTCTTCTTCTTTGGCTTCGTCCTTCATGTCCGATTCATACATGGCAACGGCGGCCTTGATGAAGCTGTCGTCGCTGGCCTTGAAGTCGGCCGGGGTCTTCTTCAACCACGCGGTGCGCTCTTCCTTGCTGGCCAGTTTCGAACCGGCATAGGCCTTGTCCAGTGCCGCCTTCAGTTCGTCCTGGCTCATGCCGGCACGGATGCCGAGGGCCTTGTTGAACTCGCTGTCCTGTTCTTTGGCAGGCTGGGCCAGGTACTTGGTCAGGAAGTGCATGACCAGCGCCTTGTCGACTTTTTCGTCGTAGGTGCGGTCCTGGCCGGTGATGACCGAGGTCATGCGCGCCATGTCGCGTTCCTGGTAGCCCGATTTACGTGCCGCATCCGGCTTGGTGCGCTCGTTGGCCAGGCGGTACAGGCTGCGTGCCGAGGAGAGGAAGCGTGGCTGGGCGTAACCCAGGTAGAAGCCTTCCTTGGTGTGGCTGTCGCGTTCGGCGATCAGCTTTTCGACAGCCTCGATGTCGCCGGCAAATTGCTTTTTACGGGCGCCGTCGGCGTTGACCCAGGCCTTCATCGCATTGTGCTCGGCCGTCTTGCGCGCCAGGAAATCGCTGTCGCCGTAGGAGGTCAGCATGCCCTTGCGGTTCTTGTAGTAATTGTTGACGCCGGCGATCTGGCCGGCGTACTTCAGCTTGGCTGCCGGATCGTTTTTCGTCTCACGCTCGATGATGGACAGCACGTCGCCCGAGGCCGCCACGAAGGCAGGGTAGTTCCAGTCGAAGGTGTACTGCACTTCCGACGGCAGGCGGTGGCGGTTGGTGCGGCCAGGGTAGCCGACGACCATGATGAAATCGCCTTCTTTCGAGCCTTCGCTCGCGATTTTCAGGTGGTGCTTCGGCACGTAAGGCACGTTGTCGGCGGCGAAGTCGGCGGCCTTGCCGTCGCGGCTCACGTACGCGCGATAAAAGCCGTAGTCGCCGGTGTGGCGCGGCCACATCCAGTTGTCGGTGTCGCCACCGAATTTGCCCACGCCCGACGGCGGCGCGTGCACCAGGCGCACGTCGCGAATTTCCAGTTGCTTCAGGCGGTAGAACTCGAGGCCGCCGTAGTAGCTGGCCACGGTGCAGCGGTAGCCCGGCGTTTTTTCGCAGGCGGCAACCATTTCCTTCTGATTCTTTTCGATCGCGGCGATGCGCGCCTTGCCGGTCAGCTTGGCCACTTTGGCGTCGATGATCTGGTCGCTGACGTTCGCCACTTCCTCGGTCACGAACACGCGGCTGCCTGGGGCAGCCGGGACTTCCTCGCCCAGGGTCTTGGCCAGGAAACCGTTGGCCAGCAGGTCGCGTTGCGGCGTCGAATTGACGGCGACGCTGTTGTAGACGCAGTGGTGGTTGGTGACGATCAGGCCTTGCGGCGAGACGAACGAGGCCGAGCAGCCGCCCAGGCTCACGACCGCGCCCATCGGGAATTCGGTCAGTTTGGTCAGCGTGGCAGGGTCGAGCTCGAGGCCGGCGGCTTTCAGTTGCTGGGCTACTTGTGGCAGCTGCTGCGGCATCCACATGCCTTCGTCCGCTTGTGCGGCGAAGCTGGTGAGGATGGCCAGCGAGAGGAGAGTCTTTTTCATTCGCGATCGATCAGGAAGGTTGGGGGATACAGATACATATACTCTGTGAAGCACCCAAGAGTATCCGTAATCCCCCGCCGGCTCGTCAACCGATATTTCCTTGGGTATTTACAGCTGCGAACCGACCAGCGCCGCCAGTTCGCCGCCGATTTTTTCTTTCCACGAACGGTTCTGCCAGGCCGCATAGGTCATCTGCCGAGCCAGTTTCCAGTCGGCGTTGAAGACGTCGACCTGGGCGCGCGCGAAGTCGGGGTCGAGCACGTTCAGGTTCGCCTCGTCATTGATACTGAACGAACGGTTGTCGAAGTTGGTCGAGCCGACCGAGACCATCAGCGCGTCGACGATCAGGGACTTCACGTGGTACATGGTCGGCTGGTATTCGGCGATCTCGACGCCGGCTTTCAGCATATCTCCCCAGCGCTCGCGCGAGGCCAGGCGCACCAGGCCGGCATCGATTTCCTTGCCCGGCACGATGATGCGCACCTTGACGCCCCGTTTCGCGGCGGCCGACAGGGCGCGCAGGGTCAGGTCGTCGGGCACGAAATACGAGGCCGACATGTCGATCGAACTCCGCGCGGCGGTAATCGCCATCAGGTACATCAGGTGCATGCTCTCGCTGCCGCCGGTTGGCGAACTGGAGAACATCTGGGCCGGCATGCTGCCCGCCGCTTGCAGGGGCGGGAAGTAGAGCGGGCCGTCGAGCACGACACCGGTGGACTTGATCCAGTTATCGGTGAACACGGCCTGCATCTGGCCGACGACCGGTCCTTCGACGCGGAAATGGGTATCACGCCAGTGCTTGTCGTCTTGCGCATTGCCGCGCCACTGGTCGGCCACGCCGACGCCGCCCGTGAAGCCGATCAGGCCATCGACGATCAACAGCTTGCGGTGGGTGCGGTTGTTCAGGCGCGCCAGCTTCCACCAGGCCGGCTTGTGATAGCGCTGCAGTTGCACGCCGGCGGCGCGCATCTTTTTCATGGCCTCGTCGTTCATCTTCATGCTGCCGACGAAGTCGAGCATCACGTGGACTTTGACGCCGGCGCGCGCGCGCTCGATCAGTGCGTTTGAAAATTCTTCGCCGATCGTTTCCGACCAGTAGATATAAGTCTCGAAGGTAATTGTCTTTTGGGCGCCGCGAATGGCCGCGAGCATGGCCGGGAAAATCTGGTCGCCGTTGACCAGGGTCTCGACCTTGTTGCCTTCGATGATGGGGGGGCCCAGCAGCACGCCCATCGAACGCCGGAACTGGCCGTCGTGGATGTCGTACTGGCGCGTGAGCTGGGTTTCGATCTGCTTCTCGCTTGGCATGAAATTAAGCGCCAGAAAGCCGACGACCAGCGTCAGGATGCAGGTGATGACTGATACGCCGACTTTATTGGTGCTCATACAAATCCTCAGACGAAAAAAAACCAACGCGTGGAAGCGTTGGTTATGTTGGGCATGGCACTTATTAACGTGCCCGGCCGCGACGCAGCAGATTGACGATAGCCAGCAGGATGACAGCACCCAGGAACGACACCAGCAGCGACGACACGCTGAAGTCATCCGAATTGATCGTGCCCGAACCGAACAGTGGCGAAAGCAGCCAGCCGCCCAGGAAGGCGCCGACGATACCAACCACGACGTTCAAAATCATGCCTTGCTCAGCATCCGTCTTCATGACCATGCTTGCCAGCCAACCCAGGATACCACCGACGACGATCCAGATAATAAATAGCATTTTCATTCCTCCTCATAGTAATAGAAACCTACCCGAGGCCAATTGACTGCGTTGACCATGTAAAAAAGTCTACAGATCGTCGACACGCCAAGTCGGTGCGGCAACGAACGTTAGACGACGAATCTGTAAATCGTGTTCCGGTGGCCGATTTATTTTTTGCGAAGGTGTTGCCGGTTTGGAATGTCCTGAAGTGAGTGCGTCAGCGTACAGAAGAGTGTTGTCACGACGCCTATTGTTCAACCACTGGCAACACAACGTTGCAAGACCTGACCGCACTACAGATACCTTTGAAAGGGATACATCATGAGCTACGACACCAATAAGCAAAATTCGCGCATGGTCACCGGCCTGTTCCCGGACCGCGCCAGCGCAGAGCGTGCATACAACTCGGTTTCGGACCGTGGCTATACGAAGGACGACGTCAACCTGATGATGTCGGATTCGACCCGCACCACCCATTTCGCTGACACCGATACTGAACTCGGCAGCAAAGCCGCTGAAGGCGCCGGCATCGGCGCAGGTATCGGCGGCACGATTGGCGCCGTCCTGGCAGGCATCGCCGCCGTCGGCACCACCCTCGTCCTTCCAGGCCTGGGCCTGGTCGTGGCCGGCCCACTGGCAGCGGCACTGGCCGGCGCCGGCGCTGGCGGCCTGACCGGCGGCCTGATCGGCGCGCTGATCGGCGCAGGCATCCCTGAAGAACGCGCAGCACACTATGAAGAAGGCATCAAGCAGGGCGGCATCCTGATGGGCGTGAATGCCCGTTCGGATGAAGATGCTGCCCACATCGAACGTTCGTGGACCGACAGCGGCGGTTCGCACGTGATCGGTACCGGCGTTGGCGCCGGCGCTGGTGCACTGGCTGGCGCCGCCATCGGCTCCGTCGCCGGTCCGATCGGTACCGTCGCTGGCGCCGCCATCGGTGGTATCGCCGGCGGTATCGCTGGTAAAGGTGCAGGCGAAGTCGTCAATCCTAAAGGCGGCGACGACCTGAGCGAACACCACCTGGCCAAAGGCACCGGCGCAACCGCCGGTGCTGCCACCGGTGCTGCACTGGGCGCCGTGGGCGGCCCGATCGGCATGGCTGCAGGCGCCATCGTCGGCGGCCTGGCAGGCGGCGCAGCGGGCAAGGGCGCCGGCGAAGTCGTCAACCCGACCCCGGGCGACGAACTGCGCGACCATAACCTGGCGCAAGGCGTCGGCGGCGCGAGCGGTGCGGTTGCTGGTGCAACCATTGGTGCGGTCGGCGGCCCGATCGGCATGGCAGCTGGCGCCGTGATCGGCGGCCTGGCTGGCGGCGCAACCGGTAAAGGTGCTGGCGAAGTCGTCAATGCCAAGCCGGGCGACAACCTGCACGAGCATAACCTGGCCCAGGGTGTTGGCGCAGGCGGCGGTGCAGCAGCCGGCGCAGCGGTTGGCGCCGTTGGCGGCCCGATCGGCATGGCAGTCGGTGCAGGCGTGGGCGCCGTGGTTGGCGGCATGGCAGGCAAGGGTGTCGGCAGCGTGGTGAACCCAGCCGAGGAAGATGCTTACTGGCGCAATTCGTACCAGACCGAAGCTGGCTATACCCCAGGCTACACCTACGACGACTACGCTCCTGCCTACGCGCTGGGCTATAACGGCAAGAGCCGTTATCCAGGCAGCTACGACCAGAACGAATCGTACCTGGCGGACGAATGGAACACCACCAAGGGCAATTCGCGCCTGTCGTGGGACCAGGCCAAGTCGGCCAGCCGCGCCGCATGGCATAAAGTCGAGCGCGCCATTCCGGGCGACTTCGATCGTGACGGCCGTTAATCTTAAAAATTAACGCTGTAAAGTAAAAAAGCCCCGCTGCCGAAAGGCAGCGGGGCTTTACTTATTGCGCGGTCGATTACTGCTTGACGGCTTCGACCTGGATCGCCAGGCGCACTTCCGGCGAGAAGTTCGGCATGCCGTAGGTAACGCCGAAGTCGCTGCGCTGGAAGATGGCGTGCGCGTCGGCGCCGCAGACTTCGCGTTTCAGCATCGGATGCTGGATGCATTTGAACTTGGCGATGTTCAGGGTCAGCGGTTTGGTGACGCCATGCAGGGTGAAGTCGCCCATGACGGCCACCAGGTTCTCGCCCTCGAAGCGGAATTTGTTGCCTTTAAAAGTGGCGGTCGGGTATTGGGCGACGTCGAAAATCTCCGGCTTCTTCGCATGCGCATTCATTTTTTCGTGGCCGAAATCGATGCTGCTCATATCGATGGTGATGTCGACAGTGCCGGTTTTGGCTGCGCGGTCGAGCGTGATCGTGCCGTCGGTCTTGGTGAACTTGCCGCGCCAGACCGAGATGCCCATGTGGTCGGCTTCGAAGCTCGGATAAGTATGGTTCGGCTCGATTTTATACGTATCGACGGCGGCGCAGGCGAGACCGGCGCTGGTGGCGAGGGTGGCGGCGATCAGAAGCTTGAGTTTCATGCGTTATCCTTGGTGTGTAGTTATTGTCCCGCGCTGACGCGGAATTTGATGACAACTTCGTCGGCGACCATGCTGGTGTCTTTCCATTCGCCTTCGCCGATATTAAAAGCGAGCCGATGAATAGGCAACTGTCCTTCGAATACCTGTTTGCCGGCTTCCGTTTTCACGGTCAACGGAAAATTCACGTCGGCCGTCTTGCCTTTGATGGTCAGTTTGCCGGCCACGTTCAGTTTGCCGGCGCCGGCGGGCTTGATCGAGGTCGACATGAAGGTCGCCTTCGGGAACTGCGCCGTATTGAACCATTCCTTCTTGGCCACCTCGCGATTGTATTCGGCATCGCCCAGATCCATGCTGGCGGTGGCGATGTCGACCGACGCCTTCGCCGCTTCCGGCTTGGCGGCGTCGTAATCGATTTGCGCCGTAAACGTCTTGAATTTGGCTTCGACCGGCACGTTCATCTGTTTGAAGACGGCGGCGACGCTGCTTTTTGCCGGATCGGTTTTCAGTGCGGCGGCGCCGGCGAAGGCGCTGGCGAACAGCGTGGCGAGAATAAGGGAACGCACAGGTTTCATCGGAATTCCTTGTTGTTGAGTCGGAAAGGCAGCATGCGGCCCATGATGCCGTCGCGGTCGAACAGCGCATGCTTGAGCGCTGCCAGCACATGTACCGCGACCAATGCAGCCAGGGTCATGTTGAGCCAGTAGTGCAAGGCGCCGAGCACGGGTTTCAGGGCCGGGTCGGCGTCGATCAGGACCGGCAGGGGGAACAGGCCGAAATACACCACCGGCACGCCGGCGGCCAGGCTGTAGAAATAACCGGACAGGGGAACGGCGAACATCAGCAGGTACAGCAAGCCGTGCAAGCCATGCGCGGCGCGGCTTTGCCAGGCGGGCATGTTGCCGGGATACGCCGGAGGGCTGCGGCGCAAGCGCCACAGCAGGCGCAGCATGGCCAGCGCCAGCACCGTCACGCCCGCCCATTTGTGCCAGGAAAAATAGCGCAGCTTGGTCGGTGTCAGGCCGGGAATGTCGGTCATCACCAGGCCGAGCGTGAAGGTGCCGATGATGAGGAGGGCGATCAGCCAATGCAGGATGATCGCGGGAAGGGAATAGCGCTGCATAGGGAATCTTAGTACTGATCAGAACTAAACTATAACAAGAAAGGGGGAGGCCCGCTCACCGCCGGATGTTTCTTTTCTAAAACGAGCATGGATTGCAAACGTGCACAGCAGCAGCGTGTGTGAATGTAAAATTGTAAACAACAAGTATTCACACAAACGCGGGTCATTTCTCCGTCCAGGAGTTGTATGTACAATTGTTCCATAAGCCGGCCGCGGCTGAGCACCTTGGGTTGGCT
>Ga0213836_101814_pt1 | contig 11456 bp, 9 predicted proteins | sample SWPATP03_FD_160578 | JGI IMG/M metagenome (GOLD analysis project Ga0213836, IMG submission 160578) | Coastal seawater microbial communities from Marineland, Florida, United States - SWPA TP0 #3 | ecosystem: Environmental > Aquatic > Marine > Coastal | place: USA: Florida | collected 2016-08-05
TGCCGGTGATGCTCCGGCGGCGCATCCGCCGCGACGGCGCTCCCCGCGGGCGCGGCCGCCCCGGGCTGCTCAGCCGCGGGCCACGGCGCGGGCGTCGGGTCGCTCATGCCCGCGAGGCTACCGCGTACGCTCGGTGACGTGGCCCCCGAAACGCGCCCCGAGCATCCGATGGTCATCGCGCATCGCGGAGCGAGCGGGTACCGCCCCGAACACACTCGTGCTGCCTACGAGCTGGCGATCGCGCTCGGCGCCGACGCGGTCGAACCCGACGCCGTGCCCACCCGCGACGGCGTGCTCGTCGTGCGGCACGAGAACGAGATCGGCGGCACGACCGACGTCGCCGAGCGGCCCGAATTCGCCGAGCGACGAACGACGCGCGTGGTCGACGGCGAGCGGCTCACGGGGTGGTTCACGGAGGACTTCACCTGGGCCGAGCTGGCGACGCTGCGGGCGCGCGAGCGGCTGCCGAAGGTCAGGCCCGCGTCGACCCGCTTCGACGGGCGGTACCCGGTGCTGCGGCTGGAGGACGTGCTCGGCATCATCGACGCAGCGCCCCGGCCGGTGGCGGTCGTGCTCGAGATCAAGCACGCCAGCTACTTCGCCGAGGCCGGAATTGACATGGCGCGGCTCGTCGAGCGCGAGGTGATTCGCTGGCGCGCGCGAGGGGGCACGGCGCCGCTCATCGTCGAGTCGTTCGAACAGGGGGTGCTCGACGAGTTGCGACGCCGCGAACTGCGCGCCCGGTTCGTGTACCTGCACGAGCGGCGCGGGGCAGCGGCCGACCTCATCGCCGCGCACGGGCGGCGAGATGCCCCGACATGGGAATCGCAGCGCACCGATGCGGGCCTCGATGCGCTCGTCGCAGCAGGGATGCACGGACTCAGCGTCGAAACGTCCGCCCTGTCGCGTGAGCTGGTCACCCGGGCGCACGCGCGCGGGCTCGATGTCTACACGTGGACGCTGCGGCCCGAGAACCGCTTCCTTCCTGAGCGGCATCGGATCGGCTCGGCGGGCGTCGCGCACGGCGACTGGCACGCCTGGTTCGCCGAGGTCGCCGCAACCGGCGTCGACGGCGTCTTCGCCGACCACCCCGACCTGGTGCGTGAGGCCGCTGAGGGTGTCGGGGCGGCAACCTAGACTGAGGCGGTCATGACGCTGCTTCCTCCCGACGCCGACACCGCCCCCGACCCCTGGCAGGCCGAGCAGGCCGCCGACCCCCTGCTGGCGGGGCTCAATGAGCGTCAGCTCGCTGCCGTGCAGTCGCGGGCCGAGGCGCTCTTGATCGTCGCCGGCGCTGGCTCGGGCAAGACCAGCGTGTTGACGCGGCGCATCGCCCGCCTGCTGCGCGACCGCGAGCTGTGGCCCAGCCAGATTCTCGCCATCACGTTTACCAACAAGGCGGCCGCCGAGATGCGGGAGCGGGTCGGTCAGTTGATCGGTCACGAGGCCGCGCAGGGCATGTGGATCTCGACGTTCCACTCGGCGTGCGTGCGCATCCTGCGCCGCGAGGCGCAGCAGTTCGGCATGACCCAGGCGTTCACGATCTACGACTCGGCCGACTCGCGGGCGCTGATCAAGCGCATCGTGAAGGAGCTGCAGGCCGACACGCTGGGGCTGACGGTCTCGGCGGTGGCCGGCAAGATCTCGCGGCTGAAGAACGAGCTGATCGACGCCGACGCGTTCTCGCGCCAGTACAACCAGAACGACCCGACCGAGGTGATGTTCCTCGAGATCTTCCGGCACTACACCGCCGAGCTGGCCCGGGCGAACGCGCTCGACTTCGACGACCTGATCGGCCAGACCGTCTACCTGTTCCGCGCCTTCCCGCAGGTGGCGGCGCTGTACCAGCGGCGCTTCCGCCACGTGCTCGTCGACGAGTACCAAGACACGAACCACGCCCAGTACGCGCTCATCCGCGAGCTGACCCGCGGGGTGAAGCCCGAACACGTGCCCGCTGATACCCGCATCGAGACCGACGCCTCCGGCGCGATCCCGCCGGCTGCTCTCACGGTCGTCGGCGACTCCGACCAGTCGATCTACGCCTTCCGCGGCGCCGACATTCGCAACATCGTCGAATTCGAGCGCGACTTCCCGGGTGCCGAGGTGATTCTGCTCGAGCAGAACTACCGCTCGACGCAGACGATTCTCGACGCGGCGAACGCCGTCATCGCCAACAACTTCGACAGCATCGCGAAGAACCTCTTCACCGCCGTCGGGGCGGGCGACAAGATCACCGGCTTCACCGGCTACACGCAGCACGACGAGGCGCAGTTCGTCGCCGACGAGATCACCGCCCTGCGCGACTCGGGCATGCCCTATAACCAGATGGCCGTGTTCTACCGCACGAACGCGCAGACGCGCGCGCTGGAAGAGATCCTCATCCGATCCGCCATTCCGTACCGCGTGCTCGGCGGCACGAAGTTCTACGAGCGCGCCGAGATCAAAGACATGATGGCCTACCTGATCGCCGTCGCGAACCCGGCCGACGGGCTTGCGTTGCGGCGCATTCTGAACACCCCGAAGCGCGGAATCGGGCCCGCCACCGAGACGGCGCTCGCGATGCACGCCGACGAGCTGGGCGGCACGATGCGCGACGCGTTGCGCGACGCGGCCGCGTTGAAGCTCGGCCCGAAGGTGACCGGCGCGATGCTCGAGCTGGCGCGCATCCTCGACGACGCGAGCGACACGATCGAGTCGGCACTCGTACCTGACATCGTCACCGGAATCCTCGAGAAGACGAAGTACCTCGAGCTGTTGCGGGCGAGCCGCGACCCGCAAGACGAGGCCCGCGCCGAGAACGTCGAAGAGCTCGTCGCCGTCACCCGCGAGTTTCAGAAGAACAACCCCGAGGGCCGGCTCGTCGACTTCCTCACCGAGGTGGCGCTGGTCGCCGCGGCCGACGATCTCGACGACTCGTCGGGCACCGTCTCGCTCATGACCCTGCACACGGCGAAGGGGCTCGAGTACGACGCGGTCTTCATCACCGGCGTCGAAGAGAATCTCCTTCCGCACCAAATGAGCGCCTCCGAGCCGGGCGGCCCCGCCGAAGAACGGCGTCTGTTCTACGTCGGCATCACCCGAGCGCGCAAGAAGCTACACCTCAGCCTCGCGATGACGAGATCCACGTTCGGCGACACCCAGGTCGCGGCTCCCAGCCGCTACCTGCAAGAGATCCCGGCCGAGCTCATCGACTGGCGCGATTCGCCAGGCATGGGGATGCGCACCGGCGGCGGCCAGCGTCAGCTCGGCTCCTCGAAGCCCTCCTTCTCGTACGGCTCCTCGCTACCGCCGGGTAAGCCGAAGACCGAGTGGGCCAACCGCGTCACCAACACGGTGCGCGACAACGGCGACCTGACGCTGGAGGTCGGCGACCGCATCCGTCACGACGATTTCGGCGAGGGGCGCGTGACGGGCGTGACGCTGAACGGGGCAAAGTCGATCGCCGAGGTGCAGTTCGACTCGGCGGGGCGCAAGAGGCTGCTCATCAAGATCAGTCCGATCGAAAAGCTCTAGAGCTTTTCGAGCCCTTTTGTCTGTTCGACGCTGGTTCGCGTCGAATCCGATCGAAAAGCTCTAGAGCTTTTCGAGCCCTTTTGTCTGTTCGACGCTGGTTCGCGTCGAACCCCCAGTTCTGGGCGGTTCGCCCCCGGTCGCGGCCACTTGGCGACAGAATGGGGGCACCGGGGCACAGAAGGGGAACCGCCATGGACATCAGCGTCACGACCCACGACAACGCCGTCACCGAGCTTGGCGTGACGGGCCGCCTCAACATGGTGACCGCGGCGCGAGTGCGCGACGCGATCCAGACCGCCGTCGATGAGAATCGCGGTCGGGTCGCCGTCGACCTGTCGCGCGTGGTCTTTCTTGACTCGTCCGGCCTCGGCGCGCTCATCGCCGGGCTGAAGACCGCTCGCGATGCCGGGGGCGATGTGCGCCTCGTGCGCCCCACCGAGCAGGTTGAGCTGGTGCTCGAGCTCACCAACATGGGCTCGGTTCTGAAGTCCTTCGACTCTGTGGAGAGCGCCTACCCGCATGAGTGACATGGTCACGCGGACGGTGCGACTGACGGCCCCACCCGACACCGTCGACACTGTTCACGACCTGCTTGATGAGCTCTGGCCGAGCGTGCCCGAGGTCAGCCCCCGCGACCGCATGTCGCTCGACACGGCGATCATCGAGCTCGCGGCGAACGTCATCCAGCATGCCAACCGCGGCAAGCCGGTGACGGCCACCCTGACCGTCATCGCGTTTGCCGACCGCATCGAGGTAACGCTGAGTGACTCGGGCGAGATCGGCGAGGTCGACATCGAGGGCCGCACGATGCCCGCCGCCGACGAGCTGGCCGAGTCGGGCCGCGGTATCGCCCTCATGAAGGCCCTTGTTGACACGGTCGAGCATCGACGCGTCGACGGCTTCAATCACTGGACACTGGTGCGGGAGCGCGAGCAAGCGCGTCAGCCGGATGCGCCCCCGAAGGCGATGCCATCGGTCTCCATCAGCGGCATCATCGACGAGATGGCGCGGCAACGTGCTCTCGAGGAGATGGGGATTCTCGACACGCCTCCCGAAGCTCGTTTCGACCGCGTCACTCGGCTGGCGAAGCAGCTGTTCGGTGTTGGTGGTGCGAAAATCAACCTCATTGATGGTGATCGTCAATGGGCGAAGTCGACCGCGGGATATGGCGATGAGGTGGTTACTCGCGACAAAGCGGTGTGTGCCGTGACAATCGAGGACGACCGCACACTCGTCGTGCCCAACCTGCTCGCCGACCCAGTCTTGGCGAGTCGAGGCGTTCCCGGGGAGGTCGAGTTCTACGCGGGCCATCCGCTGCACGCTCCGGGCGGTGAGCGCATCGGTGCGCTGTGTGTGTATGACGGTAGCCCGCGTGAGTTCAGCGACCGCGAGCGAGAGATGCTGCGCGACCTGGCCGAATGGGTGCAGCAAGAACTCACTGCCAGCCATGAGTTGAGTCGCGCCGCGGAGGTGCAGCAGGGCCTCTTGCCGCAGTCGCTCATCAGTATGCCGGGCTGGGATATCGCGGGCATGTGCCTGCCCGCCCGCGCCGTCGGCGGCGACTTCTACGACTGGTACCCCGTCGGTGAGGGCGCTGCGATCACACTCGCCGACACCATGGGCAAGGGCATCGGCTCGGCAATCATCGCTGCGACCGTGCGCGCCGTTCTGCGCTCGGCCGCGCGCTTCGGCGACGTGGCCGGAGCTGTTGACCTGGCCGCAGCATCCCTCAATGCCGACCTCGACACGACCGGGCTGTTCGTCACGCTGCTGCACGGCCGGCTCGACATGGACACGGGCGAGTTCACCTACGTCGACGCGGGACACGGCCTGACCGTCGTGGCCCGCCGAGACGGGTCGATCGAGCGGCTGCGGTCGCACACACCGCCGCTCGGCGTCGACCTCGAGACCGAGTGGGTGTCGAACTCGGTCGTGCTCAACCCCGGTGACGTTCTGGTGACTGCCAGCGACGGACTTCTTGACCTGTACGACGGCACGCTCGACGCGCTCGACAAGATCGGCGCGCTCGCGCTACTCGCGTCGACCTCGGCCGAGGTGACCGACGCCGTGCGCGCCCGCGCCCGCGGGGTCGCCCCCGACGATGTCACCGTGGTCGTGGTGCGCCGTGAAGAGTGATCAGACCCGCGTGCTGCCGAGCGGCGAGATCGACGACTCGAAACTTGATGGGCTCCCACAGCCGGTCGATCAGGCCCCCACAGAGCGCGGCGCGACGGCACGCTTTATCGCCGTACGCATCCTCGTTCTGCTGACGCTGATTTCGGGAACCATCTACATCGGTTGGCGGTGGCTGTTCTCGCTGAACTTCGACGCGTGGTGGATCGCGATTCCGCTCGTGCTTGCCGAGACGTACGCCCTCATCGACGTCTTCTTCTTCGGGTTCACCCTGTGGCGCGCGAAGTCGCGCCCCGCCCCGCCGGCACCCCCACCCGGCCTGACGGTCGACGTGTTCATCACGACGTACAACGAAGAGATCGACATCGTGCGGCGCACGGCCCAGGCGGCGAAGCGCATTCGCTACCCGCACCGCACCTACGTTCTTGACGACGGCAACCGCCCCGCCATGAAGGCGATGGCTGGTGAGCTCGGCATCGGCTACATCACCCGAGGTCCCGGCTGGGAGAACCGTCCGCTGCACGCGAAGGCGGGCAACCTCAACAACGCGCTGCTGCAGACTGACGGCGAGTTCCTGCTGATTCTCGACGCCGACCAGGTGCCGCGCCCCCAGATTCTCGATCGCACACTCGGCTACTTCTCGAAGCGCACGATCGCGCTCGTGCAGACGCCGCAGGAGTTCATCAACGTGCCCGACCACGACCCGCTCGGCAGCCAGGCGCCCCTGTTCTACGGGCCGATCCAGCAGGGTAAAGACGGCTGGAACGCGGCCTTCTTCTGCGGATCCAACGCGATCCTGCGGCGTGAGGCGCTCATGCAGCTCGGCATTTCGCGCTACGTCATCGAGCTCGAGGAGGCGGTTGCGACCGCCCTGCGCGGAGCCACGCGCGTGCTGCGTCGCGCCCGTCGCCGGCCCGAGGCGAAGGCCGATCCACGCGTCGCGGCTGCGCTGGACGAGATCCGTTTCGCTGTGCTCGCCGCCCGTCGCGCCGTGCGCGACCACACCGAGTCGCTCGCGACTGTCACCTACCGCTTGCAACAGACGATCACGCGCGTGTCGGAGGAGTTGGTCGGCGCCGACCTGGCCCTCATAGCGCAAGACCTCGAGGCAATCGGTGAGCTGAACACCGAGACCAGTGCCGACTTCGACGTGCTCAGCGACGTCGGCAGCAACGTCGACGCGCTGACCGCCCGCGAGCTCAGCCCACTGGGTGCCCTCAGCTCGGTGCAGAAGCTGCTGCGCTCGATCGACGTCGACCGCGACGACGAGGCGCAGCCGCTCATGCCGCTTGCCACCATCTCGGTGACGGAAGACATGGCGACGTCGATGCGTCTGCACGACATGGGGTGGGGCAGCGTGTATCACCACGAGACCCTGGCCGATGGGCTTGCGCCCGAAGATCTCGGCACCATGATGAAGCAGCGCTTGCGCTGGGCGCAGGGCACGATTCAGGTCATGCTGCGCGAAAACCCCTGGGCGCAGAAGGGCCTCAGCTTCCCGCAGCGCACGCTCTACTTCGCCACGATGTGGAGCTACCTGAGCGGCTTCGCCGCGCTGGCCTTCTTCGCCGCACCCATCATCTTCCTGGTGGGGGGCGTGCTGCCGGTGTCGTCGAGCGCGCTCGAGTTCTTCTTGCGCTTCTTGCCGTACCTCGTCATCAGCCAGCTGTTGTTCTTCGTCGCGAGTCGCGGGCTGTCGACGTGGCGCGGGCAGCAGTACAGCCTGGCGCTCTTCCCCATCTGGATCCGTTCCGTCACCTCCGCCGTCGCCAACGTGTGGTTCGGCACGCCTCTGGGTTTCGTCGTGACCGACAAGTCGGGGCCGAGCGGGCGAGCGCCGCTGCGCCTCGTCTGGCCGCAGCTGGTCGTGGCAATCCTGCTCGTCATTGCGACCATCGTCGGGGTAATCCGGCTGGTGCTGGGCATCGGCGAGCCGATCGGTACGGCGATTAACGTCGGCTGGGTAGTTTTCGACCTCATCATTTTGAGTGTCCTCGTGCACGCGGTGCGTTATCGCGGGTACCGTGCGGAAGAGAAGTCGGAAGGGACTGCCGCGTGAAGATCGATATGGAGGACGGGCCGGGAGGCGTCGTCGTGCTGAAGCCTGAGGGTCGTCTTAACATGGTTGCCGCCCCCGCGGTTCGCGAGGCGGTCGCATCGATCGTCGAGGGCGGGCGCACCAAGATCGCGGTTGACCTTCGCGCCGTCGAGTTCATCGACTCGTCCGGGCTGGGTGCCCTCATCAGCGGTCTGAAGACGGCGCGGCAGGCGGGCGGTGACCTGCGCATCGCGGGCGCCAATGACCAGGTGCGGCTTGTGTTGTCGCTGACCAACCTCGAGCGGGTGCTCACCCCGTACGACACCGTCGAGAATGCGTACGGTGATGCCTGAGCAGCTGCGTCGAACTGTGCACTTGACCACGCCCCCGGGTGACGTCAACACCGTTCACGATTTTCTCGCCGAGCTCTGGCCCGAGGCCCACGGCGTGTCCGACGTCGACCGCATCAGCGTCGAGACGGCGCTCATCGAGCTGGCCGCCAACGTCATGCAGCACGCCGATACTGACGGCGCGGGACTCGCCTGCGAGTTCACGATCGTCGTCACTGACGAGGCAATTGACATGACGGTGCGCGACACGGGCGAGCCCGGTGAGATCCAGCTCGTCGGTGCCGAAATGCCCGAACTCGACGCCGAGTCGGGCCGCGGATTGGCGCTGATCACGGCCCTCGTCGACCACGTGGCCTACTCGCAGGAGGGCGGCCACAACATCTGGCGGCTGACGAGGGCGCGCACGACGGGCGCCTAATTTCGGGATGCTCGCAGCGAGCATCCCGATGAATGATCGCGCGAACAATTCCCTCCGCGAACAGGAGTACCCTGGCAGAGGCCGATTTGTCTCGACATCGAGAAATATCGGGGCGAGTATTGCGGCCGCTGACCCCCTGTCACTCGCACGCGGATGGGATGAAACAAGCGTGGATCTTTTCGAGTATCAAGCCCGCGACATGTTCGAGAAGCACGGCGTTCCCGTGCTGCCGGGCATCGTCGCCGACACCCCGGCGGAGGTGCGCGCGGCGGCTGAGAAGCTCGGCGGCGTGACCGTCGTCAAGGCCCAGGTCAAGACCGGAGGCCGCGGCAAGGCCGGCGGCGTCAAGGTCGCCAAGACCGCCGACGACGCCGAGGCTGCTGGCGAGTCCATCCTCGGTCTCGATATCAAGGGCCACACGGTGCACCGCGTCATGGTGGCCGCTGGCGCCGACATCGCCGAAGAGTTCTACTTCTCGGTGCTGCTCGACCGCGCCAACCGCACCTACCTGGCGCTCTGCAGCTACGAGGGCGGCATGGAGATCGAGCAGCTCGCCGAAGAGCGCCCCGAGGCCCTTGCGCGCATCGAGGTTGACCCCATCGCGGGCATCGATCTCGAGAAGGCGCGCGAGATTGCGCGTGCGGCGAAGTTCCCCGACGAGCTGATCGAGAAGGTCGCCCCCGTCTTCGTCACCCTCTACACGGTGTTCGACGAGGAGGACGCGACGCTCGTCGAGGTCAACCCGCTCGTGCTCACGGGCGGCGGCGACATCATCGCCCTCGACGGCAAGGTGACGCTCGACGAGAACGCGGCGTTCCGCCAGGCGCACCACGCCGAGCTCGAAGACGCCGCGGCGACCGACCCGCTCGAGGCCAAGGCCAAAGAGCACGACCTCAACTACGTGAAGCTCGACGGTGAGGTGGGCGTCATCGGCAACGGTGCGGGCCTCGTCATGTCGACGCTCGACGTCGTCGCCTACGCCGGCGAGAACCACGGCGGCGTGAAGCCCGCCAACTTCCTCGACATCGGTGGTGGCGCCTCGGCCGAGGTGATGGCCGCCGGTCTCGACGTCATTCTCGGCGACCCGCAGGTCAAGAGCGTGTTCGTCAACGTCTTCGGCGGCATCACGGCGTGTGACGCGGTCGCCAACGGCATCGTCAAGGCGCTCGAGATTCTCGGCGACACCGCGACGAAGCCGCTCGTCGTGCGCCTCGACGGCAACAACGTTGACGAGGGTCGGCGCATCCTCGCCGACGCGAATCACCCGCTCGTGACGATCGCGAGCTCCATGGACGAGGGCGCCGACAAGGCCGCCGAGCTGGCTGCGAAGTAAGGACGGGGAGAAGAACATGTCGATCTTCCTCAACAAGGATTCCAAGGTCATCGTCCAGGGCATCACCGGCGGCGAGGGCACCAAGCACACCGCGCTCATGCTGAAGGCGGGCACCCAGGTCGTCGGCGGCGTCAACGCCCGCAAGGCCGGCACCACGGTGAGCCACACGGCGGCCGACGGCAGCGCCGTCGAGCTTCCCGTGTTCGGCTCGGTCGCCGAGGCGATGGAGAAGACCGGTGCCGACGTGTCGATCGCGTTCGTGCCCCCGGCCTTCGCGAAAGACGCGGCCATCGAGGCCATCGAGGCGAAGATTCCGCTGCTCGTGATCATCACCGAGGGCATCCCGGTGCAGGACTCGGCCGACCTGTGGGCAACCGCGAAGGCGCGCGGCAACACGACCCGCATCATCGGGCCGAACTGCCCCGGAATCATCACCCCGGGCGAGGCGCTCGTCGGCATCACGCCGGCGACGATCACCGGCAAGGGCCCGATCGGCCTCGTGTCGAAGTCGGGCACCCTGACCTACCAGATGATGTACGAGCTGCGTGACCTCGGCTTCTCGACCGCCATCGGTATCGGCGGCGACCCGATCATCGGCACGACGCACATCGACGCGCTCGCCGCGTTCGAGGCCGACCCCGAGACGAAGGCCATCGTCATGATCGGCGAGATCGGCGGCGACGCCGAAGAGCGCGCGGCCGACTTCATCAAGGCGAATGTCACCAAGCCGGTTGTCGGCTACGTGGCCGGCTTCACCGCCCCCGAGGGCAAAACGATGGGCCACGCGGGCGCCATCGTGTCCGGCTCGGCGGGCACCGCCCAGGCGAAGAAGGAGGCCCTCGAGGCAGCCGGAGTCAAGGTCGGCAAGACGCCGAGCGAGACGGCCGCACTGATGCGCGAGATCGTTCAGGGGCTGTAGATCAGCATCCCGAACCCGACGGCTCCGGTAGCGCTCAGCGCGCCGGGGCCGTCATCGCGTGCGGTGCGTCCGTCGCTCCGAGTGCACCTCAGTCGTCGCGCGGCATCACCTTCGGCGGCCACTCGGTGTAGCCGAGCTCGCGCGAGATGTTGCGCGCCGTCTCGCGCAGGTCATTCAAGACACCAGCCTCAGGCGGCCACTCGCTCGAGGGCATGACGACGGAGACGGCGGCGATCACGGCTCCGCTGCGGTCGACGACGGGCACGGCGACGGAGGATTCGCCGAGCACCGCCTCGTCTTCCTCCATGGCGAGCGCGCGTTCGGCGACGCCGGCCAGCTGCAGGCGCAGGGTTGCGGGGTCGGTCACGGTGTCGCCGGTGAGGCTGCGCAGCGGCTTCGCGAGCAGCTCGTCGGCGGCGCTCGGGTGGTAGGCGAGTAGCACCTTGCCGAGAGCCGACGCGTGGGCGGGAATCGTGATGCCCGTCTCGAGCATCTGCTGGCTGCCGTCGGGGCGGCGGTTGTGGTGAATGATGATGACTTCGTCGAACAGTTCGGCGCCGAGTCGCGTCGAGAGACCGGTGCGGCGGGCGAGTTCACGCGTCCAGCGCATGGCGCGGGCGCGCACATCCAGCGTGTCGAGGTACACGTTCGAGAGCTTCAGCAGGGCGGGGCCGAGCATGTAGCGCTGGCTGCCGGGCTCTTTGGCGACGAGGCCGTGCGCCTGAAGCGACTTGACGATGCCGTGCACGGTC
>Ga0213836_101820_pt1 | contig 11443 bp, 9 predicted proteins | sample SWPATP03_FD_160578 | JGI IMG/M metagenome (GOLD analysis project Ga0213836, IMG submission 160578) | Coastal seawater microbial communities from Marineland, Florida, United States - SWPA TP0 #3 | ecosystem: Environmental > Aquatic > Marine > Coastal | place: USA: Florida | collected 2016-08-05
CGCGAGCCGCAGCGGCTCGGCTGCGACCGTTTCGCCGCGGCCATCGGCGCGCGCGCGCTGGCGCCGGATGTGCCGCTGATCGTCGCTACCTGCGGCACGGCGACGACGGTCGATGCGCTCACCGCCGACGGCCGTTTTGTCGGCGGCATGATCCTGCCGGGCCTGGCGCTGATGGCCGGCGCCTTGGCGAAAAACACCGCGCAGCTGCCGCAGGCGGCGCCGGGCGCGGCGCCGCCGCCGCTGTTCGCCGACAATACCAACGACGCGATCGTGTCCGGCTGCCTGTCGGCCCAGGCCGGGGCGATCGAGCGCGCCGTGGACGCGCATGCGCAGGCGCTGTGCATCCTGTCCGGGGGCGCGGCGCTGTATATCGCACCGGCCCTCAAGTGCCGCTACCGAATGGTCGATAATATCGTGCTGGCCGGGCTGCACGCGGCGGCGCTGTTTGACATGCCAATGGGGGATGGGACTTGTTGAGATTCGTATTCTGGGCTTTGCTGTGCGCGAACGCGCTGCTGTTCGCGTACGGACGCGGTTTCCTCGGCAGCTTCGAGCTCGAGGCGCGCGAGCCCGCGCGCCTGCGCAACCAGCTCGCCGCCGACAAGCTGGTGCTGCTCAGCGGCGCGCAGGCGCAGGCGATCGCGCAGGCCGCCACGCCGGCCGAGACGGCGGCTGACAGCGCGGCGGCGGCCGACGTGCCGGTCGCGCCGGTCGCGCCGGAGCCGCCTGCCGCCGTGGCCGCGCACCCCGTGGCCTGTGTCGAGACCGATGCCTTCGCCGCCGGCGATGCGCGCCGTTTCGAGACGCGCCTGGTCCGGCTCGACCTCGGCACGCGCCAGACCCGCCTGACGGTGCCCTTCCAGGAAATCACCCGGCACCTGGTCTACCTCGCGCCCCAGGGCGGCAAGGAAGGCGCCGACCGCCGCACCGCCGAACTGCGCGAGCGCGGCGTCACCAATTCTTTCGTGATGCAGGAAGATTCGCCCTTGAAGTGGGCCATTTCGCTGGGCGTGTTCAAGACCGAGACGGCGGCGCGCAGCGAGCAGGCGCGGCTGGCGAAACAGGGCGTCGCGAACGTGCGCGTGATCGGACGCGGGCCGCAATCGCAGCGCTTTGCCTACCGGTTCAGGGCGATCGATACAGAGCTGCGCAACGCGATCGTCGAAGCCGGACGTGGGATGCCAGCCGCGGTTCTACATATCTGCCGATGATCTAATGTAGGGTGGGCCGGGCGGCGATCCGCTCTCGAGCCCATGCGGTACGGCGGTTGATCGTCGTTGCCATTCATCGTAAGCCGCAGGGTATCCAGCGGTGAACCGCGTGGAGTCGGGACTCCACCCTACCTCTTTACCACAATCGGCTTCAGGCCGAATCCCGACGGCAGCGCCCTGGCCGCTTCCTGCGCCTGCGCGCGCGTTTCGAACGGCCCGCCATACAGCCGGTGTACGTTCCCCGCCGGCGCCACTTCCAGCGTACCGAGCGCCACGCCGGCATCGGCCAGCTGGCGGCTCATGTCCTGCGCCTTTTCGGCGCGGCTGTAGGCGCCCAGTTGCAGGTAGAAGCCGGCCGGCGTCGCCGTCACCGACGCCGCGCTGTTGGACTGCACACGCTCTTCCAGCATCATCGCGGCGATGTCCGGCGGCGGCGGCGTGACGTTCAAGGACTGCGCCGTGGCCGGCGCCGGGCTCAAGGCCTGCGCCAGCGAGGTGGCGGCGCGGCGCAGCGTGGCCAGGCGGCCCGGGTCGTCGGCGAACAGGCGTTCGATCTCGACGTCGTGGCTGCCTTTACCCAATAAACCCAGTTTCAGCGCCGCCGTGTAGGAGACGTCGATGATGCGGCTGGCGTGGAAGGGGCCGCGGTCGTTGATGCGCACCACGACCGACTTGCCGGTGGCGATACTGGTGACGCGGGCGTAGGACGGGATCGGCAGCGTCGGGTGAGCGGCCGTCATCTTGTACATGTCGTAGGGCTCGCCCGAGGAGGTGCGCTGACCGTGGAACTTGACGCCATACCAGCTGGCCACGCCGCGCTGCGTGAACGGCTCCTCGTGCAGGATCGGGTTATAGGTCTGGCCGAACACGGAATACGGTTTGTTCGCCCATTTGGCATAGGGTTCGGCGCGCACGACGGCGTCCGGCACCAGTTCCAGGCCGGGCGGGATGTTGCGGCCCGGGCCGTCGTCCTTGTAATAGCCGCCGCGGCCGGAGCCGGCCGGGGGCAGGACGGGGCCGTGGTTGGGCGTGACTTTGTGGTTCCAGGGTAGCGGGACCAGGCTTTTGTGTTCGCCAGTCGATCCGCATCCGGTCATCAAGGCCGCGAGGGCGATGACCGCTGGGAGATGTCTCGGAGCGGTCATTGCCTCCTCCTCCATTCAGGTCTGCACCAGCTTCCGGTGCCTTTGTATGCTCATCAATATACCAGCGCCGAGGCCCAGCGTGATGAACGCGGTACCGCCGTAGCTCATGAAAGGAAGCGGAACTCCCACGACAGGCAGGATTCCGCTCACCATACCCATATTGACAAAGGCATACGTGAAGAAAATCATCGTGATCGCACCGGCCAATAGCCGGGAGAACAGATTCGGTGCGTTGGCGGCAATCATCATGCCGCGGCCGATCAGCAACAGATAGATTACCAAAAGAAATAGGTTTCCGACCAGTCCAAATTCTTCGGAGTACACGGAGAACAGGAAGTCGGTGGTCTGTTCGGGCACGAATTCGAGCTGGCCCTGGGTGCCTTTCGCGTACCCCTTGCCGAACACCCCGCCCGAGCCGATCGCGATTGTCGACTGGATGATGTGAAAGCCCTTGCCGAGCGGGTCGGAGGTCGGGTCGATCAGGGTCATGATGCGTTCGCGCTGGTAGTCGTGCAGCATCGACCAGGCGACCGGCATGCTGGCCGCCGCCGCCACCGCCAGCCCGACCAGCACTTTCCAGGACAGGCCGGCCAGGAAAATGACGTAGAAGCCGGATGCGCCCACCAGCAGCGCCGTGCCGAGGTCGGGCTGCTTGGCGATCAGCGCGAACGGCACCACCAGCAGGACTGCCGCCACCGCGAACGACTTCCACTCCCCGACGCGCGCCCGGTTCTGGAAATACCAGGCCAGCATCAGCGGCGTGGCGATCTTCATGATTTCGGAGGGCTGGATGTCGACGCCCACGTGCAGCCAGCGGCGCGCGCCCTTCTTGATGATCCCGAACGCGGCCACCGCAATGAGCAGGGTCACGCCGAAGGTATAGATCGGCACCGCCAGGCGCATCAGCGTTTGCGGGGGCACCAGCGCCGCCATCCACATGACGATGAAGGCGAGCATGAAATTGCGTATCTGCGATTCGACGCGGCCCGGGAATTCGGCCCCGGCCGAGGACATCGTGATCACGCTCGTGGTCAGCAGCATGAAAAGGATCATTGCCAGCGGCCAGTCGAAGACGGTGAAATACGGCTTCAGCCGGCGGCCGAGGGAACGCCGCTCCGGATAATAGGCCATCGGTTATTCCTTGGTAGTAGCCGGCGTTGCAGGCAGGGGCGCCGCCGCGACACGCGCCGCGGCCGGCCTGGCGACGACGACAGGCTTGGCGCCGGCCGGAGGGTCGGCCGGTTTCGGTGGCGTCGGGCGCTTGCCGAGCAGGTAGTAGTCGAGCGCCTTGCGCGCGATCGGCGCCGCCGAGCCCGCGCCGAAACCGGCGTTCTCGACCACGAGGGCGAGTGCGATGGTCGGCTTGTCGGCCGGCGCGAACGCAGTGTACAGGGCGTTGTCGCGGTGGCGCTCGTCGATCGCGTGGGCATTGTATTTACCGCCCTTCAGGCCGATGACCTGGGCCGTACCGGTCTTGCCCGCCGAGATATAACCGGCGTTGGCAAAGGCGCGCCGCCCCGTGCCGTAGGCTTCCTGGGTCACGCCCACCATCGCGCTCTTGATGAAGTCGATGTTTTCCTGCTTGAGCGGAATGCGGCGGGTTTCCTTGGCCACGGTCATGGTGCGCTGGCGCGTAGCGCCATCCTCGATCAGTTTCACCAGGTGCGGCTTCATGACCACGCCATTGTTGGCCAGGTTGGCCACGGCATGGGCCAGCTGGATCATCGTGTAGTTGTTGAAGCCCTGCCCGATCGAGACCGAGATGGTATCGCCGCCCACCCATTTCTGGGCCGCGCGGTTGCGCTTGAAGCGCTCGGCCTTCCATTCCTTGGACGGGAGCACGCCGGTCTTTTCGTGATCGAGGTCGATGCCGGTGGCCTCGCCGAAGCCGAACGGACGCATGAAGGCGGACAGCCGGTCGATCCCCATCTCGTTGCCGAGCTGGTAGTAGAAGGTATCGCAGGACTCGGCGATCGATCGGTACATATTCACGTAGCCGTGCCCACCCGGCTTGTCGTCGTTGAAGCGGTGCCCGCCGAGCATGAAGAAACCGGGATCGGAAATGCCGTCGGTCGAGCGCCGGATCCCCATTTCCAGGGCCGCCAGCGACATGAAGGGCTTGAAGGTGGACCCGGGCGGATAGGTGCCCGACAATGGCCGGTTCATCAGCGGCTTGTCGAGCGAGGTATTCAGTTCGTTCCAGCTCTGGCTGTCGATGCCGTCGACGAACAGGTTCGGATCGAAACCCGGGCGCGAGACATAGGCCAGCACGTCGCCGGTTTCCGGTTCGATCGCGACGAGGGCGCCGCGCTGGTCGCCGAAGGCTTCCTCGACCACCTTCTGCAGCTCGATGTCGATCGACAGGATCAGGTTGCTGCCAGGGACAGGCGGGCGGCGCGACAGCGTGCGGATCGCGCGCCCGCCGGCCGAGCGTTCGACTTCCTCGTAGCCGGTGGTGCCGTGCAGCTGGCGCTCGTAGCGCTTTTCCAGGCCTTCCTTGCCGATGTGGTCGGTGCCGTTGTAGTTGGCGGCGTCGTCGCTTTCCTCGATCACCTCGGCTTCGCGCGTGTTGATGCGGCCGATGTAGCCGACCACGTGCGAAGCGATCTCGCCCAGCGGGTACTGGCGGAACAGGCGCGCCTGGACTTCGACGCCGGGGAAACGGAAGCGCTGGGCGGTGAAACGCGCCACCTCGTCGTCGGTGAGCCTGGTGCGCAGCGGCACGCTGGCGAAGCTGCGCGACTCCTCCATCAGGCGCTTGAAGCGCTTGCGGTCCTTCGGTTCGATGCTGACCAGCTTGGCCAGCTCGTCGATCACCGAATCCATGTTGGCCTGCAGTTTGGAGGGCGTGATCTCGAGCGTGTAGGCCGAGTAGTTGCGCGCCAGGACCACGCCGTTGCGGTCGACGATCAGGCCGCGGTTGGGCACGATCGGCACCAGCGCGATGCGGTTGTCCTCGGCCTGCGCATGGTATTTGTCGTACTGGATCATCTGCAGCCAGACGAAGCGCGCCACCAGCGCGCCGAAGCAGACGAACACCAGCACCACCAGCGCGGTCAGGCGCAGGCGGAAGTGGTGGATCTCGCGGTCGCTGTCTTTAATCTCGGTCATTACTGCGTTCGGCCATTACTCAAATCGGGCGCGTATGGTCGCGGTCGACCGCACGGCGCTGCGGCGCCAGCAGCAGCCAGGTGATGACCGGCCACAGGGCGACGGCCACGGCGCTTTCGATGAAGTGCAGCCAGCCGGGGAAGCGCCCGGTGGCGAAGAAGTGCACGAAGGACTGGATCGCCTGGGCCAGCAGCAGCAGCGGGAACACGTGCATGGCCTGGGTCAGCACGGGGAACCACAGCACGCGGCGGTGGATCATGGTCGCCACGTAGGACAGCAGCGTGTAGGCCAGCGCGTTTTCGCCCAGCAGCGTGGCGTCGTGCACGTCCATCAGCAGGCCCATGCCGAAGGCGACGCCGATGCCGACCTTGCGCGGCTGGTGGATGCCCCAGAAGACCAGCACCAGCGCCACGAAATCGGGCGCGCCGGTCCACTGGCCCCAGGGCAGCAGGTTGAGCATGAAGGCGCAGGTCAGGCTGAACGCGATGAACAGCGGGCTGACCGGCAGCAGGATGTAGTTCGCACGTCCGGCCATCATGTGCCCTCCTTCTTGATTGCGGGTTGGGCCGGCGCGGCCGGACGTACCGTGCCCGTCGCGGCAGGCGGCGTGCCGGCGGCGGCGGGCGCCGCGGCTGGCGGCTGTGCGGCGCCGGGCGCCACGGCCCCCGCCCCTGTTCCAGTGCCCGCCGGACTGTTGGCGCCGGGCTGCGTCGGCAGCCCCTGCGCCGGCAGCGGCGCGGCGGCCAATGGCGGCGTCGGCACCGGTTCCATCTTCGGCAGGTTTTTCCGGCCGGCGCCGTGCACGGGCGCGGCCACTGCCGGCTCGGCAGGACGCGGTGCGCGCGCCACGTTCGACATCACGATCAGGAGCTGGCGGTTGCGGTCGACGCCGCCCAGCGGCTGGCAGACCACGCGGCCGAAGGCGCCGGCCGCGACTTTCTCGACCTGCATCACCTTGGCCACGGCCAGGCCGGCCGGATACATGCCATCCAGGCCGGAGGTGACGATCACGTCGCCGACCTGGATGTCGGCGTCCGGCGCGACAAACCGCAGGTCGAGCAGGCCCGAACGTCCGCGGCCATAGGCGATGCTGCGCAGGCCCGAGCGCAGCACCTGCACCGGAATGGCCTGTTCCTTGTCGGTCAGGAGCGTGACTTCGGAGGTGAACGGGAAGACGCGGGTGACCTGGCCGATGACGCCGGCGTTGTCGATCACCGGCAGGCCGAGCTGCACGTTATTGCGCGAGCCGCGGTCGAGCACGATGCGGCGCGTCGACGGGTCGCGCGCGTCGTACAGGATCTCGCTCATGATGGACGCCACCGGCAGGTATTCGCGCGCTTCGAGCAGGCGCCGCAGGTGGGCGTTCTCCGCCATTTGAAGCTGGGCCTGCTGCATGGCCTGGGCCTGGGCGACCTGCTGGCTCTTGAGCTCGCGCACTTCGTTCTGCAGGCTCGAGAGCGACGAGAAATAGCCGCCCATGCTGGAGACGGCGTCGCGCGGCATCAGCGCGGCCATCTGCAGCGGATAGAGCACAGTGCCGGCAACCTGGCGCACGGTGTTCAAGACATGCATGTGCGCGTCGACGACCAGCAGCACCAGCGACAGGAACGCGAAGACCGTCACCTTCACCCGCGCGGGGGCGCCCTGTTTGAATAGCGGCGGAGGACTGTAATCCATGAATCTCAATGTAACGGCGTAGCCGCGATCAATCAGCGCGGGCAGGCGGCCGGCATTGCACCGGCCTACCCGCCCAGGGTCTCACACCATCGAGCAGAAACAGATTACTCGTACGAGAAGATCGAACCCAGCTTGTCATTGTGTTCCAGCGCCATGCCCGAGCCGCGCACCACGCAGGTCAGCGGGTCTTCGGCGACCAGCACCGGCAGGCCGGTCTCTTCCATCAGCAGGCGATCGAGGTCGCGCAGCAGCGCGCCGCCGCCGGTCAGCATCATGCCCTTCTCGGCGATGTCGGCGCCCAGTTCCGGCGGGGTCTGCTCGAGCGCGTTCTTGACGGCCGAGACGATGTTGTTCAGCGGGTCGGTCAGCGCTTCGAGGATCTCGTTGGACGAGATCGTGAATGCACGCGGGATGCCTTCGGACAGGTTGCGGCCCTTGACTTCCATTTCCTTGACTTCCGAACCCGGGAAGGCCGAACCGATGGCCTTCTTGATCGCTTCGGCGGTCTGTTCGCCGATCAGCATGCCGTAGTTGCGGCGGATGTAGTTGACGATGGCTTCGTCGAATTTGTCGCCGCCCACGCGCACCGAACCTTTGTAGACCATGCCGCCCAGCGAAATGATGCCGACTTCGGTCGTGCCGCCGCCGATATCGACCACCATCGAGCCGGTTGCGTCCGACACCGGCAGGCCGGCGCCGAGGGCCGCGGCCATCGGTTCTTCGATCAGGAACACCTGCGAGGCGCCGGCGCCGAGCGCCGATTCGCGGATCGCGCGGCGCTCGACCTGGGTCGAGCCGCACGGCACGCAGATGATGATGCGCGGCGAAGGACGGAAGAATTTCGAGTCGTGCACCATGCGGATGAACTGCTTGAGCATCTCTTCGGTGACGGTGAAGTCGGCGATGACGCCATCCTTCATCGGGCGGATCGCCTCGATGTTGCCCGGCACCTTGCCAAGCATCTGCTTGGCTTTTTTACCGACCGCCTGGATCGTCTTTTTGCCGTTCGGGCCGCCCTGCTGGCGGATCGCGACAACCGATGGCTCGTCCAGCACGATGCCCTGGCCGCGCACATAGATCAGCGTATTGGCGGTACCCAGGTCGATGGCCAGGTCGTTCGAGAAGTAACTGCGTAAAGAACCAAACATGTGTGTCCTGATGCGCGAAACCGCGCCTAAACTATTGATCGGGAGTCCTCGCCGCGTTGGCCCTGATTGCGCCCGGCGGTCTTGTACTACCTGCTTCTGGCAGGCTATCGGTGCGATGGCCGCGCTCATTCGGCGCCGACCACGCATTAGCCCGCCATTCTACCTTATAATTTGCCGATTATTTGCCCATTACGCGCCGAAAACAGGGGGTTTTAGCCCCCAGTTCCTGAAGCGAGATCGACGGTATTAGCAAGGTTTTATCGACCGTAGCATGCTGTTCAACAGCCTGGCGCGCTCGCCTTGTTGCCAGCCCAACCATTTTTTGAGCGCGGCCCGCGCCGCGCATTTTGCCATGTCCCTGACTCTTTCAGACGTAAAACGGATTGCCAACCTGGCCCAGCTCGATATGGACGACGCCCATGCCGAGACCGCGCTGGGCGAATTGAACGGTATCTTCGCCCTGGCCGAACAGATGCAGGCGGTCGACACCACGGGCGTCGCGCCGCTGTCGCATCCGCTGGCCGCGATCCTGTCGCTGCCGCTGCGCCTGCGCGAAGACGTGGTCACGGAAGAAAACCACCGCGACGACTACCAGGCGCCCGCACCCAAAGCCCAGGACGGCCTGTACCTGGTGCCGAAGGTCATCGAGTAATCCAGCCTCTACGAAAACGACAGCACCATGCATAACAAGACCATCAAAGAACTGTCCGCGCTGCTGCATGCGAAACAGGTGTCGAGCGTCGAACTGACCCGGCACTTCCTCGACCGCATCGCGGCGAGCGGCCACAACGCCTTCCTGCACGTCGATCCGGCCCTGTCGCTGGCCCAGGCCGCGGCCGCCGACGCGCGCATCGGGGATGGAAGTGCGGGTGCCCTTACAGGGATCCCGATTGCCCACAAGGATATCTTCGTCACGCGCGACTGGCGCACGACTGCCGGCTCGAAGATGCTGGCCAATTACGTCAGCCCCTTCGACGCCACCGTGGTCCACAAATTCAATGCGGCCGGCATGGTCACGCTCGGCAAGGTGAACTGCGACGAATTCGCGATGGGTTCGGCCAACGAGAACTCGGCCTTCGGTCCGGTGAAAAACCCGTGGGATGCGCTGGCCGTGCCGGGCGGCTCCTCGGGCGGCTCGGCCGCCGCGATCGCCGCGCGCCTGGCCCCGGCCGCAACCGCCACCGACACCGGCGGCTCGATCCGCCAGCCGGCGGCCTTCTGCGGCGTCAGCGGCATCAAGCCGACCTATGGCCGCGTCTCGCGCTTCGGCATGATCGCGTTCGCCTCCTCGCTCGACCAGGGCGGCCCGATGGCGCAAACGGCCGAAGACTGCGCCCTGCTCCTGAACGAAATGGTGGGCCACGACGAGCGCGACTCGACCAGCCTCACGCCCGACCAGGGCAACCTGCACGAAGACTTTACGCGCGACCTGGACAAGCCCTTGAACGGCCTGCGCATCGGCGTGCCGAGCGAATACTTCGGCGAAGGCCTGGCAAGCGACGTCGAAGCCGCCGTGCGCGCTGCGCTGGACCAGTTCGTCAAGCTGGGCGCGACCCTGGTCGACATCTCGCTGCCGAAAACGGCGCTGTCGATCCCGACCTATTACATCATCGCCCCGGCCGAGGCTTCCTCGAACCTGTCGCGCTTCGACGGCGTGCGCTACGGCCACCGCGCCAGCGCGTACAAGGATCTGCAGGACATGTACAAGAAGACGCGCGCCGAAGGCTTCGGCCGCGAAGTCCAGCGCCGCATCATGGTCGGCACCTATGTGCTCTGCCATGGCTATTACGACGCTTATTACGTGCAGGCGCAAAAGATCCGCCGCCTGATCGCCGACGAGTTCCAGGCAGCCTTTACCGGCAAGTGCGACGTGATCATGGGCCCGGTCGCACCGACCGTCGCCTGGGATGCAGGCTCGAAAACCAACGACCCGGTGGCCAACTACCTGGCCGACATCTTCACGCTCTCGACCAGCCTGGCCGGCCTGCCCGGCATGTCGATCCCCTGCGGTTTCGGCACCGGCGAGAAAAACGCCAAGCGCCCGGTCGGCCTGCAAATCATCGGCAATTATTTCAGCGAAGCGAAGCTGCTGAACGTCGCCCACCAGTACCAGCTGGCGACCGACTGGCACCAACGCGCCCCTGACGGCGTCTAACGTCTACCGAATACAAAGAGAGAACACCATGCAATGGGAAGTCGTCATCGGTCTTGAGAACCACGTCCAGCTCACGACCAATTCGAAAATCTTCAGCGGCAGCGCGATCCAGTTCGGCGCCGAGCCGAACACGCAAGCGAGCCCGGTCGACCTGGCCCTGCCGGGCGTGCTGCCCGTGATGAACAAGGGCGCCGTCGAGCGCGCGATCCGCTTCGGCCTGGCCGTGGGCGCGACCATCGCCCCGCAGTCCGTCTTCGCGCGCAAGAACTATTTTTATCCCGACCTGCCGAAGGGCTACCAGATCAGCCAGTTCGAAGACCCGGTGGTGCAAGGCGGCACGATCACCTTCGGCTACGAGAAGGACGGCAAGCTGGAGACGAAAACCGTCAACCTGACCCGCGCCCACCTGGAAGAAGACGCCGGCAAATCGCTGCACGAGGATTACGCCGGCATGACCGGCATCGACCTGAACCGCGCCGGCACCCCGCTGCTCGAAATCGTGTCGGAACCGGAAATGCGCAGTGCCGCCGAAGCGGTCGCGTATGCCAAGGCCATGCATTCGCTGGTGATGTGGCTGGGCGTCTGTGACGGCAACATGCAGGAGGGTTCCTTCCGCAGCGACGTCAACGTCTCGGTACGCCCGGTCGGCCAGAAGGAATTCGGCACCCGCTGCGAGATCAAGAACCTGAACTCCTTCCGCTTCATGGAAGAAGCCATCCACTACGAAGTGCGGCGCCAGATCGAGCTGATCGAAGACGGCGGCCAGGTCCAGCAAGCGACGCGCCTGTGGGACCCGGACCGCAAGGAAACCCGCTCCATGCGCTCGAAAGAAGATGCGCAGGATTACCGCTACTTCCCGGACCCCGACCTGCCGCCCCTGATGATTTCGGAAGACTGGATCGAGCGCGTGCGCGCCGACATGCCGGAACTGCCGGGCGCGATGCGCGCGCGCTTCACCGGCGACTACGGCCTGCCGGAATACGACAGCCTGATCCT